>Ga0209487_1003687_pt1 | contig 11934 bp, 9 predicted proteins | sample Poulit2012_FD_187524 | JGI IMG/M metagenome (GOLD analysis project Ga0209487, IMG submission 187524) | Agricultural soil microbial communities from Georgia to study Nitrogen management - Poultry litter 2012 (SPAdes) (version 2) | ecosystem: Environmental > Terrestrial > Soil > Agricultural land... | reverse complement strand
TCCGCCTCCGAGGGCCGAATCGCGTTCACCGCGCCGGTGGCGCGCGCCATCCTCGGCATGCGCGTCGGCGAAGAAGCCACGCTGCGCACGCCCCGCGGCGAGGAGGTGCTGGAGGTCGTGGCCATTAACTATCCGCTTTGATAAAGCGCGTGTTGATTGTGAGGGAGCTACCTGCAGGATGATCTGCGAATAACCGCGCGGTCGGTCGGTTCTTGCGCATGGTTCCTCTATAATCGACCGCCATGATCGGAAGCATAACCTCTGGACCGCGAACGTAGACGGTGTGATTGTCTCGCAGTCATACTTGAGCCCTCGTCCCGTTTCACGTATTCTCAGGTACAGCGCGGAACAAAAATCTTACGATTCCCGCCTGTCCGTATGAATGCTGATCCGGCATGAACAAAAAGACCCTCACCGAGCGCGACATCTGCACGAAGTACATCACGCCGGCGCTGAGGGCGGCGGGGTGGGACGAGATGCTGCAGGTCCGCGAGGAGTACGAGATCACGCGGGGACGGATCATCGTGCGCGGCAAGCTGGTCTCGCGAGGCAGACGTAAACGGGCCGACTATGTGCTGAGCGTCAGACCGAACGTCCCGCTGGCGGTCATCGAGGCGAAGGATAACCGCCATAGCGTGGGCGACGGCATTCAGCAGGCGCTCGGTTACGCGGAGATGCTGAACGTGCCGTTCGCCTTCTCCTCCAACGGCGACGGCTTCGTCTTTCACGACCGAACGGGCCACGCCGAGCAGCCGGAGGTCACGCTCGGGCTCGACGAGTTCCCTTCTCCCGACGAACTCTGGCAGCGCTACCGACGCTGGAAAGGGCTCGGCGAGGAGGACGAGCAGCTCTTCCTGCAGGACTATCACGACGACGGCAGTGGCAAGACGCCGCGCTACTACCAGGTCAACGCCGTCAATGCCGCCATAGAGGCGGTCACGAAAGGCCAGGATCGCATCCTGCTCGTGATGGCGACCGGCACCGGTAAGACCTACACCGCGTTCCAAATCATCTGGCGGCTCTGGAAAGCCGGCCGCAAGAAGCGCATCCTCTTCCTCGCCGACCGGAACGTTCTCGTGGACCAGACGATGGTCAACGACTTCGGGCCCTTCGGCGGGGCGATGGCCAAACTGTCGACGAGCGCGAAGACCATTGAAAGAGCCGACGGCACGGAACAGGAACTCACGCTCGCCCTCGACAGGCAGCGCCGCATCGATACCGCCTACGAGGTCTACCTCGGCCTCTACCAGGCCATCACCGGACCGGAAGACCGACAGAAGCTCTACCGGGACTTCTCGCCCGACTTCTTCGACCTCATCGTGATCGACGAGTGCCACCGGGGCAGCGCGGCCGAAGACGCGGCGTGGCGCGAGATTCTGGAGTACTTCTCCTCCGCCACACAGGTCGGCCTAACCGCCACGCCGAAGGAGACGAAGTACGTCTCGAACATCGCCTACTTCGGCGAGCCCGTCTACTCGTACTCGCTCAAGCAGGGCATCCGCGACGGCTTCCTCGCGCCGTACAAGGTCGTGCGCGTGCACATCGACCGCGACGTCGAGGGTTACCGGCCGGAGAAGGGTCAGCTCGACCGGATCGGCGAGCCCGTCGAAGATCGCATATACAACACGAAAGACTTCGATCGCACGCTCGTCATTGACGACCGCACAAAGCTGGTGGCCGCCAAGGTGTCGCAGTTTTTGAAGGAGAGCGGAGACCGGTATCAGAAGACGATCATCTTCTGTGTGGATCAGGAGCACGCGGCTCGAATGCGCCAGGCGTTGATCAACGAGAATGCGGACCTCGTGGCGAAGGACGGGCGCTACGTGATGCGCATCACCGGGAGCGATTCCGAAGGCCAGGCACAGCTCGGTAACTTCATCGACCCCGAGTCGACGTATCCCGTGCTCGTCACCACCTCGCGACTGCTTTCGACCGGCGTCGACGTGCAGACCTGTCGCCTGATCGTGCTCGACCGCGAGGTCGGTTCGATGACGGAGTTCAAACAGATCGTGGGCCGCGGCACGCGCGTGCACGAAGACACGCGGAAGTACTACTTCACGCTCATCGATTTCCGTGGCGCCACCCGCCACTTCGCCGATCCCGACTTCGACGGCGAGCCCGTGCAGATCTACGAACCGGGCGAGGACGACCCGGTCGACCCTCCCGATATCTCGCCGCACGACGAAGACGGCCTGCCGCTGCCGGACGAGCCCGAGGACGACGAGATCATCATGGTGGATCCCGAACGTGAACTGGACGGCGACACCGGGCCGCGCACGAAGATCTACGTCGACGGCGTCGGCGCGGAGATCATTGCCGAGCGCGTGCAGTACCTCGATGGTCAGGGCAAGCTGGTCACCGAATCGCTTCACGATTACACGCGAAAGGCGCTGCGCTCCCACTTCGCGAGCCTCGACGACTTCCTGAAGCGCTGGAACGAGGCCGAGCGCAAGCAGGCCGTGCTCGACGAGCTCGAGGCCGAGGGCCTGCCGCTGGCCGCCGTCGCGAAGGAGCTGGGCAGCGACCTCGACCCGTTCGACCTCGTCTGCCACGTCGCCTTCGATGCCAAGCCGCTCACGCGGCGCGAGCGCGCCGAGAACGTTCGCAAGCGCGACGTCTTCGCCCGCCACGGCGCCCAGGCCCGCGCCGTGCTCGAAGCGCTACTCGACAAGTACGCCGACGACGGCGTGCTTAACCTACTCGACACGAACATCCTCAAAATCCCCCCGCTCAACGCCCTCGGCACGCCGCTCCAACTCGTGCGCGCGTTCGGCGGAAAGCCCGGCTTCGAACGGGCCATCAACCAGCTTCAGAACGAACTTTACACGGAGGCCGCCTGATACATGTCGGTTCGTACCCTCGTCAAGTCCATCCAGGACATCATGCGCCAGGACACCGGCGTCGACGGCGACGCCCAGCGCATCAGTCAGTTGTGCTGGATGTTCTTCCTCAAAATCATCGACGACCAGGACCAGGAGCTCGAACTCCTTCGCGACGACTACCGCTCGCCCATCCCTGAACACCTACAATGGCGCAGCTGGGCCGCCGACCCCGAGGGCATCACCGGCGATCCGCTCCTCGACTTCGTCAACAACGACCTCTTCCCCACACTCAAGGAGCTCCCCAAGGTCACACCCCGCGCCCGCACCGTTAGCGCCGTCTTTGCCGACACCTACAACTACATGAAGTCGGGCCACCTCGTCCGGCAGGTCGTCAACAAGATCAACGGCATCGACTTCAACAACCTGAAGGAGCGGCAGCACTTCGGCGACATCTACGAGCAGATCCTGAACGACCTGCAGTCGGCCGGCAACGCGGGCGAGTACTACACCCCGCGCGCCGTCACCTCGTTCATGGTGCAGATGACTGACCCGCGGCCCGGCGAGATCCTCTTCGACCCGGCCTGCGGCACCGGCGGCTTCCTCACGTGCGCCATCCGCCACATGCGCAAGCGCCACGTGAAGCGCCCCGAAGACGAGGCCACGATGCAGCAGTCGCTCCGGGCGGTGGAGAAGAAGTCGCTCCCCCACATGCTCGCCGTCACCAACATGCTGCTGCACGGCATCGAGGATCCGTCCTTCTTGCAGCACGACAACACACTGGCACGCCCCTACATCTCGTGGTCGAGGGATGAGCGCGTAGACGTCGTCCTCACCAATCCGCCGTTCGGAGGCAGGGAGGAGGACGGCATCGAGCACAACTTCCCGCAGCACTTCCGCACGCGTGAGACAGCCGACCTCTTCCTCGCGCTGATCATCCGCCTGCTCAAGCCCGGAGGCCGCGCCGCCGTCGTCCTGCCGGACGGCACGCTCTTCGGCGAGGGCGTCAAGACGCGCCTGAAGGAGCACCTGATGAAGGAGTGCAACCTGCACACCATCGTGCGCCTGCCCAACTCCGTCTTCCGGCCGTACGCCTCGATCGGCACCAACCTGCTCTTCTTCGAGAAGGGGTCGCCCACGCACGACGTCTGGTTCTGGGAGCATCAGGTGCCCGAGGGGCAGAAGGCGTATTCGATGACGCGGCCGATACGCCTCGAGCACCTCGACGACTGCGCCGAGTGGTGGGGAGGGCCCGAGCGCGAGGGGCGACGCGAGAACGAGCACGCATGGAAGGTCACGGCCGAGGAAATCCGCGAGCGCGGCTACAACCTGGACGTCAAGAATCCGCACGTCGAGGAAGAGAACCACGGCGACCCGGAAGAGCTGCTCGAGCGCCTAAACGCCGCCGAGGCCGACGTAGCCGCCCTGCGCAACGAGCTGAAGTCGATCCTCTCTGAGGCCCTGCTGCGATGAATACTGGTTTGATGAATGCTGGTCCGGTAAACACTGGCCCGATAAACGCCGAACGACTGCTCGAACTTTACGACCGCGTGGCCGACGCGCCCAACGCCGTTGCCCGCCTGCGCCGCTTCGTGCTGGACCTCGCCGTTCGCGGAAAACTCGTCCCCCAGGACCCCTCCGATGAACCCGCCGAGGAGCTGCTGAAACGCATCGAGGCGGAAAAGAAGAGGATGGTGAGGGAGGGGGAGGTAAAGCGGTCAAGATGGATGAAACCAGAATCAGGCAATGGCACGGCTTTGGAATTACCCCACGGATGGAAAGCGACCTACCTGGGTGAAGTAATCGAACTGCTCTCAGGACAACATCTCAAACCGTCGGAATATTCGGAGGAGCCAGATGCGGGTGTTCCTTACATCACCGGTCCTTCTGACTTCTCGGATCGGGGCCTATGCATCAGTAGATACGCACTCCTTCGGAAAGCTGTCGCACGACAAGGGCAGTTGTTATTAACGGTTAAGGGATCTGGTGTTGGAAAAACAACGATATGTGATTTACCCGAAGTTGCGATTAGTCGTCAATTGATGGCGATTACACCGATTGGCTGTGAAGTGAAATATCTCGAGATCATAACTGATGGACTGGCCATTAAGCTACAAGAACAAGCTCGCAGTTTGATACCTGGCATATCCCGTGACGATGTCAAGAATTACCTCTTCCCACTCCCACCACTTGCCGAGCAGCGCCGCATCGTGGCCCGGGTCGACGAGCTGATGTCCCTCCTGGACCGGCTGGAGGGGGCAATAGCTACTGTAGAGGTGACAAAGCAGCGATTGCTTGAGTCGCTTACGTACCATACTCTAAACGAAGAGCATACGCTCGAGTGACTGGTACCGAACCATGGATCGCGATATTCCAATAAACAGTTCTTCAAGTCTCAAAGTCGCTTTCGTAACCTGCCATACGCAGAGGAGCGAGATCGTCTCACACAAGAAGACATGATAAGTGAACAGACCATGAATGGGGCATTGGTAGCGGCAGAGTCGTCCGAGCCTAACCGGTACGATTCCAGGTGGCTATTGAAGATGGCTTCCATTCAAACCCGTTAATACCTCCTATTCTTATAGATAGGATAGTTCATGCCACAAGAGATTTCGAAAGAATAGATATGCCACGTCCCGACGAACTGCTAGTACCAAAAGGGGATGGAACATCACAACCCGATAAATTCCTTACGTTTGAGGTGCTAACCAATCTCCAATCACTTGTTATTGTGGGAGCAAACGGAAGCGGTAAAAGTCGGTTCGGGTATGCCATTGAAATGGCCAATCAACAGACAAGAAAGGTACAGCGGCTCGCGGCCCAGAGGGCGCTTCAAGTACCTGAAGAGATCGCTCCTGTCGGGCTTGATAGTGCGGAGGAACTATGGTATTACGGGAGAGCCGGAAGCCGCGCTGACGAGAGCATGCGGATCCTAAGGCGCTGGAATAATAAGCCTGTAACGGGGCTCCTTAACGATTACGAGCACCTTCTTAAACTCGTCTTCGCGAAGTCGACGGAAAGGGCACACGATTTCTACATCTCCTACGATCCTGATCATCCGCCTAGGACTAAACCATCAACTGTTGGAATTGAAATTGAAGAGATATGGAATCAGCTTCTTCCGCATCGCCAAATTCGTTTCGAGTCATCGAAAGTGCTAGCAAATGTAGTCAACGAGTACGAAGGGGATGCTTCTAAAGAGGGAGCCTTGAAATCCTATAACGCGGCGGAAATGAGTGACGGTGAGCGCGTCATGCTGTACCTGCTCGCGAGTGCCCTCGTTGCCCCAAAGGATTCGGTCTTAATCATTGATGAACCCGAAATTCATCTCCACCGAGCAATACGCGGTGCGTTGTTTAATGCAATTGAAGCTAAACGGGACGACTGCCTCTTTGTGTACCTCACACACGATGTGGAGTTTGCGGCCGCTCGTCCTGCTGCTACCAAGCTTTGGCTACAGCAGTTCACCGGATCTGGCTGGATCTGGGACCGCATCAAGGACGACTATGGCCTTCCACCGGCGCTCGTTACAGAACTGCTCGGTAGCAGGCGGCCCGTGCTATTCGTAGAGGGTGAACACGACAGTTTGGATACACTCATCTATTCGGCTTCGTATCCCGATCGTTACATAGTGCCGGCGGGCTCGTGCGGACGCGTTATACAATTCACCAAAGCCCTTCGCGGAGCGCAACAACTCCACCACCTCGACGCCGTAGGAATCATCGACCGGGACCGTCGGACTGACGATGACGTTGAGATACTCAAGGATGCGGGTGTTTTTGTGCTCGACGTGGCCGAAGTAGAAAACCTTCTGCTTGCTCCGGCTGTGCTTAATGCTGTATTAGAGAAGATTGACCTTGATCGTGATAAAGCCAGTGAAGCGGAGGCGCTAGTGTTTACCCGCCTTCAGGAGCAACGGGAAAGGCAAGTCGGTGAGCACGTTCACGCGCGCATCCGCGCCACACTCGCAGCGATAATTGATGACGTTGGCAAGACCCGTGATGAACTGGTGGCATCTGTTAAGAGCCTTAAGACAAGGCTTGATGTGGATGAAGTATGGAAGGACGTCGAGAGTTTTTTCGATGAAGTGATCACCAGCAAAGATTACGTAGGAGTTCTTCGTCTCTTTAATGACAAGACTCTGGTTCGGCATGTTGCCAACACCGTTCTGGGGTTGTCTCCAGCTGGACAAGAGGATGGTCTATCGAATCTCATTCGGCGGCATCTTCGTAGTCATCGTGACGGCCCGATTGTCGAAGCCTTGCAACAAGTCCTTCCAAATTTGAATACACCGAAACCCTTGGAGAACACCCGGCCCCAATTGGCGGCGTCATAGTCGGTGTGTAACGTCGCCCGAATGCTATGAAAGTGCCTTTTGCCTTCATTGCCGCCACCAGCGCGAAACAGTCTCTCCGATGAGAACACCATACAGTTTCGGTCTTGCGCTACGTGCACGATGTGGTGACGGAGGAGTTCGTTAACATTGGCGTCGTACTCTATGCACCGGAGGCAAGGTATCTACGCGCTCGGTGCACACGCCGCAATGGTCGCGCATCGCAGTTTTTCGGCCGCGTCGACCGGCGTCACTTTCTGTCCATCGTCGCCCTTGTGGAGCATGTACTCGATTCCGAGTCCCGAGCGGTCCGTGGATTCTCGTTTGAGAAACCACCCGCCGATGCGTTTGAAGTGATCCGCTCGCTCTTCGTGATCGACGACAGCTCGCTTCAGTTCGCCCCGGGCGGCGGCGGGCTAACGCGTGATCCAGAATCCACGCTCGACGAGCTCTACGAGCGTTTCATTGGCCGCTATGAGCCGGAGCCGCGGCAGCACCGCAAGGAAGAGGACGTATGGCGCGACGTCAAGGAGAAGTTGGAGGCGCGGGGCGTTGCTGAACGCCTTCGCCCTTATCGTGTCGAGACAAAACTGATCAGCCATCAGTTCGAATACACGATCAAGAACGGCAAATGGCACGCCATCGAGCCCCTGTCGTTCGACCTGGCCGCGGGCGATTCCCTGCGGGCAAAGGCAGTAAGGTGGCTTGGTCTTACGCAAGCCCTTCGCGACGCCGCCGAAGACGTACGAATCCTTTACGTGACGGCACCGCCGAGCGACCGGAAGTTGGAGCAGGCCTACCGCGATGCGCTTGGCCTTCTCGGCTCGTCCGCCATCGAGCATGAGATCTTCGACGAGTCCGAGGCCGGGGATATGGCCGAGCGGTTGAGGAGCGCGGTCGAGGACGGCGCTTAGCCATCAGAAGACTATATTCGTCGCATGACGCTCTTCGAAGCTCAGCATATTCCACCGGGCATCGGCATCTACACCATCCCGGATGCGGATGGGCCAGCGCCACAGCCACTTTTCCATCGAGCCTGTTATGCATGATCAGCGACTGGACAACGCGCCGATCATAGAGGCCATCGTTGATATTGACTGCGACCTTCCTCCAACCTACAATCTGCGGACTCTGGAGGACGTCGCTCATGATCCCCTCCGGGAGCAGTATCCGGTGATGCAACGTCGGTTTATGCAGGAGGTGCGGATCGAAGCCGGAAAGGAAGGAAGCTTCGATCAACAGGTACGGCAGGACGTCGACGCGCTTCAGTTTCTTGCACCTGATCGCAAACAGCTTGTCCAGTTCAGGTTGGGCGGCTTCTCATTTAACCGCCTTGCTCCATATTCGACGCTTGACGATTACACGTCTGACATACGCACGGGCTGGCAGGTATTCCTTGATGTGGTTGCACCCGTCCAGATCCGGACCGTTCGGCTTCGTTATATCAACCGGATCATGATACCTGTAACGGAGACACACGTCGACCTCGATGCGTATTTCCGCGTAGCACCGAGCCAGCCCGCTGATCCGGGACTAAGGTTATCGAGTTTTGTCAATCAATACACAGCCACCGATCCCGAGACCGGCCACTACAGTACGGTTGTCCTCGCGTCCCAGCAGCGAGAAGGCGGCGAGCTACCCATCATTTTCGACAACACCGCATTCTCCACCAGAGCGATCGACCCGGACGACTGGACTACACTATGGAACGAGGTTCAGGCGGTGCGTTACTTGAAGAACCGCGTCTTCTACAACACGCTTGAGGATAAATGCTTGAGACTATTTTCCTCGGACTGATGCCCATGGCGGCAACAGGCCCGGTGTTCTTGGCCGGCGGTCGGAGCGCTATCTCACCTGAGGCCCACCTGATTGATGAGGTCTCGATCGCGTTGTTCGAGAAACGCAGCTCATCGATGGCACTCAGCGGTGGAATAAACGGAGTTGCCTCGCAGTTGATGGACGCGATTGGTGAGGCGGAGTCCGACCCCGACCAAGCGCTACCGTCGTTCGTGACCAGGACGCGGGTTCTTGATTTTCTACACGCGCTCCCGCGAGTCACGGAAATGCCTGAGGCGACGCTCGATCCGGACGGAGAAGTAGCTCTGGACTGGATGATCTCAAGAAGCAGGATCCTGTCGATCAGCATCGGCGAGAGCAGTCGCATTTCTTACGCATGGCACGATGGGATGGGGCGGGGTCATGCGACAGCCAACTTTGATGGCCGCTCGTTACCCCCGCAACTGCTGGCTCTTCTCACCGAGTTTGGGTTGACGAATGCCCCTCCTGCCGTCAGGGCTGCCTGAGTATATTGATGATAACGAGGATGTCGCGCGTTTCCTGACGCAGAGCAGCCACTATTCATCGAACGGCGTCAAGCCGTCGGCTTTTCTCCCGCGACGCCACGACCGTCAGATTTCGGTCTCACGTCATGGTCGGCACCCGGAAGCAAGGCTCTGGAATCTTGGAGAGGCGGCTGCAGGTAATCGCACGCTTCACGGTGCTGCAATTTTTGCGGCACGTGCTGCGAGAGTCGAGGAGCTGGGCGTGCAAGCCGATGAGCCGCCTGCCCGGCATGCGTTAATCGGCGATTGGCCCGTGGTCGAGCATGATCCCCAGCTCCAGAAAGCCAGACGCAAGGAGATTGCTATTCAACTAGCAAGGGCTGTTGGTTTGCCGGTTCTGCGACGGCGTGGTCCCAGCTAAAGTAGCGTCGCCGCGTTGGACATTTTTCCGAACTCACCAGCCGGAAGCTTCGGCCATTGTGAGATAAGATATTAGTGTGTGGGCTCACCCCGCATCTTCTGCCTCGTATCCGGCGGCGCGTAGTGCAGGCAGCCAGTCGGGCGAGAGGTTCATATCGAGCAGGATCCTCACTCCGTGGTATCGAGAGCAACCTCCTCTTCATTAGAGGTATTGTAAGGCCCGAGGATCTCCGAACGTTGGCGGAATGTCAATGGCATACGCGAGTCGGTGGGCCGTTTCTGACTTGATCGGGGCTTTGGCCTCGTCGATCGGCATCCGCGTGCAGCCATGTGCTCGGACCGTTTGGTCGTCGACGGCCGCGATTTGCGTTCAGGCCATGCCTTCGGCTGCCGGCGGATTATCAGGTGGCCGTTCGGTCTCGAATCGCTCCCAAGCAATCGGATCCCAGCGGGAGACCGAGCGGATCTCAGAGATTGGGATTACAACCTCGAAGTCGTTGCGACCCAGATGCCCCAGATACTCATCATCCGCCAGCTGCCGTAGCACACCTGTATAGTCTGTCCTGTATTCGATTCCCAAGTCGTCCATCCTTCTGAACCCGCTCATAGATGGAATGATTTTCATGTATCGCGCATCCTCCGCGGGATCGACCGTTCTCGTCACGTAGCCTACATAAACCTTCCGCGAGAACGTCGTCACCTGAACCTGAAACTGCTCGCTCATAGCGCGCATCAGGAGATACTCCAGGTGGTTGCCACTGTCAGTCACAGCTTTTACTTCCTGATTCCGCTTGGACCATCCCCATTCATATCGATCGGATAATCGATTGATTGGCCACCAACCAAACATTCCCAGAAGGAAAGCTCCTGAAGCGGTGCCGAAGTACGAGAACGGAAATAGTTCTTTGAACTCTCTCTCGACGATCGGCCAATTCCGTGAAAGGATCTCGACAGCCACAGATGAGACGGCTAACAGCACCACACCAGCAGTGGCGGACCAGAAGATGAGTTTGTGCCCGCTCAGGCGCGATGCCTTGAATCTGGTCGGGTGCCAGTGCGATACCCACCAGAATCCACCCAGCAGAGGCAAAAGCAGGACATTGAACGGCATGCGGCACTACTCGTTCATGGCTGCCGGTAACTGCTTCTCCTTTTCGCGCTCGGCGGCCTGCTTGACGAACACCTCGTGCGTACGAGCGAGATCTTTCTGTACCTCGGGATTCTTCAGATAGGATTCTGCCTTTACGTAGAACACCCCGCGTTTATTGGAACGCAGGTGTGTAGGCCTCTGAGACATGGCGGCGGCGGTTTGGAGAAGGATTACAAGTATACGGCAAACGCATAGTAGGGATTCCGAATTGCAGCGGCAGCGGCCCGAGCCTGTATTAGTTTGGACCTCGCAGAGGCATTCGGATCTGGCGCGAGTGCCTGAAGCGAACCCGGGCCCGCCATCCGAATCGCAGCCGAACACAAATGGCTGGACCTGCCGTCGACGACGCGTCAAGGTATGAAGCTAAAAAGCTCGTCCGCCCCCCGGCTTAGACAAGGCTCGTTCTGCGTCGTGCTTCACTCCATCTATGGCAGTGTGCCGTCACGAGTGAACATTCATTGCCCGCCATCGACGCGGTGCACACCATCCGAGTGGTAACGGCGGCGGCCACAAGATCTCGAGTGGGCTCCTCCTTGGTGCCGACATTATAAAGCTGTTCGACCACGGTTCTGTGGCCGTGTCGCCCCAGTAACGAGTGCGCCGGGACGCCGATGGTTTCCGCCTCCGTCCACGGCTCTCGAGCCGCTCACTTCGGACGCACGAGCGGAGGCCCTGCTCAACCCGAAACGACGTACCTCAGCATCACAACGCCGCCTTCGAACGTGCGGCTGTCGACGAACTCGAAGCCGAGGCGGAGGTCCGGCGGAAACATCGGCTTGCCGCCGCCGAGGACGACCGGGTGGACGTATAGCCGTACCTCGTCGACGAGGCCCATCCGAAGGAAGGTGGCCGCGAGGTCGGCGCCGCCGATGTCCATGTCGCCTCCGGATAGCGCCTTCAGGTCGAGGATCTCCTCACGGATAACCTCGC
>Ga0209487_1003686_pt1 | contig 11934 bp, 12 predicted proteins | sample Poulit2012_FD_187524 | JGI IMG/M metagenome (GOLD analysis project Ga0209487, IMG submission 187524) | Agricultural soil microbial communities from Georgia to study Nitrogen management - Poultry litter 2012 (SPAdes) (version 2) | ecosystem: Environmental > Terrestrial > Soil > Agricultural land... | reverse complement strand
ACGATTAGGATTAAGGCAAGCAAAATGGAGATGATAAAAGGATTCTCTGTCATGTTCTCACCTCCTATTGCTATAAAGTTGTAACATTCATTATTGTCGGCATTTACCAGATTCAATGAATTAAAAAATCTCGTGTATATTTAAAATATAAAACGATACATGTCAATTTTAATTGTCTAAATGTGCAATGTCAAGGAAACGCCACAAGTATGTAATATTTTTATTCGCATTATGAAAAGTGCTCCCACCCTGCTTATAAAAAAATAAACCCTTTGGCTCATAATGTGAGCGAGGGTTTATCAGTCTAAATAGGTGTTATAAAATTATTGATCTGCAGTCTCTTCTTCTGTTTCTGCTGGTACATCATCTAATTCATAATAATTTCGAATTGCTGCATAAATTTCATCCCGCATGGTGTCGTTTTCGATTAAAAATTGTTTGGCATTTTCTCTACCTTGTCCTAGGCGCTCTTCTTTGTAGGAATACCACGAACCGCTTTTTTCAATAATATCAAGCTCAGATCCAATATCAAGAATTTCACCTTCTCTAGAAATACCTTCTCCATACATAATATCGATCATGGCTTGTTTAAATGGTGGTGCAACTTTGTTCTTCACAATTTTAATTCTCGTTTTATTACCGATCATGTCATTACCCTGTTTTAAAGTTTCCGCACGACGGACTTCTAAACGAACGGAGGAATAGAATTTAAGCGCGCGGCCACCTGGTGTTGTTTCAGGATTACCAAACATAATGCCTACTTTTTCCCTAATCTGATTAATAAAGATTGCCACTGTATTTGATTTGCTGATGGCTCCAGATAATTTTCTTAATGCTTGTGACATTAAGCGGGCTTGTAAACCAACATGTGAGTCACCCATTTCGCCTTCGATTTCAGCTTTTGGTACGAGCGCTGCTACAGAGTCAATAACAACAATATCGACTGCACCACTTCGAACAAGGGCTTCTGCAATTTCTAACGCTTGTTCACCTGTATCTGGTTGTGATAAAAGCAATTCTTCTATATCAACACCTAGTGCACGTGCATAGTTCGGATCTAGCGCATGTTCAGCATCAATAAATGCAGCTTGACCACCCTTTTTTTGCGCTTCAGCAATGGCATGTAATGCAACTGTTGTTTTACCAGATGATTCTGGTCCATAAATTTCAATAACGCGCCCCTTCGGATAGCCACCTATTCCTAATGCAACATCCAAAGCTAAAGAACCACTTGGTACCGTGTCAATCTTCTGAGCTGCATTCTCCCCTAGTTTCATAATAGAGCCTTTACCAAACTGTTTCTCTATTTGTCTTAAAGCCATATCTAATGCTTTATCTCGATTACTCAACAATGATTCCTCCCTTTCAAGACCTGTTTATATCATACCTTTTTTTAGTCTATTTGCCAACAGATACGAATAAACGTTCTCATTTTTTGACAACCTTTTTTTCTTTAAAAAAGCAATTTACACGACAATACAAGCACAAAAAAGATTTTTACAATCTTTTTTGTGCTGATTCTGCTTTTGTTAAGAAGTTAAATAAAAGTTCAAATCCTTTTAAAGTTGTTCGACGTCGAATGTCATTTCGGTCACCATGAAAATGGCATTGATGCACAATATAATGATCCGCTGATTCATAAACACATATATAAACCGTACCAACGTCCTGATTCTCCAAAGTATTGGGGCCAGCAACACCTGTAAAGCTGATGCCAATGTGTGACTTCAGGGCATCGCGGACATTTCTAGCCATAGCGATCGCACATTCGGAACTGACAACACCATGTTCTTGAATGAGTTGCGGTGAAATATGTAACAGATTTTGTTTCGTTTGTGCATCGTACGCAACAATAGAACCTGGGCACACGTCTGATGCGCCTGAAACGCCAACAAGTTGTTGAGTGAACAATCCACCCGTAAGGCTTTCTGCTGCTGATAACCGTTTATTTTGCTTTTTAAGGAGGTGCACAGCTTTCTCTTCTATCGCATCCTGATTAATACCGTATAAATATGTACCCACTCTATCTTTAATGGCGGTTTTAGTCTTTTCTAAACGCATATCTGCCGCTTCTGCTGTTTCGTCCTTTGCCGTTAGTCGGATGATAAGACCATCACTTTGGGCAAGGGGGGCAATGGTTGGGTTGTCTTGGTTTTTGATCATGTCATATAACTCATGCTCAAGCTGAGATTCTCCAATTCCTATAAACCTTAAAATCATTGAACGGATCACCATTTGATGATCCATTCTCTCTACTAAATAAGGCATGACATGTGTTTGAAACATATGCTTCATTTCTTTCGGAACACCTGGGAGAAATACCCATGTTCTGCCATCATGTGAAACAATCATACCCGGTGCCATACCGACATCATTTTGTAAAACATGCGCTTGCTTAAACACCCGTGCTTGCCTACGATTGTTCGGTGTCATCGGCATATCTCGTTTCACAAAGAAATCTTTTATTTTTTTTATGGTTATTGGGTCTTCTACCATTTCCATGCCTGTTAAACTTTGAAATGCTTCTCGTGTCATATCATCGTCAGTTGGACCAAGCCCACCAGAGACGATAATAATATCAGATCGTGTTTGTGCCATTTGAAACGCATTTTGTACCCGTTCATGATTGTCTCCAACGACTGTTTGATGATAAACATTGATACCTTGTTGAGCCATGTGCTCGGACAGCCATTGGGCATTTGTATTTAAAATCTGTCCTAATAATAATTCTGTGCCAATTGTAATAATTTCAGCTTCATTATGTCGCATTATTTAGAATCCCTCATCACGTGCCAGTTTTTATAAAAGTAATCCACACCGGAAACAACCGTAAAGAATAAAGCAGCATAGAGCATGATCAAGTCAACAGGAAAGCCTAGATAAGAAAACGGAAAGTTATGTAACAACAATAGCGTAATCGCGATCATTTGTGTCGCCGTTTTCAGTTTACCCATATTACCTGCCGCTAGAACAATACCAGCACCCGCAGCAACAAGTCTGAGACCAGTAACAGCGAGTTCCCGGCCAATAATGATAATAACAACCCAAGCTGGGGCAATACCCATTTCAATTAATAAAATAAGTGCAGACGATACGAGTAGTTTATCAGCTAATGGGTCTAAAAACTTCCCTAAATTTGTAATTAATTCATATTTCCGAGCATAATAACCATCAAGCCAGTCCGTAGCGGCTGCGACAACAAATATAAGTGCAGCTATGAAGTGTGTCAGTGGTAAAGTTTCTTCGCCAACAGACCACACGCCCCAATCAAACGGGATACTTAATATGATAATAAAAATAGGTATTAAAAGAATTCGTGATAATGTAATTTTATTCGGTACATTCATGCCTATTTTCCTCCTGGGTCATTCAGTTTTGTTCTTTTGAGCAACTATGATTAGAAAAAGATATAAAACCCTTCCCCATTTTCAAAGGAAGGGTTTATGTTTACTCATCATCCGCATACGTTATATTAAACCATATTCGTTGGGTGACAAATTGATTGGGATCTGCTGGATATTCAAATTCAACATCATCAATATAAATGGTTGGTAAGTTTGGTGCACTACCAATATTAAGGTAAATCCGCTCCTCGCCAGACACATCTAATTCAATGGGTGTATCTGCTTCAGTAAGACCTCGATAAAGCCCTTCACCATCCCCATTTTCGACATCCAACCATGATTCTCCGGATGGTTCCAATAAAAGTTTAACTTCATCTCCAGCATTGGTGAGTTCAAAGGTGGATTCAGGCTTTGATCCACTGCCTTCTTGTACGAGTGACAGTTCAGGTTCTTCCTCATCATTGTCCTCTAAGTTATTTTCTTCCGAGTCATCTTCATCGTTATTTCCTGACGCTTCATTGTCAGACTCATTTTCGTCCAAGGTGTCCTCATTGTTAGAAGCTGAATCTTCATCATTTGAGTCTTTCCCATCATTTCTTATCACTTCATTATTATTTGGATCATTAACAGGATCTGAATCACTCGGCTCAATTGATTTTTTGTACAATATAAAGGCAATAAAAATAATACCTATCACTAATAATACAACAATAATTTTTGGAATGACGGATAAAATGATCGGATCTTTGTTCGATTGACTTTCTCTTCTAGTACGTTGCATGCGTGTATACTGGACATCATCTTTTGGCTGTGATGTCGGTAGTTCATTCTCATGTCCTGCTAGAAGTTCTTCAGCATTTAAACCAACAGCTTCAGCATATTCTTTTATAAAGGCCCGTGCATAAAATGTACCCGGGAGTATATGGAAGTTACCTTGTTCAATTGCTTTTAAATAGCGCTTTTGAATTTTTGTCGATTCCTGTAAGTTATCTAAAGAAATATTCTTTTCTTCCCGAGCTTCTTTTAATATTGCGCCAATTTCCATATATTAACACCACCCATTTTGAAAATCCATACTTGAGAAACCATCTTGTAATTGTTGGTTTTCAAGTACTTCATATGTTATTTCTTCGTTTTCATCTTTTCGTAATTCGATCATATAATCAAAATCTTCTAGTTTATATTCTGTTGCTTGTACAAATATATCTGGGTGTTCGACAACTTTTATAGTCGGTAATTGCATGACTTCACGAATAAGTTGCCAATGACGTTCATCTTGCATTCGTTTCTTAGAAACAATACCATCTATTATATAAATATTGTCCTCGTTATATTCTCCAGAAATAAGCTGACTTCGAACAGTTTGTTTTAGTAATGTACTAGATAAAAAGAGCCAACGTTTATTAGCACAGACGCTTGCGGCTACAATTGATTCTGTTTTCCCAACACGGGGCATACCTCTCATACCAATTAGTTTGTGCCCATCACTTTTATACAACTCTGCCATAAAATCGACCAGTATACCTAATTCATCACGTATAAAACGAATTGTTTTATGATCATCAATATCATTTATAATATAGCGACCATGTCTGACTGCAAGTCGATCACGTAGTAAAGGTTTTCGTAATTTAGTTACAGTAATTGTATCCATCGTATTTAAAATTGATGATAGGCGTGTAACCTGTTCATTCTGCTTGGACGTAATTAACATCCCTCTTCGTGAATGTGCCACACCGTTAATTGTAATTATATTAATAGACAACATGCCTAATAAAGAAGATATATCCCCAAGTAAACCAGGACGATTATGTTGAAGTTCGTATTCAAGATACCATTCTGTTTCTTTCATTTTTTACTCCTCTAGTTACATGCTACTATAATGTTACCTAATCAGTTTTATAAAAGCAATCTTAATTTAAAAAAGCTATACTATTATTTTTTAAAATCCTAATTATATACGAATAATAAAAAAAGCTGCATCAGAAGATACAGCTTTTTTTATTATTCGCTCTTAACGAGTTTGATCATTGTGTTTGCGATTGCTTGTTGTTCCTCTTCTGAAGCTACATTCCACAGTTCTTTAAGTACAGCGGCTTCTTTATTTTTCACGTCAACATGTTCAGAAAGATAATCGCCTACCTCGTGAGCTACGTTTGATATTGTCGATTGACTCATGCCTTGATCTTCAGCCTGATCAAGTCTATCTGCTAAAAATTCCTTCCATGTGTCAAAATTTTCAAGGATCGACATCATCTATTCCTCCTTCATTTTTACATGTATAGTATTTGATACTTTTAACCGTTTATACATGTTTTTGAAGTTAGGTATACATCATTTCACCAACCACCTGTCAATTGGATTATCTCTCCCTGAATGTAATGCGAACGATCATTCAACAAAAATGCAACAGCATGCGCAACGTCTTCTGGTGTACCTGCTCGGTTCACGGGAATGCTCGAGATGAGGTGTTCTTTTTCTTCATTTGTAAGATGGTCATTCATTTTTGTTGAAATGAAACCCGGACTCACACCATTTACAGAAACGCCACATGATGCAACCTCTTTAGCAAGTGATTTTACAAAGCTATTTTGTGCACCTTTAACTGTAGAATACATGACTTCATGGCTTGCACCAACATGCCCCCATATAGACGATATTAAAATAATGTCCCCAGTTCTTCTTTTAATCATCGAGGGTAACAACGCTTTTGTAATATGTAAAGGCGCTGTCACATGTAGTGACATCAGCTGATCCATAACCACGCTCGGCATCTCTTGAAAAAGGCCGTAGTGTGCTGTACCGCCTGCAAACACAATACCATCAATTTGAAAAACAAGTTGCTTCAGTAAATGGCCCATACCTGTCTTGGTTGTTAAGTCTGCCTGAACTGTGCCCAAGATGCATTCAGGATCCACCCGATTTTGCAGTTGCTGAATGGGTTCGTAATGATTGTGATAGTGTAATATGATATTATAATCCGCTTTTGCTAAACATTCAGAAATCGCAATCCCAATACCACCACTTGCTCCAATAATTAAAATGTTTTTCCCCATACAAACGCCCTTTTCTTATTTTCTGTTTTTTACGTATAATAAATAATTTAAGTTATCATGTGCGTCTACATCTAGCTTCTGTGTTTTTCAAAATTATAACATGTACATGTCTTCTGGCATCATTTTTTAAATTGATGCCACCATTTCCGCAACGTAGTATCGTAAAAGAGACCTTTAAACAGTCCCGCCTCGCACACGACCATACTTTTATTTGTCTAAACGTTAGAGTGCCCTACTTACCAATTAAATAAAACAACAGAGAGGATCGATTTTACATTTAAAAAACTGACGTTGTGCACATATCTAATTGGCACAATGTCAGTGTGTTATTTACTGCCTTTTTCTTAAAACGTGAAAACTAAACATATCTGGTCGAAAATAGTATACAGAATATAATATGGGTTCATCTTCATGTGTATAATGTATTTGTTTTAGTAATAATAATGATTGCTCTGGATCACTATTTAAGGCATTGTAAATCCGTTCATGAAAGCCGGTCGGTTCGATATATGTGACAGCGTAATCGATACATTTATGGGCATATTTCTCCGCAAGCTTAAACATTGATTGTTCTGTATATAAATGCTCCATAGGGATAATGCCTTCAGGTATTTTATCAATACAAAACACAACTGGCTTGTTATCCGCTGTGCGAATTCGTTCGATATTTACGATAGATGTATCAGTATCAAGCTTTAAATGGGTTCGCTCTTCTTCAGTTGGTTGAACAATCTCTGTTAGTAAGTATTGCGAACCAGCTTTTCTTCCAGACTGTTCAATCGTCTCAGTCACACTATTTAATTCTTCGATACCTGATGATAAAATAGGCCGAGGATTCACATACGTTCCGACACCATGTCGGTTAATGATAATGTTTTCCTCCTCTAAGACATTCAGTGCTTCTCTTACGGTTTCTCTAGGGGTATTAAGCAGTTTGGACAATTGAAATTCAGAAGGTAATTTCTCTTTTTCCTTAAAAACACCTGATGTAATTTTTTGTTTAATATCATCAATAACTTTCAAATATAAATGATCCGGATTGTAATTTAAAGACATGATGTTTCCCCTTTACTTTAAAGTGTTACGATTGTTCTCGTAGTTTTCTTATGATGTTTTCTCCTCGCTTGTTTCCGTAACAAGAACTGTTCTTGGTTTACTGCCTTCATATGGTCCGACAATGCCACGGTCTTCCATCGCATCTATCAGTCTAGCGGCACGCGTATAACCAATTCTAAAACGCCTTTGCAACATGGAAACACTAGCCGTTTGCATCTCTATAATAAGTTGAACAGCGTCATCAAATAACTCATCATCCACTTCAGTTGTTGATTCTGGTTTATCCTCTGGTATCATTTCTTCTTGATAGGAGACTTGCTGTTCACTTATACAATGATCAACGATACGTTCGACCTCTGCGTCGGAAAGAAATGCCCCTTGTACACGAATCGGCTTAGATTTTCCGACGGGGATATAGAGCATATCACCACGCCCAAGTAGTTTCTCTGCGCCACCTGTATCTAAAATTGTTCTTGAGTCAACTTGCGACGATACACTAAAGGCAATACGTGACGGTATATTCGCTTTAATAACCCCTGTAATAACATCTACAGAAGGTCTTTGAGTTGCAATAATTAAATGAATGCCAGCAGCCCTTGCCATTTGAGCCAACCTTGTAATCGAATCTTCTACTTCTTTGGAAGCAACCATCATTAAATCAGCTAATTCATCAACAAGTACAACGATGTATGGTAAATGTGGTAACGGCTCCTCTGTTGTTTGATTATGTTTTTGAATGTAATCATTGTAGCCTTCAATGTTACGTGTTGCTGTTTCAGAAAATAATTCATAACGCCTTTCCATTTCGTCAACAACTTTTCGCAATGCCTGAGAAGCTTTTTTTGGATCTGTTACAACTGGTGTTAACAAATGTGGGATGCCATTATACACATTGAGTTCTACTTTTTTTGGATCAATCATCATCATTTTAACTTCATGTGGTTTCGCACGCATTAAAATGGTCGTAATGATGCCATTAATACAAACACTTTTACCACTTCCAGTAGCACCAGCAATAAGTAAGTGTGGCATTTTAGTTAATTCACCCACAACGGCATCTCCAGATATATCTCGTCCTAAAGAAAAGAGTAACTTAGAAGATTGTTTATTGGCAACATCTAATACTTCCCTTAAAGAAACTTGTGCAATTTCAGAATTGGGTACTTCAATACCAACGGCAGATTTACCAGGAATAGGCGCTTCGATTCGAATATCTTGTGCCGCTAGTGCTAAAGCCAAATCATCGTGCAAACTCACAATACGACTTACTTTCACGCCAGCCTCTGGCAAAACTTCATACTTTGTTACCGCTGGCCCTATATGTACTTTTGTTACCTTTGCCTTTACACCAAAACTTTGAAACGTACGGTCTAATATTCTGCTTGTTGATTGAAATTGTGCATTTTCACGTTGTTGCGAGTTGTATGTCGGTTTTTCTAACAAATCGACCGATGGTAATTCATAGTCATCATTTTCTATTTCGGCCGCTCCGACTGTATATTTCAATAAATCATCATCACCATCAGAATTTGGTTCTTGACCATCATTTGATGCCATTGCCGGTTCTTGATCAGATGGCGCCTCTTCTGTATCCTGATAGGCAATATCAGTAAAATCCTGAATAACTGGTTCTTCTTGAAATTGTTCGGATTGTAGCGATTCCGACGTGGTGATCTCTACATCAGTCTCATTCTTTGACAATGCCTTTTGTTGCCTTTTCTCATCACGTTTTTCCAAAAATTGTTGCTTATGTCTTTGATAAAAAGAACTCATTTTCTTACCGAAATTAGAAAAAACATCCCCTAAAGAAAATTCTGTCATAAAGATGAAGCCAATAATAATTGAGAAAGCAGCGACAATTTTGGCACCAGCTGAAGAAAATAAATAATACGTAAATGTATATAATAGACCGCCAATGATGCCTCCGCCAATTTGCCATGCAGACTCACGACCATTCATATAGTCAAGAAAATGATGCCACGTTAATTTCATTATAGACATATTTGGCTGTGACACGAGCAATTGTTGATATGTCTGAATATGTGTCAGTAGTACTAAACCAGCAAAACCGATGTAAAAACCGACTAACTTTTTATTGGCATAATCGGGATATTTTCGTTTAACAAGTAAATATACACCCGTAATCAGTAAAGCGAGGGATGCTATGAAATACCAAATTCCTAAAAAGAATCGAAAAACATGTTCCAGGCCACCTGGTATGACACCATCACTAATAGCGCTGGCACCACTCCCAAAAACAGCAAGAAAAATAAATAATAAACCAAGTAGCTCATATTTCATTTTTTGCTTTAGTCGCTTTTTAGCCTTTCTTTTCCTCTTGGCCACTTTGTTCACCTCTAATCTTCAAGCCATATTATAATAGTAAACCCCTGCCAATACGGGCAAGGGTTATGTGATTCCGACAGTTTCCTATTCATTATAACATATTTTCCGCATTACGCATTATGAATAAAGTGATTTCACACGAGTTAAGCTTCTTTTCGTAAAAGTTTTCTTTTCAAGTAAATGTGGGTCGAATGATTCTCCCCTCGACTTACCGTTAATCTATGATAAAATGTTCCCCGGTACATAGTCAGCTTTTAAAAAGTCTTGTGGATCAGTCGACAGAAGTTGCAGTAGTTCATATGAACCATCATCGAGTTGCTCAACATATAGTAACTTTCCATCATGTTGAACACATTGCCTTTTATTTTGTTCGGTTTCATCAGCTGGAAAAACATCTGTATGACATAATGGTGTATATAAAATCATATCAATCACCTGACTCATCGTTTGGCTTTGATTTGTTAATCAGTTCTGATACTTTATCCATTGCTTCTTTTATCCCACCGACTTCATCAATTAATCCGTGTCCGACAGCATCTTCGCCAACAACATTTGTTCCAATATCTCGTGTTAAATTCCCTTTTGCAAACATTAAATCTTTAAATGTTTCTTCTTCTATATTTGAATGATTCACAACAAAGTTAATCACACGATCTTGCATTTTATCAAGATATTCAAACGTCTGTGGGACACCAATGACCAGTCCTGTTAGCCGAATCGGATGAATCGTCATCGTAGCGGTTGGGACGATAAAGCTGTAGTGCGAAGCAACAGCAATTGGAACACCAATAGAATGGCCTCCGCCTAAAACAATTGACACAGTTGGCTTTGATAATGAAGCAATCATTTCAGAAAGTGCAAGACCAGCCTCAACATCGCCTCCAACTGTATTTAATAAAATAATCAAGCCTTCGATTTTAGGATTCTGTTCGATTGCGATAAGCTGAGGCAAAAGATGTTCATATTTTGTCGTCTTATTTTGTGGTGGCAATTGAACATGGCCTTCCACTTGTCCAATGATTGTTAAGACATGAATATTAGAGTCCGGTACTTGCGGAACGTTGGATTGCCCAAGTTGTTGAATTTTTTCCACAATCGCTGATTCTGAGTGATCCGTCTCATTTTCTTTATCTTGTTTTTCCATTAAGAGAACACTCCTTTATAGTTTATACCAATTAATATTAGTATGAACTAGAACGAAGTGTTACATACAAAAGTGTTATTATAAAATTATTGACAAATGATTTCTTTTAACGCCTCTGTTTCATCTTCAGAGAGTCCAACTAACGGCAATCGTGTACTTCCAACATTCATCCCGATCATATTTAAAGCAGCCTTAACTGGAACTGGATTAGGCGCCATAAATAATCCTTTAATAATTGGTAGCGCTTCTCGATGTAATTGTGCCGCCTTTTTATATTGCCCAGAATGATATGAGTGCACAATTGAACGCATTTGTTGACCAATCACGTGTGATGCGACAGATACTACACCCTGCCCACCAACAGACAAAATTGGTAGAGTCATGCCATCATCACCAGAATAAACAGAAAAATCATCAGACGTATTTTCAATAATTTTTGATATTTGATCAAGATCTGCGCTTGACTCTTTCACAGCAACAATATTCTCTACGTTACTTAAATAAATCGTCGTTTCTGCAGTCATATTCACCATTGATCGGCCTGGAATATTATACAACATAATCGGTAAATGTGTCCGCTGTGCAATTGTCGTAAAATGACCAATTAAACCCTTTTGATTCGGCCGATTATAGTACGGTGTGACAAGCATAATACCGTCGGCGCCCATCGCCTCAACTTCCTTTGTGAGAACAATTGATGCCGCCGTATTGTTATTTCCCGTACCTGCTATAACAGGTACACGCTTATTAACAACTTCAATGACATATTTAAACAGTTCAAGCTTCTCTGAATCTGAGAGTGTAGGAGACTCTCCTGTTGTTCCTGCAACAACGATTCCTTCTGTCCCATTGTCTAACAAATGTTCTATTAATAAACGTGTCGTAGGAAAATCAATATTTCCATCGGTGTCAAATGGTGTTACCATTGCCGTTAGTACAGTGCCAAAATCCATAAGCTTCACCTTTCTTCTAATTGATGTTTTTGCTA
>Ga0209487_1003685_pt1 | contig 11935 bp, 10 predicted proteins | sample Poulit2012_FD_187524 | JGI IMG/M metagenome (GOLD analysis project Ga0209487, IMG submission 187524) | Agricultural soil microbial communities from Georgia to study Nitrogen management - Poultry litter 2012 (SPAdes) (version 2) | ecosystem: Environmental > Terrestrial > Soil > Agricultural land... | reverse complement strand
CCGTCGAGGCGTTTGAATCGGGCCATCACATCGGTGGCGATGTATTCGTAGGCGTGGCCAATATGTGGCTCGCCGTTCGGGTAGGCGATGGCCGTGGTCAGGTAGTAGGTGTTCACCGGACGGTTTCCTCCAAATCAACCTCAGCGGTAGTTTCTGCTTGAATTGCCTCGCCGACCTGGTCGAGTAGACCGGTGGGCAGTGCCGCATCCAGGGTGAGGATGGCCAGGGCTTTGCTGCCGTCGGGGCGTAGCGCAACGTCCATGGTGGCGATGTTGAGATTGCGGTCGCCCAGCTGCATCCCCATGGTGCCGATCACGCCGGGGCGGTCGCCGTATTCTAGGACCAGCATGTGGTCTGCGATGGCGACTTCAAATTCGTAGTTGTTGATACCCACGAGTTTTTCAACCTGCTGGGGGCCGGTCAAGGTCCCGGTGACGTTGAATTCTTGGCTATCGGCCGATACGGCTTTGATGGTTATGGTGTTGCGGTAGTGCGGTGAATTTGTGGTGGTGGACAGCCGGGTTTCGATACCGCGGCCTTCGGCCAGCACTGGTGCGTTGACGTAGGAGACTTGGCCGGAGACGACGTCGGTGAAAATCCCTTTCAGTGCGGCGAGTTTGAGCGAGTCCACATTCTTCTCGGCCAGTTCACCGGCGACTTCCACTTCGATGGCGGAAACGGAGACGCCTTTCATGACTGCGGACAGGATGCGTCCCAGTTTTTCGGTTAGCGGGATCCCGGGGCGAACATACGGGTCAATGACACCACCGGCGACGTTGACCGCATCGGGTACGAGCTCACCGGCCAGGGCCAGTCGAACAGATTTGGCCACGGCCACGCCGGCTTTTTCTTGGGCTTCTTCGGTCGAGGCACCAAGGTGCGGGGTGACGGTGGCGGAGTCGTATTTGAAAAATGGCAGATCTTTGGCGGGTTCTTCCACAAAGACGTCGATGCCTGCACCAGCAATCAGGTTGTCGTCCAGGGCACGGCCCAGGGCGTCTTCGTCAATGAGACCGCCGCGAGCAACGTTAATGACGTAGGCAGAGTCCTTCATCATTTTGAATTGTTCATCGGAGATCATGCCCAAGGTTTCTGGGGTGCGCGGCATGTGGATGGTCACGAAGTCGGAGGTTTCCAGGAGTTCATCCAGACTGACCAGGTGGGCGCCCATTTGTTGTGCGCGGGCCGCGGTGACGTATGGGTCGTAGGCGACAACATTCATGTCGAAGGCTTTCATCCGCTCGGCCACCAGGGAGCCGATGCGACCCAGGCCGATGATGCCCAGGGTTTTTTCATACAGTTCAATGCCCTTATAGGCAGAGCGTTTCCACTGACCATCTTTCAGGGATTCGTTGGCCGGTGCGATATTGCGGGCAGCCGCCAGAATATGACCGCAGGTGAGTTCCGCGGCGGAAATGATGTTGGAGGTTGGTGCGTTGACCACCATCACGCCGGCTTCAGTTGCGGCTTGTGTGTCGACGTTATCGAGGCCGACGCCGGCACGTGCGATAACTTTGAGATTTTTTGCTGCACTGATTGCTTCGGCATCCATCGTGGTAGCTGAGCGGATCAGCACAGCCTCAGCTTCGGCAAGTGCCGGTAGCAGCTGGTCACGGTCGGAACCATCGGTGTTGCGAATCTCGAAGTCGGTCCCAAGAGCATCCATGGTGGCCGGAGAGAGTTCTTCTGCGATGAGCACTACTGGTTTGGACACGAACGACACACTTTCGATAATAGGAAAACATTGTCGTGAGCGCACAAGGCTCACCACAATCATCTTACGGCGTTTTATTCCGGGAGTTTGCACTCGGACATTCAGTGAAGCATCACGGCTTGTGTGACGACGTAGATCGCCGGTACCGGTTCGTTGTCTTGAGAGCGTTCACAGTTTTTGCTTCAGATGCTAATGCTCTCCAGCGAGAAGACCCTCGGGAGCATACATGGCACCGGGGTTGAGGATGTTCTGGGGATCTAATGCCTGTTTAATCCGGTGGTTCAGTTCCAAAGCATCCTCACCGATAGAGTCAGCCAGCCAGGGTCGTTTGAGTCGTCCCACGCCGTGTTCACCCGTGATGGTCCCGCCGAGTTGTATGGCTAGGTCCATCACGTCGCCATACGCAAGGTGGGCGCGTTGTTTCTGTGCCTCGTCCATTGGATCAAACACCAGCAGCGGGTGAGTATTGCCGTCACCTGCGTGAGCCAGCACCGCAATTGGCACATCACGGGACTGCGAGATCTGCTCCATGCCCCGGACTAGGTCACCCAAACGCGGCACCGGGACACCGACGTCCTCTAGCAGAATGGTACCTTTGCGTTCAACCGCAGGAATCGCCAGGCGTCGAGCGGTGATGATTGCTTCGGCCTCTTCTGCGTCGGAGGTATAAAAGACTTCTGATGCATGGTGTTGGTTGCACAGGGCCTCAATGCTTTCAATTTCTTGCGCAGCATGTTCTGCGGGTTCATCGGACTGCACGATGAGCATCGCAGCAGCGTCGCGTTCCAAGCCCATCCCGGTCAAATCTTCAACCGCATTGACGGTGAAGTTGTCCATAAATTCCAACATCGACGGGCGCAGCGTGGAGGTCATCCCAAGAACCGCATTGGTTGCATCATCGAGGGTTGCAAAGGTCGCAATCAGCGTCGTCGCAGGCCGCTGGGCCGGTATCAACCGCAGCGTTACCTCCGTGATGACTCCCAGAGTGCCCTCGCTACCCACAAATAGTTGGGTTAGGTTCAGCCCTGCAACGTCTTTGAGCCGCGGTCCACCCAGTTGGACTTCCCGTCCGTCGGCCAGCACCACTTTCATGCCCAACACGTAATCGGCGGTGACCCCGTACTTCACGCAGCATAACCCACCGGCGTTCGTGGCGATGTTGCCACCAATCGAACAAAACTCAAAAGAGGAAGGGTCTGGCGGATACCAGAGTCCGTGTTCAGCTGCTGCGGTTTTGACTTCCGCGTTGAAGGCACCCGGCTGAACCACTGCGGTTCGGGTCACCGGGTCCACTGCAATATCTCGCATCTTTTCAAGCGACAAGACGATGCCGCCATCAACAGCGGAACTGCCACCTGAGAGTCCGGAGCCTGCGCCGCGGACCACGATCGGGATCTCGTGGGTGGCGGCGAATCGGATTGTGGCCTGCACTTCTTCGGAACTCGTAGCCCGCACCACTGCCATCGGAGTACCGGCATGAGGGTCATTGGCGCGATCCCAGCGGTAGTTCTCGATCGTTGCTGGGTTGGTTACCACGGTGTCCACCCCCAGAGCAGCGATCAGTTCTTCAAGCTGTGGTGTACTAACGGTGGTTTCCTTCGACACTCTTGTACCTCTCTAGACCAAACCCTTGCCGTGACTCCCGTCACCTACCTGGATAGTAGCAAGTGTCACTCGATGAAGATAGGAACGACCGCACACAGAAGCAGGACGGACTCCTATCCGTGTCGCACCCTGACCCTGCTAGAGCTAGACCACCAGGTATGGAACGTCTTGGTGTTCAGAGCTCGACGTCCTGACGCAAACAAGATAATCCTCCCCACCAACAGGTGATAGCCTGCTGATGGCCCGTATATTTCAAGGAGGATGCTTTGGAACTCAGCATGGATAAAGGTAACCAGTTTGTCGAAGAGACTCAGTCGCCGGAAGGTACTGCCGCCTGGAAACAACAGCTGGATGAGTATGCACCAGGTGCTTCTGATTGGGTTGTCGGTGCAGTATTTGGTGGGACCTATCAGCGCGAGGGGCTGGAACTACGGGATCGCCAAATGTTGAATATGGCGGCACTGGCTGCAATGGGTGGCACCGAACCACAATTGACAGGTCACATTAAAACCGCCGTCGACGTCGCTGGCATGACGAAAGAAGAAGTTGCCGAATGCTTCGTGCACCTCATGCCATACATTGGTGTACCGAAAACGCTCGCCGCTATGCGTTGCATGCAAACAGCTTTCGAAGACTAGTACCATCAGCGCATCGTTTTCAGTGGCACTTATCAAGCAGTGGCAGCCACTGAACGGCTAGCTTCTACTTGAGGTGAGCTTAGTTCATGCCTGGGGCCCCTCCCCTGGTGATGGTTGTTTTCGAAGCAATTGACGATGGTCCATATATCGAGTTTGAACTTCGCGGAGCATCGGGCAACCCAAGGCGACGCCGCTTATGAAGTGCGACGTGAAGTCTCGTCTCGGCGCAGAGGATATCTCGCCTGAGGCTTCCGATCCGACGTGCGGATCATCAAACAGTTGCAGCTGGTTGAAGCCGGCCTGCTGCAGGAGGATAATGCATTGTAGGTCCGTGAGGACTTGCTCGCGGATCGTCGGTGCTACGGATGTGGCACCTAAATCCCGCGGACGGAGGCAACAATGCGAAACAAGACCTCACTCAAATTTTCAGCGGCAGTCATACTGACCAGCGCGATGGTGCTCACGGGCTGTGGTGAGCCAGGCGCTGACGACACAGAAACTGGCACTCAGCCAAGTCCACCGGAATCGACCGTAACCGAAACGGTAACAGACGAACCGCCTCAAGAAACGGCTTCTATACCGGATAATTCCGACGATGATTCGGCACCCGGTGAGGAACCCGGACCAGGTTTTCCAACCAATGCAGTGGATTATGCTGATGCGCTTGTTATTGCTTGGGGTGAAGGTGATGAACCAGCTATGCAAGATTTAGCACAGCCGGAGGTTCTTGAAGTCCTGGAGGAGTACGGCATACCGAGTGGCTCGCACTGGCAGCAGACAGATAGCGATTCCGGTGCGGGTTCAACTTTTGTCACCTACGAAAATTCGGAAGATGCGACGATTGTTGAACTTCGGGTGCGTAATGAAGATGCCAGTAGCGGCGAGCCGAATGCGGTAGTAGAAGCGAAATTCACCGAATAATCTCACCCTCGCCAAAAAATCCAGAAAAACTCTTGTGCTGTGGCCTATTTGAATCGCAGTATGTAAGTCACCGGTTGCCGAAGAGATCGTTTGACCTTCGGCAACAGAGCCCCGCATGGCATGAGCGGTTTAATCGGCTCGAAGAATACCTCGCGAAGGAGGGCCCGAATGACGAGAACTGATATGAGTCAGGGCTTTACTATTATCCGCAATCTTGATGCCGCTCCGGAGCAAGTCTGGCACGCCTGGACCGACCCCGATGCGATGTCAGCATGGTGGCACCCCTACAACACCAGCACACCTCGGGAAGAAGTGGAAGCCGATGTACGCGTTGGCGGACATTACCAGTACACCATGGTCAATGATGAAAATGGCCAGCGTGTAGTTTCAGGCGGAGTCTACAAAGAAGTCTCGCCATTTGAACGACTCGTCTTCACTTGGGGCGAGCCCGGCTCTGACCCGGATGACACCCCTATTGTGACGCTGAGCCTAGCGCCGCAGGATAATGGCATGCAGATGACATTTGAACTCCGTGGAGTACCAGGTCAGCCAGGCGACGAGTACTTCTACGACGGGTGGGATGAAGCGCTCAACGTTTTGGAAGAATATCTAGCCTAAAGACGGACCGACCACAGCAGCGCGACAACGAATAGCTATGTTGTCTGGTCGAAGACCAATAGAACCTTATTGCTGAGAGAAACCTTCTCTAACGTCAGTGATTTCAATTTGGAGCTCCGCGTCCTGATCAGGGGTGCTCAGACGTGCTTCATCTTGAAAGGAAACTTGATCATCAATAACCTCAAATGTACGAATGACGGGGCCGTCGTCTGTCCCCGAAATTTCATACGTCACTTCCCACGTGCCCGTTGGAGTCTGTGTGCCAATATAGACGGGTTCCGTACGTAGCGTTACGTTGCAACCTGCGCTGCCAAAACATCGCTGCTCTTTGATCGATGTTTCCACGTCGAAGTCGTCGACGGTGGGTTCATATGATGATTCTTCGGGTGAAGGGGTGGACTGGATCTCATCGCTGTCAGGAGTAGTTGCGGGCTGCGACGCTGTCGGAGTCGTTTCATTGGGCTCAGCCACACTCTCATCGTCTGTGCCGAGTCCTGTGGTCAGTGCAACGGCACCGAGTGTTCCAGCCACACCTATGCCAAGACCAATAAGCCCGGAAACGATAATAGGGACCGCGCGTATTCGGCTTTTAGGCGCTCTAGAAAACTCCGGGACGTGATAATGGCTGGGCGTATCCGCGGGTGGAGGTGGAGGGGCACCATGTGGTGGAGTCGACATTTTGATCCTGTTCGGCGTGAGGTGAGTGTAGATACCACAGCGGGGCACCGGATCTTCCGGTGCCCCGCGGTTTTGCGTTAATGCGACTGTGACTTAGCGAGCGGCTGTGCCTTCGGTGTAGTCGTCGTCGGTTTCAGCCAACCAGGAGAACATTTTGCGCAGTTCGCGGCCGGTGGCCTCGATTGGGTGCTGTTCTTCCTTTTCGCGCAGCTGGTTGAATTCTTTGGCGCCGTTGGCCTGGTCGTCCATGAAGCGTTTGGCAAAGGTGCCATCCTGGACGTCCTTGAGGACTTCCTGCATGTTTTCTTTGACGCGGGCATCGATGACGCGTGGACCGGAAACGTAGTCACCGAATTCTGCGGTATCGGAAATGGACCAGCGCTGTTTGGCAAGTCCACCTTCGACCATGAGGTCTACGATCAGTTTCAGCTCGTGCAGTACCTCGAAGTAGGCAACTTCTGGCTGGTAGCCGGCTTCGGTGAGGACTTCGAATCCTGCCTGGACCAGGTGGGATGCGCCACCGCACAGGACTGCCTGTTCGCCGAACAGGTCGGTTTCGGTTTCTTCGGTGAAGGTGGTTTCGATGACACCGGCGCGGGTGCCGCCAACACCTTTGGCGTAGGCCAGTGCGAGGTCTTTGGCTTTACCGGATTCGTCTTTTTCAACGGCGATCAGAGCTGGTACGCCGCGTCCGGCTTCGAATTCACGACGCACAACGTGGCCTGGGCCCTTTGGTGCGACCATGGCAACATCGACACCGGCTGGGGCTTCGATGAAGCCGTAGCGGATGTTGAAACCGTGGGCGAAGAACAGGGCGTCGCCTTCGTTGAGGTGTGGTTCGATGGATTCGGAAAACACCTGTGCCTGGTGCTGGTCTGGGACCAGGATCATGATGACGTCAGCTTCTTTGGCTGCGTCGGCAACGGTGAGTACCTTCAGGCCTTCTGCTTCGGCTTTGGCCTTGGACTTGGATCCTTCGGCCAGGCCGATGCGTACGTCGACACCGGAGTCGCGCAGGGACAGCGAGTGGGCGTGACCCTGTGAGCCGTAGCCAATAACGGCTACTTTGCGGCCCTGTAGCAGTGACAGGTCGGCGTCTTCGTCATAGTATTTTTTGGCCATGAGAGTCTGATTCTCCTTGGTGGGTGGGGTGTTGGTTATTTGGTTAGTGCACGGTCGGTCATGGATTTGCCGCCGCGGGCAACAGCGATGGTGCCGGATCGCACGAGTTCGCGGATGCCAAAGGGTTCAAGCACTTCCAGTAAGGCTTCAAGTTTCTGAGCAGCACCGGTGGCTTCTATTGTCACGGCGTCGGTGGATACATCGACGACGTTGGCGCGGAACAGCTCGACAGCTTGGACTACCGATGCGCGGGTGGATGCATCGGAGCGGACCTTGACCAGGATGTGGTCGCGCTGGGAGGACTGTTCCGGAATCAGTTCAACGATTTTGATGACGTTGACAAGTTTATTGAGTTGTTTGGTGACCTGTTCCAGGGCGTCGCCTTCGGCTTCGACCACCACGGTCATGCGGGATAGCCCTTCAACTTCGGAAGGGCCTACGGTGAGCGATTCGATGTTGAATGCGCGACGGGCGAAGAGTCCGGCGACGCGGGTGAGGACACCCGGGACGTCTTGGACCAGTACCGAAAGGGTGTGGCGTTGCATATTAGGCCTCCTCGTCCCATTCCGGGGTCATATCCCGGGCTACTTGAATTTGGTCATTGGGTACTCCGGACGGCACCATTGGCCACACCATGGAGTCGGCCGAGACGACGAAGTCGATCACGACGGGACGGTCGTTGATTTCCATGGCTTTTTTGATGGCCGGGGCGACGTCTTCTTCTTTTTCAACTCGGATGCCTACGGCTCCGTAGGCATCTGCGAGTTTGACGAAGTCGGGCACCCGTGCCGAGTTTGCACCGGTGTTCAGGTCGGTATTGGAGTACCGGGAGTCATAGAACAGGGTCTGCCATTGGCGCACCATGCCCAGCGAGGAGTTATTAATCAGAGCGACCTTGATAGGAATCTGGTTGATGGTACAGGTGGCCAGTTCCTGGTTGGTCATTTGGAAACAGCCGTCACCGTCAATGGCCCAGACCGCACGGTCCGGTTCGGCAACCTGGGCTCCCATGGCGGCCGGGATGGCAAAGCCCATGGTTCCTAGGCCAGCAGAGTTCATCCACTGGTTTGGTCGCTGATAGCCCACGAACTGGGCGCCCCACATCTGGTGTTGTCCTACGCCGGCAACGTAGATGGCCTCGGGTCCGGCAATCTCCGAGAGGGTTTCGATGACTTTTTGTGGCGCCATCAGCCCGTCACCCGTGGCCGGGTAGCCCAGCGGGTAGGTGTCGCGGGTCTTATTGACGATGCTCCACCATTCGCTCAAATCCGGTTCGCCGTGCTCGGCGAAGCTGGCGCGAACTTGTTCAGATAATTCCGGCAGGATCGTTTTGACGTCGCCCACAATTGGGACATCTGCGGTCCGGTTTTTGGAGATTTCTGCCGGATCAATATCGGCGTGGATGACCTTGGCTAGCGGAGCAAATGAGCTCAGCTGTCCGGTGACACGGTCATCAAATCGGGCTCCCAGGGTGATCAGCAGGTCCGACATTTGGAGTGCGGAAACCGCGGCGACGGTGCCGTGCATACCGGGCATGCCCAAGTTTTGTGGGTCATTATCCGGGAACACGCCGCGGGCGTTGAGCGTCGTGACCAGCGGTGCGCCGGTAACTTTTGCCAGTTCGGCCAGTTCTTCGGCGGCCTGGGCCCGAACGGTGCCGCCTCCCACGTATAGTACGGGGCGTTTGGCGTCTTGAATGAGTTTGGCGGCTTCGCGCACCTGGCGAGAGTGGCCGCGGGTGACCGGACGGTAGCCGGGCAGGTCCATGGTTGGTGGCCAGGAGAATTCCATGCTGGATTCCTGGGCGTCTTTGGTGACATCCACCAGGACCGGTCCGGGGCGGCCGGTGTTGGCAATATAAAACGCTTCGGCCAGTGCCTGTGGGACGTCTTCTGCTCGTCGCACCAAGAATGAGTGTTTGGTGATGGGCATGGTGATACCCACGATGTCGGCTTCTTGGAACGCGTCGGAGCCGATGAGTTTGGAGCCGACCTGCCCGGTAATGAAGACCACGGCTTCGGAGTCCATATTGGCGTCCGCAATGGCGGTCACCAGGTTGGTTGCACCGGGTCCCGAGGTGGCAATGGCCACACCGGTTTTGCCGGTGGCCAGGTAGTATCCTTGGGCTGCGTGGCCCGCGCCTTGTTCGTGACGAACCAGAATGTGCCGGATACGCGAGGTATCCATCAGCGGGTCATAGGTGGGCAGAATGGCTCCGCCGGGTAGCCCAAAAACGTCGGTGACGTCCAGTTCTTCAAGCGACCGCACAATGGCTTGTGCGCCGGTCATCTTGGTGGGTGCGACTACCCTGTTTGGTCCTGGGACGGCTTGTGCGTCAGAGTCATGTGCAGGTTTTTCCCGCTGCGGCGGGTGAGATGGCATCACCGAAGGGGTGATATTTGATCCAGAACTCATGGAGTATGCCTCGATCAGTCGTAAGTTGTGAAGTTATTGCTGTCGACGTCGTTCACGTCGTAGGGCAACTCGCGGTTTGCGATACCCATAAAAAAACCCCGGATGCGGCGGGTTTGCCTGCTCGGGGTTCAGCGCATGGATGGCGTTGCGGCCAACTGAATTCTTCAGTTCATGCGCTGCTAAATAACGACTACTAGGGTCTTCGACATGCCCTAATAATTGTCCTTCTGCCCGAAATTGTCAAATCGGGTACCCCGAACAGGTCTCGCCTTTAGAGTTCTATCTCTACATTACAGTGTGCGCCGACGGCTGCCGACTGTACGAGCTGACCGTATTTGCCAAGCACACCGGAAGTGAACTTCGGTGGGATCGGCTGCCAGGATTTGCGTCTGGTGGCCAGTTCTTCTTCGGTGACATCCAGATCGATGCTGCGGTTGGCAATATCCACCCGAATAATGTCGCCATCTTCCACCAGCCCGATGGGCCCACCAACGGCGGCTTCCGGGGCAATGTGACCGATGCACAGTCCGGTGGTTCCCCCGGAGAATCGGCCGTCAGTAATGAGCAGTACATCGGCACCCAGCCCGGCGCCTTTAATTGCACCGGTGATGGCCAGCATTTCACGCATGCCCGGGCCACCCTTTGGTCCTTCATAGCGAATGACGACGACGTCGCCCTTCTTCAGCTCATCAGCAGCTAGCGCGTCCATGGCTTGTTGTTCGCGTTCGAAGACCCGTGCGGTGCCCTCAAAGACCTCTGCATCAAAGCCCGCGGATTTTACTACCGCACCTTCTGGGGCCATCGACCCGTGCAGAATGGTCAGCCCGCCGGTGGCGTGGATCGGGTTATCCATGGTGCGTAGTACGGCACCGTCCAGTTTCTTCGGCTGCAGATCCGCCAGGTTTTCGGCAACGGTCTTGCCGGTAACGGTCAGGGCGTCACCGTGGAGCAGCCCGGCATCCAGGAGCGCCTGCATGACCACGGGTACCCCACCAATGCGGTCCAGGTCGGTCATGACATATTCGCCGAATGGTTTCATATCCGCCAGGTGTGGGATCTTGTCACCGATGCGGTTGAAATCATGCAGCGTCAGTTCAACACCCGCCTCATAGGCAATAGCCAGCAAGTGCAACACGGTGTTGGAGGAACCGCCGAAGGCCATCATCACGGCAATCGCGTTCTCAAACGCATCTTTGGTCAGAATGTCTCGAGCAGTAATACCCTTGGCCAACATGTTGACCACGGCCTCACCGGCTTTACGTGCATCATAATCACGACGACGATCAGCCGACGGTGGTGCTGCTGCCCCTGGCAGTGACATGCCCAGAGCTTCAGCAACCGAGGCCATCGAGTTGGCGGTGTACATACCGCCACAGGCGCCTTCACCCGGGCAGATGGCCCGTTCGATGGCGTCCAGATCTTCGAAAGACATGGTGCCGCGTGCACACGCACCGACTGCTTCAAACGCATCGATGAGCGTGACTTGACGTTCAACACCGTCGGATAGGGTCGCATAGCCCGGCATGATGGAACCGGCATAAACAAAAACCGAGGCCAAATCCAGCCGTGCGGCGGACATGAGCATGCCCGGCAGAGATTTGTCACAGCCGGCCAGCAGTACGGAGCCATCGAGTCGCTCAGCCATCATCACGGTTTCTACCGAGTCCGCGATGACTTCGCGAGATACCAGCGAGAAGTGCATGCCGTCGTGGCCCATAGAAATACCATCGGATACCGAGATGGTCCCGAACTCTAGCGGGTAGCCACCGGCTGCGTGAACACCGGTCTTGGCGGCTTCGGCCAGCCGATCCAGCGAAAGGTTACACGGGGTAATTTCGTTCCATGACGACGCAATACCAATTTGCGGCTTATCCCAGTCGTCATCGCCCATGCCCACAGCACGCAGCATGCCACGAGCCGGAGCCCGTTCATATCCATCGGTTACATCGCGAGAACGCGGTTTCATGTCAATTTCGGGGTTTTTAGACGTCATGGGTCAAATCCTACTGATCTTGTGTCCTACAAACTTTCACGTGACTGAACGTGTCTGGCACAACAGTCCAAGACAGGCTTCATGCCACATGAGTTTTCTGATTTTGCCCGGAAGCGAATCTTTGATAAAGTCTTTCTTCGTTGCTCAGACGCAATTTGGCTCCTCTAGCTCAATGGTAGAGCACCTGACTCTTAATCAGTAGGTTGCCGGTTCGAGTCCGGCGGGGAGCAC
>Ga0209487_1003684_pt1 | contig 11935 bp, 11 predicted proteins | sample Poulit2012_FD_187524 | JGI IMG/M metagenome (GOLD analysis project Ga0209487, IMG submission 187524) | Agricultural soil microbial communities from Georgia to study Nitrogen management - Poultry litter 2012 (SPAdes) (version 2) | ecosystem: Environmental > Terrestrial > Soil > Agricultural land... | reverse complement strand
CGATCAGCCGGGCACCGGCCGCATCGAGCGCCTCCTTGAGCCCGCCCAGGCGCTCCTCGGTGGAGACCAGGGTGGCGGGCCCGGAGATCAGGGCGATGTCGCGGTGGCCGAGCTCGACCAGGTGCCGACCCAGCATCCGGCCTCCGTCGCGGTTGTCGACCAGCACCCGGTCGACGTCGACCACCGGCGTGCCGATGGCGACCACGCGCCCCCCTGCGGCGCGGAAGGATTTCACGCGGGCGGCGATACCGGCGCGATAGCTCTCGTCGTTCAGCCCCGAGCCGGCCAGGATCACCGAGTGGGCCCGATGGGACTGCAGCATCCGGAAGTACCCCAGCTCGCGGTCCGGATCACGCTCGGTGTGGCAGATGGTCACCAGCAGGTTCTCAGCCGTGGCGCGGTCGTGGATGCCGTTGACGATCTCGGAGAAGTAGGGGTCGCCCACGTCGCCGACCAGCACCCCGATGGTGCCGGTGTTGCCCCGCAGCAGCCCCTGGGCCTGGGCGTTGGGCACGTAGTCGAGCTCCTCCGCGGCCTGCCGGACCCGCGCACGCAGCTCCTCGACGACGGGGTAGCTGCTGCCCGACAGCACCCGCGAGGCGGTCGGGACCGACACACCGGCGCGCTGGGCGACGTCCTTCAGGGTGACTGCCATGCAGGGAGGATAACCATTGCAATCGGTCTCTTGACGCACCCGCTGAACCGTCCTACGCTCAGCCACGGAGAGAAACGCTTTTCTCTCGTCCCGATCCACGACGTGAGGACGATCAGTGTCGACCGCGACCACACGCACCCCGGGGGCTGAGCTCCCCACCACCTGCCCGCGCGACGAAGCCGAGCTCGACGAGCTCCTGTCGCGCCCGCTGCCCGGAGTGGGCGAGGCCCTGGCCGCTGTCGGCGGTGACATCGTGCTGCTGGGAGCCGGCGGCAAGATCGGGCCGACCATGACCCGGATGGCCCGTCGGGCCCTCGACGAGGTGGGCTCCGATGCCCGCGTCATAGCGGTATCCCGCTTCTCCGACCCGGCCGCGCGCGAGCAGCTCGAGGACAGCGGCGTCGTCGTCCATCCCGCCGATCTCTCCGACTCCGCGAACTACGCCGACCTGCCCGATGCCGCGGCCCTGTTCTACCTGGCCGCGATGAAGTTCGGCACCACCGGCCAGGAGCACCGGACCTGGTGGTCCAATGCCGCGATGCCGGCGATGGTGGCCGATCGGTATCGCGGGGTGCCCTCCGTCGTCTACTCCACCGGCAACGTCTACCCGCTGACCCCGCTGGGCTACGGCGGCTCCACCGAGGCCGACGCCGCCGAGCCCCTCGGTGAGTACGCGGCCTCGTGCCTGGCCCGCGAGCGCCTGTTCAGCTACGCCGCCCACACCTGGGGCACGCCCACCACGATCTTCCGCCTGAACTACGCCTGCGAGCTGCGCTACGGGGTGATCGCCGACGTCGCCACCAAGATCGCCGCGGGCGAGGAGATCGACGTGACCATGCCCGCGGTGAACGTGGCCTGGCAGGGCGACATCAACGCCTGGGCGCTGCGCTCGATCGCACTGGCGGACCCGCAGCCGCACCTGCTCAATGCCACCGGGCCGGAGACGGTGCCGGTGCGCCGTATCGCGCAGTGGCTCGGCGAGGAGATGGGCACGGCGCCGATCATCGTCGGCGAGGAGGCCACCGACGCCCTGCTCAGCGACTCCTCCGAGGCTCATGAGCGGTTCGGCTACCCGAGCGTGTCGCTGCGGCAGATGGTGCGCTGGGTGGGGCAGTGGGTCGCAGGCGGAGGCCGCCAGCTGGGCAAGGCCACTAAGTTCCAGCAGCGCGAGGGGAAGTTCTGATGACCGATCTGGAGGAGCGGACGGCCACGGACCTCCATGCCCGCCTCGATGCGGGCGTGGTGATCCCCGCCCATCCCCTGGCCCTGGACGAGCGCGGCGCGCCGGCCCTCGCCGCCCAGCGGGCGCTGACGCGCTACCAGCTGGCCGCGGGCGCGCACGGCCTGGGCGTCGGCGTCCACACCACGCAGTTCGAGCTGCATCATGACCCCGGCATGCTGCGCACGGTGTGGGAGCTGGCCGCCCGCACGGCCGAGGAGGCCGCACCGGGTCCCGGCGCCGTCCCGCAGCAGCGCCCGATCATGGTCGCCGGCCTGGTCGGCGACACCGCCCAGGCGGTCCAGGAGGCCGAGACCGCCCGCGAGCTCGGCTACGAGGCGGCGCTGATGAGCCCCTGGGGCATGAGCGAGCGCTCCGAGGCGACCCTGCTCGAGCGCGCCGGAGCCGTCGGCGAGGTGCTGCCCACGATCGGCTTCTACCTCCAGGACAGCGTCGGCGGCACCCCTCTGACCCGCGAGTTCTGGCGCAGGCTGTTCGAGCTGGAATCCGTGGTGGCCGTCAAGATCGCCCCTTTCGACCGCTACCGCACCAATGACGTGCTGCAGGAGCTGCTGATCCACGACCGCTGGGACCAGGTCGCGGTGCTGACCGGCAACGACGACGCCATCGTGCACGATCTGCTCACCCCCTACCGTGCCCTGGTCGGCGGGAGGCGCCGCGAGGTGCGCGCCCGCGGCGGCCTGCTGGGCCAGTGGGCCGTGGGCACGAAGGCCGCGGTCGAGCTGGTCGCCCGCGCGAACGCCGCCGTCACGGCCGACGCGGTCGATCAGGACCTCCTGGCCCTGGCCACCGACCTGGTCGAGGTCAATGCCGCCGTCTTCGACGTCGCCCACGACTTCGCCGGCTGCGTGCCCGGGGTCAACGAGGTGCTGCGCCAACAGGGTCTGGTGCCCTCCACCGCGTGCCTCGGGCCGGATCTCCTCTCCCCCGGCCAGTCCGAGCTGATCACCTCGATGCGCCGCCGCTACCCCGAGCTGCTGGACGAGCAGTTCGTGGCCGAGGGCCGGGAGGCATGGCTGTCATGAGCCGGCGGATCGTGGGCTGGGGCTCGTCGTCGATGGCCCTGATCGGCCCGGCGATGGACTGCGTGCTGGCCGCCGACGGCGTCGCCTTCGTCAACGAGGGCCGCGGCGGGGAGACCTCCCATCACACCGCCGCCCGCATCGGCTCCCTGCCCCTGCCGGTCCGCGTCGACGGCGGCACGGTGCCGGGCGCGGGAACGGTCCGGCTGGGGCCGACGGGTCTGGACCTGGTGGCCACCGCCCTGAAGCCCTTCGCCGGCCAGGTGGGCGGTCTCGAGGCCGTAGCGCACGGCGACGAGGAGGGCATGCTGCTCACCCGCGCCGATCCCGGAGATCCCCTCCCGGTCGACGGCGACCCCTTCATCCCGCACCTGGGCACGAGGTGGCGCGGTGAGGACTGCCTGCTGTGGATGGGCAAGAACGATCTGAACCGCGGGGCGAGCGCCGCCGAGGTGATCGAGCGCATCGATGCCACCGCCGACTGGCTGGCCGCAGCCGGGGCACGAGTGCTGGTGATCGGCCAGTTCACCGACAACGGCTGCGAGCCCGCGATGCGCGAGAAGATCACGGCGGTCAACACCGCCGGCGCCGTGCGCTACGGCGACCACCACGTCGACGTCCAGCGCTTCCTCACCAGTCCCGAGCTGCCCGCCGTGACCGGCCGGCCGGCCGCCCCGGAGGACCTGGCCGAGCGGCGTGCGGGCAACAAGCCGCCCTCGCTGTCGACCGATCCCGGCCACCTCACCACGGCCGGGTCCCTGGCCGTCGCCCACCACCTGCGGGCTCACCTGCACCAGGTCGGATGGCTGGGCTCGACGTCCCCTTGACCCGTCCCGCTCGCCGCCTCCGGACCCGACCCCCTGCCGCTGTAGCCCTCGAAGGAGACCGCATGACCACTCCCGCCGGCGCCACCCGCATCTTCGTCGCGATCACCCCCGAGGAGGCGGACCGCCTCTACGACCCGCCCACCCGCGCCCGGCTCGCGGAGCTGGGTGAGGTGACCTGGAGCCACGACGGCTCCCTGCCCGCCGATCTGGCCGACGCCCACGACGTGCTGATCACCTCGTGGAGCACCCGGAAGTTCGAGCCGCAGGCGGTGATCGGCGAGCGCCTGCGCCTGGCCGTGCACACCGCCGGCACCATCCGCGGGCTGTTCCCGGTCACGGTGCTCGAGCAGGGCCTGCGCCTGGCCCAGGGCGGTTCGGCCCCGATGGCGGTGCCGGTCGCCGAGCTGTCGCTGACGCTGACCCTCGCCCTGCTGCGGAACCTGCACTGGATGGACCGGCGCCTGCAGGCCACCCGCGACTGGCGGGCCAGCGGCCTCGGGCAGCTCACCCACGGGATCCGCGAGCAGTCGATCGGCATCGTGGGCCTGTCCCGCACCGGCCGTGAGTACGCCTCCATGGTCACCGGGCTCGGGGTGCGCACGGTGCGGGCCTTCGACCCCTTCGCCGCCCCCGAGGATGCCGCGGAGCTGGGAGTGGAGCTGGTGGATCTGGCCGAGCTGTGCGCGAGCTCCGATGTGCTCGCGATCCACGCCCCGGTCACCGAGGAGACCCGCCACATGCTCGACGCGGCCATGATCGGCCGCCTGCGCGACGGCGCGATCGTGGTCAACACCGCCCGCTCCGCCGTGATCGACATGGACGCCCTCACCGCAGAACTCAAGTCCGGGCGGCTGAGCGCCGGGCTGGACGTCTTCGACGTCGAGCCGCTGCCGGCGGATTCGCCCCTGTACGGGCTGGACAACGTGCTGATCACCCCGCACGTGGCCGGCGGCACCGTGGAGGCGCGCTTCGCGCAGGGGGCGGGCGTGGCCGACGAGATCGCCGCCCACCTCGCCGGGCGCCCCATGCGCTACGAGGTCACGCCAGAGATCTACCAGCGCCTGTCCTGAGGGACCGGCGGCACGGCGGGAACTGCGGCACGGCGAGACCGGAGGCACGGCCACCGTCGGCCCCTCGTCCACCATCCCCGCGACGAGGTGCGATCCCGGCGCGGCATCTGACATGCTTCCTGTGTCGCACGAGACCCGGCGCTCCCATCGCGCCGACCGATGAGTGAGGGGACCCCATGACCGAGACCGCTCCTGATACCTCCGGCCAGGAACAGACCACGATCTACACGGCCTACGAGATCGACTTCATGCTGAACCTGCGACCCACCGAGGCCGGGGCGGTCACCCGTGAGCAGATCGGTCTGCGCAGCGCCCCCGAGGAGGCGAAGGAGTTCGTCACCGCAGCCGTCACCTCGGGACTGCGGGCGCGCGGAAAGGTCGCCCGCTCCGAGGACGGGCAGTGGCTGCTCGGTGAGGAGGGGCAGGTGGTGGCCACCACCCTGACCTCCGCCGATCGCTGGCTGGGCCTGGCCCTGACCGAGGGCGAGGCGATGCGGATGGCCTTCGTGATCAAGGCGAACCAGGCGGTGCTGATGCTCACGCAGGACGAGCTGGACTCCTTCGTGGTCTCCGCCTTGCCCGACCCCACCCAGGTGCCCGCCTCGGTCGCCGACGTGGTCGCGGCCTTCCTCGACGAGGGCACGGAGCGCACCGTCTCGCTGCGCCGCACCGATGTCTCCGCCCCGCAGGAGACAGCACCGATGATGTTCCACGCCGAGGCCGACGGCTCCTGGCGCGTGGGCCACCTGCCGCTGGACGACGACGGGGTGCTGAGCGTCTCCGGGATCGACCGCGGGGGTGTCGCCGCTGCCGTCTCCGCCCTGTGGGAGCAGGGCACCAGCCAGGCCCCCGGCGCCTGAGCCGGGCCGGGCCGGTGCGCCGCTGATCCGCCGGGTCGGCACACTGGCGGCCCTCCGGCCACCCATTGCCGGCCCCCGGGCCCGTTGCCGGCCCTCTCGCAGTCAGCGAGGCAGGGGTGAGGCGGCCGCAGCGGCTTCCTCGCGTCGGCGCAGCTCGCCTCGCAGCGCGCGGATGTCCTGGCCGGAGGGCTGGCCGTAGTTCCAGATGTGGCGGTCGAAGGCCGGCATGATCACGCGGGAGCCGTCACGCAGTCGCAGGGCGGCGGTCAGCCAGTGCACCGGATGCACCACCCGTGATTCGACGGCGAGGATCTCGTGCCAGGGCACGAGACGAGGCTTCAGCAACCCGGTGACCCGCAGGCCCGCGTCGGTGACCTCGACCGTCGCCCGGGACGTGGTCACCGCGACGACCAGGAAGCGCGCCCCCAGCAGCGTGAGCACGGCGGCGGCAGCCCCGAACGCCAGGATCAGCAGCATTCCCACCACCCCCGGGGCGCCTCCCTCGCCGAGGCCGAGGTAGAGCAGCACCGCGAGCACGGTCGACGCGGCGGCCAGCCCCAGGGCCACGGCCGCCACCACGCAGCGCACGATGATGTCGCGTCCCGCATCGGCCGGCACCAGGGTCCGCACCGGGCCGGTGGCGCGCGCGCCACCGGTGGGCTGCCTCAGGTCGCGGACTATCCGCTCGACCGTCGCGTTGCTGCGCGAGAAGTCGGGCAGGGCGCGTCGCGGCCCGGTCTCGGGACCGATCTGACGGGGGATGGTCATGCGCCCAGGGTAGTCCGCGGGGTCCGTGCATGCCGGGCCGCCGGGTGCGTACAGTGCGTGCCATGTCTGCTTCGGGTGCCAGTTCTCCTCGATTCCGCCGGCCCGCCTCGCTGTTCCCCGAGGTCGCCGAGAGGATCCCCGGGGAACCGGACCCGTCCACCTCCACCGATCTCGCCCATGACTCGGCCCGGGCGCTGCTGGACGGCGTCTTCCACAGCGCGGACCCCGAGGTCGTCGAACGAGTGGTGGACCTGGTGGCCCAGGAGGGCCTGGGGGATCTCGCCCTGCTGTGGTCGCATTCGCCCGCCACCACCCTGCCCGGGGCCCTGTGGCGCCTGTACGTGCTGCACACCTGGGTCCAGCGCTCCGGCGAGGAGGTGGTGCTGCGGTACCGGGAGGGCTCACGCACCATGTCCGGGCTGCGCTACCTCGCCGGTTTCTCCGAGCCGCCGGACGTCGAGCAGGTGCGCCGCACCATGGACGACATCCTGCGCGGAGCCTTCACCGGGGACCTGGGCCTGGCGCTGAGGCGTGCGGGAGCGGTGGCCACGATCGCGGCCCATGGCACCGCCCACCTGGCGGACTCCGATCCGGGCGATGAGCGCACCCGGCAGGCCGAGCGGCTGCTCAGCACCGGGGAGGAGCTGACCGCGGCCGCCCGCCACGCCGAGGCGGGGACGCTGGACTGAGATCCTGGCCCGGGACCCTGGACCGAGATCCTGGACCGAGATCCTGGCGTGGCCGCCCCCGCCCGCACGCGCACGACACGGTTATGCGCACGACAGAACCGGCGGCGGGTCTGTGGCGCACATTACCGGCGGGTCCTGGGGAGGGGCTGGAGAGGGGAGGAGCGCGATATCCCTGGGCACGCGCACCTCGCCCCGTGATCGCGCTCCAGCGCCGCGCTCCGCACCCTGACCTGGGTCACTCTCCGCTGGCCCGGCCCCCGGCATGTGCCCTAGCATGGCTGACGCGCCGGGCCGCGGTTGCCCCGGGCTCCAACATTTGCCGCTTCGAGCGGCCTTCGCGCCGACAGGCGCATCCCGGTCCGGCGCACTCAACATCGACCGGCGTCCCGCGTGCGCGGAGGCGTCGAGGCAGGCCCGCCATCTCGGGCGCGAGGAGGCGTCCCGAATGGTGCAGCTGTTCCCGCGGCGGGTCGAGAAGCCGATGTACCACCTGTTCGGGGAGCTGGCCGAACTCATGGTGCAGGCCGCCGACGCCCACTCCAAGCTCCTGGGCCTGGGACACCGCGAACGCATGCGGGTGGCTCCCCGGCTCCACGATCACTCCACCCGGGCCGAGGAGCTGTGCCGACGCATCGCCACCCGGCTCACGGACTCCCTGATCACCCCGTACGAGGCGGAGCTGCTCTACGACCTGGCGCTGACCATCGCCGACACCATCGACTCGATGGAGCACACCGCCGAGCTGCTGACCCTCGCCGGCGTCGGCGCGCTGCCCACTCCCCTGCTGGAGGCCGGCGAGGGGATCGAACGGGCCGCGGAGATCACCGTGGCGGCCAGCTGGTCGCTGCACCGGGTCCGCGACCTGGACGACTACTACGTGCAGCTGCGCAAGCTCAAGCGCCAGGGGGACCGGCTGACCCGGCAGGCCCTCGGGGAGCTCTACCAGCGCGGCGGGGCCTCCACGGAGCTGCTCGCCATCCATGACGTCGCCCAGGCGGTGAGCACGACCGTGGCCCTGCAGGAGCGGGTCGCCCGGCTGGCGGACCTGCTGCGGGTCAAGGACGCCTGAGGTGTCCCTCGCCCTGTTCGCCGCCGTGGTGGCCCTGGCACTGGTGATGGCCTACTACAACGGCTTCCACGACGCCTCCAACGCGATCTCCACCGCCATCACCACCCGCTCGCTGCCCGAATCGACCGCCCTGGTGATGGCCGCGATCCTGAACCTGCTCGGTGCGCTGCTGGGGATGCTGGTGATCACCGTCAGCGCGCAGTGGGCGCTGCAGCTGCTGGGCCTGACCCGGCTGGCCGATGCGACGTCCGCGGACCCGGATCTGCTGGGCTGGGCGCTGGTGTCGATCTGCCTGGTGACCTTCGGGTGGGAGGTGGCGACCTGGTGGATCGGAATGCCCTCCTCGACCTGGCACGCCTTCTACGGGTCCGCGCTGGGCGCCTCCCTGGCGGTGGGCGCGGCCGCCGCCTGGGACCGGCTGGCGATGATGCTGGTGGCCAGTATCGTCGGCCCCGTGCTGGCGGCGGGCCTGAGCTTCGCGGTGATGCACGCGATCATCGCGCTGGGGCGCAACGAGCTGCTGCGGATCGGCCATATGCGCTTCGCGCAGACCATGTCGGCCGGTGCCGTGGCGACCGGGCACGGCATGAACGATGCACGGCTGCCGCTCGCGGTGATCGCGGTGGCCACCGCCTCGGCCGGGATGTCGACGAGCACCGCGGTCGGCTTCATGCTGCCGGTGGCGATCGCCGTGGCGGCCGGGACGCTGATGGGCGGTCACCGCATCATCCGCACCATCGGGCGGCGCCTGACGGACCTCTCGGCCGCGCAGGGCCTCGCGGCGGAGACCTCGGCGGCCGCGACCGTCGGCGCCGCGCTGGCGGGGCTGGACGTTCCGATATCGACCTCCCACACGCTGGCCTCCAGCGTGGTGGGGGCCGGCCTCGCACAGGGCCCCCGGCACGTGCGCTGGCCGGTGGCGCGGTCCATGGTGATCGTGTGGCTGGCGACGCCGGTTTCCACCGCGGTGGTTGCGGCCTCGCTGACCGGCGTGCTGCTGGCGATCATCTGACGCCCGGTCCGCTCCCGGGATGCACTGCGGGAGGGCCGGTATCCTGACCGGGCCCAGCCGTGAAGGAGGCTCGATGTCCGACGGTGAGTCCCAGACTCCCAGGCCGCGCAAGCGCCCCACCTACGGTCTTCCCGGCCCGTCGGCCGGTCCCGGGTCCCCCGAGCAGCCGGAGCCGGGATCGCAGTGGTCCCACGAGCGGTCCGAACCCTCCGGCTCCTTCTCCGGTCCGAGTTTCGGGGAGCCGGGCGCGGCCTGGCACGGGAGCTCGGCCGGCAGCCCGGCGGGCCCCACCCCCTGGCCCCAGGCGCAGTCCGGCTACGGCGGTCCCTCCTCCGAGGCCCCGCGCCGCAGGCCTCGGGGCCTGCTGCCGCTGATCATCGGGATCGTGCTGCTGGTGATCGTGGCCCCGGTGGCCTTCATCGGCGGGTTCTTCTGGTCGATGAGCTCGGTGATGGAGGACGCGGTCGCTGGCCCCACGGTGCTGGAGGGCGGCAGCCAAGAGGTGGAGGTCGCCGCCAACGAGATGCTGCTGCTGTACGTGCCGGCCGAGGATGCCGAGGCCGCCGAGTGCTCGGCCGAGGCCGTGGGCGGCGGGTCCGTGAGCACCGTCCCGACCACGGGGACCACGCAGTTCGGGGACGGCAGCGAGTACGAGCAGGTGCTGGGTGTGGCCGCCCTCGAGGACACCACCGTGGCCATCTCCTGCACCGGCACCGAGGCTCCCGCCTATCTCGGTCCCTACAGTCTGCTCGGCGTGGCCGCTCCGCTGCTGATCGGCTTGATCATCGGTGTGGTGGCGGGACTCGTCGGGCTGGTGCTGATCGTCATCGGGATCGTGCTGTTGGTGCGCTCGCGCAGCTCCTGAGCCCGTCTCACCGATCGCCGTTCCCCTCCGCCGAGGCACCGCCCGCCCTAGACTGGCACTGGTTCCCCGACCCCGAGGATGGAGTGGTGATCATGCACCCTCGTGCAGGACAGAAGGCCCTTCCCGAGGACCTCGTCGACGTCGAGTCACTGCTCGACTCCTACTACGACCTCCATCCGGACCCCAGCGATCCCGAGCAGGCCGTCTCCTTCGGTACCTCCGGTCATCGCGGCTCCTCGCTGGACACGAAGTTCAACGAGGACCACATCGCCGCGACCACCCAGGCGATCGTCGAGTACCGCGCGGGCCAGGGGATCAGCGGTCCGCTGTTCATCGGCCGCGATACCCACGCGCTGTCGCGCCCCGCCTTCGACACCGCGCTGGAGGTGCTGGCGGGCAACGACGTCTCGGCGCTGATCGACACCCGGGACGGCTACACGCCCACCCCGGCGATCTCCCACGCGATCCTGGTGCACAACCACGATCGCTCGGCCACCGACTCCGGCCGGGCCGACGGCATCGTCGTCACCCCCAGCCACAACCCGCCGCGCGACGGCGGCTTCAAGTACAACCCGCCGCACGGCGGCCCGGCCGATTCCGTCGCCACCGACTGGATCGCCGAGCGGGCGAACCAGCTGCTGGCAGACGGACTGCGCGGCGTGCGCCGTCACGGCCGGCAGAAGGCCCTGCAGGACGCGGGCCGCTACGACTACCTGCACTCCTATGTGGAGGACCTCGGCCGCGTGGTCGACCTCGATGCGATCCGTCGGGCGGGCGTGCGGATCGGTGCGGACCCGCTGGGCGGCGCGGCGGTGGACTACTGGGCCGAGATCGGGGAGATGCACGACCTGGATCTGACCGTGGTCAACCCCGAGGTGGACCCGCAGTGGACGTTCATGACCCTGGACCGCGACGGCAAGATCCGCATGGACTGCTCGAGCCCGTGGGCGATGGCCTCCCTGCTGGAGAAGCGGCACGAGTTCGATGTGGCCACCGGCAACGACGCGGACGCCGACCGGCACGGGATCGTCACGCCCGACGCGGGCCTGATGAACCCCAACCACTACCTGGCCGTGGCGATCAAGTACCTGTTCGCCCATCGTCCCCACTGGCCGGCCTCGGCCCGCGTGGGCAAGACGGTGGTCTCCTCGAGCCTGATCGATCGCGTGGTGGCCTGGCTGGACCGCGAGCTGTTCGAGGTGCCGGTCGGCTTCAAGTGGTTCGTGCCCGGCCTGATCGACTCCTCCGTCGGCTTCGGTGGGGAGGAGAGCGCCGGCGCCTCGTTCCTGCGCCGCGACGGCTCGGTGTGGACGACCGACAAGGACGGCATCATCCTGGCGCTGCTGGCCTCGGAGATCCTCGCGGTCACGGGCCGCTCCCCCAGCACCCTGCATGCCGAGCTGGTCGAGGAGTTCGGCTCCAGCGCCTACGCGCGGATCGACGCCCCGGCCGACCGCGAGCAGAAGGCGAAGCTGAAGGCTCTCAGCCCCCAGCAGGTCACCGCGACGCAGCTGGCGGGCGAGCCGATCATCTCGGCGATCACCGAGGCCCCGGCCGGCGGAGCGCTCGGCGGACTGAAAGTTTCCACAGAGTCAGCATGGTTCGCCGCCCGCCCCTCGGGGACCGAGGACGTGTACAAGATCTACGCCGAGTCGTTCCGCGGTGAGGATCACCTCGCCGCGGTTCAGGAGGCGGCGAAGTCGCTGGTCGACGGCGCTCTGGGCGGCTGATCCGGTTCTCCCGGCCCGACCAGGAAGGTCATCAGCTCACCAAGGGGACACCAAGTGTCCCTCCGGTCACCGGGTCGTGTCCCCATGCACAGACCCTTGCGCGCACCCCCTGCGCGCCGACACCATGG
>Ga0209487_1003683_pt1 | contig 11935 bp, 12 predicted proteins | sample Poulit2012_FD_187524 | JGI IMG/M metagenome (GOLD analysis project Ga0209487, IMG submission 187524) | Agricultural soil microbial communities from Georgia to study Nitrogen management - Poultry litter 2012 (SPAdes) (version 2) | ecosystem: Environmental > Terrestrial > Soil > Agricultural land... | reverse complement strand
CTACCACCATTTTACGAAAATCATCGCTATAACGATTACCATTTTTCTGATTTGTCATCGGACACAACCTCCTAATTTGATTGTAATAACTTAAACTAGGAGTGTCCATGAAACTATACTAGCATCAACACCCCAAATTGAGATGTTAAGTAGGTTTAAATACTCTGATTATTATAAGGATTCTATAGAATTACTTTTATATTTTATTGAGAAGAGACCAGATTTAATCATGGATTTTTATTTTGTTTTTTCTGACCGTCTTTCATTTGATAAATACTCGCATAAATTTGACTACGTAAAGGAATATATGTTAGTTGAAACTATCTGGGATAATTCAAAACAAGGGGAAAATGAAATTGTTAGTTTTCTTTTATTAGTAACATTAAAAGAGCTATTAAATTGTCACATACAGATAACGGAGTCTGGCGAAAGCAATAAAAGTGTTAATTGGATCTCATTTCCAATTGTTTTTAATGAAGGAACGAAACGATTTAGATATCTTGTCTGGAATATTTTATCTAAGTTATATAATAAAGGATTGTACAAAAATGAAATTGAATCCATTTTATCCACTTTTCATGGATCAGGATTAAATGATGAACAATTTTTAAATATTTTAAAATATGATATGGAATGCATTAAGATTCTTTTTATAGATAACTGGGATAAACTATCATTTGAACAATGTTATATTCTAAAAAGTTTAAAAGAGTATGCAGACAGACTAGCAATTGATTATGATAGTGTATATGAAAAATATAAAGCTAACAATGATTTTATGATTTATTGTATTTTGTCTAAAAATTACTTTTTAGAGGATTGGAAAGTAGAACAAAAGAAAAAAAGAGATGAAATTAGTGCACTTATTAAAAAATATGAAGTAGAGGATTTTTGTAATTTTTTTGGAATTTGTTATACGATAGAAAAAAAGAACCTTCAAGACAATTGGAGCATTGGAGAAAGTATTCGTGAAGTTTTTTCTTTGCTAGATGCTTCCTCAAAATATGTTGAAATCGTGAAAAGTTACTTTTTACAAGGAGCTCCATATAGTTCAAACGTAAAGGACAAGATAATCGCAAGATTAATTAAAATCCATGGAGTTGATAATACAAATAAATTAATTCAAAGCTTTGATTTTGAAGGGAAAAGGTTATGGGAGTGCAACTTTTGGGAAAGTATACCTGCATCATTATTACGTGAGGAACATGTAAAGGATTTTATTAGATTTCTTGAAAAAGAAAAAAACGAAAAGTATTGCGTGGTTCCAAGTGTTCTTAATCTAAGAAAGTATTATAATGTAAATAATGAAGTGGTTGTGAAGGTAAGTAAAATAGTTATTGAAATGAATAAGCGTCATTCGAATGCAGTGTCTAGATTTCTGAACAGAATACACGATGACAATGACATTGAAATGTTACTATCAATGTATAGTGATAATATAAATCTTCTTAAACAAATGTATATTCAAGGTATGACTAATTCTTTTGATTATAAAGGGAATTTGCTTATCAAGTTAGTAGAAGATGATTTCAATTTTTGGGATGATTATATTAAAAATATTATTGAGAAGAATCTTAATGCATCCTACTTTAAATATGTTTTTCAAAAAATCTGGAGTAGTCAAAATTATCATAGGTTGATAACTATAGCATTCGATAATTTCACATCGGATCCGTTGTTTTATATGAATGAGTCACAAATGAACTTGCTATTCTCGAAACAGAGTAAAGAAAAATTTGTTTTAATAGATCGACAAAAAAATTGGATTAATGATTATATCGCTAACAATCATTATTGTATTGCATCTATGAAAAAAATATTTAAATTAATTAATTCAGTTTTTGAAAATCAAAAACTAGAATTCTTTATGGAGTTTTTAAAGAACTCTAAGAAAGTAAAAGATTTCAAAAAAATCTCATTGTTTCCATCTATTTATAGTTGGAGCGGAAGTGAGGTACCTTTGCATGATAGTAAAATCTTATTTTTAGAACGTTTTATAAGGGAATTGAAGGGCATCGAATTTATTGAGCATAGAGCATATTTGAAAAAAGTTAAACTAAAGTTGGAAAACGCAAGAAAGGAAATACAAGTAAGAGAATACTTGGAAGAAAACGATCTTGCATAGCTAAGTGATTATTAATTTGAATTGGTAGAAATAAAAGGTAACAAAAAAGTAACAAGAATAAACAATAATACAAAACTGCACGCAGTTACCCTTACTAAGGAATGCTCAAAACCATTGATTCAAAGCCATTTCACAATCCTGTACAACACAAAAAAACGGCTCACAACACGCCGGGCATGATGTAAGGCTCGAAACCTAAAAATGAAGCTTGATATGACGGGGTTTGTCTAATGACAAATCCCGTTTTTATGAAAAAGTAACAAAAAAGTAACATAAATAAAGAGATAGAAATAATTCCACGCAATAAATTGAACAATAATCACCCTCAATCTATGAATATATCAACTACACGCATTCAAAAACAACTCCACAATATGATACTTATTATTTTTTGAAAAGTAATGCAAAAAAATATTTGAAATTCACCAGACAGTTTAAATCTATTCTTATTTTAGAGCAGCAGCCCCTGAGCAAAACAAAAATAAATTCGTGATTGGCAGTGTAGCAGGCGTGAAAAAGCAGTTAGAACAATTAACGACAGAATCGGAAGCGGATGAGATCATAATTATGAATATGATTACTGATAAAGAAGCACGACATAAATCAATAAATTATTAGCTGAAGCATTAAATTTATCGACAATGGAAGCGGCTCCTTAATATCATCATTTTGCAAATAGGATCAATAAGGTAGTTAGTCACTTTTTAATAAAACTTTATCTACACTAAACAAATAAGAAGATGAATTACTATTTGAAAGCAGTGTTCATCTTCTTATTTTATTGATAAGGGTCATCTTCATCAAGTGGACGTGCACGGTACACGATAAATGACAGTATTACTGTAATAATTGTGATGAAAAAGAGGATAAAATAGACAAATTCTACCCCAACAACCATCGCTTGCGTTATTGATTCTTGTGACATTGGATTTGCAACGCTATTTAAATAACTTTTTTGTCTTGAATTTAGAATACTGGTAAACACAGCGACACCGAGTGCACCACTTAACGGCTGTATTGTTGACATCACCGCTGTACCATGTGGATATAAGCGTTTCGGTAGCTGATTTAATCCGTTCGTTTCGGCTGGCATCATCGTTGCAGCTAAGAAAAGCATAGACAACGCAAACACGACAATAATTAGCCAAGGTGGCGTTTCCGCTGTCAATCGACTAAACAAAAACATTGTTCCAGCAAGACCAATTGTTCCGGGAATCATCATTACTCGTGGTCCAACCTTATCAAGTGACGCACCCATAAATGGACTAATAACCGCGCTTAAGATACTGCCTGGTAACAATACCAAACCAGCTGTTGTTGCTGATAACCTCATTGGTCCTTGCATGAATAGTGGTAAAATTACCTCAGCAATAAACATTGTCATAACAATAATTAGGAACATGACGACACCATGTGAAAACATAGGGAGTTTGAACACCCGTAAATCCATTAATGGTTCTTCAATCTTAAATTGTCTAATTGCAAACAATATAATGCTTGTAGCCCCGATAATAAGTGGGGTTAAAACAGCTAGTGTTAAAAAGCCTGCTTCACTTTCTCCAACAGCACTAAACCCATATATTATTGCACTAAATCCAACTGTTGAGAGGATAATAGAAAGCTTATCAATTTTTGGTTTTGTTATTTCAGATACGTTCATCATGTATTTATATGCAAATAGTATTGAAAATACTGTAAATGGAATGACTAAGATAAGTAGAAATCTCCACCCCAAGTAATCTATGACTACTCCAGCAATAGTTGGTGCAATAGCAGGCGCAAACATAATGATTAATCCAACAATACCCATGATTTTACCTCTTTTATATGGTGGGTATATCAATAGAACTACACTAAACATAAGTGGCAATATCAATCCGGCACCAATTGCTTGAAGCAAACGTCCGATAAGCAATATGGAAAATGTAGGTGCAGCAGCCCCAATTATTGAACCAATTGTAAAAACTGTCATCGTTCCAATGAATAGTTGTTTCGTTGTAAACCATTGCATAAGTGCTGGGGAAGCCGGAATTACCATTGTCATTACTAACAAATATCCTGTCACAACCCACTGTACTGCAGGTAATGTAATATCAAAATCTTAACGTAAGTAAAGAATGAGCTATTAAACATCCACTGTACTCAAAACTATTAGGTTATATTCACTCCGACCAATTAGAGATAATTAACTTTGCTTATGAGGAATATATTCAGGACGTTATTTCAGTTAATGAAAGTGATAAATATGTAATAAAGATAATAATACCTGTTTCAAATTAGTAAGGGTCAAGTAGGTTCCGACGTTCCAAAACCTGATAGCAAATCGCCATTAGCATAACACTAATGGCGATTAGAATTTTTAATATACTTGTTAGAAGATTTCATTGCATTACATTCCAATTAAAAAGGAATTTAATTTCCATTGTTGTTTTTAACTTGAATCTCGAATTTATTTATTCTTTTCATATTCCTCTTTGTCGCTTGGGATCAGGTTTCCACTGCCTACAAAACTATCACCTTGATCCTCTTTATACTTCCCAACCCATTTATGCAATGTTTGGTGGACTAAAACCAATTCCCTTGCCAATTCATCGACTAATTTGCCATCTTTTACTACCATTTTGACAGCATATAGTTTAAAATCTTTATCATAACCTTTACTCATTCCGGATACTCCTAGAAATAATTACGTTCATTATAACAATCTCTTAATTGAATTTAATTATTTTTTCAGGAAATCCCCGGATGAAATTACATTGGCATACATTCCGTTAAGAGCACTGACAAATGCATAATGAACCTGTTCTGCTGGGACGACTTTATCTTGATAAGATAATTCCATAGTCGCACATGCATCTTCAATTAGTGTAGTTTCGTAGCCTAAATCCACTGCGGCCCTGACTGTGGCATCAATACACAAATGTGTCATCATACCTACAACGATAACCTTGGTTATACCTTTTTCTCTTAACTTGCTTTCTAAATCAGTCTTCAAAAAGCTGTTAGGGAAATGTTTTGTAATCATGTTTTCGTGTTCTAATGGGAGAACAGTTTCATGTATTTCTGATCCCTCTGTATCCGGAAGAAAGAATCCTAGTGCTGGATCACTTGCGATATGTTGAACATGAAAAATATTATCTTTGTTATTCTGTCTAAACCATTCTATTACTTTGGCAGCATTAGCAGCTGCTTTATCAGGGTTGACTAATTCCATTTTGCCATTTGGGAAATAATCATTTTGAATATCAATAACAATTAAAGCTGTACTCATTCATATCACCTCATATTATTTTCTGTTACAATATAATGATACAAGATCCTTGATTTTTATCGATACTTTGATGAAACACTTTTACAGCAAATCATTTCACGGTGAAAGGAAGTTATGATGGAACTTGATAACCTTGATTTTCAAATACTTCGGCTACTAACTGAAAATTCTCGTGTCCAATGGAAAGACTTAGGTGAACAAATTCATATGACGGGACAAGCAGTAGGAAATCGGATTAAAAAGCTTGAGGATAGTGGTGTAATTAAAGCATATTCCCTAATAGTAGACGAAATGAAATTAGGTTTTTCCTACACAGCATTTGTAATCATTTATATGAAAACAGCAAATCATGATCCGTTTTTACGTTTTATGAAGGAACAGAAAGAGGTAGTTGAAGCTCACCGGGTATCAGGAGAAGGATGTTACCATTTGAAAGTAAAAGTTAATTCACAAGAACAATTGAATCTTTTTCTGAATGAAACTCTCAGGTTTGGAAATTACTCTTTGTACCTATCCATACACGAAATTAAACAACAAAATCTGTTGGACTCCATGTAATTAAATTGCAAGAAAAATACATCATCAAAAATAGATTTAAAACCCCGGGATGAAAATTACCCTCCCGGGTTTTCCATTTTGTTCTTTCTTACCTGACACATCTTCTCTACACGAAATCGGTCCTTTACAATGAAGTCATAAATTACTTCTGGTGTTTGCGAAGATGCCCATAGCTTTTCAAAAATAGCGATTTCGTTTTTCAAATCTCGAATTTCTTTATTTTTTTCAAATTCCTCTTTGTCGCTTGGGACCCACTGATGTAATGTTTGGTGGACTAAATCCAATTCCCTTGCCACTTCATCGACCTTTTTGCCATCTTTTACTACCATTTTGACAGCATATAGTTTAAAATCTTTATCATAACCATTAGTCATTTTGGATACTCCTAGAAATTTATTATTTTTATATAAAAAATCCCTATTCACTGTGTCCAATTATTAGACTAACATCAGGATTCTGTATTTATAAATTCAACTTTTTCTATTGTTAAAGAATGATTGGAACTTTGAAAGAGAGGTATTGAATTTGACTTTACAACAGCTAAGGTATGTATTAGAAGTAGCAAGTAAGGGATCTATGAATGAAGCGGCAAAAAATTTATTCATCTCCCAACCAAGATTATCGAATGCGATTAAGGAATTAGAAAAGGAAATTAAAACTACTATATTCATTAGAACGAATAGAGGAGTTACTATTACTAATGAAGGGTCTGAGTTTCTAGGTTACGCCAGACAGGTATTACAGCAGTTTAATATGCTTGAAGAAAAATATTTAAGTGAAGAACCGGCTAAGCAACACTTTTGTGTTTCAACCCATCATTATACTTTTGCAGCCAATGCTTTTGTTGAACTTGTAAAAGAATTTGGGGCTGATGAATATGAATTCACTCTTCGCGAATCGAAAACTTATGAAATCATTGAAGATGTTAAAAATTTACGAAGTGAGTTAGGTATTCTCTACTTAAGTAACTATAATGAAGCAGTATTATTAAAGATGTTAAAAGAAAGAAACATCACCTTTTCAGAACTATTTACAGCAAAGCCTCATGTGTTTATTAGTAAACACCATCCATTGTCTGACAAAAGATCAATTGATTTGAATGATTTAAATGACTATCCATGCCTTTCTTTTGAGCAAGGAGAATACAATTCTTTCTATTTTTCAGAAGAGATCTTAAGTACAAGAATAGTAAAGAAAAGCATAATGGTAAGTGATCGGGCGGCTATTGTTAATTTTATGATTGGTCTCGATGGTTACACCATTTCTTCCGGTGTTTTTCCTAAATTTCTTCATGGGAATGATATAATTGCCGTTCCACTTAATGTAGATGAAGTTATACGTGTAGGAATTATAAAGCATAGTGATGTAACATTGACGAGACTTGGTGAAATATATGTTGATGCCTTAAAAAAGGTTGCAGAGCAACTATAATTGAAAATGAACTTAATGGGTACCCTGATATAACCTTTTGTTATATCGGGGTATGCTAATTCGGTATTATGCTATATCTAGAAGACTCCCTTATAATTGTAATTGATAGAACCAGAAAAATTGGAGAGTGAATTTTGATATGGGAGTTCAAGTTTTATTTTCATTTGTAATCTACGCAATAATAAATGCCTTTACACCGGGGCCGGGTAATATTTTAGCATTAAATACGATGACGAATTATGGATGGAAAAGAGGAAAACCTTTATATTTCGGGATATTTGCGGGTTACTTTTTTATACAAGCATTATGTGCCTTCTTTATATTTGGATTAGACACTTTAATAAATCCAATCATGAATATCCTAACATATGCGGGGGTTATTTACATTTTATGGCTTGCTTATCAGGTTGCAATTAGTAAACCAGACAATAAATCTTCTGACAACCAACCCTCTTTTTGGACCGGCTTTGTCTTACAAATTGTGAATGTAAAAATATTTTTATTTGGAATTACCGCACTAACAGGATATATTACACCTTATTACTCATCACTCGGGACGCTCTTATTTTTTGAAATGGTTATTGCTACAGTAGGTACAATCGCGACCTTAACGTGGATATTTTTTGGTGGATTATTACAAAAGACATATATCAAACATTATCGAATAGTAAATATTATTCTGGCAATATTCCTGTTGCAATGTGCAGTGGCACTTTTACTACAGTAAAAATAGAACTTTAATAACCGTTGCTTATATCAATTGGTGAAGTGCTATACTTAGACAAATCTAATACAATGGGTTCAATTTAAAATTGGTTAAGGAGAGTTGTATATGCGTATTTTAGTTTTAGGGGCTGGAGGAATCGGAGGCTATTTTGGTGGTCGATTAATAGAAAAAGGAGAAGACGTCACTTTTCTCGTTCGTAATAAACGAAAACAACTACTTGAGAAAAATGGTTTAGTGATTCACAGTGTTAAAGGGGATATCTCTTTTACACCAAAATTAATCACAAAAGTTGATAATGCCGATCCATTTGATATCGTGTTGCTTTCATCAAAAGCCTATCATTTAAAAGAAGCAATAAACGATTTGAAACCATTTGTTGGGAATAAAACGGTCATTATACCATTATTAAATGGAGTAGCCCATATTTCCCCATTAAAAGAAGCATTTGGTGATCATAAAGTGATTGGAGGTTTATGTATTATAGAAACAACACTAAATAAAACAGGTGAAATTGTGCATTCGAGTGCTTTTGATCGACTTATCTTTGGTGAACTTGATCATCAAGAAACAGATCGAATACAACAAATTGCTGATACATTTAGTGGTACAAAAGCAAATTTTGTTTTGAGTAATCAAATTATGCAAGATATATGGCATAAATATCTACTTATTACTGTTATGTCAGGTGTTACGACACTTATGCGTGCGCCAATGGGACCAATTCGTGCAAGTGATGGGGGCAGAGATTTTATTAGAATTGTATTTAAAGAAGCAACAAAGATTATGAGAGCATATAAAGCTCCAATTGCTGATAATATTGAAGAAGAGCATATGAAGTCAATAGAAAGCCTTTCCTATCATTTTAAAACATCTATGCAGCGAGATATGGAAAAAGGCTTATTTATTGAAGGAGAGCATTTACAAGGATATTTATTGGGATTAGCAACACAATTCAATATAGAAGCACCGTTCATGAAAGCTATTTATCAAAATTTAAAAGTTTATGAAGAAATGTTGTAGATTACTTTTTATTCAGTAAATAGTTATGAATTGTTCTGTCAGTTCATAACAATAAATGGTCTTTATATTTATATGGCAGACTATGGGACAATACCTTTAAAGATCAAAAGATTTTGCTAGCATTGCATTAAGCATATTTTTACTAAATAGATACGCACTATGATGTGTGGGCGTTTTTTGCTTTTGTGTTTAAAGTTACATTGGCTATTCTAACGCAAATTTGACGGACTTGCATCATTAATCTTTGTTTTAGACTCATGTTTCGCTATAGAACCTCATAGAATCAAGGTTTCATTATAAAGTGGGGGGTAATTTACAATTAGAGTAAAAATATCCTTTTTTATGATTATATTGACCATTTTTATAATTGCATGTGATGCCGATGAAAACAATGAGGTAAATAATAATACCAAAGAGAACAGTAATCTAGAGGAAATAACGTTTAAACGTTTATTGGAGAAAGTGATAACTGGAAAGCTGATTTGTTAGTAGTTCATAAAGATAAACAAGAGGAAAAGGAATTTAAGCTAACCTATAAAGGTGAAGATGTAGATTCGGTTGAAGAGATTAACTATGAAGTGCAGGGTTCTGGCAAATTTGATCATAATGGTGCTCAACTAAATGATGAAGGATATGTAACAGACAGCGGATATTGCGAAGGTTGCGCTTTTGAAAATACAGAAACGGAAGTTGATGTCGCCGTTGAGTGGAATGGTAAGACAGAAACCTTTCGATTAGAGGTTGACTGATATTTAACACACATGCTTTTAGAGATCACCTAGAATTAGCTATTGCTATAATTATAACATAACCGAAACTTTCAAGAGATATTTACCTTGGAATCTCGATTGTTGTTTATAATATAGAAGCTATTATCTGAATTATTATATTCATAGAAGTGTTCTATAAAAAGATTATTTTATAAACTATACTAGCACCATCAATTTATATTTATTCACATTTTAACGTGGATAAAATTCTATTGTATTAATTTGAAAAAAGTAACAAAAAGGTAACAAGAATAAACAATAATACGCAATCACACGCAGTTACTATTCCAAATAACCATCCGAAACCATTGATACAAAGCGATTTCGCAATTAAAAACAACGTAAAAAAGCGACTTACAACACGCCGGGCATGATGTAATCTGTAACACTCAAAAATGAAGCTTGATATGACGGGGTTTGTCTTATGACAAACCCTGTTTTTACAATTATGTCACGAAAATGTCACATGAATATACAAAAGTATACAATCCGGCGCAACAAATTCAAATAAATTATGTTTTAAACAATGAAAATAACAACTCCACGCAGTTTAAAACAACTTTCGAAAATAATGCCCATGATTTTTCTTAGAAATATTATAAAGGTTCATGATATAGGGCAACAATTTTATATTAGAAAGAATCTCTGAATAAATACTGTATGATATATTTGTGTCTGATCAGTGATAGACCAAGTATATATGAGTATATAATTTGTTATAATGACTTTGGGGGAATTTTACTCCATTAACGGGCCAAAATGTAAATAAGGGAATGTGTCTATAGAATGTAATTCCACAAATGGGCTATTATGTTAAATAAGGTGATTACTCTAATAGCATAATTAAATTTCAATTTAGGAAGGAATTCGACAAACATTTACCGAATATATTTTTACCAAATTCTGAAAATACTCTGAGGGGTGTAATTCAAATGATTGATAATGAAATTAAAAATATTTTATCCAGGGCTTATAACAAAAAGTCAGTAGACCGAGACCAAAGTTCAATCCAACCTTGGAAAGTTAAAGAGCGTGATGTTTTTTACTCTTATTTAAAAAAGGAAAATAAATCATCACTCTTGGAGATTGGCGCTGGAACTGGCAAAGATAGTTTGTTTTTTAATGAAAGAGGCATAAAAACTTTTAGCACTGATTTGTCCCCTGATTCTGTTAAATTATGTAAAGAAAAAGGACTAGAAGCAAAGGTTATGAGTTTCGATCAGCTTGACATTCCGAATAATCAATTTGATTCAGTTTGGGCTTTAAATTGTTTACTACATGTACCAAAAAAGAATTTAAATAAGGTTCTTAAAGAGATTGATAGGGTTTTATATTCGGAGGGCCTATTCTATATGGGCGTCTATGGCGGTGAGAATCATGAGGGTGTCTGGGAAGATGATTTTTATGTACCAAAACGTTTTTTCTCATTCTTTGAGGATTATTCAATTAAAGAAGTTCTGTCAGAAGTATTTGAAATAGAATATTTTAATTGCGTACCTAAAGAGGTTGTAGGAGGGAAATTCCATTTTCAATCAATTATTTTGAGAAAAAGGTCTGTTGTTTTATAGATAAATAATGTGATAAATAATGTTCACCAATCGGGCCGTTTTGTCCTAGATGGATAAATATAAAGTGCTTTAGGTAGGGGGATGCAATTGAAAGTTAGGCTATCAGAGTATGATGAAAATTAATGTAGATTGTTTGAAGATGAGGCTCAGTTTTTGAGTGGGATTTTCGGGGATGAAATAATCAAGTTTGAACAATTTGGTAGTACCTCTGTCTTAGGTATGAATGCAAAGCCTGTTATTGACATGATGTGTCTCGTCAAAGACATCGGTAAAATTGATACATTCAATGACTAAATGGGCTTAATTGGATATGACTATATGCATATATTGGAACATCTTGTATTTGGCAAGTAAAAAATGTATGAAATGGCATTTAAAAATGTATGCCACTTACCGCCCCAAATTATTGCTGTATTAATGACTCTTTATAACGGAAACTTTCACCGTTAAAAAGGAGTAAATGTG
>Ga0209487_1003682_pt1 | contig 11936 bp, 10 predicted proteins | sample Poulit2012_FD_187524 | JGI IMG/M metagenome (GOLD analysis project Ga0209487, IMG submission 187524) | Agricultural soil microbial communities from Georgia to study Nitrogen management - Poultry litter 2012 (SPAdes) (version 2) | ecosystem: Environmental > Terrestrial > Soil > Agricultural land... | reverse complement strand
CCGCGTAGCTGCTGTGACCACCGTAGAGCCATGGTAGCGGCCTGGATTGCGGGTCAGGCGTTCAACCGGACCAGAAATTGAAATGGCGGCAATAACCGGCCCAGAGCCATTACGAACCGGTGCCGATACCGAGGCCACGCCGGCTTCGCGTTCACCCACCGACTGGGCCCAACCGCGACGACGGACCGAGGCCAGGGTCGCGGAAGAAAACGCAGCCTCTTGTAGGCCACCGGCCAGTGCCAGATGATCCTGCCAGGCCAATAAGACCTGTGCCGCAGAACCTGCCTTCATGGAAAACTCACTGCCCACCGGAATCGAATCCCGCAAACCAACGGGACGCTCAACCGAGGCAATACACACGCGGGCCTGCCCGTACGCCCGATAAATCTGCGCAGATTCACCGGTGCTCTCACGCAACCAGTTCAAAACGCCGGCCGCCAGCGTAGCCAATCGATCGGTTCCGGCAGCAGTGGCCAGCTCATTAAGTCGCTTGCCTAAGATATACCGGGAGGTTTCATCGCGCGATATCACGCGGTGGTGAATGAGTGCGGCGGCCAGCCGATGCACGGTGGGTCGGGCAATCCCGGTTGCTTCCACCAACTGCAGCAGGGTGGCGGGCCCTTCTTCAAGGCGGGATAGAATTTTTATGGAGCGGTCGATCACGCCAACACCGGACGGATTATCCACGTAGGCCACCTCACTTAAAGCACCGGATATTTCAAAGTATGATACTCTCGTCTCATCTATTGAGACACACTTGAGGTTGCTTTGGCAAATTTTTCCTTCAGGTGCGAGATTAATAGCAGGAGTACGTTGATCGGAAGAAAGTAGGCACAACTCGATGAGTACGCCACGAACATTGGCAGAAAAAGTGTGGGCAGACCACATTGTTGTTGAAGGCGAGAAGCAAGGCACCGTCCAAACACCAGATCTGCTGTACATCGACCTACACATGGTGCACGAAGTGACCTCCCCGCAAGCCTTTGAAGGGCTGCGGCTCGCAGGCCGTCCCGTGCGCCGTCCCGATCTCACCATCGGCGTGGAGGACCACAACGTCCCCACCATGAACATCAACGAGATGATCGCCGAACCAACCTCGCGCAAACAGGTTGATGCATTGCGCACCAACGCCGAAGAGTTTGGTATTCGCCTGCACTCCCTGGGGGACGCTGAGCAGGGGATTGTCCACGTTGTGGGCCCACAGCTTGGTTTGACCCAGCCGGGTACCACCGTGGTGTGTGGCGACTCGCACACCTCCACCCACGGTGCGTTCGGTGCCCTGGCATTTGGTATTGGCACCTCAGAGGTCGAACACGTATTAGCTACCCAGACTCTGCCGATGATGCCGTTTAAGACCATGGCCATCAACGTCGAGGGCACTTTGAAGCCCGGTGTTTCTTCTAAAGACATCATCTTGGCGGTCATCGCCAAGATCGGTACCGGTGGCGGTCAGGGGTACGTGTTGGAATACCGCGGCAGCGCCATTGAAGCGCTGTCCATGGAAGCACGCATGACCATCTGCAACATGTCGATCGAAGCTGGCGCCCGTGCCGGCATGATCGCACCGGATGAAACCACATTCGAATACTTAAAGGGCCGCCCACATTCGCCAGAAGGCAGTGACTGGGACGAGGCCATCGAATATTGGAAATCACTGCGCACCGACGACGGCGCACAGTTTGACGCCGAAATCACGATCGACGCCGACGCATTGGAACCCTTCGTCACCTGGGGCACCAACCCGGGCCAAGGCGTCTTCCTATCTGATGCAGTACCAGGTCCAGAAGATTTTGATGATCCAAGCGATAAGGCTGCCGCCGAGCGCGCCCTGGAATACATGGACCTCAAAGCCGGTACGCCCATGAAGGAGATTCCGGTCGACACCGTGTTCTTGGGCTCCTGCACCAACGCCCGGATTGAAGACCTGCGTATGGCCGCAGCTGTCATTCAAGGCCGCGAAAAAGCCGACCATATCCGCATGATGGTCGTGCCAGGTTCGATGCAGGTACGCCTGCAAGCCGAAGAAGAGGGCTTAGATAAGATCTTCAAAGCATTCGGTGCAGACTGGCGCTTCGCCGGTTGTTCCATGTGCTTGGGGATGAACCCAGACCAGCTGGAACCAGGCGAACGTGCCGCCTCCACCTCGAACCGCAACTTCGAAGGCCGTCAAGGCAAGGGTGGCCGCACCCACCTGGTGTCACCGGTCGTCGCCGCAGCCACCGCGGTACAAGGCACCCTGGCATCCCCATCCGATTTGGGTATCAGCGACTACATCGTTGCACCAAACTAGTCCGCACCCACGATACGAAAGAGGCACACAACCATGTCATTGGAAAAATTCGTAACGCACACCGGTGTGGGCGTTCCACTGCGCGAATCCAACGTCGATACCGACCAAATCATTCCGGCACACTTTTTGAAGCGCATCACCAAAACCGGTTTTGAAGACGCCCTATTCTCGCGTTGGCGCACCAACGAAGACTTCATCCTGAATAAAGAGCCATACTCCACCGGCACCGTACTGGTCACCGGACCAGACTTTGGCACCGGCTCCTCACGTGAACACGCCGTCTGGGCGCTGCGCGACTACGGATTCAAAGCCGTTATCTCAGCACGCTTCGGCGATATTTTCCGTTCCAACGCCGGCAAACAAGGCCTCGTGGCCGCACAAGTGGACCAGGCAGACGTGGAAGTCATCTGGAAAGAACTCGAAAATAACCCCGGCGCAGAAGTCACCGTCGACCTGGAGAATCACCTGATCGAATGCGGCTCCATTTCGACACGCTTCCAGATTGATGACTACACCCGCTGGCGGTTGATGGAAGGGCTGGACGACATCGGTCTGACCCTGCGCAGCGCAGATGCCATAGACGAATTTGAGAAGAATCGCCCCAGCATCAAACCCACCACGCTACCGGCCAAACTTTCAGAGGTTTAAGCTTCGTAGCCTACAATAGTTTGCATTGCCAATTTTGTAGCGCGCCACAGCTGGTTCGTGAGCAACCTCGTGCTACGAGGTATGGAGGGTAGAAGCATACATGTCTAATGTCTTGACCATTCACGGAGGAAAACCTCTCAAAGGGTCTGTCACCGTACGCGGTGCAAAGAACCTGGTTCCGAAAGCTATGGTCGCTGCCCTGCTGGGCTCCAAACCATCGGTGATTCGAAACGTCCCAGAAATTAAAGACGTTGAAATCGTCACCGGCCTGCTGCGTCTGCACGGCGTCACGGTGGAGCACAACAAAGAAGCCGGCGAGATCACCATGGATCCAACGGGCATCAAAACAGCGAATAATGCTGAAATTGATGCCTTCGCCGGAGACTCGCGCATCCCCATTCTGCTGTGTGGCCCACTCATGCACGCCGTTGGTGCCGCCTTCATCCCAGATCTGGGCGGCTGCAAAATCGGCGACCGCCCGATCGACTTCCACCTGGACGTCTTACGTCAATTCGGTGCAGAGATCTCCAAAGAGCCAACCGGTACCTACATCCGGGCGCCACAACGACTCACCGGCGCAAAACTGGAGCTGCCATTCCCCTCCGTGGGCGCCACCGAACAGGTGCTGTTGACGGCGGTCAGAGCAGACGGCATCACCGAACTTAAAGGTGCGGCCGTGGAACCAGAGATTCATGATCTGATCCACGTGCTACAAAAAATGGGTGCCATCATCACCGTCCAAACGGACCGCACCATTCGCATCGAAGGCGTCCCAGAACTGGGCGGCTATAACCACATGGCCCTCAACGACCGCAACGAATCGGCCTCCTGGGCGACCGCCGCCCTGGTCACCGACGGCGACATTTTCGTGGACGGTGCCACCCAGCGGGACCTGACCGCCTTCTTGAACGTCTACCGCAAAATTGGTGGCGACTTCGAAGTCAGCGACAACGGCATACGGTTCTGGCGCGGCGGAGCGGAACTGAATCCGCTGGTGTTAGAAACCGATGTGCACCCGGGCTTTATGACCGACTGGCAACAACCCCTGGTCGTGGCCCTCACTCAGTCCAAGGGCGTGTCCATCGTGCACGAAACCGTTTACGAGAACCGGTTTGGATTTACCGACGCGCTCATCCGCATGGGTGCCTCCATCCAACTGCACCGCGAATGTTTAGGCTCCGTGCCGTGCCGCTTTGGGCAACGAAACTTCCTACACTCCGCGGTCATTTCCGGACCGACCGACCTGACCGGAACCGACTTCATCATTCCTGACCTGCGCGGTGGTTTTTCTCACGTGTTGGCAGCACTGGCCGCAAAAGGCACCTCAAAAGCCACCGGTATCGATATCATCAACCGCGGCTACGAGAAATTCTTCGAAAAACTCGAAGGCCTCGGCGCTGACGTCGAAACTCCCGCCAACTAACCTGGAGACTGAATAGCTGTGTCATATTCTCTGGGGCAGCGTGCCGTCTATTTCGGGGCCGCCTCCATTGTGCGCCCCCTCAATATGCTGATGATGCGCCGCGACTGGCAGGGCCAAGAAAACCTGCCAGACACCGGCATGATCCTGGCGGTCAACCACATCTCCGATGCGGACCCGCTGCATATTGGCCACATGATTTACTCCACCGGACGGATCCCGCACTTTTTAGCCAAAAAAGAGCTCTTCGACGCCCCCGTCATCGGCAAAGCCCTGAGCTTTATGCAACAAATCCCCGTGGACCGCGCCGGCCGCAGCGTCGACTCACTCACCATGGCCGAAAAAGTCCTGGCCGAAAACGGTGTCATCATCATTTATCCAGAAGGCACGACCACAAAAGACCCGGATATGTGGCCCATGGTTGGTAGGCTCGGCATGATACGCCTGGCACAATCCACTGCCGCACCGGTGATCCCGGTCGGGCAATGGGGGGTCCACGAAATGCTCCCCAAAGGAGACAAAATCCCCAACGTGTTCCCACGGCGCCTATCGGCCATCCGGGTCGGAACACCAACAGACCTGGACTGGCTCCGCACCATGGACCAGCCCAGCGTCAAAGACCTGGCAGCCGCCACCGACCAGGTGATGGGGGAGATCACCGACCTGATGGCCCCGCTGCGCGGCGAAACACCCCCCGAAAAACGCTACAACCCGGCCCAAAAACGCTAAGGAGTCCCAATGACCACCGATCACGTAACCGTGGCAATCCTGGGTGCTGGGTCGTGGGGGACGACATTTGCCAAAGTCTTAGCCGACGCCGCCCGAGAACGTGACGAAACCATCACCATCCGGCTGTGGGCCCGACGCGCCGAAGTGGTTGAAGACATCAACACCAACCACCACAACAGCGAATACCTCGACGACATCCGTCTGCCCGAGACCATCACCGCCACCACAGACGCGGTAGAAGCCGTCACGCAGGCCGAACTCGTCGTCGTAGCCGTACCCGCCCAACAAGCCCGGGCCACCCTGGCCACTATTGCCCAGCACCTGCACCCCGATGCGATCGTCGTCTCCCTGATCAAAGGCCTGGAACAATCCACCCAGGCCACCATGTCCAAACTCTTCGCCGAAGAACTCAACCTGCCGGCCGAACAATTCGCGGTGGTTTCCGGCCCCAACCTGGCCAAAGAAATCGCCCGCAATGAGCCCACCGCAACCGTAGTGGCCTGCGAATACGAGCCCACCGCCGAATGGGTGGCCGCGATGACCGCGTCCTCCTACTTCCGCCCCTACCGCAACACCGACGTAGCCGGGGTAGAAATCGGTGGCGTGGTCAAAAACATTATCGCCCTGGCCGTGGGCCTCACCGACGGTCAAGGCTTCGGCGATAACTCCAAAGCATCCATCATCACCCGGGGGCTAACCGAAACCACCCGGTTGGCCACCGCCATCGGCGCCAACCCGGACACCATGGCGGGACTCGCCGGCCTGGGCGACCTGGTGGCCACCTGCGCCTCACCGCTATCCCGCAACCGGACCGCCGGAAAACTCTACGGCGAAGGCCACACCACCGAAGAAATCGTGGGACAAATGCGCCAAACCGCCGAAGGCATCAAATCCGTGCCCGCCGTCGTAGAATTAGCCCACTCGGTTGGCGTCGAAATGCCCATCGCTGAAGCCATTAACGCCGTGGTCAACGGCACCATAGAAATTACCGATATCGCCCAGCTGCTGCTCGGCCGCGACCTGAAACCGGAGGCCCGACTATGACCAGAAACGTGCTCGTCCTATTCGGCGGTCAATCACCAGAACACCCCGTATCCATTGTGACCGCCGTCGGTGTGCTCAACGCACTCGACACCAACCACTACACACCCATCCCGGTGGGCATCAACGCCGACGGCGACTGGGTGTTGGCCGGCACCCACCAGCGCCCAGACACCCCGTGGTCGGTGGCCACCCTGATCAACCAACAGCCACAAGAAGCCACCCACACAACCACCACGGCCCTGACCGAGGAGCTGCCCGAAGTGCCACTCACCACCACCCCGGTGGCATTACGCTCCATCAACTCCCAAAACCAACTCATCGACGCCACCGGACAAGTCATCGCCAAAATCGATGTGGCCTTCCCGCTGCTACACGGACCAAACGGCGAAGACGGCACCGTCCAAGGCCTCTTCGAAACCCTCAACATCCCGTATGTGGGCGCCGGTGTGCTCGCCTCCGCGGTGGGCATGGATAAACACTTCATGAAGATCGCCTTCCAACACGCCGGACTCAACGTGGGCCCGTGGGTCACCATCAACAACGCCGACTGGAAAAACAATCGGGACACCGTGCTCAACCAGATCGCGGAACTGGACCTGCCACTATTTGTGAAGCCCGCACGCGGCGGCTCCTCACTGGGCATCAAACGCGTGACCATGCTCTCCCAACTGGAAGAAGCCATCGAATTTGCGCGCACCTACGACACCAAAGTGGTCGTTGAACAAGGCATCCTGGGCCGCGAAATTGAATGCGGGGTACTCGATAGCCTCGGCGGCGCCCGACCACAAGCCTCCTACCCGGGCGAAATCGTGGTCACCACCGACGAGAACGAAGACTTCCAGTTCTACGACTTCACATCCAAATACCAGTCGGCCGATAGCGCGGAACTGTCCTGCCCGGCAGAACTACCCGATACCGCCACCCAACTGGTGCGTGAACAATCCATCAGAGCATTCCAGGCCGTCGACGCGGCCGGACTATCACGCGTGGATTTCTTCTACACCGACGACGGCGAACTGATCATCAACGAAATCAACACGATGCCCGGATTCACCCCGATCTCGATGTACCCCCAAATGTGGCAGCGCACCGGCATCGAATACCCACAACTCATTGACACGCTGCTGGAACTTGCCCAACAACACAGCAGCTAGCACCGCACCGCTACTGGGCGTCCTCCGGAACCGTACCCTGCGGAATATCCTCCAGATCGGCCTCACCCGGCACCACCTCGGTGTCGGCCGGATCCGTGCAACCACCCTCAGCCGGAATCCGGGCAGCAGCATTACCCACATCCACCATCACCGACGAAGACGACACTCGCTCACCATCAAACAACACCTCCATGGCCGGCTCCCGACCATAAGTGGTGATCCGCCAGTTCGTTCCCTCTTCGCGAACAACCCAATCCACGCCATTCGCACCAACGCACTCATCCGTGGTCGGCCCGGGCACTTCCACCCCACAACGGAACACCGCCACCGCCGGCTCACCCCAGGCCGCCGTCGACTGCGAATCAGTCCGACGACGCTCATGCCCGGCAATCTCCTCGGGCATCGCCACCATGGCCTCAGCACACAACGGATCCGTCGCCTCCGGGGCCACCTCAATACCGGCCACCAAAGAAGTACAAGCCGTCAGCGTCAAACCACTGACCACAGCCAGAGCGGCACCACGGAACACACGCGTTGTTTTTGACATACCATAACCCTAAAACACATCCCCGCCAGGTCCCGGCACTGTTCGCCGCTGGCCTGCCAGCCACCAAAAGACCACCTAAACTGTGCGCGCCACACGTGACACGGCCCAACCGCGATACTATGGTGGCATGTGACCTAGGCCCCGCACAGGGCAGACACGAAATGAACCAACATGACTGAAGTAACGCATCAACCTCCCAGCACCGGTGTTCCAACAGACCACGGGTCGGCCAAGCTAATCTTCAATTGGTTAAAGCTTGCCGAGTCAGCCCTCGGCAACAACTCCGATCGGCTCAACGCCATCAATATTTTCCCGGTACCCGACGGCGACACCGGCTCAAACCTCTACTACACCGTAGCGGCCGCCACCCGCGCCCTGGAAGACACCGATGACAACGCCTGCGTGGGCCAAGCACTGGCCACCGCCGCCACCGCCGCACTGGACCACGCCCAAGGCAACTCCGGCACCCTGATCGCCGTGATGCTCAACGCCCTGGCCGAACCCCTGGCCGAAGCACCACGACTCACCGCACCACTGCTGGCCCTGGGATTACAGCGCGCCAAAGCCGCCGCCTGGGCCGCCCTGTCAGACCCCCAGGAAGGCACCATGCTGACCATCCTGGATACGGCCGCAGCCACCGCCAGCCACTACCGTGCCACCACCACCGACCTGCCCGAAGACGCCCAAAACTCCCGCAAAACCCTGGGTGCGATGACCTCGCGCATCGTCGAAACCACCTGGTTGGCCGTCGAAGAAACCGAAAACCAGCTGGCCCAACTCACCGAAGCCCAAGTCGTCGACGCCGGCGCCACCGGGCTGCTGCTGGTCTTTGACGCCCTGCGAGCCACCGTGCAGGGCGAATCCCTCGACCCAGAAATCCTCGAATCCATTCACGGCTTCCACGTGGCCCACCCACACGTCCACCAAGACATGGAAGTCGCCGAAGCCTATGAAGTCATGTGCTCCCTGCAACTGACCCCGCTGGATGCCGCCACCCTGCGCATCGGACTCAACGAAATCGGCAACTCCGTGATCATGAGCCCCATCAACACGGTCGAAGACGACCACGGCACCATCCGCTGGCGCGTCCACGTCCACGTGGCAGAACCCGACGACGCCATGCAACTCATCCGACCGCTGGGTGCCACCGAAAACCTGGCCATCACCCCGCTGCACAGCAGCAACCACACCGGCGGCGCAGCCTGCAGCCCAGCCGCGGAAGCCATCACAGAAGAACACCACTAGTGGACCCGTTCAACCAGCCCCTGCTGCCCCTCCTCGGCAAAAAAACCGCCGAACAATTCGCCAAACACCTTGGCATCGCCACCACGGGCCAGGCCCTGAACTACTTTCCACGTCGCTACATTGAACGCGGCGAACTCACCCCCATCGTCCAGCTACCCGTGGGTGAACAAGTCACCGTCATCGCCCGCGTCCAGTCAGCTAAGCGACGCAAGATGCACACCCGCAAAGGCTTCCTGATGGACGTCACCGTCACGGATGAAGCCTCCGACACCGGCCTGCCGGGCACCCTATCCATGGCCTTCTTCAACGGGTGGGCCGCCGAACAACAACTCACACCCGGCACCCTGGCCATGTTCCACGGCAAAACCTCCACGTACCGCGGCGACCTGACCCTCACCAACCCCGACTTCACCGTTCTGCCGGATGAACACGACCACACCGAAGTCGAAATCGTCCCGATCCCCGTCTACCCGGCCAAAGCCAAACTCCCATCCTGGACCATCCGGTCGGCCATCGAAATCGTGCTAGAAGCCATCAACTGGGCAGCCATCCCTGATCCGGTGCCCCAGGAATTCCTGGCCGGCCTCTCCCAAGACCTGCCCCAACTAGCCGTGGCCTATCAACACGTGCACCGGCCCCAAGACCTCGGCCAGGCCCGTGCCGCGCGCCACCGCTTTGCCGCCCAAGAAGCCCTGATCCTACAAACACTGCTGGCCCGGCGCCGCCAACGCAACCGCACCGCCATCCCGGCCACCGCCTACCCGCCAATCGCCGACGGCGTCCTGGCCCACCTCGACGCCCAGCTACCCTTCGAACTCACCGCCGGTCAACAGCACGCCGGGGCTGAAATCGAAGCCGAACTCAACTCCCAACAGCCCATGTCACGCCTCCTGCAGGGTGAGGTGGGCTCGGGGAAAACCGTGGTGGCCCTACGTGCCATGACCCAGGTCGTGGACGCCGGAGCACAAGCCGTCCTGGTCGCCCCCACCGAAGTGCTGGCCGGCCAACACTATCGCTCCATTACCGCCACACTGGGCCAGCTGGCCACCGCCGGACAACTAACCTCGTGGCAAGGACCGGCCACCGAAGTCGTGCTGCTCACCGGTTCAATGACCACCGGAGAAAAACAAGCAGCCCTGCTGAAAATCACCACCGGCCAGGCCGGCATCATCATCGCCACCCACGCGATCTTCTCCGACAACGTACATTTCGCGGACCTTGGCCTGGTGGTCATCGACGAACAACACCGCTTCGGTGTTGACCAACGCGAAGCCCTGCGCCAAGCCAACCCGGGCGTTCACATGCTGGTCATGACCGCCACCCCCATCCCACGCTCCGTGGCCATGACGGTCTTCGGCGACCTGGATGTGACCGTGTTAGAGGGCCTACCCTCCGGCCGCCAACCCGTCACCACCCATCTGGCCCGCATCGCCCACGGCCCCCGGATCATCCAACGGGTATGGGAAATCATCGGCGAAGAAATTTCCGCCGGACACCAGGCCTTTGTGGTGTGCCCCAAGATCGATCCCTCCGATACCAACCTGGGCGACACCGGCGACCTCTCCTCGGACGCGCACGCGGCCAATGTAGCGGACATCTCCGAAACCCTCAGTGCCATGCCGCTGTTTGCCAACGCTACGGTGGCCACCCTGCACGGTCGACAAGACCAGGCAACCCAGGACGAGATCATGGGCGAGTTTGTGGCCGGCCAGATTGATATCCTCGTGGCCACCACGATCATCGAAGTGGGCGTGGATGTGCCCAACGCCACCGTCATGGCCATTCTGGATCCCGAATACTTTGGGCTCTCTACCCTGCACCAGCTCCGCGGCCGCGTCGGCCGAGGTACGGCTGCCGCACGCTGCTTCTTAGCCACCCGACTGCCCGATGCCCACCCGTCACTGGAACGGCTGGCCGTCATCGAACGCACCGAAGACGGTTTTGAGATTGCCAAAGCCGATGTCGAACACCGCGGTGAGGGCGACGTGCTGGGTGCCGCCCAGCACGGCTATGGCAGCCAACTTCAGGTGCTCAAAGTCATCCAACACGCCCGGCTGATCAGCGAAGCGGCCACCTGGGTGGACAGGGCGCTGGACCAAGACGAACACCTGACGGCGTATCCGCAGTTGGTGGAAGCCGTCCAGTCCTGGGAGACTGCGCACGAAAACTCTTCCGACTACCTAGAAAAGAATTGAGCCATGTCCAAGATTGTTGCCGGGCAAGCCGGGGGACTACCGCTGAAAGCGGTGCCCGGCGCCAACACCCGCCCAACCACCGAACGCGCCAAAGAAGCGGTCTTCTCCTGGTTAGATACCCGCGACTGGATCCACGGCAACGCCGTCTTAGACCTCTACACGGGCTCTGCCGGGCTCGCGGTGGAGGCGGCCTCCCGTGGGGCCAGCCGTGTCACCGGTGTCGAACACGCCCGCACACCGTCACGAATTGCCGAAGCCAACGCCGCCACCGTCAACCAGGCACTCGGGCGGGACGTGGTGACGATCAACCACATGCCGGTGCAACGCTTTTTACAGCTAACAGACCCAGCAAGCTGGGATCTGGTCATCGCCGACCCGCCCTACGATATTGACGAAGACGAACTGCTGGTCATGATCGCCCAGGCCTTCCACGTACTCATGGACGATGGCCTATTCGTGCTGGAACGCCCCCAGAAAGCCGCCGAACCCGTCTGGCCAGACGACACCTACGTGGTGGATGCCCGCCGATACGGCGAAGCCAGAGTGTATTTCGTGCGCCGAACAGGTTACTGAGTATTTTGTCATAACGAAGGCTAAATATAGCGGTTTAGTCCGTTTTCGACTACATTGACCACTATGCAACGTGCAGTATGCCCCGGTTCAT
>Ga0209487_1003681_pt1 | contig 11939 bp, 9 predicted proteins | sample Poulit2012_FD_187524 | JGI IMG/M metagenome (GOLD analysis project Ga0209487, IMG submission 187524) | Agricultural soil microbial communities from Georgia to study Nitrogen management - Poultry litter 2012 (SPAdes) (version 2) | ecosystem: Environmental > Terrestrial > Soil > Agricultural land... | reverse complement strand
TAAGAGGCGATTTTCCGTCGCAATATCGAGTGCACTCGTACTGTCGTCGAGAAGTAATATTTTCGGTTTGCGAATAAAAGCTCGGGCAATCGATATTCGTTGTTTCTGTCCACCGGATAGATTAACACCTTTTTGTCCGACAACTGTATCATACTGCTCCGGAAACTGCATAATTGTATCGTGAATTTGGGCTACTTTTGCCGCATGAATAATTTGTTCTTCACTTGCGTCTTTCATCCCGAAAGCTATATTATCTTTTATCGTACCCGTAAAAAGTAGTGGTGCTTGCGGTACGTAGCCGATCTGTTTCCGCAATGCTTCCAGTTGAAAAGACTGAAGCGGCATGTTATCGATATAAATTACTCCATCTTGCACGTCGTATAACTTCGGAATGAGTTGAAATATCGTCGTTTTACCAGCGCCAGTTTCACCGATAAAAGCGACCGTCTCATTCGCTGCAATGGAAAAGGAGACACGTTCTAGGGCATATTTATCTGTTTCTGGATAAGTGAACGAAACGTTCTGAAATGTAATGCTCCCCGCTGGTACAGTTACGACCCCATCGTCTTTCGTCGTTCGTTCCTCTTCCTCTACCGTTAAAATAGAGTTGACACGTTGTGCGGATGCTTTCGCTCGTGCGAAACCTAATGTAATAAACGTAAATAAAGAAATTGCCATGACAATTCGTAGTGCATAGTTGACGATTGCTACGACATCTCCGACGTTCGTCGTTCCTGCAATCGTTCTTACATTACCGTACCAAAGAATAAAAAGTAAGCTAATGTTCATCGTGAACAGTAGAACAGGCATCGACGCTTCGATAAAACGGAGCGCTTTTTTCGTATGTCGTGCTAGTCGTTCGTTTGCTGTCATAAAGCGTGTTTGTTCATGCGATCGTTGTACGAATGCACGTATGATACGCATTCCTGCAATATTTTCTTGAATGGCGCGGTTCACTTGATCAACACTTCGCTGAACACGATCAAACAGGTTGCTTCCACGTTGCAATACCCAAAATAAAAAGAAGAGCATTAACGGTACGGTAAATAAAAAAATAAATGAAATAGAAAAGTTCACGTAAAAAGCCATGAGCATACTGCCGATAACCATAAGAGGTGCACGAACCATAATGCGTAGTGCCATAAAAATTGTCTGTTGAATTTGGCGGACATCGTTCGTAAAACGAGTAACGAGTGTTGAAGTCGGATATTGGGCAATTTGTCGATACGAGAAGGCTTGAATTTTCGCAAACAAATCTTTCCGAATATGAAAAGCAAATTGACTGCTAACGTGTGATGCATAATATGAATTAACAATTCCTGCGGTAAATGTTAGTAAGGTGACGACGAGCATCATTGCTCCCCATTTCGTTACGACAGTCGTTTTTTGCAGTAAAATACCTTCATTTATCACGATCGCTAAAAAAAGTGGAAATAATAAGTCTGCAACTAGTTCGAACAATGTCAGTGCATATGCGATCGTAATGTGAATGTTATAAGGCTTTACATAATCTAAAATTATTTTCACATAAGTTCCTCCAACGTTTCATTCGGTGTACTTTCATTATAAACGTTTAAAAATAGTAAATTCAACGAAGTTGTACGATTGATACGCTTTAGAAAGGGCTATCCTAAACGTTTACGTAAAAACTGTTGGAACAGTAATATTGGAGCGTTGGCTCCAATCGTTTCAGTAAGCCATCATTGAAACGTTCATTTTGAAGCGTACTATCCTCCACGTTTCAGTAAAAAGCTACCGAAATGTTAATCATACAGCGTGCTAATATAACGATGCAATACGAACGTTAGTTAAAATCAACGAACGTTGTCACTTCACCGATCGTGACGCGCCTTTTTGCAGGCTTCGTTTCACTTATAACGTTACCGTTACGGATGACGTATAAACATTCGCTCGTTAGTCGTATCGCTTCCTGCACTGTCGTTGCATCAAGAATAATCAAATTCGCATCATGACCAATTTCAATTCCATAGTTTGGAATGTTTAATGTCTTCGCTCCGTTGATCGTAATCATGTCGAACAGTGCACTCATCTGTTCATATCCACTCATATGGGCGGTATGAGCGAGCATATGAGCCGCTTGTAACATACTCCCTTTACCAAGTGGACCGAACGGATCCATCAAGTTGTCACAACCGACACTAATATTTACTCCTGCAGTAAGTAATTCGTCGACGCGTGTCGTACCTCGTTTTTTCGGATAACCGTCGAGGCGATTTTGCAACAGTGCATTCGAAAACGGGTTCGTCACGATGTTCATACCGGAACGTTTTACGTTTTGGATTACTTTTGCTGCATAATCATTCGGATAATTGTGCATCGCTGTCGTATGACTAGCGGTTACGTTACGTGCGATGCCAGATGTTAATGCATATTTTGCAATGACTTCTAAAAAACGTGAACTCGGATCCCCCGTCTCATCCGTATGAATATCGATCGCTATTTCATATTTCTTCGCCAATTCAAAAATGTATTCGATGGAACGAATACCATCTTCGCGCGTTAACTCAGCTTGCGGTAAACCACCGACGACATCAGCACCCATTACGATCGCTTCTTCTAACGCTTCATCCATCTTCTCGTATGCGTATATTCCGTCTTGTGGAAACGCGACAACTTGGATATCGACGTACGGTTTTACAAGCTCTTTTACTTCTAACAACGCTTTTACAGCGAGCAAGTTTTTCGTCGTCGTATCCGTATGTGCGCGAATGAATAAAACGCCGTTTGCAACGAGCCACTGTACCGCTTTTAATGCACGCTCGATAATATCTTCTTTCGTCATCGTTTCTTTATAAGTAGACCAAATGTCGATTGCCTCCAGTAGCGTGCCACTTTCATTATGACGAGGCTTGCCAGCACTTAAGGCGGCATCTAAATGTACGTGTGATTCGACAAATGGTGGAGCAACTATTTTACTTGTAGCATCTATTTCTCGTACTGCTCGTTCGTCTATTTTCTCTGCAATTTTATGAAACTTTCCATCTTTTATTCCGATGTCGACACGACTTTCAACGTCATGTAACGTTGCTTGACGAATAATTAAATCCACGATCATTCCCCTTTCGAAGATTATATTTTTCAATAGAAAGTTAACAGTCTATCCTTTATAATAATACGATTGAATAGGAATGCAAAAAAAGGGTAATAAAAATATCTACGAATTGTCAAAAGTGAACATCGTACATAGGTCTTTTTATGTTAATGTATAACAGTAGGAGGCGAAGGAAGAAGATGACTGAAATTATTGCAACTGCCGAGTCGCTAGAACAAGCAGAAGCGCTACTCGACGTCGATGTCGATACGCTTTATGTCGGCAATGAAACGTTCGGTTTACGGCTACCGACATCTTTTTCACTACAAGAAATTGAACGAATAACTGACATGTGTCATGAACGTGGAAAAAAGGTTTGTGTAGCTGTCAATGCGATTATGCATAATGAAGATATTAAAAAGATCGTTCCGTATTTAAAAAGCTTAACAAAATTAAAAGTAGACGCAATTACTGTCGGTGACCCTGGAGTAATCCATTTATTACGCAAAGAGCAACTGCCATTACCATTTATATACGATGCACACACGCTCGTTACGAGCGCGGGCCAAATTAATTTTTGGGAGAAAAAAGGTGCGACAGGCGCTGTATTAGCACGGGAGTTAACGTTTATCGAGTTGCAACAAATTGCGGAAAAGGTAACGATACCGCTTGAAGTACTCGTTTATGGTGCGACGTGTATTCACCATTCGAATCGACCACTCGTCGAAAACTATTTTAATTTTACAGACCAACATGAAGATAAATCTAAGGAACGCGGTCTTTTCTTATCAGAACCGAAAAAACCGGATACACATTACTCCATTTATGAAGACTCGCAAGGGACACACGTTTTCGCAACAGATGATATTCATTTAATGGAATATGTTGGCGATCTTTACGAAGCAAATGTGACGATCTGGAAGTTAGATGGCATTTTTTCACCGGGAGATGCATTCGTCGAAATCGCAAGTCTTTTCGTTCAAGCAAAACAGTTGCTTGAGAAAGGTGAATGGACAGAACAAACTGCAACACAATTTGCTGAGAAAGTAAAACAACTACATCCGCGTGAACGAACATTAGATGCGGGCTTTTTCTTAAAAGATCCATCAGAAGTACAGTAGGAGTGAGAAAATGGCAACAAAAATAGCTTTAAGGAAACCAGAAGTACTAGCACCAGCTGGTACGTTAGAGAAATTAAAAACGGCGATTCATTACGGGGCAGATGCAGTTTATATCGGTGGGAATGCATACGGTCTAAGGAGTCGTGCAGGAAACTTTTCATTTGATGAAATGGAAGAAGGCGTGCAGTTTGCCCGTAAGCATAACGCGAAAGTGTACGTCGCTGCAAATATCGTTACCCATGAAGAAGATGCTAAAGGTGCAGGCGAATTTTTTAAACGCGTGCGCGATGCGGGGATCGATGCAGTCATCGTGTCAGATCCGGCTTTAATGCAAATTTGTGTGACAGATGCGCCAGGATTACCGATCCACCTTTCGACACAAGCATCCGCAACAAATTATGAGACGTTAAACTTTTGGAAAGAAGAGGGTCTCGAACGTGTCGTCTTAGCACGTGAAGTAAGCATGGATGAGATTCGTGAAATCCGTCAAAATACAGACGTAGAAATTGAAGCATTTATTCACGGTGCAATGTGTATTTCATATTCGGGTAGATGTACGCTATCAAACCATATGTCGGCGCGTGATGCGAACCGTGGCGGTTGTTCACAATCGTGTCGTTGGAAGTACGAGCTCTTTGAAATGCCCGAAGTAAATGAACGTATTTCACTTTTAGGTGGGGAAGAAGACGAGGAAGAGGCATTTTCTATGAGCGCGGTTGACATGTCGATGATCCGTCACATTCCTGATCTTGTGAAAAATGGTGTCGATAGCTTAAAAATTGAAGGGCGTATGAAGTCGATCCATTACGTTTCAACTGTATCCAACGTCTACAGTAGCGTCGTTAATGCATATTGTGAAAACCCGGAAAACTTCACATTCGATGAAACGTGGGAAGATGAACTATGGAAAGTAGCACAACGGGAATTAGCTACGGGCTTTTATTATGGCGTTCCAACAGACGAACAGCAATTGTTCGGAAAACGTCGCAAAATACCAGGTTATACGTTTATCGGACAAGTGTTAGACTATGACGCTGCCACGGGAGTTGCGACAGTTGAACAGCGAAACAGCTTCCGTGTTGGTGATGAGGTTGAGTTTTACGGTCCAGGTTTTCGTCACCATAAAGAGACGATTGAAAAACTGTGGGATGAAAACGGCAACGAAATCGACCGGGCACGTCATCCACTCATGAAAGTAAAATTAAAAGTGAAAGAACGAGTCGAACGGCTCGACATGATGCGAAAAAGAAAATAGTAAAAAGCGCTTTTCGACTTGAAAAGCGCTTTTTTGATCGTTTACATCCCCTCAGAAATACCGAGTAAAACAATACCAGTCATAACGACGGCAATCATTATATATTGTCTTGCGTCCATAATTTCCCGTAGGAATATACGCGATAAAATAACGGAAAAGATTCCGTGTGCAGCAATTAATGGAGCTGCAATAATCGCATTTCCGGCCATCGCGAAGACGTAGAAAAACTGTCCCGTCGTCTCTAAAATAGCTGCATACGCACGATCGCGCTCCCGCCAAAGGATGAACGGTTGTTTTTTTACAAACCGTACGTAACAAAATGTTAGAACAGCGACGATGAAAAACGTAAATTCATAAGCGAGCAAGGCAGACTCTTCACTAATTAGTTTAAGCTCATCTAAATAAATCCCATCGGCAAATGTTCCAAGTCCATCGATCACCGCATATAAAATTGGAAACGTAATCGCTAAAAAGCCGAGTTGATATTTCGGATCAATTTTATCTTGCTCCGCTTTGATCGCATCAGTTTCCGCTTGCTTTTCAAAAATGGCAAGTCCAATGACACCGACTGTAACGACGACGATCCCTAATATGTCAATAAGACTCATCGTTCGTGGGAAAAAGATAAAGAGTAAAATAGCACTGACGGCACCAGCTGAGTTTTGCACGGGTGCGGCGATGGATAGCTCGATGTAACGTAAACCGACATAACCGATCGTCATCGATAATATGTACATAAATGACACGGGAAAATAACGAACCATATCGAATGGATCGAACACAATCCCTTTTAAAAACATGTAACTAACTGCATGAATCCCCATGACGAAACCGACCATCGTCACAATTTTAAAATGGGTGTAAGGATCTTCGGGATTTGACCCCTTTTTATAAAATAAATTCGCAGCCCCCCAAGCGACTGCAGTAAAAATAGAAAATATAAACCACATTTCTTTTGAGTCCCCCATAAGAAGTATAAAATATACAAAACCGTATATATCGTAACATAAAAAAGACTCGTTGTACGTTTTAAACGAGTCTCTCATACGTTTTCTATCATCTTTCGTATTACAATCGACCAATTTGTTTAAACCATGTAATCGTATCTTCCATCGTTCGGACGATATGTCGTGGATGATAACCGAGTTTTCGTGTCGCTTTTTCATGACTAAATAAGGAGTTGCTCGATAATGTATATAATGAGTATGACGTTAATGTCGGAACTTTTCGTACGATGCGTGAAATGAGCTATACGAAAGGAATAAACCATTTTAAAAGCCAATTTGGAAAATAAACTCGCGAAATTTTTCTACCTGTCACGTTTTGTAAAATATAAAACATTTGTTTTAACGAAATTGGATAACCAGATAAAATAAACTCCTCACTAGGCGCCGCTTTTGCTTTCGTTTTCGCATAATGCCCGACGACTCTTTCCGGATCAACTGGCGTCGTTTCATCAATTAGTTGCCCATGTGGTAACTCCACAAATGCATGGACAGAACTCGTATAGACGAGCCTTTTCACCTCGTTTATTCGGCAGGCGGCGATGACGTTGTTCATACCACCGACATTAACACGTCCATCCGTTCGTTTTCGCCAGGGGAAATAGATATGATGCCTGCGACGTGAAAAACGATCGTAGCATCCTCGAACTGTTCGATTAAAAAGTCGTTGTCACATACGTCACCTACGACAATTTGTACATTCGGATGTTGTATCGCAGTCGTATCGTCGTATTTTGTAACGATTGCCTTTATGTGACAATTCTGCTTTATGAGTTGTCGTAAAAGTGTTGCACCGACTTGACCAGCAGATCCTGTAATAACGATCACGTTCGCATCCCCTGTAGAAATAACGTCATTCAGTTTCCTCTGTATAAAGTTTGCGACTCGGTATCGCAATGTGAACATTTTCTTTTTCAAGTAATGATAAAATGGCTAAATTAACTTCTTCTTTTATTTGTAAATATTCGTCCCAATTCGTCGTTTTTGTAAAAAAGTAAACGAGAATAGAGAGTCCATCTTTTTCGTATTCATCGACATGGGCAAAAATCGTCTCCTTATGCACACCGTCATGTTCATGCAATAACGTACGAATTTGTTCGACGACAGCGACGATTTTTTCTTTAGTCGTGTCATATGTTACGGAAAAATGAAAAGTTATTCGTCGCTTCCCCATTTTACTCCAGTTTGTAATCGGTTCGTTTGCAAGTGTGGCATTCGGGACGGTGACGAGCGCTTGGGCGAACGTACGCACTCTCGTACTGCGAAAAGAGATATCTTCTACAACACCTTCGACACTCGGCGTTTCAATCCAATCATCGATCGTAAAAGGCTTTTCCGTTATAATGACAATTCCACCGAAAAGATTCGATAGCGCATCTTGTGCGGCAAGTGAAAAAGCGAGCCCGCCAAGACCTAGCCCAGTAATAAAACCACCGATATTGTAGTTGAATTCTTGTAAAATGACACTAATACTTATCGCGATAATAATGACTTGTAATGCCCGTGATAAAAACGGAATTAAAATTTCATCAATTTCAATCGATGTTTTTTTGTCAATTGTCTCAAACAAATGTGATGATTTACTAGCGACGTTTAATAAGCCCCACGTAATGAGGAAAATAATAAATGCACGAAGTAGTTGGATGAACGTTTCATTTACATGATTGACGTACGGATAATAATATAAAGCAGCGTATATACCGACGATAATAAAAAACCATTGAAACGGCCGTTCAAAAGCCTGTAGCAATGTTGCGACGAAACTACTGCGCATTTTTTTACTAAGTTTAATGAATAGAGCGAATAAATACTTCGTAAACAATTTCCGTAACAATAAAAAGAACAAAAAAATAGCTACAGAAATGGCTACTAATTGAATATGCTCCATTGAAGTGATATATTGCCACGACATAACGTTTCCTCTCCCGTAAAAATCAAAAATAATAGAACGTACTATATTTAGTATAAAGTGAAGCAGCTAGTCATTCAATGATTATAACAAAAAGAACTGCTCGTTCCGTTTCGAAGAGGAAACGGAACGAGCAGTTCTTACAATTGCTACTCTATTTCTTTCGTGCTAATGAGTTCGTCAACATATAGATCTTTATCAATTTCTTTAACGACGACAACTGTTCGAAAACGTTTCACTTCCCAATCATCGGGACGAATAATTTCAAATTCTTCAACCGTTGTCACTTTCCACGTCTCGTCGCCCGTCTCTTCAATTTTTTCTACTGTTGAGCCGTACCATTCTTCATAAATATCTTTAGAATCTAAATATTCGATATAGTCGGCTGCTTCTTTTTTTCGTGGACCGTCTTTCGTTATATAGTCTTCAACTAGTGAAAAATCACGGTAATTAATCGCATCGACACTTGCTTCCGTATAGTCGAAAATAAAATCCGTCATTCGTTCTTCAAACTCGCGAGACGTCGCACTTTCAATCGCTTCTTTACTCGGGCCGTACAGTTTCTTCTCACCGTCGAACGTATCGGTTCCTTCAAAGCTCCAAGACGATAAAGATTGTAAAGAATCGACTACCCATTTATCGTCCTTAAATGTAAATCCAATATCGAAGAACCATTCGTCATGATCGAGTGCAGGTGACTCTTCAATATAATGATAGTCTTCGTACGTATGAATAAGTGTCGGAACATAAATAGTTGAGTTTTTTTCATCTTTATCGTAAAAAATACTAACTTTATCTATTTCAACTTCTTCAACCTGCCCTGTGTAATGAAGATAGTCGTCGATATAATACGTGACATCTTTTTTCAGTTTGCTCGAACCATCTTCTAACGGTTTCGTACTTTGTTCCGCTAATGATTGTAAAAACTGTTCCGCGAAACTCGTCGTTAATGCCGCCACTTCCTCAAAGTGATCCTCTGAAATAAGATTTGCATGAACGGTCATGTAATCTTCTGTTAGCGAAATTGGATCGGACGTTACTTCCCCCCAAGGCATTTCAATGACGACAGATGCCTCTTGTTCACCGTCTAAAATGATCGGTCCGAACGACTCGCTTTCACCATTTTCATCGATGGAAACTTTTTCATCGCCAACCGCGATAAATGCTTTTTTCGTATCGAATAAATCATAGTTTTCAATCGTTAATACGACGTTTGATAAGCGGAGATCAACATCGATATACGGATTACTATCGTAAGCATCGTATAAGACTAGTTCCTCTTCAACCGTCGACTCTCCAAAATCTCCCTCGTACGTCGCTTCCACGACATATATACCGGGTAAGAGTGGACCGTATGTCACCGCTGCATCCGATTGGTTATAAATATCGAATTCCGTATCATTAAAGAGAAACGTTAACCCGTCTGTGTAATGGTTATAATATGCATATTGGTCTTCTGTCATAATTTTGTAAGCATCGAACAAAAACAAAAATTTCCCGTCCCGAATTGGCCGATAAGTTATCGTTTCATCTGTTTCATGGACAAGTTCGATAAAAGCCTCTGCTTCAGCTTTTGACACGCTTGATTTATCTTCATGTGTCATCAGTTTAGCAACATTAGCAGCGTTTTTATTATCGAGTGCTTTTTCAAAACGATTTAACACGTTGTCGGATGATTGATACGACTTTGCCCACATGAAAAAAATAATACATATGAGTGCTATGGCGCCGACTCCGACGTATAAAACGTTCTTTTTCTTACTAGATCGTTGAGGCGGTTTATTATTACCCGTCTGTTCGTTCATTTCAGATACTTTACTTTGATCGTCCTTAGAAGACTTTTCTTTCGTTTCTTCTGCATCGTTATGGTGTTCTTCAGATTGTTCTACATTAGTAGATTTAGTCGTTATATCATGATCCTTTAGTGGTGTACCACAATAAACACAGACTTTATGTTCTGCTTTTGCTTCTTTACCACATTGTGTGCAAAAACGCGCCATTTACTAATGATCCCCCTTTAATAATGAGTATATAAAACTATGAAAAACGTTAACTATTACATCATACCCAAGACTAATATACTTTCATATATTAGCACTAATAAAGGTTGAAATCAAAATAGTTCACCCAATGAAAAGGATAGGGAATCCAGCAATTTATTTATACATATAATTAACAAATAAAATATTCCTAAAAATGACATTATTATGAAAAGTGGGTAAAAACATCTGCGGTCACCTTACAGCATGGTATAATAGTGCTAGTTATACAAAAATATGAGGTGATGCTATGTTACGATTACGTAAAAGAGCGAAAGCATTTTCACCGTTCGATGTTGTCCATGAACAAAAAGTGTTTATTTCCAAATCGTTGCCGAAAGAAGTGTTTACGAACCTTCGTTTCATTAACTTGACGGAACGAGATCTCCAAATTGCACGCGCGCTACTTCCATTGATTGAGGAAAATTTGACGACGATTGTCGACTCTTTTTACGATCGTATCGTAAAGAATAGCGATGCGTTAGCAATTATTGAAACGAACAGTACGCTAGAAAAGCTACAACAAACGATGGCTCTCCATTTAAAGGAGCTTTTTTCAGGTGTGATCGATGAACAATTTATTTTAAAGCGGGAACGAGTAGCGATCGTACATGTAAAAATTAATTTACCTCAAGAATTGTACATCGGATCATTCCAAACGTTGTATGCATCGTTTTCCGATGTCGTGGAAGAAAACATTCCGAACGAGCAAGATGTGATCATGATTATGAATGTGATTAGTAAATTACTCTATTTAGAACAAACGTTAGTATCAAAGGCTTACGATGAAGAAATTATGAATTTAAAAGAAAACGAACTTAAAGCACAACGGGAGAAAATTAATTCATTAAATAGTACGCTAGAAGAATTAAAAAATGTCGAAACGATGGCTGAACAATTTAAAAGGACGATCGAACAAAAGATTATGGACGTTACATCATCGATTACAGCCGGAACGACAACGGTAGATGAAACGTTAGAAGTTGTTCATCAAGGTGTTCATCGTTTACAAAGAGTGGACGAGAAAGTAAAACAGATGACCGTTGCTACCGAAAAAATCGTTACAGACATTACCGAACTAGAAAGATTATCTTTAGAAGTGAAAGATATTAGTGAAATCGTAAAAAATATTGCTGGACAGACGAATTTACTAGCATTAAACGCTTCGATAGAAGCGGCACGTGCTGGAGAACACGGTACGGGATTTTCTGTTGTTGCCAACGAAGTGAAACAACTAGCAGAACAAGCGACAGAATCAGCAGAGCAAATTACTAATTTAATCGTTCAAACGATTGCACAAATAGAAGTCGGCACAAAATCGACAGAAGATATGCGAAAGCAGTTAGTAAAAACGGAGCAACAAATGGAAAACACGACCGCCGTCTTTCGTAACATTAGCGGAGCGACTGATGAATCACAACGTTCCTTTAAAACGATTGAAAAGAACATGGAAGAACTCGATCGTATTTTGCAAAATGTTCAAACGTTTATCGACATAGTCGAAAGAACGATCAGTCAAATAGAGGCAATGTTACAAAGTAATGTATAAAAATAACGAA
>Ga0209487_1003680_pt1 | contig 11943 bp, 9 predicted proteins | sample Poulit2012_FD_187524 | JGI IMG/M metagenome (GOLD analysis project Ga0209487, IMG submission 187524) | Agricultural soil microbial communities from Georgia to study Nitrogen management - Poultry litter 2012 (SPAdes) (version 2) | ecosystem: Environmental > Terrestrial > Soil > Agricultural land... | reverse complement strand
CATGGCTGATGGTTTTATTTTTCATTCCAATTGCTGGATTTATTTTATATCTTATTTTTGGTCGTAAACTGAGTCGTCAAAGGATTTTTACGTGGGATACAAAAAGTAGATTGGGTGTCAAAAAAGAAGTTCAGTCCCAATTGCGTTCTATTGAAGAAGGGACATTTACGTTTAAACACGATAATCTGATTGATTACAAGGATTTGTATTATTTACATTTACGAAATGATGATGCCATATACACACAAGATAACAGTGTATCAATATTTACAGATGGCAGAGAGAAATTCCAAGCCTTATTAGATGATCTGGAACAAGCCGAAGATCACATACATTTATTGTATTACATTATGCGCAGTGACCAGTTGGGAAACGCCATTGCGGATGTTCTCGTAAAAAAGGCACAAGAAGGTGTCGAAGTACGTGTCTTGTATGATGATATGGGGTCGAGACTTTTGAGTAAAAAGTTCATTAAACGTCTTCGAAAAGCAGGCGTTCATGTGGGGGCATTTTTTCCACCCAAAATACCTAAAATTAACTTCAAAATTAACTTCAGAAATCACCGTAAACTGGCCATTATTGATGGGCAGATTGGTTATATTGGTGGTTTTAATATTGGCGATGAATATTTAGGTAAAAATCATAAATTTGGTTATTGGCGGGATACACATCTACGTGTTTCGGGAAAAGCAGTTCGCAATATGCAAACACGCTTTATTTTGGATTGGAATCAAGCTTCGAGGAACCATATATTATATGAAGAACGATTTTATGGCGGTTATGGCTCAGGTGATGTTGGTATTCAAATTGTTTCAAGTGGGCCAGACTCTGACTGGGAACAGATCAAATATGGTTATATTAAAATGATCATGTCAGCTAAGGAGTACATTTATATTCAAACACCTTATTTTATTCCAGACCATAGTTTGATGGATGCCATACGTGTCGCGGCATTATCGGGTGTGAAGGTTAAAATTATGATACCAAATAAACCGGACCATCCATTTGTTTATTGGGCGACGTTTTCCCATATTGGTGATATGTTACGCGCTGGTGCAGAAGCATATATCTATCAAAATGGTTTCTTACATGCTAAAACAATCGTTGTGGATGGTAAAGTGTCATCCGTTGGTACAGCTAATATTGACGTCCGCAGTTTTCGATTGAATTTTGAAGTCAATGCATTTCTTTATGATAAAGAGATAGCCGAAGACTTGGTTGAAGCTTTTGAGTATGATATGACGTTATCAACACAGATGTCTAAAAAGCTATATGATAATAGATCATTGTTTATTCGATTTAAAGAATCTCTGTCTCGTTTAATTTCACCAATTTTATAAGGAGTTGGTTATTTTGGAAGGTAAATCCTGTACGCAATCATTAACGGTTAAAACAGAATATGTTTTACCACCAGATACGAATACATATGGGACTTTATTTGGTGGCAAGCTTATGGCGCATATTGATTCAACTGCAGCAATTGCCGCTTTACGTCATGCGCGCCAACCAGTTGTGACCGCGTCTACAGATTCTGTGGACTTTTTGTCACCTGTTAAAGAGGGCGATTCAATTTGTATTGAAGCGTTTGTTACTTGGACACACCAGACATCGATGGAAGTATTTGCAAAAGTTGTTACCGAAGACTTGTTTACGGGTGCGCGGAAAGTGTGTGCAACAGCTTTTTTAACATTTGTTGCCGTTGATGAAGTGGGGAAACCAACAACCGTTCCACCTGTCTATCCAGAGACAAAAGAGGAAAAACAACTACATGACGGTGCTGAAGCAAGAGCAGCACATCGTAAAGCACGTCGTAAGCAATCGCATGATATGGCAGCCACTTTTGGTACAGACTTTCCATGGGATCAAAATAAGTAAATCGGCTAACCTAACTGGGAATGAAATATTCTTATTCTTTTTTGGTAATTCTAGGATAGATATGAAATAATAATGATAGCGAAATAGGCATACAAATGGAGGTTGGATTATGATTGAAAAAGAAACGTTAGAAAAATATGCAGAACTTGCTTTAAAAACGGGTGTTAACTTACAAAAAGGACAAGCACTCATGATCAACTCAACAATTGAAGGGGCAGATTTCACAAAAATTGTTGTCCGTAAGGCTTACGAGCTTGGTGCGAAGGATGTACTCATTAATTGGTCTGATGATGAATTGACATTGTTAAAATATCAATATGCACCTGATGAGGTCATTGGTAATTATCCAGACTGGCTCGTTCAAAAACATGAGTCATTTATTGAAGATGGAGGTGCATTGTTATCGATCCGTTCTACAGATCCGGATTTACTCAAAGATATCGATCCATCACGTGTCGCTTTAGCGAACAAGGCGTCCGGCCAAGCGATGACAAAATTCCAAAACTATGTAATGAACGACAAAATTACATGGTCGATCATATCCATTCCAACTGGAGACTGGGCCCAAAAGGTATTCCCAGAGTTATCTCGAGAAGAAGCTGTTGCACGTTTATGGGATGCGATTGTAAAAATTGTTCGTGTTGATAAAGATGATCCCGTCGAGGCTTGGGATGTGCACAATGCTGCATTAAGAACAGCTGAAGAAATTTTAAATAAGAAAAATTATCAAAAACTCATATTTAAAGCACCAGGAACGAATTTAGAACTTGGCTTACCGGAAGGCCATATATGGCAAGGTGGTGCAACAAAATCCGAACAAGGCATTACATTTAATCCAAACATGCCAACTGAAGAGGTATTTTGCATGCCACATAAATATGATGTTAATGGGACGGTAAAAAGCACCATGCCACTGAACTATGGCGGCAGCGTGATTGATAACTTTAGCTTGACGTTTAAGGACGGAAAGGTTGTTGACTTTGAAGCCGAACAAGGTAAGGAAACACTGAAACATTTGCTCGATACAGATGAAGGGGCGAAAAGACTCGGTGAAGTAGCGCTCGTACCACATGAGTCACCGATTTCCCAGTCAGGTTTGATTTTTTATAATACGCTGTTTGATGAGAATGCCTCATGTCATATTGCTTTAGGAAAGGCGTATCCGACCAACTTAAAAGGTGGATCACAAATGGAAAAGGAAGCACTTGATAAACATGGGGCCAACGACAGCTTGACCCACGTCGACTTTATGATTGGTTCAGAAGATATGGATATTGACGGTGTGAAAGCTGATGGCACGACAGAACCAGTATTTCGTAATGGCACATGGGCTTTTGATATCACTGGTAAATAAAACGATGAGATCCGGTAAATTTTGAGTACCTTGGTATTTGTCAGGCGCATTTAAAAGGTCAATTTTTAGAAGAACCACAATAAAAACTTAAAAACGAAGATATTCCCACTTTTCTCGGTGAATATCTTCGTTTTTTTAGTGGTTGTACAATATATGACGTTAACGGTCGTATTGAGGGTATTAACAATAAGATTAAAGTACTGAATAGAGTTGCATATGGTTACAGGAACTTCTCGAACTTTAAGAATCGGATTATGCTTCACTTCAAGTTAAAACCTGTTGGAAGGAAAATGGGACAGGAATACAATGAAACACATCCCCATGGAGCTTAATGACATAAGGATGTATGTTTGATTTTACACTATATGAGTTTGCTGGAACGGATGCCGTCTGACTCCTGCCGAAATAGCACGTGTTCGAAAACCCCTATTCCAACCCTTTATGAGTTGGAATAGAAGTTGAGGCCGTGCCGGCGGAAAGCAGACGGCAGAAGTGCAAGCAAACGGGTTACAGACATGAAAACAACGAATTGACTATCAAATTAAACTTATTGATTAAGTCGACTTAAATTTGTCACCATCGTTATTCCAAGGAGCCTTTTTAGTTACATCAACTCGTTTTTCACTAAAACGGCCTTGATTTTTGTATAGTCATAGTCATCTGCTAGAGATTCCTTTAGTGGCCTGAGTCTAGGTGTCTCCAGTTGCTCATGTGCCGCTAGGACGGCCGCCTCCTCCGTCTCGTTAAAAAAGATATCCCATACGATTGGATAGCCTTCCTTATATGCTCTGAATATATGGCCTTCAATCGTTTGCTTGGATAAACTGCGAATTGTTGCAATATCTTGTATGGTTTTACCAGACTGGAAGGACTGATAACTGACAAGGTGACTCGGTTCTTCACTTTCTTGCTTAGGCGCCTTTCTCATCCCGATATGAGGCGTACTTGTAATATTTACTTTTGCTTGAATGTCTGGATGGTCCTGGCGCCAATCCTGGATAGCCGATAAAAATGCATCGCCATATTGCTCAAATTTCCGCTCACCAATACCTTTTATATTAAGCATGTCTGATTTTGTTTCAGGGAGGTATCTGCACAAATCTCTTATAGTGGCATCTGAGAACAAAACATATGGTGGTACATTTTGGGCATCAGAAATATCTTTTCTTAACTGACGTAAAATAGAAAACAGTCCTTCGTGGAAATCAGCTTCTTCATTTGCTGGTACTTTCATTGAATGCATCCAAACATTTTGTTTTCCCTTTAAGACATTGACAGAGTTTTGATTGAGCTGCAATGTTGGGAATTGACCTTCTTTAGTTGCTAAAATTTGTTCGGCAATTAGAAAATTAATCCATTCTGTTAATTCTCTTTCAGTATACGCTGATAAAATGCCATAGGTAGAGATTTTATCAAGTCTAAAAGAGCGTATTTTCTTATCTTTGGAACCTTTTAATACTTTGGCTGTCATGCCAACACCAAACCGTTCTCCCATACGTTTCACACATGATAAAATCATTTGTGCTTCTTCAGTTATGTCTGTTTTTTCATGGCGATGAAGACAATTACTACAACGTTGACACGTTTGCGTACTCGGGACATCTGAAAAATAGTTTAAAATAAATGTCGTTAAACAACCATCTGTATGGCAGTAATTGACCATAGATTGTAATTTACGATATTCGCTTTTTTTAGCCTGCTCGTCCATGTCCGATTGTTCAATTAAGAACTTTTGCAACTGGACATCCTGTGGTGAGAATAACAATATACAATCACTATGTTCACCGTCCCTACCAGCTCTTCCAGCTTCCTGATAGTATGATTCAATGTTCATTGGCATTGCATAATGGACAACCCAGCGGACATTCGATTTATCAATACCCATACCAAACGCATTGGTAGCAATCATAATGGATGTATGATCATGAATAAAGTCACTCTGTGCTTGCTTACGTTCCGATTCTGATAACCCAGCATGATATTTTGAAACAGGTATGCCAATGCGCTGTAATTGGCTATACAAAGTATCTGTTTGTTTACGGGTAGCGGTATAAATAATGCCAGATTCTAATTTATGTTTCTGTAAAAAGGATTGTAAATAAGCTGTTTTACTTTTTCCTTTTACGAGGTGAAAAGAGAGATTTTCCCGTTCAAAACCCGTCTTCACAACATGGCCGTCATCAATATTTAATAATGACTGTATATCTGAAATGACTTCAGACGTTGCTGTCGCAGTAAGAGCCATGAATGCTGGGATATTGGGTAAGTTTTTTAGAGTCTGTACGATCGAACGATAACTCGGTCGAAAATCATGTCCCCACTGGGATATACAGTGCGCCTCGTCAAAGGCAACTAAAGAAATATTTAGTTGGCCAATCATATGTACAAAATACCGTGATTCTAGACGTTCAGGCGCAACATATAGGAATTTAAACTCACCTGCTACAACAGCTTGACATCTATTTTGCTGTTCTTGCGCAGATAGTGAACTATTAATATACGTTGCCTGCACGCCAATGGCTTGCAGGGCATCAACTTGATCTTTCATCAGTGAAATTAATGGTGAAATAATAATGGCGATACCAGGTAATGATAAGCCAGGAATCTGATAACATAATGATTTTCCACTTCCAGTTGGCATAACAGCAAGCGTATTTTGTGATTGTGTCATATAGTTAATGGCCGTTTCTTGTCCAGGTCGAAAGGACGTATAGCCAAAGTATGTATTTAAAATATCTTGTTCTTTAATCGTCATTTCACGAGCCACCTTTCTGTTATCATCCTATCATATATTGATATTCAAATTTGGTGAAAAGCAAAGTTTATTATCAATAAAATTCTTTTTAAATTAAAGGCTTAAAAAGGTTTACATTATCTATAATCCCATTTACAATAGTTTTTATATTTAATTTTAACGATTGTATCACAATGCAATTACTTCTTTACGAGGGGGTATGGAATGTTTCCATCAATTTTGACTACAATGATGTTAATTGGCTTGTTAGGCATCGGCTCACAATGGGTTTCCTGGCGCTATCGCATGCCAGCGATTGTAGTCATGTCGATCACAGGACTCATTGTTGGTCCTTTTTTAGGAATAATTAATCCGGAAGAAGATTTCGGTAATCTATATGATCCAATTATATCAGTGGCTGTTGCGATTATTTTATTCGAAGGCAGTTTACACCTAAAGTTCCAAGAGCTTCGGGGACTTGGTAAGCCACTGTTTAGAATAGCAACATTGGGTGCATTTATTGCTTGGATTTTGGGCTCACTTACAGCACATTATATTGCTGGATTAACATGGCCCGTCGCATTTGTTATCGGGGGGCTATTTATTGTAACGGGTCCAACCGTTATTTTGCCATTACTTCGGCAATCAAAACTGAAGCCACGTCCAGCTAAAATTTTGAAATGGGAAGGCATTATCGTTGATCCCGTTGGTGTTTTATTAGCTGTATTTGCTTTTGAGATCGTAACATACATTACAGCGGATGACCCAAACGGTAAATCGCTCCTATTATTCTTTGCAGTCGCCATATTAGCAGCTATATTTGGTTGGCTCTGCGGACGCATATTGGCATGGTTGTTTGATACAGGTCATGTCCCAGAATTTCTCAAAACTCCAACAGTATTTGTAACGGTCATTGCCTGTTTTGCTTTTGTTGATGAAATGATCACTGGTACTGGTTTACTATCTGTTACTGCCATGGGGATGACGTTAGCTAACACAGGCACAAGCTCAGTGGCTGATATGCATAAGTTTAAAGAAGATGTGTCGATATTACTTATTTCTGCCATTTTCATTATGTTATCAGCTTCATTAGAAGTCCATACATTGTTGGAAATATTTAACCCGCATATTATCGGTTATGTGTTGTTAATGATGTTTGCGGTACGTCCTTTATCGATTTTCTTATCAACGATACGATCAGGTCTGGAATTTAAAGAAAAAGCATTGATCGGCTGGATTGCCCCAAGGGGCATTGTCGCTTTAACTGTTTCGAGTTATTTTGCGGCGAATTTAACTGATGCGGGGTATGATGACGCGAAACTCGTTTTAGCTCTCACTTTTGCACTTGTGTTCTTTACAGTTGTGTCGCACGGATTTTCTATTGGTTGGCTTGCGAAAAAGCTTAATTTATCACTTGAGGGCCGTCCCGGTATTCTCATTGTGGGAAGTAATCCATTTACAACAGGTTTAGCGAAATCACTTCAAAAAGCGAAATCACCAGTTGTTATTGTGGATTCTTCGTGGGAGAAATTGCAAGGTGCGCGTACAGATGGTGTTAACTTTTACCATGGAGAGATCTTATCAGAACAGACGGAATATAGCTTAAATACAATTCCATATGATTATTTGGTAACTGGAACAGTGTCACATGCCTATAATTCACTCGTTTGTACAACATTTAAACCAGAATACGGGCGTACAAATGTGTACAAAATAAATCCATTTCCAGAGATGGATGATGAAATGAACAATATGGTTGACCAAATTGGTGGGCGCACATTATTTAGTGAAGATATTTCTCTAGAGTTATTAAACGAAAAGGTTCGTAGTGGCTATATCTTTAGGCAAACAGTCTTGACAGAACGTTTTCGTTATAAGCAATATTTAGAGGAAAAGGATGATGAAACCGTATTTCTATATGTCATCAAACCATCGGGTAAAATTAAATTCTATACAGAAGATATGCAGCTGGAGCCTCAAACGGGGGATAAAATCGTTAGCTTAACACCACCAAGTAAGGAAATTAAAAAGATCAAGAAAAAGATAGAGCATCAACGAAATAACAATAACAATGACAATAATAATCATAGTTGATGAAACAGAGCGTCGTTATAAGATCTAGAGAAGCACGAAACCCGAACAACTTACTTTTATTAGTTGTTCGGGTTGTTTTTGATTGGTTTATTGCAGCCTCATCGGCACAAGGGAAGCATGGTGAAATTTTTCTATATTTTAGCCTATTCATACGCCTCGAGTTTTTTATTTAAATCGGCAATTTCTCCTTCTAATCGAATGAGTTGTTCTTGTGCTGAAGACACACGACCACCCACAAATGACAGTTTATCCATGTCCTCTTGTATACGCACATAATCGGATTTCAATTCACTAAGCTTGTTTTCAAGTTCTTTTTTATTCAAGATTAATCACCTCTTTAGCGTATATTTTAAATAAGCGCATCTTCGCGAGACTTTTTGGACTTTTGATAGGTTTGGTAGAAATGAACCACAATTGTTTTAATAACTGCGTAAAATGGTACAGCAAATAGGATACCTATAAATCCACCAATACTACCCGCAGCTAGTATAACAGTAATCACCGTCAATGGGTGTAATTTTAAAACACGTCCCATGACATTTGGTGAAATAAAGTTACTCTCCGTTTGTTGTGCAATCAGCGTAATAATACATACCCAAAGAACCATCCACGGATCACCACTCGGGTCAGCCCCTTGAAACGCGCCAACAATTAAAGCTGGAACGACAGCAATGAATGGCCCAAGAAAAGGGATCACATTCATAATCATAGCAAATAAAGCGAGTGTTAAGGAATATTTTAACCCAATAATCAGGTAGCCAATAAATAGTAAAATCCCAAGTATAAAGCTAACAATCATTTGTCCCTGGATAAAAGCTGTTAACGCCACGTCAATTTTACCTAATAAACTACGAATATTATCGGCTTTCTTCTTTTCAAAAATCTGTGTTATAAATGGTACAAGCTTATCGCCATCTTTTAACATGAAGAACAAGAAGAAAGGAATTAAGACGAGTAGTGCTACAAATGTAATTAATTGGCCAATGAAGCCGAATATAAAGGATAATACATTTTCAACATGTGACTGTAAATTATCCATGAAATCCTCAGCAGCATTATTAATTTGTTTCGGCAATACAATATTTTGATTTTGGAACTCATTGAACAAACTTTGCGCACCTTCAACCATCTTAGGAATGTTATCAATTAAGTTGGCAAATTGACCTTGCGCAATCGGAAATATATATAGAACAAATAACGTCGCGATGACGATTAGAAGTAAAAACACGAGTAAAATGGAAATGATTCGATTTATTTTAAGGCTTTCAAAGAAGTGCATAACAGGTTTGGTTAAATAATATAAAATACCGGCACCAACAATGGGTGCTGCAACAGCGCCTACATATTTAAAAATGGGATCAAATATGAAACTTGTTAAGGACATTAATAGAATTAAAATGAAAATTAAAATGAGAACAACGAGGGTTTGGAACCAACGTTTTTTTAGCAAGGGCATCACAACCTTTTTTAAAAATCTATTAAATTATATCTTACCTGTAAATCTTTATAATAGAAAGGGTAACCTGAAAATTAATACTAGTATTTCCAATTGAACATATTGATAAACAGCTTGATTGACCACAGTGCGATGACTCAGCGTGTATTAGGGCGTCTATATACATTGACATAATATGAAAAACGATGTTTAATAAGGATAATAGATTTTTCCTAAAGGGGAGTAGCTGCACAATTTAAGTCGTCAATACGAGAAGAAATTCTCCGGCTTAGTTGGCAACGAACGTTGTTAGCGAGACCTTTACCGTATATGGGTAAAGGTCTCTTTTTTGTTGCCTATTATCCAGTATACGAATCACATCGTTACGGAGGGGCGTTCGTATGACCATGCAATTAATCATTGAATATGGCTGGGTGTTGATTGTGCTTGTTGGCTTGGAAGGTATGTTGGCGGCTGATAATGCACTTGTATTGGCGATTATGGTAAAACATTTACCGGAAAGGGAACGGAAAAAGGCGTTGTTTTATGGGTTAGTAGGCGCCTTTGTGTTACGGTTTGGTTCATTGTTTATTATTTCATTCCTAGTAGATGTTTGGCAGGTCCAGGCAATTGGAGCTATTTATTTATTGTTTATTTCGGTGAAGCATTTGTATGAGACGGTTTCGCCAAAGACACTATCGCCGAATAAACCAGTTGGCAATGGCAGTGGTTTTTGGATGACTGTATTAAAAGTTGAAGTTGCTGACTTGGCATTTGCTGTTGATTCGATATTGGCTGCTGTCGCGATTGCGGTAGCACTTACACCAACAGGTTGGTTTACCGTTGGGGGTCTCGATGGCGGACAATTTATTGTTATATTTGCTGGTGGTATGATTGGCGTTATTATGATGCGTTTTGCTGCGAATATATTTGTAGATCTACTAAGTAAACGGCCAGGCCTAGAAGTTGCTGCTTTTGCTATTGTCGGTTGGGTAGGTGTAAAATTAGGAATACTCGTTTTGGCTCATGAAGATGTCGCTTGGATCGCACCAAGTGTCCCACATTCGCTTGTATGGAAAATTACATTTTACACAGTACTCGTCGGTATTGCGGTGGTAGGCTGGTTTACATCAAGTGTGAATGAGCAGCAAAGAAAAGAAGACATATCTTAATGCTTATTTCACCGCGTGTTGGGGTAGTATTTAATATGGGGTGATTAAACATGACCATCAAAACAAAACGGGCTTATGATGTAGCAGCTACCAAAGATGGGCAACGGATACTTGTGGACCGGATTTGGCCAAGAGGTGTTTCCAAGGAAGAAGCCAAGGTGCACGAATGGCTAAAGTCAATTGGACCCTCTCATGAATTAAGAAAGTGGTTTAACCATGATGAAGAAAAATATGATACATTTAAAGAAGAATATAAGCAAGAATTAAAAAGCGGTGAGCAGAAAGAAGCATTGGACAAGCTGAAAGAAATTGCCCATAACAATAACACTGTGACACTCATTTTTGGCGCAAAGGAAGAAACATACAATCAAGCAACTGTATTAAAAGAGATTCTAGAAAAAGATGAATAATGGCAAATTGCCTATAATAAAAAAAGACAAATATCACGATTGTCTTTTTTTATTATACATAACCAATAAAGTAAGTTAAAACGGCTAACCGAGTTATACTGAGCACTCTAATACATACCTTGACAACCTTGGTTAATGAAACCTTAGCTTGTTATTGGGCAGAAGATGTAAACTGCGTAGTACTTTAATTGTATTTCAGACATCGCTATGAAAAAACACTGCGCTTTCCGTGGGCAACGTCTCAGCCTCGGGCCAACAGGATGTTGGTCATGAAGGCGTTGCGACAGAACGTCGCGGTTTTAGCCTTCCATCCTTAAAATCCACTTCCTGCGGGATCTTCGCTTGGGACTGGGACTGCGCTTACTCATCCCATCGAAGACCTTTTGCGCTTACTCGTCCCACCAAAAAGACTTGTTGCTTTTCCCACTGGAGTCTCCGTGTTTTTTCTACGCTAACGTGGCGTTTAGTACAGTTATGCAACCTCACTATTATGGTGTTGTTTGAAGCGAAGGATCGTTGACTCCTGCAGGAATAGCACGTGTCCGAAGATCACTGTAGCGACTCGATAGAGGCGCTACAGAAGCAGATCGCCGTGCCCGCGGAAAGCAACGGTTCGCAGCGGAAAACAACTAGACACTAATTCACAGCAGTTTATGTCAAATATGATTTTAAAACCAATGCATTTAATGAATTGATTCTAGATGTGTGTGGGTTATATAGGGCCGTTTAATCGAAAGTCAACTTGAACAATTAATTTCTATCCTGATTTATTTATTCTACCAATGGCCTGCTGTAAGTTTCACTCTGCGAAAGTTGAGTACATATTTTATTGTTAAAATGAAAGGTCTGAAAAAATGTCTAGTGAATCG
>Ga0209487_1003679_pt1 | contig 11947 bp, 11 predicted proteins | sample Poulit2012_FD_187524 | JGI IMG/M metagenome (GOLD analysis project Ga0209487, IMG submission 187524) | Agricultural soil microbial communities from Georgia to study Nitrogen management - Poultry litter 2012 (SPAdes) (version 2) | ecosystem: Environmental > Terrestrial > Soil > Agricultural land... | reverse complement strand
ACCATTATGGTATCTCTGAAAACCATAATAGAGCAATGAAGGAATTATTAGGCGAGGAGATCACCGCCTTTAAAAATGCGCAATTGCAGCGTGTACCACTTATGATTAAAATTCCTGGTGTAGAAGGCAAAGGCACGGTCCATGAATATTCCGGACAAATTGATGTCATGCCAACATTGCTTCATATACTCGGAATTGATGCACAAGATTATATACAATTTGGAACAGACTTATTTTCCAAAGATCATAAAGACTTCGTTCCATTCCGTAATGGCGACTTTATAACACCTGAATACAGTTTGGTAAAAGGTGTTTTCTATGATAATGAAACCGGCGAAGTAATTGAAGAACCTACAGAAGAAATGAAGGAAACAGAAGAAACAGTTCAACATGAACTTGCCCTTTCAGATAAGGTACTTTACGGGGATTTATTACGATTCTATACACCAACTGATAATTGGGATCCTGTTGACACATCAAAGTATGATTATGGTAATGATGAACCTGTTGAGCCTACTGAAGATGAAGATACTGAAGAAGAAAATGAAAAAGATGAAACAGGTGCTAATACAGATGAAGAGCAAAAAGAGGAACAAAATCAAGAAGCTCCATCTCAAAATAAGTAATTAGAAAAGCGTAATCCGGAGGAATATCTTCCCTGGATTACGCCTTTTTTAGCCAAAAAGGAGCACTGAATTAGCATCTTTTCAGTGCTCCTTTAACATCTATTTCTTTCCTTTTCAGGCCGGACAATGTTGCTTTTCTGCAAGCTTCTGGATCGTTGGCAGTGTTCCAATATCCATGTTTCCGCCACTTACAATGATGCCACAATGCTTTGAATTAATTTGATTTTTATAGGCGAATAGAGCAGCTAAAGCAGCAGCACCTGCACCTTCCATCAGCGTTTTATTACGCTCAAGCATATAAACCGTGGCAGCGGCAATTTCCGCATCTGTGACTGTTACAATATTATCAACATGTTCACGAATAATTGGCAACGTACGTTTACCAGGTTGTTTTACCGCTATTCCTTCTGCAATCGTATCAACGGTCTTCGACTTTTTCATGCGCTTTGTATGGAAACTCTCATACATTGCCGAAGCACCTTCTGCTTGGACACCGATTACGTTAATATTTCGATTTACATACTTGGCAGCAACTGCTATTCCGCTGATAAGACCCCCGCCGCCAATCGGTACGATGACTGTATCGATACGGTCTTCCTGTTTCAGCATTTCCATCGCTATTGTTCCTTGTCCTGCCATCACATCATAATCATCAAATGGATGAATATAAACCGCACCGCTTTGTAGTTGTTGCTTCAGGGAAGCTTCATATGCTTCTTGAAAAGTTTCTCCTGTAAGAACAACATTCGCACCATAGGTTCTTGTTGCATTTACTTTCGCAAGTGGGGTTCGTTCTGGCATAAATATAGTTGCCTGCACACCAAGTTTACCAGCTGCGTTTGCAACACCCTGTGCATGATTTCCTGCTGAAGCAGTTATAACCCCGCGCTTTAATTCGTCATCTGAAAGCTGCATTAATTTAAAACTTGCTCCTCTAAATTTAAATGCACCTGTTTTTTGTTGATTTTCCATTTTAAAATAAACATTTTTTCCGACTATTTTATTTGTTGTCTCCGATGTTATTAATGGTGTCTGGTGAACAATAGGCTTTAAACGTCCCATTGCAGTGTGCACTTGTTCACCTGTTAAGCAATCCCCAATTAGGTTCACTCTCCTCGTTAATTTACTGACAATTCCTCATATGTCTTAATCTTTTCTTCGTGCTGAAGTGTTAACGCTATATCATCCCAGCCATTGATTAATTTTTCTTTATGATAAGCAGGGATATCAAACTGCACTTCCTGCTGACCTGCGTCAATAATCAGCTGATTGGTAAGATCAACAGTTAAAATCAATTTTGATTTCTCCGCTAGATCCATCCACTTATCCAGCTGGGCTTGATCTAATTGTATCGGAATAATGCCATTTTTTAAAGCGTTATTATAAAATATATCTGCAAAGCTTGGGGCAATCACCACGCGAAACCCGTAATCCAACAATGCCCAAGGTGCATGTTCACGAGAAGAACCACAACCAAAGTTTTCCCCTGCTATTAATATTGATACATTATCATATGCCGGGTCATTTAAGGTAAAGCCAGATCGTTTATTTCCATCGTCATCAAAACGCCAATGATAAAATAGAAATTGACCGAATCCACTCCGTTCAATCCGCTTTAAAAATTGCTTCGGGATAATTTGATCTGTATCTATATTCGCACGATTTAACGGATAAACCAGCCCCTGGTGTTTTTGAATTGGCTCCATTTACCATCACCTCCAACTAATTAAGCACACCTGAAAATTCTCGAACATCAACAAATCTGCCTTCTACAGCTGCCGCTGCCGCCATTTCGGGACTGACTAAATGCGTCCGAGAACCATTTCCCTGTCTTCCTTCAAAATTTCGGTTTGATGTGGAAGCACATCTCCCGCCTGGCGGAACGATGTCATCATTCATCGCTAAGCACATACTGCAACCAGCTTCACGCCACTCGAATCCGGCTTCTTTGAAAATCGTATCCAATCCCTCTTGTTCAGCTTGCATTTTTATACTATACGATCCCGGTACAACAATAGCTCTCACTTTTTCATTTACTTGGTTTCCTTTAACGATAGCAGCTGCCTTTTGTAAGTCACTTATACGTGAGTTTGTACAGGAACCGATAAATACATGATCGATCTCAATCGAAGTGATGGGCTGCTTTTCTTCCAGTCCCATATACTCAAGTGCCCGTTCTACGTCTTCTCTATGCTCCACTTGACTTAAATCCGGCGTACTTCCAGTGACAGGTACACACATACCAGGATTCGTACCCCAGGATACTTGTGGTTCGACTTCTTCTCCCCGAATAGTTACTGTTTGATCATAAACAGCATCCTTGTCAGTAGCCAATGCGCGCCATTCTTCAGCTAAGTTTGTAAATTCCTCACCGATTGGTACATATCTTTTTCCGAACAAGTAATCAATTGTTTTTTCATCAGGGCTGATTAACCCTGCACGTGCGCCTGCTTCAATCGACATATTACATACAGTCATCCGTTCCTCAATCGATAGTTTACGGATTGCCTCACCGGTGTATTCAATGACATGCCCGGTGCCAAAACGTACTCCAAACTTGGAAATAATAGCCAAAATTAAGTCTTTTGCTGTTGCACCAGGCGCCAAATCTCCTTCAACTTTCACATTTAATGTTTTCGGACGTTCTTGCCATAGACTTTGTGTTGCAAGGACATGCTCTACTTCACTCGTTCCAATTCCAAAAGCTAATGCACCAAATGCGCCATGTGTAGATGTATGGCTATCTCCGCAAACGATTGTTTTCCCAGGCTGTGTTAAACCAAGTTCAGGGCCGATTACGTGCACAATACCTTGATCAGGGTGATGCATATCCGCTAACGTAATATCATTTTCTTCGCAGTTTTTTTGCAATGTTTCCATTTGTTTTCTAGAAATTTTATCTTTTATGACTTCCCTGTTTTGGGTTGGAACATTATGATCCATGGTTGCATAAGTTAAATCCGGACGCCTGACTTTGCGGTTATTCATACGTAACCCCTCGAAAGCCTGGGGAGAAGTCACTTCATGAACAAGATGCAGATCGATATATAATAAGTCCGGTTTGCCCTCTTCTTGATGTACAACATGATTTTCCCAAATCTTCTGAATAATTGTTTTTGGTTTGCCCATTTCATGACCCCTCTCCATTATTTAAGCGTACGTACTTAAAATGCAGTTTGCTACACTTCTATTCGTTAGATTTTCTATAACAATTTCAGTCATTTCTTTTGTACCGACTTGTTTTCCATTAGGGATATCTAAATCAATTGTATGATAACCGTTATCAAGCGCACGATTTACCGCTTGCTCTATCGCATCAGCTTCCTCTTTCATTTGGAAGGAATGCCTTAACATCATTGCTGCTGATAGTATCATCGCTAATGGATTAGCAATACCCTTCCCAGCGATATCCGGTGCTGATCCGTGTACAGGCTCATAAAGTCCAACACCGTCAGATCGCAAACTTGCAGATGGTAACATTCCGAGCGATCCTGTCAAGACCGATGCTTCATCACTTAGGATGTCTCCAAACAAGTTTTCCGTTACCATTACATCAAAACTGTTTGGATTTGTAACAAGTTTCATTGCTGCTGCATCAACAAGTAAATGGTCAACAGTTACATCCGGATAATCCTTGCTTTTTTCATTGACAATCTCACGCCACATTCGACTCGATTCTAGTACATTTGCCTTATCTACAGATGTTAAATGCTTATTTCTTAGTTGTGCACTCTGAAATCCGCGTTCAACAATTCTTTCAATTTCATAACGATGGTAATAAAGTGTATCCACAGCGGCATTACCATTTTCTCGCCGTTCACTCGGTTTACCAAAATAGAGTCCGCCTGTTAATTCACGAACGATTAAAATATCACTTCCATTAATTACGGATTCTTTTAATGGTGATGCATGAAGCAAAGGAGCGAAACCTTTAATCGGCCGTAAATTGGCAAATAAACCAAGTGCTTTTCGAATCCCCAGCAAACCCTTTTCCGGCCGGAGATGTACCGGAACAGTATCCCACTTATTTCCTCCTACTGCACCTAACAAAACCGCATCCGCACTTTGACAAGCATTAATTGTATCTTCCGGCAACGGTGTTCCAAGTTGATCATAGGCATCTCCACCGATTGCATGCTGATGAAAAGTAAAGCGATGGCCATATTCACTGGCAACCGTATTCAGCACGAACTTCGCAGCATCCATGATTTCTTTCCCGATACCATCGCCTGGAAGCAGAATAATTTGTTTATTCATTTATCTCCCTACCTTTACTTTTAATTATACGTGTTCAAAATGAGCCAAATTAGAAACAAGCAGATCAAGGCGGCGTAGTTTTGAGCACCGGAACGTATGCATTTAGATACGTGAGGAGGCGGAAAAACAAGCCAACGAAGAGATGCGCCGCTTAATTATTTGGTGACTTTTTGAACAACCTATTATACGTGTTGTTTTTGTTTCGCTTGTTCCTGAATAACGTAACGGTTGACTGCGTTTAGATATGCATTGGCAGATGCTTCAACAACATCTTGAGCAGTTCCCCTGCCATTCACCGGCTCGTTGTCTATAATAAGTTGTACATGGGATTCTGCAAGTGCATCTTTCCCGCGTCCAACTGAATTCAGCTGATAATCAACAAGTTTTAAATCTTCTTTTATTAATGACTCCAGAGCTTCATATAATGCTTCAACACTACCTTGACCGGTACAAGCTTTTTCAACTCGCTCATTGTCAGGAGTTCTTAATACTACAGTTGCGGTTGGTATATTCGTTGTGCCATATTGTACCTGGAACATTTCCAGTTCATATTTATTCATTGCTGTTGTATCTGTTTGAACTTCCATTAAAATCGTAAACAGATCATCATCTGTTACTTCTTTCTTCCGATCTGTTAATCGTTTAAAGGCTTCAAATGCTTCTTGAAGTTTATCTTCTTCAAGCTCATAGCCAAGTTCTTTTAATCTGACGGTAAATGCATGACGCCCCGAATGCTTGCCAAGGAAAATGGTGTTTTTATTTACGCCAACCATTTCCGGTGTAATAATTTCATACGTTTCTGCATGTTTTAATACACCGTCCTGATGAATACCTGATTCATGTGCAAAAGCATTCCGACCGGTTATTGCTTTGTTTGCCTGCACATGCATACCCGTTAATTTTGAAACAAGGTCACTTGTACGTTTGATCTCGTCTAATTTCAATCCGGTTGTATAAGGGTAATGATCAGAACGTATCTTCAATGCAACTGCTACCTCTTCCAGAGCAACATTTCCAGCACGCTCTCCAATCCCATTAACCGTTCCTTCCACTTGGGTTACGCCATTTTCAATTGCCGCAAGCGTATTGGCGACTGCCATCCCCAAGTCATTATGGCAATGACAGGAAAGACGAGCGCGATCAATATTCGACACATTTTCCTTAATATAGCGAAACATATTTCCATATTCGACAGGTGTCGTATACCCGACTGTGTCCGGTAAATTAATTACCGTTGCACCTGCATCAATGACCTTTTCAATAATTTGTACTAAAAAGTTCCAATCAGACCGTGATGCATCTTCTGCGGACCACTGGACCTGCGGGAATTTCTGCCGTGCATATGCTACAGAATCAACTGCCATTTCAATCACTTGCTCCGGTGACTTTTTAAGTTTATAAGTCATATGAATTGGCGATGTGGCCAATACAAGGTGTAAACATGGTTCAGCTGCAACTTTTAATGCATCCCAGGAGATATCAATTTCTGATTTCACAGATCTGGCCAACCCTGTTACAGACGTCTCTTTAATTGTTTCTGCGATTGTTTTTACTGCATTAAAATCCCCTTTGGAGGAAGCAGGAAATCCTGCTTCCATTCTGTCTATTCCAAAGCGTTCAAGCTGTTTAGCAATTTCCAATTTCTCCAGTTGGTTAAGATTGACCCCTGGTGATTGCTCTCCGTCTCTTAATGTTGTGTCAAAAATCTTAATTTGTGACATGCGTTTTCACATCCTTTTGTTTTTCTTGTTTGTTATGCAATGGGTTCTTTACAAAAGGCATTAAATCACGTAACTCCTTTCCAACTTCTTCAATTGGATGCTTGCTTTCCTGTGCATTGATTGCATTATATTTAGGGCGGTTTGCTTGGTTTTCAAGGATCCATCCTTTAGCAAATTCACCTGATTGTACTTCTGCAAGCACTTCTTTCATACGTGCTTTTGTTTCATCATTGATGACGCGAGGTCCGGATACAAAGTCGCCCCACTGTGCTGTATCGGAAATGGAATAGCGCATGTTTTCCAGTCCGCCTTCATAGATCAAATCAACGATTAATTTTACTTCATGCAAACATTCGAAATAGGCCACTTCCGGTTGGTATCCGGCTTCAGTTAATGTTTCAAAACCTGCTTTGATTAAACTTGTAAGACCTCCGCAAAGTACAGCCTGCTCACCGAACAAGTCTGTTTCAGTTTCTTCTTGGAAACTCGTTGCAAGCACACCTGCTCTTGCCGCACCGATTCCTTGGGAATAAGCAAGGGCAATCTGCTTGGCATTACCTGTTACATCTTGCTCCACGCCGTACAATGCCGGTACCCCTGCACCTTCTTCATATGTTCTGCGTACTAAATGCCCAGGTCCTTTTGGTGCAACAAGAAATACGTCAACGTCCGCAGGTGGTACGATTTGACTGAAATGAATGTTAAATCCGTGTGCAAATGCGATTGCATTCCCCGCCTGTAAGTTAGGTTTAATACTTTCATTGTAAACAGCCGTTTGTAGTTCATCCGGCAATAACACCATAACAACGTCTGATTCCTTCACAGCGTCAGCTACAGATAGAACAGTAAATCCATCCTCTTCCGCTTTTTCCTGAGATTTTCCTGGTCTTAAACCAACAACTACATCATAGCCACTTTCACGAAGATTAAGTGCATGTGCGTGCCCTTGTGATCCGTATCCTACAACCGCTATTTTTTTCCCTTGTAAAACCTCTGTTTGAATGTCTTGTTCATAAAGTACTTTTGCCATTTTTATCTCCCTCTCCATTTGTATGTTTTTTATATCTATAGTCAATTGCTAATAGAAAAATAGTATGACTTCTTTAAATTGACAGTGAATTCAATTCGGTTACATGTTGTTGCTGACCCCTTAGAAAGGCTGTCATACCAGTCCTTGTCAATTCCTTTATACCGTATGGTTTTAACAATGTAACAAGGGCATCTATCTTATCCGGTTTACCTGTTACCTGAACGGTTAAGCTGTCTTTACTAACATCAATGATCGATGCCCGGAATGGTGCGATAACTCCTTGGATCTCCGTGCTTAGTTGTGCACTGCTTGCTATTTTAATTAATGCCAATTCTCTGGCGACCATCGCTTTATCGGTGATATCTGAAACTTTTAGAACATCAATCTGTTTATTAAGCTGTTTTGTTAGTTGCTCTAAGCTTTGATGATCACTGACTTCGACAACAAATGTCATCTTTGAAATTCCTTTTGTTTCTGAACTGCCGACAGAGATACTTTCAATGTTAAACTGCCGCTTATAAAGCATTCCTGTAATTCGATTCAGAACCCCGCTCCGATCCTGGACGGTAGCGATTATAATTCGTTTCATTTTGTCACCCCTATCATTTCATGAATGCCTTTACCTGGGGCAATCATTGGGTAAACACAAGTTTCTCGTGCAACTCTGCAATCAATCACAACCGGTCCGTCATATGCGAATGCTTCCTTCAGCACCATTGTTGCATCTTCTTCTTTATCTATCCTTATTCCCCGGACACCATGACTTTCGGCTAATTTCACAAAATCTGGATTCGTTCCTAAAAGGGATTCCGAATATCGTTTCTCATAAAAACTTTCCTGCCATTGTCTCACCATTCCTAAAGCCTCGTTATTTACTATGATCACCTTTACAGGAAGGTTTCTTTCATAAATGACAGAGAGCTCTTGCGAACACATTTGAAATCCGCCATCACCTACAATAGAAACGACTAATTCCTCGGGTGCGCCGAGTTGAGCGCCAATTGCAGCCGGGAAACCGAAGCCCATCGTCCCAAGTCCACCTGAAGTAACCCAACGGTTCGGTTGATCCAATTTATAAAATTGCGCCGCCCACATCTGATGCTGTCCAACGTCTGTCGTAACAATCGCTTCTCCTGCTGACTCTTGATAGACTTGCTCCATTAACCATTGTGGTGACAATAGCTCATCAGGTTTTTCATACCATAATGGATACTTTTCTTTATTCTGTTGTAGTTGCCCTTTCCATTCCTGGTGATCAGGCATATCGATCGAGCTATTAAGCAAGGCTTTTAATGCTTCTCTTGCATCTGCGACAACCGGGATCTCTGTAGCGATGTTTTTACCTATCTCCGCAGGATCAATATCAATATGAGCTACTTTAGCATGTGGTGCAAAATGTTCCAGATTTCCTGTTAGACGGTCATCAAATCTTGCTCCAATATTGATTAATAAATCAGATTCATAAATCCCCATATTCGCGGCATAAGTTCCATGCATCCCCGCCATTCCCAGGGAGAGCGGGTTCGTTCCCGGGAATCCTCCTAAACCAAGCAACGTATTTGTGACAGGGAGTTCATACTGTTCAGCAAACTTTTTCAATTCCTCGGAAGCCTTGGAAAGTAGTACACCTGCCCCGGCAATTACCATTGGTCTCTTTGACCTGCTTAATGCTTCGGCAAGTTTTACAATCTGCAATGGATTAGGCTTTGTTGTCGGTTGATATCCCGGTAAATGAAAGTCTGTTTCAAATTTATCTATTGAAAGCTCTTCAGATATGTTTTTCGGAATATCAACGACAACCGGCCCCGGCCGTCCTGTTGTTGCGATATGGAAAGCTTCTTTAACGATCCTTGGCAAATCAGACAGTTTCTTCACTTGATAATTGTATTTTGTTATCGGCGTTGTCATCCCCATAACGTCTGCCTCTTGGAAGGCATCTGTTCCGATCACTTTATGTGCAACCTGGCCAGTAAATACTACCAGGGGCAGGGAATCCATCATGGCGTCCGTAATACCTGTGATTAAATTAGTAGCCCCAGGACCTGATGTTGCAATAACAACTCCTGCTTTACCTGTAACCCGTGCATACCCCTCCGCTGCGTGAACTGACCCTTGTTCATGCCGTGAAAGTATATGTTTGAAAGGAGCTTCGCTTCGATACATCGCATCGTAAATCGGTAATACTGCACCACCGGGATAGCCAAATAACGTATCCACACCCGCTACTACTAATGATTCAATCAATAGATCTGCACCAGTTATCGCCTTTTTAGTACTTTCCATCGCATTAACCTCTACTTTCACTTCTATTTACCTCCTTAAAGCAATTTAATTAAGCATTTATTCATAATTATTAGATATAGGAGCATGTAGGAAGATTATTCATATTGATATTCCTTCATGCACGATTATTTTTTAATCTTTCACTGAATCAAAAAAGACGCTTCCCCCCTAAAATCTGCATATGGTCAGAATTTTTGGGGAGAAAAGCGTCTATCTTTTCACGGTACCACCCAGGTTTATAGCACTCTTACGAATACTACCTTAGTTGGCTATAACGTTCAGCCAGTTTTGATAACAGGTACATAAAAGGGTACCCGACTAAGTTTAATAAGATAAAACCGTTCAACTTAGCACTCAGGGATGATGTCAGAACAATTTGTATTTCTAGGCTTCCAGCAACCCCAGATCTCTGTGAATACGTATCATTTGTTCCTTTATTCCCGTCATTGAGTTCATGGTATTCAATTTTAATAGCTAATACGTTTATTTTATAAACATCTGAACATTTTGGTTTAAATTTAGCTTCATATTTTTTAATTAAAAGTCAGGTGCGAAGTTTCTGAAAATGATATTGACGATAATGATACAACGTTTTAAGTAAACGGTCAACAGGCTTTTTAGAGTTTTTTGATACTTTTGATTAATCCAAACTTAATGGTTACGCTTACATCGTTAATAGATCAACAAATCGATTTAAGATTAATTGAAATATTACATTTTTGTGACAATCAAAAAAAGCGATCAGACCTTGTATAAAAAGGTTAATCGCATGTTGCGGATAATTAACTTTTTAATCCAATAACCGATTATTTTCATCTACGGACATGACTTTTGTTTGTTTAGCTGCTGCTCGATCAACCGTACCTTCTCCGTGACAAACACTGCATGTATATTGCCAACCCTCATCATCGGACAGCATTCCAGACCCTTCACAAGCTTTACATGTACTTTCCCTGTCAACCATTTTTCAAATCCTCCTTTACATCCTCTATATAATTTGCCTCTTTTATATTATATTATCCACCTAAATACACACACTAAGTGTGAATCAATTCAGGAATGGGGTGGAAGAATTGGGAAGAGATGAGCATAATCATGCTGAAGGTAAAAATCGCCTTGCACAAACTCCAAAAAATCAGCTAACAGATGGAAAAGATGTCGAGTTTGCTGAGGAGTTTGCAGATAATGAGGATAAAGAAGCGCAAACAAGAAGCCATGCAGCTGATAAGCGGATGAAAAGAAAATAGTTTTATTTTAAAGCGATTCATATCATATGAATCGCTAATTTTTTGCATCCAACTACTCAAGCTTGTATAATTATTGAATAAGATTAACTAAAGTGAGGAATTCAAATGAGTAAAAAGAATGTTGATGATTATATCACAGAGGGAATATATGGTACACGGCGGCCTAAGGAAACGGAGCGTCAACATTTCCTTGGTACATTAAGAGAGCGGATTGTGATCGCACTAACCATTGGACAAGTAATGACAGATTCAGGAATCACTAAACTGGAAGAAGCGATGAAAGAACATCGTAATACAAAATTATTAATTAATGGGCAAGTATCCCACCGATTTTTAGCTGCAGAGAAAGACTTGGCTAATAAGTACAATATTCCCTACACAGTCATTTCAAATGAAGAATATGAAACAGATATAGGTGCAGTTTTAACATATGACCATGCTATAGATAAGGAAAATATTTATATAGAAGATGAAGAAGTTGAAAAAAAAGAAGAAGAAGAGACTGATTCACTTTTTTCTACGATCAAGAATTGGTTCACGTCCAAATAACCTTTACCCAAAAAGACATTATAGCCTTCAACAGCCACATTACAGCTAGTTTGAAGGCTATCTTTTATAATTTCTGACCATAGTACTTATCTAGTGAAAATCCGCGTCCTAAAATTTCCGATGCATTAAGAAAGATGACAAAAGAGGACGGATCTTTCTCTTGCAGCGTCTTTTTCAAATAAACGGCCTCCGTCTGTTCTGTAACACATAAAATCATTGTCTTGTCTTCATTCG
>Ga0209487_1003678_pt1 | contig 11955 bp, 8 predicted proteins | sample Poulit2012_FD_187524 | JGI IMG/M metagenome (GOLD analysis project Ga0209487, IMG submission 187524) | Agricultural soil microbial communities from Georgia to study Nitrogen management - Poultry litter 2012 (SPAdes) (version 2) | ecosystem: Environmental > Terrestrial > Soil > Agricultural land... | reverse complement strand
TAAGCCAAATAGTTACAGTAAAAAGAAGGCCTTTTATTAATGTGGTGGATTTAAACCCTGGAGTAAGTGGTCCCTTCGAAAATTGTAATATTAGTGGTGCACCCTATGATCTCACAATCGGTTTAGACCCAAACTCAGATCCCTGCGTAACTTCTTTTTCTGTTGATTGGGGCGATGGAACCATAGACAATAATGTTACATTTCCGCTTACTCATTCGTATATAAATGAGGGCTTTTTTGATCTAGTTATTACTGGTTTTGGTGTAAACGGATGTACTTCTAAAAGAACCTATGTTGTAAGTAATTCAAGTAATCCTGAAGGTGGTATCGTAACTCCTGGTGCCACAGTCTATTTATGCTTACCTGCCAGCCCGTTAGAGTTCGCAATAAGCAATTGGGGCGATAATCCACCCGATACTGTTTATAATGTTGATTATGGCGATGGCACCATTATATCTTTAAACCAAGTGCAAATGGAATCTTCCATTTATTATAATTCCTTCAATCCAGCAGCCTCTGCTGACTATCCTATACCACATACTTATACCGTAAGCAATTGTCCAGATCCAGATTACTACGTGTCTTTAAATATAGTTACTGCTTGTGGAGTAACTAATCTTACAGCAGGTCCGATTTCGGTTTATCAAAAGCCAGAGGTAAGTTTTATTATACCCGACAATGGTTGTGTAAATACTCCTGTACCCATTACAAATACATCTAATAACGGTTATACATTTAACTGTGATACTACTGTGACGTGGTTTTGGGATATGGGCGACGGAACTACCTATTCTGATTTCGAGCCAACACATTCCTACGCAAATCCTGGTTCTTATACCATTTCGTTATACGCCCAAAACCATTGTGGTATTACTGAAATCATTACACATGAAATCTGTGTGGAAGCCGCTTTAATTCCAGAATTCACTGTGTCGATAACCGAAGGTTGTACCCCATATAGCACCATCTTAGGCAATACAACAGTTATAGAAAACCCATGTACAATAGCAACTTTTGAATGGGTGATTAATTATATCCCAGATTTTTGTGGCACTACAAATGGCGCTACCTTTATCAACGGCACCGATGCTACTTCCGAAATTGCTGAAATCGAATTCACTGCCCCTGGGCGGTATGAAATCGTTCTTGAAGGTACAAACGCTTGTGGAAGAACATCTAGTACTCCACAAGAAATACTTGTTACAGCTCCGCCAGAGGTGGAAATCCAACCCATAGGATATCTTTGTGGAGAAAACCCATCAGTAGAACCAATAGCCACCGTCTCTAATTGTAGTTCAGAATCGGCTACCTATTTCTGGAGTTTAGATATTGGTGCATCGCCAATAGATTGGGAATTTGTTAATGGAACTGGCCCAAATTCCATTTCACCAGAAATTAACTTTTACACCCTAAATAACTATGTCTTGAGGTTGGAGGTAACCAATAGTTGTGGTACGACAATCGATTCAGAAACGATTATGTTTTCGGAAGTTCCAACTATGACTAATACCAATGTAAACCAAGATATATGCTCGGGAACAATGACAGATGAGATTGTCTTTTCCTCTACGTATCCAGCTAATACTAGTTATACTTGGACAGGTATTTCCCCTACAAATAATATAACAGGCGTTATCCCTACAGGAAATACTAGTACCATACCTCCGCATCAACTTACTTTAACTAGTGGAGCAACGGGTACGGTAGCCTATACCGTAATCCCATATCTTGTTGAAGATTGTCCAGGCGATCCTATGGTATTTACCATAACAGTCAATGAAAGCCCCTCCATAATAACCCAACCTATAGGGGCCGATTATTGTTTAGGTGATACGATATTAGATTTAGAAGTAGTAGTTGCTAATGGGGTGGGTACTCCGACTTACCAGTGGTATTCGAACACCACAAACAATACCGTTACCCCTACACCAGTAGGTACAAACTCCAACACATTGGTAGTGCCTAATACAGGCGTAAGTGTGTTTTATTACTATTGTGTTATAACGTTTCCCGGTGGCGGATGTGGTGCTATAACAACAGATATAGTACCTATAGTAATTGGCCAAACACCCGAAATCAGCGATTACGAAACTACCATTTGTAGCGATAATGCTTTTCAAATTATTCCAGATAGTTCTAACGGCGATATAGTTCCTTCAAACGCCACCTATACTTGGCCACCACCAGTGGTAAATCCAGCAGGAGCAATTAATGGTGCAACTGGACAGCTTACCCCAACCACGAATATCTCTCAGACCTTGGTAAACACAACCAATTCTCCTGCTACCGCTACTTACACTATAACCCCAAGTTCAGGAAATTGTATTGGCGAATCCTTCGAGGTGGTTGTTACCGTAATTCCATCGATTTCGGTCGATGCGATCCTTACACATAATTCTTGCTCTGGATGGAACGATGGTGCCATTGAAATTTCCATCTCTGGCGGAATTCCTTTTTCAGGCAATCCTCCTTATGTCATTATATGGGCAGGACCGAATGGCTATACAAGTACCGATGAAGATATTTATAATTTAATAGCGGGGACCTATGTTTTAGAGGTTACGGATAATGGAGGATGTAACTACACCGAAACATTCACCATTACCGAACCAGAAGAATTGAGATTTGGCACTGTTTTATTCGATCCAGAAACCATTTCCTGCTTTGGTGCGAATGACGGTACAATCGATATAACGGTAGAAGGTGGAACCTTACCTTATGTGTATACCTGGACCAAAGATGGGATTCCATTTTCCAATGATGAGGATCTTTCTGATTTAGGTCCTGGCACTTATGTAGTGAGTGTTACCGATGCTAACGAATGCAGTGCTATAACGCAGCGCTTTGTAATAGAAGAACCTCCTGTACTTGTACTGTCATTAGACACACAAACCAATGTTCTTTGTTATGGAGAGTCTACAGGTGCATTAGGAGTAAGTGTGGTTGGTGGACGTCCTGGGTATACCTATGATTGGGATGGTCCTAACGGGTATAGTAGTAACGATCAAAATATCGATAATATTTTTGCAGGAATCTATACAGTAGTAGCAACTGATAGCTCTGGATGTGAAGTGACAGAAGTATTTGAAATAACCCAAAACGATGAGATTTCCATAGAAGTTTCACTCACACAAATAGCCTGTTACGGCGATAATGACGGATCTATTACCATACATGACATATCAGGAGGAGTAGGACCCTATACAGTAGTGTGGAGTAATTTTGGAACGGGAATGCTGCAAACCGATTTATCTCCGGGGCTTTATACTATAACGATTACTGACTCGCTTAACTGTAGCAAGTCTTTTACCTATGAAATAGAAGAAGTGCCAGTATTTCTTATCGATCCAGAAGTCATTCAAATATCTTGTGTTGGTGCAAACGACGCAAGAATCGTTCTTAATTTTCAAGGTGGAACACCCCCTATAAACGTAGTGTGGGACGATGATCCTATTGCTGGTGTGGAGCGAAATAACTTGGGGCCTGGTACTTATACTGTTACTATAACCGATGGCGTTCCATGTGTTATTCAAGAAAGCTTTACCATTGTTGAGCCAGCCGAAATAGAGTTGTTAGCCGAAGTTACAGATGCGTTAGATTGCGATAACGCCGATTCGGGATCCATACAGCTTTCTATTTCTGGAGGCACCCCGCCATATAGCATTATGTGGTCGAATGGAACGACTACAGAAGATTTACAAAATATACCACCGAATACGTATTACGTAACAGTAATCGATGCTAATGGCTGTCAAATGGAAGGTAGTTGGGAAGTGAAGAGGCCAAGACCATTAGAAGTGGAAATTCAAGATCAATCCGAATTTGATTGTGAAGCACATACGGCTATAAGAACTTTTACAGCAGTGGCTAGTGGAGGAGTTCCACCTTATCAATTTTTCTGGTCGAGCGGGACAGTAAGTGGAGCAAACAACGAAACTATGACTACCACCGCAAGTGGCCTGGTAACCCTAGAGGTGATTGATAATCGTGGGTGTAGAATAACCAGAAGTATGGATGTGGAAATTCCTGAATTAGGAGATCCAAATTTCGAAGCTACTTCTTTTGGATATACGAACTTTGGATTCTTTGCCAGCCTAGATCCCATTCAATTTACCAACACCTCTACCGGGAACTATGAAGGCGTATCATGGAATTTTGGCGATGGAAATTCTTCCACCGAAGAAAATCCAACACATACCTATCAACATGAAGGTACTTATGTGGTAACGCTAACCGTAATCTATCCATTTGGGTGTGTATATACTTACACTAGGACCCTTGTTATAAAAAAAGGCTATAGGCTTATTATGCCCAATGCCTTTACTCCGAATGATGACGGCCTCAATGACTTTTTGGGCCCGAATATATTGGGTTGAAAGACTTGGAGCTTCGTATTTATGATACATGGGGCAGTCTTGTTTACTCGGAGTCTGGCGAGGTTATTCGCGGATGGAATGGGAAGATAAAAGGAGAAGAAGCCGAAAATGGAAGTTATTACTACATCCTAACAGCCCACACCGTTTTTGATGAATCTATAGAGAGTAAAGGGGCATTTATACTTATAAAATAATAGTCAAGATGAAAATAAAATTCCTATTTCCTTTAGTGTTAGTTCTGACTATTTATTTAGCAAGAGGACAGGATCCGCTATTTACTCAATCCAACTATATTCAGGAAACTTTAAATCCAGGGTTTTCTGGGTTTGAAGATAACAATCGGGTCTATGCTGGAGTAATAAGTAGGTTGCAATGGCCTAAATTAGATCTAAAGCTAACCACACAGTATGCTTTTGTAAATATGTCGTACGATTATGGCCCTGGATTGGGATATGGTATCGGTATAAATGCAGTTTGGCAATACGAAACCTTCAACCATTATAATTACTACCAAATCAATGCTAATTATGCCCATCGAGTTAATTTAAACAACGATTGGTTTTTTAGACCTGGAATTGAAATTGGTGTTGGAAATAAAAGTAATAGTTTCCGAAATCTTACTTTGGCCGATCAAATAAACATAGACACCGGAACAATTAATCCGATTACACTAGATCCATTCTATAGCAATACGATTAATCCATATTTCTTTGACGTTTCGGCTGGGCTTGTATTCGAAAAACTAGAGTTCAGAGGAACAAGTTATTGGTTTGGCGCCTCAGTAAAACATCTTAACAGACCCAATATATCTTTTGTAGAAGGCCAACGAGTGCCATTGGATATATTCTATTCAATACACGGAAATTATCGTTTTCCCTTTTTATTGGAACATAGTATTATGATGACTGCAAATTATATGCAACAAAATAGGTTTAACCGATTAGATATTGGTGCTATCTATCAAATAGACTTACTTCTTTTAGGGCTGACTGCAGTGACTAATCCTGCAAAAAACGGTAACAATAGTCATTTGCTAACCTCTATTAATGCTTTTGTAGGCTTGGAGTTCGAAGAGCTCAGATTCGGATTCTCTTACGATATGAACACTTCCAATATCGGCTATACCAGCGGGGTATACGAAATTACACTAACCTACCTTTCAAGATGTCGAAACTGTAGTTTAAATCGCAGACGAAAACGATAAGTGATTCTTCGTAAAAGTACAGGTTGCGGGATGAAATTATAAACGAAAACACAATTCGTCTGTTAAGATTCATTCATGCCGAGTTCTCGGGAAAGGCGAGTTACGACTTTCAACTATTCCTCATATGATTCGCTACTTTAGGGAAGCAGTTATACAGGGTTTCGGCTAGTTCTTCGTCCTCTATATGTTTATAAATGGCTTTTCGCATCAGTGCCAACCACTCATCTTTAGCTTCTTTATCGATAGCGAAAGGTAAATGACGCATACGCATTCTAGGGTGTCCATATGCATCGGAATATAATTTAGGTCCTCCTAAAAACTGAGTTAAGAATTTCTTTTGTTTCTCTTCAATAATACTTCGGTCTCCCTCAAAGAGGTGAGAGATAATAGGAGACTGGTACACATTTTCATAAAAACTATGAACAATGGCGTGGAGACGCTCTTTACCAACTATTTCGTATAATGTCATATTGGATTTTTATTATAAGGTGCTACAAAGATACGAGAATTATTTTGCAAAATTTTGAAGGACGAATCGAGTCTATTGGTATGGTTCGGTTTAGATTGAGTAAGAGTTAGTATATTTGCTAAGAAAAAACACCAATTGATTTGGAATTCCCATACCTTACAGAACCGATAACGCAAAAAATTACCTTCCCTGGCTTCGATCTACGCGGATGTTCTGTGTATATTCGTCGTGCAGACAAGATACACCCATATATTTCTGGAAATAAATACCACAAGCTAAAATACAATCTTAAATATGCTCAAGAACACGATTATACGAGCTTATTGACTTTTGGAGGTGCGTATTCCAATCATATATTAGCCACAGCTGTTGCAGCTAAGGAAGCAGGATTAAAATCGATAGGGATGATTCGAGGTGAGGAGTTATACCAATCGATTAATTCTAATCCGACTTTGCGAAAGGCTAAAGAATACGGAATGGAACTTCGCTTTCTAACTAGAGAAGAATATCGTTATAAGGCCACTCCTGAATTTTCTGACCAGCTTCTTGCCGAGTATCCTACCGCTTATATTTTACCAGAAGGAGGCAATAATGCCTTAGCGGTTAAGGGCTGTGAAGAAATAGTACAGCCGGGGGATGAAAGCTTTCGAATTATTACAACTGCAGTTGGCACCGGTGGCACTATGGCCGGAATTGTTAAATCTACTAGTCCACATCAGAAAGTGCTTGGTTTCTCCGTTCTAAAGGGAACATTTCAACAAAAAACCTTGTTGGAATACACCGATAAAATGAATTACTTTGTTACCGATGCCTATTGTTTTGGGGGATATGCGAAAGTGGACAAGCTGTTGATTGATTTTATAAATGAATTTAAAGAAGAAACAGGTATTCTTTTAGATCCGATATATACGGGTAAAATGATGTATGGGATTCGAGAATGTATTAAAAATTCATTTTTTGATGAGAATAGCCGTATTTTAGCTATTCATACGGGAGGACTGCAAGGAATAGAAGGAATGAATTTGTTATTAGCTAGAAAAAAATTACCGCAAATTAATTTGTAAATATGTTGAAAAGAAGTCTATTATTCGTTTTGTTACTTAGTGTTAGCTTAGTAGGCTGTAAGTCTAAGAAGAAAGCTACTGCAAAAAAACGAACGACAACCCATAAGGTAGATCGAAGTCATAAACCAAAGGAAACTCCGAAAAGGCCGGAAGTAAAAGGACCAACAAAAACCGAAGAAACTCCACAGGTTTCCTCCGATCCTATTGCAAATTATATCGACACCTATAAGCAATATGCTATGGATGATATGCTCCAATATGGAATTCCAGCCAGTATTAAATTAGCACAAGGAATATTAGAAAGCGGTAGCGGAAGAGGGAGTCTTAGCATAAGAGCAAACAATCATTTTGGTATAAAGTGTCATGATTGGACCGGCGAATCCGTACGCCATGATGATGATGAATTACAAGAGTGTTTTAGAAAATATTCACATGTAAAATATTCCTATCGAGATCACTCCCTATTTTTAACTCAGCGCAGCCGATATAGACCGTTATTTAGTTTAGAAAAAGATGATTATAAAGGATGGGCTAGAGGATTGCGAAGAGCAGGTTATGCGACCGATCCAAAATATCCTGAAAAATTAATTAATCTAATAGAACGCTATCAACTATATCGATACGATGCCATGGTGCTTAGTGGTGGACAAAGCGATATGTCCGATAGAAAAACAGATAAAATAACTACCTATACTGTCCAAAAAGGTGATACGCTGTATAGCATTGCGCGTAGATATAATATGACAGTAGATACATTAAAGGAATATAATGGCCTTCGATCGAATGAAATCCAAATCGGACAGAAATTATATTTACATTCGGTGGAATAACTAATTTCTATAAAAGTGTCAACATAAAAAAGCCTTCTAGTTTGAACTAAAAGGCTTTTTTTAATTATTATATGGAATGTTGTTATTTACCTGCAAATTCTTTTTTCCACGTTGCAAATTGTTCTGCAGTTAATTCTTTTTTCACTGCCTTTTCTAAATCTTGTTCTAGTTTCGACTTTAACTCTAGTACAGCTGGACTGCTACCATCTTTGTCAGCAACATGTTTTTTAATGCCTACTTCTCTTTTTACATAAGCTCTAAATAAAGCACGTTGTTGGTTGCCGGATAACTTTAGTTCATCTTGTAACATAGATACCTTTGCTTTTGCAATATCCTCTGGTCTGTCACCAGATACGGTTAACCCTTGCGCATGAATTGTGGTACTTATTAATAATAGGGTGAAACTTAAAGTTATTATATATACTAATTTCCTCATTTCTTTTAAAGTTTTAATTAACTCTTATTACGAAAGTAACTATTAGGTTTAGTAATGTCCAGTGTTTTAACTTATTAAGCGGGTTTTGATTTAATAAGTGTTAATTTTCTTGATATATAAGAGAATAAGTGATGATAGATTAACTATGTTAGCTTAGTTTGAAGTCTTTTTGTGTGATTAAATGAATTTTGGAATACTCTAATCTACGATAGTATAACCACAACCTTATCTTGCTTGGGTCTAGAATTGAATGCTTTTATAAAACCATATCGGTAAAGGATAAAATCGTTTTATACCCTTTGTCTTTAAAATAGGTTTTGTCCTCTTCTTTTCCCAATGCCATAAAGAAATCCCCTCCCCACGCGCCTAGACTCTTAATAGCATGTGGATAGTCGGAGAACAATTTTTCTTTTATCGGTTGCATTCCGATTTCCGATGCGATAAATCTTTCGTGTTCTTCTATAGCATGCGTTAATTGATCAAGGTTAGTCGCTTGAATAAATTCTTGTGTGAGTGAGTTTATTTTGGAAAGTTTCTTTTTCTGATTGCTCGCTTTAGCCCTATACCTAGCAATTCCTTCCTTGCTATCTTGTTTTTGATTGCGATGTACAAAGAATATTTGATCGGTAAAGTCCCACTTCAATTCCACTTCTTCTATTCTTGGCGAAGCATAGCGATTGTATAGAAAAGCTTTTTTGCTTTTTGCCGCAGCAATATCATAGCCGCTCCCACCAAAGCTGTGCTCAAGCAAGGTGTAAGCATCAATACCGATCCATTGTGCTATGCTGTTAATAAGAGTAGAAGAGCTTCCTAATCCCCAATTACGTGGGAACTCAAGTTTAGTCTTACACGAAACAGCTAGATTATCAAAAAACGTGGGATTCAACAAATAAGCATGATGTAATATTTTCTGTAAGGTGTCTGCCACAGAATCTGGATTGTTTTTCGGATTTTCTTTTATTCTAGCTATAGAAAAATCTTGTTGAAACCACCGTTCTCCATCCTTGGTGTAACTCGCCCAAGTTATGCCAGGTTGACTGCTAGAGTAAACCTCTAAAACCTGTCCGAATTTACACGGAACGGCAAGAGCTTGGGCACCGTCTAACACTAAATATTCGCCAGTCAATAATAGTTTTCCGTGGCTATAATAGGAGTTCATTGCCTTACTTATTGTTTTCTAGAAAATGTTTTACTGCCTTGAACGAAACAGTATGTTTCTTAAAATAGGCTTCTGCCGATTCTTTTTGGCTAGCATTGGCATCTAGTTGGTTTAAAATGTTCCCTAAATGCATGCGCATATGTCCTTGTTGTATCCCAGTAGTAACCAGCGAGCGTAACGCAGCAAAGTTTTGTGCCAATCCCGCAACTGCAATTATTTCCATAAGCTCTTTCGCATTCGGATTTTCTAATAGGCTTAGGGCAAACCGGACCATAGGGTGTAAGGAAGTTAATCCGCCCACAGTTCCAATGGCAAGGGGGAGTTCTATCCAAAATCGGAACGTATCTCCTTTAATTTCAGCATGGGTTAAACTAGTATAGTGTCCGTCTTTACAGGCATAGGCATGTGCACCCGCTTCAACTGCCCGAAAATCGTTTCCAGTTGCAATGACTACCGCATCTATACCATTCATTATTCCTTTGTTGTGGGTAACAGCACGTCTAGGTTCTACTTTTGCAATGTTTACAGCTCGTACTAAACGCCTAGCAAATTCTTCTCCACCCAAATTTCCATGTTTTAAATCGGCCACTTTACATTGAACCTCTGCTCTTACTAAACATTCTGGTGTATAGTTGGATAAAATACTCATCTCTACAATTGGAAAAGTATTTTGTTCTTTGAACGGCTTATATTCCGAACCTAAGTCTTCCAATGCTTGTGCCATAGCTTCCAAACAACTATTGATGAAGTTGGCACCCATCGCGTCTAAAGTTTCAAATGTAGCGTGTAGCTGGTAGTAATGTTCTAACTCGTTGGTTTTATCTATAAGCTCTACATTCAATAGTCCGCCACCTCTTGCTTGCATGTTTTTTTGTAAGTCAGAAATAGCGTGTATGAATGCCGATTTGTGCTGATTGAAAAAGGCGATGAGGTGTTTTTTATCCCCCATATAGGTAAAATGCACTTGGCCGTTTTTTACACTAGAAATCACTTCGGCATGAAAGCCACCACGTTCTAACCAGAATTTAGCTGCGTTCGAAGCCGCGGCTACAACCGAACTCTCTTCAATTGCCATGGGAATAGCTAGAAGCTTTCCGTTTATGTTAAAATTCGGTGCAATACCTATTGGCAAGTAAAAGTTAGAGACGGTGTTTTCTATAAATTCATCGTGTAAACTTTGAACTTCCTTATTGGGATGCCAGTAGTTTTCTAGGGTTGCTAATGTTTCTTCGTCTTCGTGGAAGTAATGCTCGCGAAGCCACGCTAACTTCTCCTGCTTTGTTTTTTTATAAAAGCCCGAAATTGGATTGTTCATAAACTTTAATATTCTAATTAGGCCACAAAGGTAAGGCTTTTTTATTGTTGCTTTACAATTGTGTGTAGTGAATGGAAAAAGTTGTGAGTAAGGGAGCCTTCGTTGCCTTTGTCTTATTAGATACGTGGTGCGAGTTGCGGGGGTGATATTGAGAGAGTGATAGAGTGACTTGGCGAATGGGTGAAAATGGTTGTGACATAAAATCTTCTTAGTAGCCGTTATGGAGTTATGTCGTTATGTGCCTTCGCTAGCTCTGGCGTTATGAGGGGGTAGTGGCCAGGATTAGTTAGTGTAGTATTGCGATATAGATTGTATTTCGTAATTGTTTAGAAGGCTTAGTGTTGTCGCTTGCGACAACGGTTTAGCTACTCGCTATGCTCGTTGGGTTAGAAAAATAAGTAAAGTTCTAATGAGAGTTTATTTGTTTTTTAAAGAGTTTGAATTTTCTCTTTGATATTTATATAGTGCATTTAATTTATAGTTGATTTTATCAATGTCTTGTCTAAGGCTTTCATATTCAGCTTGCGTTATAAAACCCAACTCAAAAGCTATAGTCAAGTGATAAATAACTTCTAATGCAGATGCATAGCTCATATTAGTAAAATGACTTTGATCTAAATTTGAGGCTCTACCTGAACCTTCAGCAATATTAGCACCTATACTGTCTGTTGCTCTTTTTATCTGACGAGCAGAGTCATATATTTCGTTATTTGGAAATGAAGAGATAGTTTGTTGAATTTTTATTCTTAAGTCCAAAATATCTTTATAAACGTTTAGTTTTTCAAAAGAATAAATTCGATACTTAGCCATAATGTGTAGATAAAGCATTCTTTTTTATAAAGTTACGTATATTTTTAACAATGGCATTTAAACTTCAATCCACAGGAATAAGTTATTTCGGTTATGGAAGTAATTGCTGTGTTTTAGCATTTTGACCTACTTTATGTCATTTTTAAGAGGCTCTAGAGCTGTCACGGATACAAGTTCTGAATTATAGTTAGTTGTTCTAAGCAAGTGAGCCTGCGAACGACTAAACTTTCTAACCCAAGCGAGGTACGAGCGACTAATCTGTTAATTAGTACTAATAAGCTTTTTTAAATTT
>Ga0209487_1003677_pt1 | contig 11955 bp, 11 predicted proteins | sample Poulit2012_FD_187524 | JGI IMG/M metagenome (GOLD analysis project Ga0209487, IMG submission 187524) | Agricultural soil microbial communities from Georgia to study Nitrogen management - Poultry litter 2012 (SPAdes) (version 2) | ecosystem: Environmental > Terrestrial > Soil > Agricultural land... | reverse complement strand
CGAAGAACCGGTACGGCCCCACCGACGAGGTGGGCTGCTTCGAGCTGTCCGACACCGGCATCCGCGGGCTGGCCGACCCCTCGGGGCTGTTCCTGTCCGAGTCGCGCACCACCACCGTGCCCGGTACGTGCGCCTCGGTGAGCCTGGAAGGGCGGCGGCCGATGCCCACGGAGATCCAGGCGCTGGTGGCCCCCAGCTCGCTGAGCAACCCGCGGCGCACCACGTCCGGCCTGGACGGCTCGCGGACCGCGATGACGCTCGCCGTCCTGCAGGCCCGGCTCGGCCTCGACCTCACCGGCCGGGACGTCTACGTCTCCACGGTCGGGGGCGCGCGGGCGGTCGAGCCGGCGGTGGACCTCGCCGTCGCGCTGGCGGTCGCCAGCGCCGCCGCGGACCGGCCGCTGCTCCCGGGCGTCGTCGCCGTCGGGGAGGTCGGGCTCACCGGGGACGTGCGCGCCACGGTCGGCGTGCAGCGGCGGCTCAGCGAGGCCGCCCGTCTCGGGTTCACCACCGTGCTCGTCCCCCACCACGGCGCGGACCAGCTGCGCCCGGTGGACGGTGTGCGCGTGCTGCCCGTCGCCAACGTCCAGGAGGCGCTGCTCGCCGTGCTGCCCGAGCGGGCCGCCGACGCGGGGGCCGAGCGGGCCGAACGGCCCCGTCCCGCGCCGTAAGATACGCACGGGGCGTGGCCGCGACGCTCCGCACCGCGAACCGGAGGAGACCACGTGCCCGAGCAGGCGGACAAGCTGCTGCGTTCGACCCTGCAGGCCGTCGCGCCGGGGACCGAGCTCCGCGACGGCCTGGAACGGATCCTGCGGGGACGCACCGGGGCGCTCATCGTCCTGGGCTACGACGACCTCGTCGAGAGCATCTGCTCCGGCGGGTTCGACCTCGACGTCGAGTTCTCCGCCACCCGGCTCCGCGAGCTGGCCAAGATGGACGGCGCCGTCGTCGTCGACTACGCGCGCCAGCGCATCCGCCGGGCGAACGTCCAGCTCATGCCGGACACCAGCGTGGAGACCTCGGAGTCGGGGATGCGGCACCGCACCGCCGAGCGTGTGGCGAAGCAGACCGGCTACCCGGTGATCACCGTCAGCCAGTCGATGCGCATCGTCGCCCTCTACGTCGGCGGGATCCGGCACGTCGTCGAGGACTCCAGCGCCATCCTGTCCCGCGCCCACCAGGCGCTGGCCACCCTCGAGCGGTACAAGGCCCGCCTCGACGAGGTCTCCGGGACCCTCGCCGCCCTCGAGATCGAGGACCTCGTCACGGTCCGTGACGTCACCACGGTCGTCCAGCGGCTGGAGATGGTCTCGCGCATCTCGGCCGAGATCGAGGGGTACGTCGTCGAGCTCGGCGCCGACGGCCGGCTGCTGTCCCTGCAGCTCGACGAGCTCATCGGCGGGCTGGCGCCGGACCGCGAGTACATCATCCGCGACTACGGCGCCCGGCCCACCGAGGGCGTCGCGGGTATCCGGGCCCGCCTGGCGGCGCTGACCTCCACCGAGCTCATCGAGATGTCAGCGATCGCCCGGGCCCTGGGCATCGGCGGCCCGGACGGCGAGTCGCTCGACGACCCGCTGAGCCCGCGTGGGTACCGGATGCTCTCGCGTATCCCGCGGCTGCCGTCCTCGGTGGTCACCGCGCTGGTGGAGCACCTGGGACCGCTGCAGAAGCTGCTCGCGGCGAGCACCGAGGACCTCCAGCAGGTCGACGGCATCGGCCCCCAGCGCGCCCGCTCCGTGCGCGAGGGGCTCTCCCGCCTCGCCGAGTCCTCCATCCTCGAGCGCTACGTCTGACGCACGCCGCGCCCCTCGGCGGGGTCAGCCGACGGTGAAGACGCGGCCACGCTCCGGGCCGAGCGGCTCTCCGGCGAGCGACAGGGACACCCGGTAGGTGCCGGCGGCGGCCGCGCGCTGGTCCCCGGGGCAGCCTTCGGCCGACCGGCGTCCGTTCCACGTCACGGTCACCGCGGACTCCGCGCCGGTGTCGAGGAGCAGCTCGTAGGTGGCGTCGTCGGCGCAGTGCGCCGAGCTCCACACCGGGTCCGAGCCGGAGGTCACGGACGCGACGAGGCTCGCCGGCCCGGCGTCGAGGAGGCACGGCTGCTCGCCGGTGTTGCGCAGGGTCACCCGGAAGCGCACCGCGGAGCCGGGGGCCGGGGCGGGCGGGTCGAGCACGAGGACGGTGTCGACGTCCTGGGCGAGGCACGGGACGACCTCCCCGGAGGCCGGCTCCTGCGCGGTCGGTGTGGCCTCGGCCGTGGGCTGGTCGGCACCGTCCGCGGCGGGGGCGGCGTCGGCGGCGTCACCGCGACCGAGCAGCAGTGTCACCCCCCAGGTGACGCCGGCGAGGAGGAGCAGCAGGACGAGCAGCGCGACGAGGCGGCGCCGGCGGTAGACGGCGGGTGTGGGCCGGGTGGGGCGGCGGTGGGGCGACGTACTGCTCACACCACGACGGTAGGCAGCCGAACGGCAGCGGCGGGGGTGCCTCGCCGGGGAGCGGGCACACTGTGAGCGTGTTCGCCGACCTCCACACGACGGTGATCTCCTGGTACGCCGTGCAGGCGCGGGACCTGCCGTGGCGCCGACCCGGCACCACGCCGTGGGGGGTCCTCGTCAGCGAGGTCATGTCCCAACAGACCCCGGTCTCCCGGGTCGCCCCGGTGTGGGAGCAGTGGATGGCGCGCTGGCCCCGCCCGCACGACCTCGCGGCCGCCGCCCCCGCCGACGTGCTGCGCGCCTGGCAGCGCCTGGGCTACCCGCGGCGTGCGCTGCGCCTGCGGGAGTGCGCCGCCGCCGTCGTCGAGCGGTTCGCCGGGGCGGTGCCCATGACGGAGGAGGAGCTGCGCACCCTGCCCGGGGTGGGCGAGTACACCGCGGCGGCGGTCGCGAGCTTCGCCCACGGCCGCCGTGCCCTGGTGCTCGACACCAACGTCCGGCGGGTGCTCGGCCGGGTGGTCGAGGGCCGCGCCCTGCCCCCGCCGTGCCTCACCGTCGCCGAGCGGCGACGCGCCGCCGCCCTGCTCCCGCAAGACGCGGCACTGTCGGTGCGGTGGAACGAGGGCGTCATGGAGCTCGGCGCCCAGGTCTGCACCGCCCGCGCCCCGCGCTGCGACGCCTGTCCGGTGGCCGACCGCTGCCGGTGGCGGCTCGCCGGCGCCCCGGCCGACCCGGACGCGCACCGCCGCCGCGGGCAGCCCTGGCACGGCACCGACCGGCAGGCCCGCGGCCGGATCATGGCCCGGCTCCGGGCACTGCCCGACGGCGCCTCCCTGGCCGAGGACGAGCTGCTCGCCCCGCTGCGCACCGCCTCCACGGACCCGGGACAACCGGAGCGGGCGCTGGCCTCCCTCCTCGTCGACGGGCTGGTCGCCGAGCCGGTGGCCGGCCGCTACGCGCTGCCGACCTGAGCCGGCGGGCGTCGGCGTCCTGCCCCGTCGGGCGGTTCGACGGACGGCGGCACGACCCGATGCCGGCCGCGCCCCGCGTAGGGTGCTGGGGTGGACAGCCCCTCCCTCGTGCCGCCCGACGTGCGGCTGGCCCGCGCGATCCGGGCCCTGCGCGACGCCGTCCTCGGCTGCGGCGCCGCCTGCCTCGGCCTGGCCGTCGTGGCCGGCGCCATCCTCGCCCTCAGCGGGTCGGACCCCGTCCTCACGCCGCCGGTCGTCACCGTCCTCGGCGGGGGCCAGCTGCTCGCCCTGGCCGGTGCCGTGGTCGCCGGGCTCGGGCTGCGCGCCGCTCTCGCCGGCCGCCCGGTGGGGCCTGCGCTCACCGCCACCCACGACCGGCTCCGTCTGGTGGGCCGGGCCGTGCTCGTGTGGTGCGTGGGCGCCGCAGCCGGGTGGACCGTCGCCGCGCCGGGTGTGGCGCTCCTCGTGCTGGCGCTGGCGGCCGTGACCGCCCAGCTCGCCGTCGTCGTCCTGCTCGTGCGCCGTCGGGTCGCCGCCGCGGCGCGCTGAGCCTGCCGGGGACGCGGTCGCCGTCAGAGCTCGAGGAGCATCCGGGAGTTGCCCAGCGTGTTCGGCTTGACCTGGGCCAGGTCGAGGAACTCGGCGATGCCGTCGTCGTGCGACCGCAGCATCTCCTGGTACACGTCGGTCCCCACCGGCGTGCCCTCGATGACCTCGAACCCCATCCGCTGGAAGAACTCCACCTCGAAGGTGAGGCAGAAGACGCGCTGCAGGCCCAGCGCTCGGGCGCGCTCGATGAGGGCGCTGAGCACGTGCCGGCCCACTCCCCGGCGCAGGTAGGCACGGTCGACGGCGAGGGTGCGCACCTCGGCGATGTCGTCCCACATGACGTGGAGGGCGCCGCACCCCACGACGTGCCAACGCCCGTCCTCGTCCGGCAGCTCGGCGACGAGGAACTCCTGGATGTCCTCGAAGTAGGCGATGAGGTCCTTGGCGATGAGGACCCGCTCCTGGGCGTAGGGCTCGACGATCTGGAAGATCCGACGCGCATCTGCCGGCAGGGCCTGACGGACGATGATCGACGGGGTCGAGGACCCCTCGGGGTACGCGCCGCTCGTCGTGGTCATCGCCCGATGATGGCACGGTCCGGGGTGTCCGTGCGCACTGTTCCGACACATCCCAAGACTTGAACACTTCCAGATAAACGACTACTGTCGACACATGCCCACCACCGACCACGCCGAGCTGCTGCGCGCGGCCGACCTCCGGGTCACCGCACCGCGCCTGGCAGTGCTCGCCGAGGTCGCAGCGCGTCCGCACGCCACCGCGGAGGAGATCCGTGCCGCGGTCCACGACCGGATCGGCACCGTCTCCACGCAGACCGTGTACGACGTCCTCCACGCGCTGACCGACGCCCGGATCCTGCGTCGCATCGAGCCCGACGGCTCCCCCGGCCGGTTCGAGCTCTTTCGCGGCGACAACCACCACCACGTCGTGTGTCGCAGCTGCGGCGCGATCGGTGACGTGCCGTGCGTCGTCGGGCATGCCCCCTGTCTCACCGCCGGTGAGGACCACGGCTTCGCCATCGACACCGCCGAGGTCCTCTTCTGGGGCACCTGCCCCACCTGTCGCACCACCGCCGAGTGACGTCGGGGCGCGGACGCCGCCCTGACGGGAGCACGCCCGAAACCCGGATTTCCCCACACAAGGAGCTGAGGAATGACCGCCGAGAACAACGGCCACAAGAACCTGCCCCTCACGACCGCCGCCGGCGCGCCCGTCTGGGACAACGACAACGCCGTCACCGCCGGCCCGCGCGGGCCGATGCTGCTCCAGGACGTCTGGTTCCTGGAGAAGCTCGCCCACTTCGACCGCGAGGTCATCCCCGAGCGGCGGATGCACGCGAAGGGCTCCGGCGCGTGGGGCACCTTCACCGTCACCCAGGACATCACCAAGTACACCAAGGCCGCGATCTTCTCCGAGGTCGGCAAGCAGACCGAGATGTTCGCCCGCTTCTCCACCGTGGCCGGTGAGCGCGGCGCGGCCGACGCCGAGCGGGACATCCGCGGCTTCGCCCTGCGCTTCTTCACCGAGGAGGGCAACTGGGACATGGTGGGGAACAACACCCCGGTGTTCTTCCACCGCGACCCGCACAAGTTCCCCGACCTCAACCGCGCCGTGAAGCGTGACCCGCGCACCAACCTGCGCTCGGCGGAGAACAACTGGGACTACTGGACCAACCTGCCCGAGGCGCTGCACCAGGTCACCATCGTCATGTCCGACCGCGGCATCCCGGCCACCTACCGGCACATGCACGGCTTCGGGTCGCACACCTACTCCTTCATCAACGCGCAGAACGAGCGCTTCTGGGTGAAGTTCCATTTCCGCACGCAGCAGGGCATCAAGAACCTCACCGACGCCGAGGCCGCCAAGCTCATCGGCGAGGACCGCGAGTCCCACCAGCGCGACCTCTTCGAGGCGATCGAGCGCGGCGACTACCCGAAGTGGACCTTCTACATCCAGGTCATGCCGGAGCACGAGGCGGAGACCTACCGCTTCCACCCGTTCGACCTGACCAAGGTGTGGTCGAAGAAGGACTACCCGCTCATCGAGGTCGGTGAGTTCGAGCTCAACCGCAACCCGGAGAACTACTTCCAGGACGTCGAGCAGGTCGCCTTCACCCCGGCCAACATCGTGCCCGGCATCGGGTTCTCCCCCGACCGCATGCTCCAGGGCCGCCTGTTCTCCTACGGCGACGCCGCCCGCTACCGCCTCGGCGTGAACCACCACCAGATCCCGGTGAACTACCCGCGCGGCGCGAAGTTCGTCAACACCTTCCACCGTGACGGCCAGGGCCGGGTGGACGGCAACGGGGGCGGCGCGCCCGCCTACACCCCGAACAGCTACGGCCGCCTCGAGGCGGACCCGTCGTACCGCGAGCCCAGCCAGGCCGTCGGGGACGTCGCCGACCGGTTCAACTACCGCGAGGAGGACTCCAACTACTACGAGCAGCCCGGCGACCTCTTCCGGCTCATGACCCCGGAGGAGCAGCAGCGCCTGTTCGCCAACACCGCCCGCGCGATGAACGGCGCCTCGGAGGCCACCATCGAGCGGCACATCCGCAACTGCTCGCTGGCCGACCCGGCCTACGGCGAGGGTGTGCGCCGCGCGGTCGAGGCGCTCAAGGAGGGCCGCCTCGACGAGCTCGAGCCGAACCCGTCCAACGTGCCGACCAACGCCTGACCCGGCACGCACACGTCGAGGCCCGGACGACCGCCACGGTCGTCCGGGCCTCGCCCGTTCCCGGGAGAACTCACCTGTCGCGACAGCTCACTGCGGCGCAGGAGCTCAGCGCGGTGCGCACCTACTCCAGCAGGTGGGTGCGGCCGAACATCTCGGCCGTGGCCCGCGCGCTCGGGGTACCACCGTCGAGGTCGGCACCGGCCGCGACGAGGGCGGCGACGATCTCGTCCTCGCCCTTGAACAGCGCGCCGGCGATCGGTGACTGGTCCCGGTTGTTGCGCAGGTCGACGTCCGCGCCGCGGGCGATGAGGGCCTGCACGGTCTCCAGGTTGCCGCGGTAGGCGGCGAGCATGAGCAGCGTGTTCCCCTCGGCGTCTTGGACGTCGACCGGCAGGCCGTGGTCGAGGAACTCCATGAGCTCGGTGGTCTCGCCCTGCCGGGCGAGGTCCATGGCCAGCGCGATGACCTTCGCCGTCTGCTCCTCGGAGAGAGATCCCATCGGCCCATCGTAGGAGGCGGGCGGTGGCTGGTCACCTGCCATCACACGCCGCCCCGAGCCTCACTCCTCGACGGGCCCGAGCAGCACGTTCGCCCACGCGTTGTGCACGGACTCGTCGTCGCTGGGGTGGAAGATCCCGGCGAGCACGTCGCGGTAGAGCCGGGAGAGCTCGCTGCGGTTGAAGTAGGACGCCCCGCCCGAGACCCGCACCGCCTTCTCCACGACGTCCTTGGCGGCCTCGGTCGCGCGGGCCTTGACGGCGGACAGCTGCGGGAGCCACAGGTCGCCGCGGTCGGCGAGCTCGTCGACGTCGCGGGCGATCTGGGCGAGCTGCGGGTAGATGCCGTCGAGCTGGATCGCGGCGTCGGCGAGCCGCCAGCGGATCGCCGGGTCGTGGGCGTAGGGGGCGCCGTCGTTCGCCAGCGACCGGCGCGTCCTCACCCGCTCGACGGCGACGTCGATCGCCCGCTGCGCGATCCCGACGTAGACGCTCGCGAGGAGGATCTCGAAGTTGGCGAAGATCCCGAAGATGAACGGGTCCATCGTGGGACCGGGCGGGATGCGGCGCACGATCCGGTCGGCCGGTGCGTGGGCCCCGCGCAGCACCGTCGTGGAGGACTGGGAGGCCCGCATCCCCATGGCGTCCCAGTCGTCCTTGGGTTCCACGCCCCCGCCGTCACGGGTGACGAAGCCCCACACGTTGTGCGGGCCGTCGTCACCGCTGGTGTCGGTGCCGAAGGTGCCCAGCCGGGTCCAGGCCGGGGAGAGGGAGGTGAAGATCTTGGTGCCATGGAAGGAGTACCCGCCCTGGCCGTCGGGGACGGCCTCGCTGGTGGAGCCGAAGAGGACGAGGTCGTTCCCGGCCTCGGAGACCCCGAAGGCGAACACCTCGCCGGCCGCGGCCTCCTCGAGGATGAAGTCGCAGGAGCTGTCGCCGTGCGCGCGCACCGTGCGGGCCACCCCCATCCACACGTGGTGCATGTTGACCGCCAGCGCCGTCGCGGGCGCAGCACCGGCGAGCCGCATCTGCTCCCGGGTCATCTGCTCGAGGGTGAGCCCGGCCCCGCCCAGCTCCGTGGGCACCATGGCCTTGAGGTAGCCGGCCGCCACGAGCTCGGCGAGGTCCTCGGTGAAGAAGGCGTTCTCGCGGTCGTAACCGGCCGCGCGGGCACGGATGCGGTCGAGGAGGTCGTCGGGCAGCAGCGTCGAGGTCATGTCCCGAGGGTAGGCCGCCCCCGAGCACCACGCGGCGGTCAGCCCAGGCTCAGCGGTGCGGGGGCGGTCAGGGCACCGAGCTTGGCGGGGTTGCGCACGTAGTAGATGCCCGCCACCCGCCTGCTCTCGACGTGGAGGGCGATGACGCCGTCGAGCTCGCCGTCGAGGTGGACGAGGAGCGCCGGGGCGGCGTTGACCAGCGCCGGCACCGTGGTGAAGACGCCCGGGAACTTGGCCAGCGTCCCGACGACGAACCGGGCCACCTTGTCGGCCCCGACGATGGGGCGCAGCGCCGCCTGCTTCACCCCGCCGCCGTCGGCGATGTAGACGACGTCGGGGGCCAGGACGTCGAGCAGCGCCTGGACGTCGCCGCTCTCGACCACCCGGAGGAACGTCGCCACGACCTCCTGCGCCTCCGCCGGGTCGACCACCTCGCGGGGCCGGCGGGCGGCGACGTGTCTCCGGGCACGGGCGGCGATCTGCCGGACGGCGGCCGGGCTCTTGTCGACGGCGGCGGCGATCTCGGCGTGGTCGACGTCGAACACCTCGCGCAGGACGAAGACGGCGCGCTCGGTGGGGCTCAGCGTCTCGAGGACGAGCATGAGCGCGAGCGACACGCTCTCGGCGAGCTCGGCGTGCTCGGCCACGTCCGGGGAGGTGAGGAGCGGCTCGGGCAGCCAGGCCCCGACATATGCCTCGCGCCGGCGGCGCAGCGTGCGCAGCCGGTTGAGCGCCTGGCGGGTGGTGACCCGGACGAGATAGGCCCGGGCGTCGCGTACGCGGTCCGGGTCGACGGCCACCCAGCGCAGCCAGGTCTCCTGCAGGACGTCCTCCGCGTCCGCGGCGGAGCCGAGCATCTCGTAGGCGACGGTGAACAGCAGGTTGCGGTGGGCGACGAAGACCGCGGTCGCCTGCTCGGTGTGCCCGCCCATCTCCCCCTCCGTCCTCGCCGGCGGCTCTCTCCGCCCTCCGACGGCTGCTCCTGCGTCCTCGCCGACGGCTCCTCCACCGTAGGCTGCCCGCTCACCGGGCGGGGACGGCCGGGGCGGCGTCGACGAGCGCGCGGCGACGCGGGTCGCGTGCCCACAGGTCGTGTCGGCCCGGCCGGCGTGCCTCGTGGGCGAGCTGCCACACGGTGCCTGCGCAGATGAGCTCCTTGATGCGGGCGCCCCCGCGGCCGCCCAGGTGGAGCCCGACGGCGGTGTCGTCACGTCGGGCGAGCTGGAGCAGGCCGGAGCGCCGCCCCAGGCTCAGGCACGTGCTGACGAAGGCGACCTCGACCGGGGCCGGCCGCTCGCCCGCGAGCCGGCTGAGGACGGTCTGCGCGGCCTGCGGGCCGAGCTGGACCGCGGCCTGGCAGCTCATCCGGTAGGGCAGTCCGGACTGCGCGGCGGCGTCACCGGTGGCGACGATGCGCGGGTCGTCCAGGCTGGTGAGCGTCTCGTCGGTGAGCAGCCGACCGGCGTCGTCGGTGCGCAGGCCGCTGCGGGCCGCCAGGTCGGGGACGCCGAAGCCGGCCGTCCACACGGTCACCGCGCTGGTCAGCCGGCGACGGTCGGCGAGCGCCACCGCGTCGGGGGCGACGGAGGTGACGGTCGCGCCGGGGCCCTCCACGACCCGTACCCCGGCCGCGGCCAGGTGGCGGCGCAACGTGCGCCGGCCACGGGGGTGGAGGTAAGGGCCGAGCGTCTCACCGGCGACGAGCGTGACGGTGCGGCCGGCCTCGGCGAGCTCGGTGGCGGTCTCGATGCCGGTGGGTCCGCCGCCGACCACGGTCACCGGGGCGTCCGCAGGGGCGTCGTCGAGTGCGGCGCGCAGCCGCTGCGCCTGCTCCAGCCCGGCGAGGGGGTAGGCATGCTCCGCACCTCCGGGCACGCCGGGCGCGGCGCTGCGGCTGCCGACGGCGTAGACGAGGTAGTCGTAGGTCAGGGGCTCACCGGCGGCCAGGAAGAGGCGCCGCGCGTCGGGATCGATCCGGGTGACCGTGTCGACGACGAGCCGGACGCGACCGGCCAGCACCTCCCGGTAGTCGACGACGGCGTCGTCCGTGCCACCCACGAGCTGATGCAGCCTGATCCGCTCGACGAAGGTCGCCCGCGGGTTGACCAGGGTGACGGCGACGTCGTCGCGCCGGGTGAGCCGGTTGGCGGCCATGACGCCGGCGTAGCCGCCGCCGATGACGACGATGTGGGTCGTGGTGGTCATGTGTCTCTCCCTGTCTCGAGTGCTCACCCCCAAGACACCGCGGGGTGCCGCGGTGTGCCAGGCAGCCTCGGTCCGGCCCGACGCGACGGTGCTCCACAGGTCTCACCCGGGTGGTCTCGGTCCACCGATCGAGAGCCACTTTTCCCCGCCATCTCAACGAAATGTCGGTGCTCGCCGATACCGTCGGGACATGGCCGAGCAGCACGACGTCGTCACCGCCACGGACGTGGCGGCGATGCGCCACGCGCTGCAGCGGCTCGACCCCACGGTGCCGGCGGGCACCGCCGGCGGCAGCGTCATCGCGGCGGGCACCGCCGGCGGCGGGGTCGGTGCCCCGGCGGCGGGCGCCACCACCGGCGGGGTCGGCACCCCCGCGGCGGGCACCGCCGGCGGCGGGGTCGGTGTCCCGGCGCCCGTCGCCGACCCCGCCCGCGGAGGGCACGGGCTGAGCCAGGCGCAGTGCATCGACCTGCTCCGCGAGCTGGAGGCCCTCAAGGCCGCGGCGGCGGGGGCGCAGGCAGCGGTCACCGCCCACCTGGCGCGCTCTCGGCGCGCTGCCGAGGAGGCTGCCGGCGTCCCGGCCCGCCACCGGGGCCGGGGGCTGGCCGCCGAGGTCGCCCTGGCCCGGCGGGTCTCGCCGCACCGCGGCGGTCGGCACCTGGGGTTGGCCACCACGTTGAGCGCGGACATGCCCCACACCCTCGCCGCCCTGCGCAGCGGCCGGCTCAGCGAGTGGCGAGCCACGCTGCTCGTGCGCGAGTCCATCTGCCTCGGCCCGGCCGAGCGGCGCGCCGTCGACGAGGAGCTGTGCGCGGACCTCGCCACGGTCGACGCCTGGGGTGACCGGCGGCTCGTGGCCGAGGCGAGGCGGGTCGCCTACCGGCTCGCCCCCCACAGCGTCGTGGAGCGGGCGCGGCGCGCCGAGGGGGAACGCTGCGTCACCCTGCGCCCCGCCCCGGACACCATGGCCTACCTCACCGCACTGCTGCCGGTCGCCCAGGGCGTCGCGGTCCTCGCGTCCCTGAGGAGGGCAGCGGACTCCGCCCGGGCCGGCGGTGACGGGCGCAGCCGCGGACAGGTCATGGCCGACACCCTCGTCGAGCGGCTCACCGGGAACGGCGCCGAGGTCCCCGCGGGGCTCGAGGTCCAGCTGGTGATGTCCGACCGCAGCCTGTTCGCCGGGGGTGATGAGCCGGCCGAGCTGCCCGGCCACGGCGCCGTGCCCGCCGCCTGGGCGAGGGAGCTCGTCGCGCGGGCCCTGAACGACGGGGACGGTTGCGGCGTGTGGCTCCGGCGGGTGCTCACCGACCCCGCCGACCGGCTGGTCGCCATGGAGTCCCGTGCCCGCCGGGCACCGCAGGGCTTGGCTCACTACGTGACG
>Ga0209487_1003675_pt1 | contig 11966 bp, 11 predicted proteins | sample Poulit2012_FD_187524 | JGI IMG/M metagenome (GOLD analysis project Ga0209487, IMG submission 187524) | Agricultural soil microbial communities from Georgia to study Nitrogen management - Poultry litter 2012 (SPAdes) (version 2) | ecosystem: Environmental > Terrestrial > Soil > Agricultural land... | reverse complement strand
AACCTATCCCGATTTATCACAACGCACAGGTGCTGTACAACCCCCAAGAAAGCATCCGCCCCACCAGCGATGAGGGCAACCAAACCGAGGTCGCTGTACCCGAGCTCGAAAAGGTACTACGCGCCCATACAGAAAATGACAACAGCGATAGCGAGCAGCTCAGTGCCTCGCTCAAAGAGCTTTTTGACAAACAGCCCCTAGACCCCAACCAAGAGCCGCAACCAGGTTCTATAGAAAAGGCGCTCAAGCAGCTCAACGACAAAATGCGCCCGTGGTCTACCGGCATACGTTTCGAGATGGACCCCGACCTTGACCGTCTAGTGGTTTCGATTGTTGATAGCGATAGCGGCGAGGTGTTGCGTACCATACCCTCTGAGGCCCTGCTACAAGTAGCCCGCATGATCACCACCTTCCAAGGCCAAGGTGTCGACACCCAAGCATAATGCAAGATACGCCCAGACAAAGCTCAATGACCAAACACTAAACACCGTTGTTTACATCTTTATAATTTGTATTCAGCGCGCATAATACAGTAAAGGAAATATTATGGCGACCATCTCATCAATAGGCGTAGGCTCTGGTTTACCACTAGATACCTTGCTCAATGATTTGCGCAAGGCAGAAAACCTACCCCTACAACTCATCGAACAACGCCAAGATGCGGCCAAAAGCCGTCTATCTGGCTATGGTGTGCTCAAAAGTTCGCTTGATGGTTTGCAAAATCAGGCCAAAAAACTCTCGGCACCCAATGCTTTGGTAACCCTCAATGCCCAAAGCAGCCACGAGGGGGTGCGGGTCAATGTTGATAGCAGCGCCATCGAGGGCAACTACCAGCTCAATGTTTTACAAGCGGCGCGGGCCCAAGAGCTCGTCACCCAAGGCCACAGCGATCAAAACGCGGCACTAGTTGATAGCGATACCACCCTAACGGTGACACTCAACAACGGCAATAGCCACGAGATCACCATCGAGGCAGGCACCACACTGAGTCAGCTCACCCAAAAGATCAACGCCAATAGCGAGCTGGGCCTATCTGCCACCATTGTTAACGATGGTTCAGAAAACCCCCATCGGCTCATGTTGCGGGCGCGCGATACCGGTACCGATGCGGCCGTACAAAGTCTACAGTTTGGCGACACCGCCCTTAATGATCAACTAGGCTTTGATAGTGCCAACCAAACGGGCAACTACAGCGTCCAAGAGGCAACCAACGCCAAGATAGAGATCAACGGCATCGAGATCAACAGCCAAAGTAACCACATCAAGGGGGCTGTCACCGGGGTTGACTTTACTATTTCGCCCCATCGCAGCTACGACGAGCCCATCCAAATTGATATTACACGCGATTATGATGGCAGCAAGAAAATGGTCAACGACTTCGTCAAAAGCTTTAACAAGCTACTCGACGATATCAGCAGCCTAACCAAATACGATGTCGAGACCAACACCGGTAGCCCGTTGTTAGGTGACTCGATGACCCGCCGCATCAAAAGTCAGGTGACACAGGCTTTGCAATTTAGCCTACCCGAGGGCAGTGTACGTACCCTTAGTCAAATAGGGGTCGAAATTGATCACACCTCGGGCAAGCTCAAGGTCAATGATGACACCCTTAGCAACGCTCTGCGCGACAACCTCGAGGGGGTCAACAAGCTCTTTAGCGGCGACCAAGGCTTGGGCCAGCGCATGATGGATAATATCGAGCCCTTCCTCAAGGGCAGCGGCAGCCACAAGGGCTTTATCGATGTGGCCACCGACAGCATTAACAGCGAGCTCAAAGGCCTCGAAAGGCAGTACCTCGCTACCCAAGACCGTATTGAAACCAAGATGGCCAACTATCAGCGTCAGTTCCAGCAACTCGACGTGATGATTGCCCAAATGAGCCAAACCAGCAACTACCTTGCTCAACAACTCGGTATGCTGGGCTCGATGCAGCAGCAAAAATAACGGCCTTTAGATAAACAAGGGATACCCATGACTAGCACTCTTTATACTGCCAACCGCCGCGCCGCGGGCGCACGCCAATACGCACAGGTAGGCCTCGAATCGCAGGTACTTAGTGCGCGGCCCGAGCAACTGATTAATCTACTTTTTCGCGGGGCACGCACAGCAGTTAAAAAGGCGCAATTTCACCTCGAAAAAGGCGATATTGCCCAGCGTGGTGCCATGATCTCCAAGGCCGTTAACATCGTCGATAGTGGGCTGAAAGCCGCTGTTGACAAAGAGGTTGGCGGCGAGGTCAGCGAGCACCTCATTACGAGCTACGACCTTATTGTCTACCACCTCGTACAGGCCAACATCAATGCCGATGCTGAGCACCTCAACACCGCAGATGCTATGCTCAAAAACCTACACGAGGCATGGAATGAGGCGGTCGATCTGGCCCAAAAAGAGGCCGCAGTTAGTTAGCGAGGCGTATTATGCCCAAACCCCGTACCGAATATTTTGATCTAGATGCCTACAGGCAGCTCGCCGACCTAAGCACACAGATAGTACAGCACGTGCACAACGAGCGCTGGCTGCCTGCCGCCGCCCTGTGCCGTGCATACCATCGCGCATTGTGTAAAATACAACATAATGTCGCGCTCTCGCCTAGCCAACAAAAGGCACGCCGAGCATTGCTTAATACCATCTTGGCCAACGATGCCGAGATACGCAGCCTGATGCACCCCGAAAGCCAGTTTATCCACCTAGCCCTACAAAGCCAGCCCAGCCAAAAGCTCGAGCACTCATACTACAACTAACGCTAAGGAAACCAAGACGCCATGAGCCTCGGTCACCCTTCACAACTTGGTACCCTGCTCATTCAGCGCTTAGATACCCTATTTGGCCTCACACAGTCACAACAGGTCAACCTAAGCACTGGGGCCCGCCCTGATGCCGTCTTTCCTACCGAGAAAAGCCACCCTGGCCCGGCCCTTAAAAACCCTGGCACCCGCCCCTTACCTAACGCCCAAGGCAGCACTGGCCGCGCCCAAAGTGCGCAACAAGCTAGTGATCAGGCCCGTGGGCCCGCTGGGCGTGCTGCGCAGACTGCCCAGCCCCACCAATCTATCCAAACCAATTTTGGCCGTACCGCACAGTTAATATTGCAGCTGCTTCATCAACAGCCCCAAGCCCAAGGCCTGCATGCGCGGCAGCCATTACTTAGCGCCGCCCAGCACGCTGCACTGTCACAAAGCGCGCAGTCGGCTAGCGCCTCGAGCGCCAATCAACCCCTTAGCCAAACCATACAGCACTTGCTTAGCAACGAGTTGCGCCATAGTGGGTTGTTTTACGAGTCGCAGCTGCTGCGCCATATGCAAGGGCAACTGCCCAACAAAAACCCTCTTTTGCAGCAACCTCAAAACCAAGGGCCACAAAGCTCAGCCAACCAAAGCGCTCGAGCTACTGCCCATGGCAGCCAAACAGGGGGCACAACGGGCGGGGCTGCGCAAGCATCTGCCCAACCGAGCCCACCTACCACTACAGCCGAGGGCCTGCGCAGCTATCTCGCCTCTAGCTCAACCACCCAAGGCGGCCAAGGCAACCCGCTTGCTGCAGCCCAGACAGGTGCACAAGCTGCTACCGCCCCCACTACCCATCAGGCACTAGCGGCCTTACCCGAGCATCTGTACCCCTTGGTACGCCAACAGCTCGAGCTGTTGGCCACCTCGCAGCTCGATTGGCGTGGCGAGCTCTGGCCCGGCGCACCCATGCACTGGCAACTGCAGCCTATAGATGATGACGAGCCCAGCACCCAAGCCCCGCGACAGCAGGCCGAGCAAGGTTGGCACACCCAACTCGAGATCCATCTGCCCCAAATGGGCAGGCTTGATTTTCAGGTTTATTGGTCCCCCGCGCAATTACGTATACAAATCAAGGCCCAAGAGCAGACCCTAAAAGTATTACGGGGTTTTGCCCCAATTTTGCACGAGCGCCTATCCCCTTTGGCCCAATCTTTGCAAATAGAATTTACCCCACCTCGCGACCCTGCCCCCACAGCTAACAGCGCACCTAGCGCCACGCACCCGCCTTTAGAGTCAAGCCATGACTACTAAGCCCAACGACCCCAAGCGGCGCAGTGCCGTAGCCCTGCGCTACGAGCCCACCGACAGCGCCCCACGCGTAGTGGCCAAAGGCTATGGCGAGATCGCCGAGGCCATAATCCGCCATGCCGAACAATCGGGTTTATATATACATAGTCAACCCGAGCTAGTGGGCCTATTGATGCAAGTCGATCTCGATGAGACTATCCCTTCCGAGTTATATCAGGTGGTGGCCGAACTACTCGCTTGGCTATACCACGTCGAGCATGACCTGCCCCACGATGACACACCCCCACTCAGCCCACTGCCTACCTGAGCGCTCCCCCTAACGGGCGTGGGCCTACAGGACTTTTTTGTTAAAAACAAGGTTTAGTTTGCCCTCGTGGCAAGCCATACATATAATAAAGCCCGATTTTACCCCCCTAATAATCGACTTAAGTTTGATTAAAAACGGTTACAGTAATACAGCTGGAGCTGTTGCCTACGCACAGCCCGCTTTATTGATCGTATTTTCGGTCGCTTTGATGCGCTCGCTTTATTATCCAAGGGTTTAGTTTTATGTCTCAGGTTGCGTTATCTCAAATGGCACAACTTCGCGCTACGCTTGATGCAGTTGCCCAACAAGCAGCTACACAGCCCCTCGCTGCCCCGGCCGGTCAAACAGCACAGCCTACCCCAGCAGCAGGCTCTTTTGCCGATGCGCTCAATGGCGCTTTGAGCTCGGTTTCAGCCATAGAAAACCACGCCAACATGCAGGCCCAAGCTTTCGAGATGGGGGCCCCCAATGTCAGCCTCAACGATGTGATGGTCAACCTACAAAAAGCCAATCTCAGCCTACAAACCACAGTGCAAATGCGCAATCGTTTGGTGGCGGCCTACCAAGAAATCGCCAGCATGTCTATTTAATCGCCCTCTTTATTACCCCGTAATGCTGATTACGGCTGTTTTGTTTTTTTATCTTTTATGACCAAAACCTTTAGGTTCATACATAGTTTTTCACAGGGTCGTGCATGAGCCAAGTTGCCGATACTTTGCAGCGTGTACCCGGTATGGGTTTTCTACGTAGCTTGCCCCGAGTCGCCCAAATGGGCATTGCAGCGGCACTGGTTGCCGTTTTTGTTGTATTGATCATGTGGTCACGCGAGCCCTCTTATGGTGTGTTGTTTTCCCAAATCGAGGATCGCGACGGGGGGGCCATCATCGCCGCACTCGAGCAGATGAATGTCCCCTACAAACTCGGTGACAATGGTAGTGCCATCTATGTTCCCAATAATTTAGTCTACGAAACACGCATGAACCTCGCCGCGCAGGGTCTGCCCAAAGGCGGTAATGTGGGTTTTGAACTCATGGATGAGACCCGCTTTGGGGCCAGTCAGTTTGCTGAGCAGGTCAACTATCAACGCGCCCTCGAGGGCGAGCTAAGCCAAACCATACAGTCTTTATTTTCGGTCGAAAAAGCACGGGTGCATTTGGCCCTACCACGGGACACCTTATTTACCCGCCACCGACAACCCGCCTCGGCATCGGTACTGGTCTCTTTGTACCTAGGACGGCATCTTACTGAAGAGCAGGTCTCAGCCATAGCTTGGCTAGTGGCCTCTAGCGTGCCCAATCTTAATGTCGAGCACGTTTCGGTTGTTGATCAATCAGGCCGCCTACTCAGCTCAAGCAATGACGAGAGCAAGCAGCTCGACAACCAACGTCGTATCGTACAAGAGATCGAGCAGCTCTCTATCCAACGCATACTCAATATTTTGACCCCGGTACTTGGCGAGGACAACATCCGCGCCCAGGTTTCGGCCGAGATTGATTTTGCCCAGCGCGAAGAGACTTCTGAGACCTATAGGCCCAACCAATTGCCTGGCGAGGCAGCGGTACGTAGCGAGCAACTCGAGACCACCATCGACAACCAGCCTACTGCGGTCCAAGGGGTACCCGGTGCCTTAACCAATCAACCCCCTGCCCCAGCCCAAGCACCAATTATCGATCCTGATGCTGACCCCGATGCAGCCGGGCAAGACGATGGCACAGACAATGCTGCCACCAGTCAATTGCTGGGCGCGCTCGAGCAAAGCCAACGTGATGCTCCGCATGCTAACGCCCGCAGCGAGGTAATACGCAACTACGAGGTTGATAGACGCATTAGTCATATCAAAGGTGGGCAAAACGAGCTCAAAAGACTCTCTATTGCTGTGGTCGTCAACGAGCGTTTGGTTGACGACGAGTGGCAGCCCCTTAGCGAGGCTGAACTCGATAATTTGCGCAATCTGGTCAAGCAAGCAGTTGGCTATAAGGCCGATAGAGGTGATACCATTAGTATTGTCAATACACGCTTTAATGCCATCAGCAAAGAGGAAAGCGACTACTTCTGGGAGGACTACAATATTGTCGAGATGGGCTTCACACTGATAAAATACATATTGCTGGCTGTGCTCTTTTTCGCCATATGGCGTATTGTGGTGCACCCACTTATTCAAAGTGGCATGCACGCCTGGGCACAAGCCCAGGCCCTGCGCGAAGAGCGCGACATGCACGTCGAGCGCGAAAAAACAGTCCAAGCACGCGCCGCCGAGATCAATCGTTACGAGCACAATCTCAACACCGCCCGCAGCATGGCCGAGAAAGATCCCCGTGCCGTTGCCATGGTACTGCGGGCCTGGATGAACCAAAACTTCAAAGATGACAGCCAAAGAAGACAATGATTCACTACGCGATAGCGCCATCTTAATGATGGCACTAGGCGAGGATGCCGCAGCCGAAGTCTTTCGCTATCTCAACCCGCGCGAGGTCCAAGAGCTCGGTACCGCCATGGCCGAGTTGCGTCAGGTTACCCGTGCCGATATGGATGATGTGCTCGAGTCTTTCCGCGAGGAGGCCGACCAATTCATGGCGGTTACACTCGACTCTGACGAGTTTATCCGTTCGGTACTCAACAAGGCACTAGGCGAGGATCGCGCAGCTGGTCTTATCGAAGACATCCTCGATTCGGGTGATAGTGCCGGTGGGGGCATCGATGCGCTCAACTGGCTCGATGCCGCGAGCGTGGCCGAGCTTATCACTGACGAGCACCCACAAATTATCGCCACAATCTTGGTGCACCTCGAGCGCGATCGCGCCGCTGACATACTGGTCGAGCTACCCGAGCGCTTGCGCGATGACGTGGTGCTACGTATTGCCACCTTTGGTGGCGTACAACCCAACGCCCTACACGAGCTCACTGACGTGCTCAACAAAATGCTCTCGGGCCAAGGCGCCAAGCGCAGCAAAATGGGCGGCCCCCGTACCGCTGCCGAGATTCTCAACTACATGAGCTCGGCCCACGAGGAGGCCATTGTCGGCAACCTACGCGATATGGATGATGATCTCACCGAGCGCATTGTCGAAGAGATGTTCGTCTTTGACAACCTAGCCGACATTGAGGACATGGCCATTCAGCTTATTCTCAAAGAGATCGAGACCTCCTCATTGTCTATTGCCCTCAAAGGGGCGACCGAAGAGTTACGCGAAAAATTCTTTCGCAATATGTCTAGCCGTGCGGCAGATATGCTGCGCGAGGATATTGACGCCCAAGGGCCCATACGTATTTCACGTGTAGAAGAAGAGCAAAAGGCTATTGTCGAGGTGGCCCGTCGCTTGGCCGAGGCTGGGCAGATCACACTTGGGGGCTTAGGTAGCGATGACTACATCATCTAAACCCCCAAAACAATGGCAGCCTTGGATCATGCCCACGGTAAATGGCGGGCATGCAACCAACGATGGCACCAGCCAACCCCCCGCAACCCCCACTGACCAAGCAGCCAGCGCCGACCCTGCCCACAGCCATGAGGGCGATCACAGTACGCTCGACGACAGACTACAAGCGCAGACCCTACGACGTGCCTTGCAAGAAATCCAAGAGGCCAAAAAAAAGGCTGCGGCCCAAGCATTTGAACAAGGCCTAGCCAAGGGCCATCAAGAGGGGCTAAAAACCGGCCTCGATGAGGGCCGCCAACAAGGTTATAACGATGGCTACGCCGAGGGCTATCAGGTGGGCAAGGCCAAGGCCAAAGCACAGCTTAAAAAAGATCATGCCGAGGTTGCCGCCCAACTCGATGGCCTAGTCGAAGCCGCTCGCCTACAGCTACAAAGCCTCGATGAGGAGTTTGGTCAAGCTTTAATTGCCTTGTGTGCTGCGCTAGCACGACATATTGTGCACCAAGAAATACGGGCACAAAACTACGATCTATTGCCGTTGATTCAGCGTGCCATCCAACACACTACTAACGACCAACCTATTAGTATTAGAGTGCACCCATATGACTATCAGCTACTCAAGCAACATCACGAGTGGAAAAGCCACTGGCAACTGCTCTCTGACGAGAGCTTGGCCCCAGGCGGTTTTACCATACAAGCCCCTTGGGGGCAGGTCGATGCCCGCCTAGAAACACGTTGGGCGGCCCTCATCAAACAGCTTTTGCCCCCCGATCCAGACCCCATTACAGCTAAAAAGCCCACCATTTAGCATCATTAGCATCACCCACCACTCAATTGGTTAAACAGTATTGACGCCCATAGTGTATTGACGCCCTTATTTACTCTGCCTAAAGCAAAACCCAAACAAGCAAAACGACCAAACCATGAGTACTAAAAACTCAGCTTTTTTATCGCGTACGGCCACTTTGATTAATTTGGCCCAACAACGCATCCAACAAGCACCCCGTGTGGTACGCGAAGGCCGCGTGGTACGGGCGACGGGGTTGGTGCTCGAGGCAGTAGGCATGAATCTACCGGTGGGCGCCGCATGCCAAATTTATACCCCACATGCCGAGCAAACTTGGTCAGATGCCGAGGTAGTGGGTTTTGATAATGGGCTGACCTATTTAATGCCACTGCAGCCCCTATCTAATATCGAGCCAGGGGCTAAAATCCGCGTACTCGATACGCAGCCCGAGCCTTTGCTCAGTGTATTGCGCAGCGGCCAAAGCAGTGTGCCCGACAATACCCCGGCGCGCGCCCTACCGGTTGGCCACCACCTGCTGGGCCGAGTGGTTGATGGCACGGGGCAGCCCCTTGATGAGCACGGCCCCTTTGTTGGCCCAGTGGCCTCGTTACACAGCCCACCAATCAACCCCTTACAACGGCCCCCTATTGATGAGGTGCTCGATGTAGGCATCCGCGCAATTAATGGCCTGCTTACAGTAGGCCGCGGCCAACGCATGGGTTTATTTGCGGGCTCGGGGGTAGGTAAAAGTGTGCTATTGGGCATGATGGCACGCTTTACCCAAGCCGATATAGTGGTGGTGGGCCTAATTGGCGAGCGGGGCCGCGAGGTCAAAGAGTTTATTGACCAAAACCTCGGGCCCAAAGGCCTAAAACGCTCGGTGGTGGTGGCTGCACCAGCCGATGTATCGCCGCTATTACGCTTGCAAGCAGCCCGCTATGCCACCCGCATTGCTGAATACTTTCGCGACAGTGGCCACCATGTGTTGCTAATTATGGACTCACTCACTCGCTATGCCATGGCCCAGCGCGAAATCGCTTTGGCTTTAGGTGAGCCCCCGGCAACCAAAGGCTACCCCCCATCAGTTTTTAATCTTTTACCTGCCCTAGTTGAACGCGCGGGTAATAGCGCAGTCTATACTAACGAGGGCTCGTTGACTGCCTTTTATACAGTGCTTACCGAGGGCGATGATCAACAAGACCCCATTGCCGATGCCGCCCGAGCCATCTTAGATGGGCATGTGGTGTTGTCTCGTGCCCTCGCCGACAGTGGGCATTACCCAGCCATTAATATCGAGGGTTCGGTATCACGAGTGATGGCCCAAATCGTGCCCCATCGCCAGCTCAAGCAGGTACAACAATTTAAGCATTTCATTTCTTTGTACCAGCGTAACCATGATTTGATTACAGTCGGTGCCTATGTAGCGGGCCAAGACCTCCAAGCCGATGAGGCCATTCGCTTGTACCCGCAACTGCAACGTTATTTACAGCAAGATATGAGCGAGGCGATCAGCTACAATAAGGCCGTACAAGATCTCAACCTACTCTTTGCACGCGAACAACAACATGCCCAATAACCAACCCACCTCTAATTTTCAGCGTTTGCTTGAACTTAGCCAAGACAAGCTCGAACGCAGTAGCGAGGCACTCAAACTAGCTAATCAAAGCTACCAACAGGCACAACAGCAGCTGCAACAACTCAAGGGCTACCATCTCGAGTACACTAATAGGCTCAATCAAGAAAGTCAAAAAGGTTTCTCAATCGCAAACTACCGCAATTTCCACCGCTTTATTAACACTTTAGAAACCGCCATTTCAGAGCAAAATAGTAGGTTACAGACCTTGTCGTCTCAGCGCATGCAAGTACAACAACAATGGCAGGCATTACGCCAGCGCTGTCAGGCCTACGAAACGCTTATCGAGCGTCAAAACACCGCTGCCCGCCTACAGGCCGACAAGCTCGAGCAGCGCAACAACGATGAGCTTGCCACCCAATTGTTTTTCCGCGCCAAGGCGCCCACTAGCTAGGAAATTTTATTATGCATCGCCCTGTTGATTTCCTTCCTCCACAAGAGCCCAGCCCCAATCACACGACTCGTGCGCCCAAGGGTGGGGCATCGACCGAGCAGGACGGCGAACCCTCAGCCTTTGCCCATGCATTGGCGCACCTATTCAATAATCAGCCCGCGCAAGCTCTTGCTGATGCTGACAAGGCAGCACTCAATGGGCATCAGGGGCGTACCGCACAAGGGCTTTCAGCGCAGGGTCGATTTGGGCAGGTGGCCGGGGGCAAGACACAGGCTGTGCAGCAGGGCGAGCACGGCAAACAACGTTTTCAGCTTGGGCAACTTGATAACCTCAGCAGTAGGCAGTCTTTATTTGGCAGCACGCACATAGGGCCTACAGGGCACTTAGCCGACGCAGCCCTAGCCCAACAAGCTAATTTACGTGGCACCACCGACACAAGCACACACCGCAGCGGCACTGATGACAAGAGCAGGCTAGCCAACTCGTCTCTACAGCGCGACCCTGCACAGCGGGCGCACAACTCGAGCCAGGCCGCACACTCTAAACTCGACCGTGGTGACCAAACTCTAGCCACTCAAAAGGCACAGTCGAGTGCGCTACAATCTGGCGCTCGCACCCAAAATAGCTGGCTACAGCAGGCCAAACGTGCCGAGCGTCACAGCGCCCAGACTTTGCGTACTACTGAGCGTACACGCAACCTTGGGCCCAACAGTTCAGCACAAAACGCAACAGCTAACTCTATGGTTGGGCGCAATAGCATTGATTTGATTTCCCCCGCTGCACAACTTTTTGCCCAGCCGGGCAGCAATCTGGGCACGCTACATTGGCCCAATGCCGAGTCCTTTAATCAGCAGTCTTTGGCTCAGGGCGGTACCGGCCAAGGTGCACAGGCTCTGGGCGAGGCCATGCTCAGCCAAACAGCAACAAGTGGCAGCGCTGATAACAGCCACAGTGCTTTTGCGGCCTTACATGTTAATCAGGCCTTGCAGCCGCTTGGCAGTGGCGCATTTACCGCTACCCTGCCTAGTCCTGCTGCACAGGGCGAGTTTAATGTACCCCTTCAGCATCCTCAGTGGGGCAAACAGCTTGGGCAAAATATTCTGCGCATCGCTCAGCAGCACGGCACAGGCACCCAAACTGCACAGCTGCGTTTAGACCCCCCTCACTTGGGGCCTTTGCATATTACTTTGCATATTAACGAAAGCCAAGTCAGTGCTCAGTTTTTCTCGCCTCACGCTCAGGTACGCCACAGTGTCGAGCAGGCCCTACCACAACTGTTCGAGCAGTTTAATCAGGCCGGCATCGAGCTTGGCCAAACGCATGTAGGCAGCGAGCAGCAGCCTACCCACGGTCAGGGCTTTTTTGCCCACGATGGTCGTCAGCTCAACCCAAGTTTGGCTAGGGCTACCCCCACATCAGTTGACCATGTTGCAG
>Ga0209487_1003673_pt1 | contig 11968 bp, 7 predicted proteins | sample Poulit2012_FD_187524 | JGI IMG/M metagenome (GOLD analysis project Ga0209487, IMG submission 187524) | Agricultural soil microbial communities from Georgia to study Nitrogen management - Poultry litter 2012 (SPAdes) (version 2) | ecosystem: Environmental > Terrestrial > Soil > Agricultural land... | reverse complement strand
AAAGCGTAATGCCATGGAAATAACGAGCGATAATTTAGGTATTGCTTTTCCAAATAAGTACACAAATTTATCCGAAGTCATGATAATGCTATATGCCTTACTCCAAAAAATAACGGCAATGAGCATCATCGCTATAAAGATACCGTAAATAATTGCTTCAAATGTGATCGGATGATCATTTAGAAAGAAAAGAATCGTTTCTCCTTTATGAACAAATAAAGGATTCGTAACCGCAATTAATAAAAAAACGAATATATAAAAACGTACTTCCTTCCAAAACTTTCTCATGGAAGTAAGCATGACATAAAATAAAAGCGATCCTAGTAATGATAAGCTTAAAATATATGGATTCATCATAAACATAGTAATACTTAAAACTGATATATAATATATAAATAAAACGAATGGATGATAATTAGAAAAGCGATTCATGTTCTTATCCCTACTTCTTTAAAGATCATGACCAAGATCACGGCCTAAGTCACAAGTATATCTAAATTCAATGACATCTCCATCTTCTAGTTTATGTTTTCCTACCCCTGAATCAGGAAATTCACCATTTACTGCATACATCCAGCCGCTTAAAGGCCCAGCAGAAAACTCATACAAATGATTAATTCCTTGAATATACACACTGTTATAAATGTTTTCATTTGCTCCTTGATATTCCATATGAATTTGATGATGCCTTACTGTTCGCTGTAAAACATCAAATACGGTATCATTTGGTCTTAACACATATTCTGTTTTCGCCAAGATGATCCCATCTTCGGGAACATACTTTGGTGATTGTAGCCCCGAGTCTAATGCTTCCCAATTATCTAAAATAGTACTTACATCAATACTAATAAATACTGTCTCTGAGTCTTCGGTAATATCATCAATATGTGTTAGATAATATTCTTCAACCGTTTGAATCTTTGTTCCTGAAAAAATAACAGCGAGTAGGAGGACAATAAAAGCTCCTATCAGAATATCTTTCCTCACTTTTATCGCCTCCCCTTACTCGTTCACATCCATCATCTTCTGTTCCATTTTTTCCTTTTTACGCCTCTTATATCGTACCACTAATAGAACGGACATGCCTACAATGATTATTCCAACACCTATCGTTAAATACCGAGCACGAATAAGATTATTAATTTGTGTTGCTGCTTTTTCAACGTCTTCATAGCCTTGAACTTTTTCTTGATCATACGTATCTAGGGCTCCATATCGATCCATTACTTCTTCTACAGTTTCTTGATCGTCAATGGAAATATCATTGAAAGGATATAATTCATTTAATATTATTTGATTTAACTGATTGATTTCCTCTTCTTGTAATTCAATTGTTTCTTTTAAGCTTTCTAAGTCAGCTACTAACTTCTTATGCTCTTTTTTATCATCCACATCATTCAACTTTTCGATCGATGTCACTACATCCACATAATGTTTTGTTGATGTATCTTGTTCTAATAAATAAGCTATCTTTTGCTTATCCTTGGTTGTCAATTCATTATCAGTCGTTTGATCATCCGTTGGCTGAAATAAATTAATGTTATTCCCATTACCACTTTCGTTTTCACCCATATGTTCCGTAATAAACTCCGATGTATTATCTAGTTCTACTTGTTCCATTGCTTCTGCTAATTCCCAATAATTATACACATAGGAACGTTCTGTAATTGGGACTTTTTCATATGTAGCAAAGGCAGCTCTAATTTGATTACTATTTCCATCATTTGGTTCATTTGGGATTGCATCAATCGCATGTGTTGCCGCCTGAATTTTCTCCTTTGTCTCTACGGACATTTCTTCCCTGAAATCGTATAATGATCGACTATCATTGTAAAAGCGATACAAAGCTATATAAGTATACAGCACTTGTTCACTAGCCATCGAGTTCGACTCATTTGGATCAGCAGTTTTATTCTCCTCGTCATACGTATCGGCATGGATATATCCACCGTCTGACATTCGGTATGCTAAAATAGCATCTAGCAATGTATGTCCATTCTTTATAAATCGTTCATCCTGTAACGGATCAATACCAACTGCTGTTAAGGCAACGATTACTTGAGCTGTACTTTCTACATTAGACATATCGGCTAACTCATAACCTCCATCATCTAATTGCATTTCCGACAATAATTGAATCGCCTCATCAATGACATCACGTACGTTCTTTGTTACCTTTTCATCAGTAGCTATTTGTTTATACGTATATGTTTCTTCACTATTGTAATAAGGTGCTAATGCTTGTATTGCCATTGCTGTTAAATCAACAGTTGCATCTTGCTCATACGTATTTAAAGAAAACCCACCATCTTCAAGTTGCGCACTTAATATTTCTTCAATCATGCTATCTCTTGTTTCAACTACATCATCTGGTACCTTATAACGTAAACTGTCTAATGCGATTAAACCCCAAATCCAACCATTTATTCCTTGCGCTCCTAATGGTCTCGTATCTTTCCCTCTATCATACGTACCATCAGCGATTAAATTAATTGGTTGGTTTTGTTCATCTTTCCCAAAGGTGGTAGGATCACCACCTGCAGCTAAAATGGCTAAAGAAATGCGATGCCATTCTGTCGCCTTTGCATTACTAAGCTTTTCCTCTGTCTCATACCGTTTTTCCACGATATCTTTTGTGATTGCCAAGTAAGCAGCATAATCATCTGGTATTCCCGCTCTACCGAGACTGAGCACATACCAATCAACGGAAGTTTCTCCTGCATTTTCTAAAAATACATTCGTCAACAAGGAATCATCCGGTTGATTCATTTGCGACTTTTTCCAGTTAATTATTTCTAAAATATATGTCTCTAATTGATCACGATCGATTGCTGCTGTTTTAAAATGTTCATTATTTGCATTCACTATGCCATTCAATTGGTCATTAAATGGTAGGAAGACTATAAGTATTATTAAAAGTAGAAAGACTAATTTATCTCGAAACTTATTCGTACGATCCATCTATATACCTCACATCTTCTATTTACCATTCTTTATGGAAATTATTCAGCCCTAGTCCAATATCATTACCATAGGCTATTGTATATCTAATCCTGATTACATCGCCTTCTTTTAAATAATAGTCCGCAAAACCAACATTTGCATAAATGCCATTTGCACTATACATCCAGCCTGATTGTCCGGTGAAATCAAATTCACCTAATACATCTGGGTGATAACTTGTTACATCAACAACAACATTATGCTCTTCTAAGGTTGCTACTAAATCTTCGGGAATGGTTATATTGGATGCAATTCCTGGCTTTTGAAGAGCAGCAAAGTACATGGAATTATCTAAATTTCCTGTATGTAAATAATCAAAACCGTGATCTTTCAATAATCGGTCAAGCACATAAGATGAAGATTCTCCCTGATAAATCTCTACCTCTTGTGGAGGAATTAAGTAACCTAACCCAACTGTTGTTGCCTCTACACTAATTGTTGCTGTTCCAATCGAGGCACCATCTTCATTGACTTCACCTTGGATTGTTAATTCCTTTGTAGCTTTATTCCCTTCTGCATCCTCCGCGTTGATGATGATATGATTTGATCCATTATGAATGGAAAGAGTGAAACTAATTTGTTGGCTATCTGTATGATCTCTAGCAATCTGTTCTCCATTATTTGTTGCACTAATCTTGCCTGATTGTGTAATCGAATTACCTTTATAATCCTTTACTTTTACATGAAATGTTCGAATCGAGTTTTTAATTGTTTCGCCATCAATTATATCGTGAACTGTTATTTCTGGTGCGCGTTCGTTCGCCTCATCATCATCTTCTCCTCCAGTTGCCTCTGGTTCATAGTAAACTGTGTAAGATTCTGAATGGGAGTACGAATCTTTTTCTGCTTGGATTTCAAAGGTGTTTTTACCTTCCGTTAAGGTTACATGATAAGTATGATTTTCACCTTCTGTCGAACTTCCGTTATGACTGACTGCTACGTTTACTGCTTCTTTACCATCATAACCTTTAGCAGTAAATTCAAGCTGCTCTTCTTTCACTGTTTTATCATGGTAGTCTACTAAACTTGTTTCTATTTTCAAATCTGGTGGACTTGGTTTTACATAATTAATTATAAATGACTGTTCGGCTTGTTTATCTCCCGCAGTCGCCAACAGTGTTAGTTCATTCGTTCCTTCTTGTAATGTAATTATATATTGATTTTTATTTGTTTCTTGTACTTCTGTTTGTTCATTTCCTTGTTGCAAATGAACAGTTAACGGAATTTGTTCATTTCCTTGCTTTGCTGAAGCTATAAACTCGAGTTCCTCTTCTGTCACATCTTGATCTTTCAAGTTTGTTTCAATAACTATTTTTTCCTCATCATAAATAACCGTGTAATTTCTTAATACGGTGAAAGTAGAATTTGCATCATCTTTATATGTTACAGCTACAGTGATTTCGTTTTCTCCTTTTGCTAAGTTGAGGTTTACGATAACTGGTTCACTATAGTCTTGCGATACATCTTCTACCTTTCCACCTTCTGTATCAAGTGTTACATCCACATCTTCTAAAGTGTAATCATGTTCTAACTGTTTAATATTAAAAGTATAATTGCTTTTTGTTGTTACTTCTCCATTTTCAATGGAAGTAACAAAATAATCATTAATCTCCTCGGTCTCAACCGCTTCCGGTTCCAGGATTTCCGTATGAGGTGACTCCTCATTTTCATCTGTTGTAGCTTCGTCATCTTCATGATCAGTACTACTTTCTGCACTATCGCTATTATTACCACTTCCTACAGATTGTTCATACGTTCCAGACTGATTTTCCTGATTCCCTTCATTTTCTTTTTCTTCTTTTTCATCATTATTTTCTGCCGAAGATGATTTATTTACCTGTTCCTTTTCTCTGTCTTTCTTATCTTTATCCTCTTTATCGTCATTTTCTTCTTTCTCTTTATCTTCATCAATTTTAGGGCTTTCATCCACTCGTTCATCTGCGTAAGTGAGATCAAGAAGTCCGCCAAATAATGGCACCTCTGAATAATCCGTTATTTCTTCTTGCAGTGGATTATCTGGCATCACTCGCTGTTGGTTATACAATGCAGACGTTAAATAAGTTGATACGATACCTAGAATAAATATAATAATAATTGATTTTGTAATGGTGGTCTTTCTAGGAAGAAAATTCTTAAGTTTTGATTTCATCATCCGAACTCCTTTTAGCATTTTACATTTAAGCTTTTTACTATATAAAAATAATGAAAACCTTGAATGTAAAATAACATCTAAATCAGAAAAGCTCTAAAAGCCGTGATCGATCACGACTTTTAGAACATTCCAATATTATTTTCTTACTTTTCTTCTTTCCATCATTACTAACATCGCTGCGACCAAAAGTAGTACAGTACCTACAAATATCAGCGTGTAATAAGAGGTAGCTGTATTTGGTAAATTATCGTCATTTTTACTATGATCCAGTTCTGATTTATCACTAGTGCTAGCTACAGGTGTACCGTTTATTTCACCGTTATTATCGTTCGTACCAAGCTTATTATCCAGACCATTTTTCTCATTTTTGCCAGATTCGTTATCTGAACCATCATTATTATTATCCGACGGCTTACCTGATTCTTCTGGCTTGCTTGTTGATTTTTCTACTAAACCTTTAAGTGCGTCATCAATCAGCTTGATTACTTCAGCTATTTCTGCATCTGTTGCTGCCTCATTATTAAGTACAGATTCAGCATGTGATACAGCTTCAGCTAACGTTGCAAGTGATTGTTTCGTATATTTTTCTTCTTCAACCTTTTTAGCAGCTACAATTTTATCCACTAATTTGGATTTATCTGCCACTTGTTCCTTGTCTTCGACTTCTATTAAATTAGCAATTGCTGTTTCGATCGCTTTGATAGCTTCATCCACTTCATTTTGTGTCGCTGCTTCATTCGCAAGAACAGCTTCACCTGATGTGATAGCATCTATTAAAGATTGTAATGATGTTCCTGTTTTTCCGTCTTTGTTGACTGCCTGAGCTTGCTCAAGAGCATCCTCTAAACTTTCTTTGTTTACTTCTTCTGACTCCTCTACATCTACTAAATTAGCAATTGCCGTTTTGATTGCTGCAACAGCTTTGTCTACTTCATCTTGTGTTGCACCTTCATTCGCAAGTACAGCTTCACCTGATGTAATGGCATCAGTTAATGATTGTAACGATGCTTCTGTCTTTCCGTCTTTGTTCTCTAATTCCGCTTGCTCAAGAGCAGCTTCTAGACTTGCTTTGATTACTTTTTCAGGTTCTTCGACATCCTCTAAATTAGCAATTGCTTCTTCTAGCTGTCGTAATGCTTGATCGACTGCCTCTTGCGTTATTCCTTCCGTCGCAATAATCCAATTAGCATTACTTAAAGCAGATGTAAATAATTCAACACTCTCATCTGTTTTACCCGTTACATCTAAATTGGATGCTTCTGTTATCTTTTCAATCAATTTAGATTTGTCTATCTCTTGAACAGGTACGTCTTCTAAATCATTAATAGCTTTTGTTATATTTTCAATTGCTTTATCAACTACAGCTTTAGATGCATCACTGTTTGCTAAAACAGCATTTGCTTCTTTGATTGCCTTATTCAATGCTGAAACACTTACTTCTGTTTTATTACTTATATCAATCTGTTCCGCTTCCTCTACTTTGTTTTCTAATTCCTTTTTAGGTAGATATGTCGGATCTTCTTCTATTAATTTAGTTATTTTTTCTTCTAAAGCTTCTAATATCTCAATGTTTTGAACGAATGTTTTTTGTTTAGCAGTTAGTTGTTCATATGCATTTCGTGCCTCTTGAATAACAACTATATTTGCCAGGGTAAGATCTGCTAATTCTGGTAAAGCATTAATTGCTGCTTCTACCTCATCCGCTTTTTCACTTTCTTCATGATCTACAGCGAACTCATAAAGACGTCCTTTATCCTTTAAAAAGAGGTCATATGCTACTAAGCCTTGTAAAGCTTGTTCTGTAGCCATGCCATTTGAACTCGGATATTCAAGTAAATGTGAAAAACCACCATCATCATTATGATACGTTAATAAATGATCAATTAAGTTGTTGCCATCTTTTGTAAACATTTCATCGGTAGGATCCATACCATAAGCAGTTAAAGCAATTATCGCTTGTGATGTAGCCTCACTCGATGTTCCTCCAACAAATGATTCAGTAAAGCCACCTGAATCATTTTGTACACTCGCTAAATAATCTAATGCACCTTGAATTGCCTCGTCAACTTCTGGTTGATCTTTATAAGGAGCTAATCCTATAATTGCCATCGCCGTGATGTCAACACTTGGACTGACATATGATGCACTCAAGCTCCAGCTACCATCAGAATGTTGATTATTTAATAATTCCGCAATTAATTTCTCACGATTCCACTTTGCATCGAATGGCTCGGGAAAATTATTTGTATTCAAGGCGATTAATGCAAAAATCGGACCATTATTTCCTTGCAATGTCATTGTATCTGATACGCCACGCATTGGACTATCATACAATAATGCGATTAAATCAGTTCCATTAACATCGGTTGGATCTTCTCCAATTGCAACAGCAGCAATCGTTAATCTTTCAATATCCGTAATCTTTGCTCGATTATAATCTAAAGCATCGTCCACTTGAGTCTTTACATTATTATAAAATATTTCACGATATGACTCTGGCACTATTTTTCCTGCGCGAGCAAGTCCTAAAGCTTCCCACTCACTTGCAACATTTTTTGATAATATATACTGGGATGTTTTTTCAATTCGCTCTTCAATATTATACGTATCGTCATTTTCTAGTTCATAAGTAATTTCATATGACTCTGAAGCTTTATTCCCAGCTCCATCGACAGCAGATACTTTAATATTATTTGTACCTTCATCAAGTTCTGCTTCATATTGATTGTCGTTACCTTCAATTTTTTCTTCATTTACTTCTACAGTTGGTGTAATTTCTCCGTCAACATCATCAACTGCATTTGCAGTGAAACTTATGTCACTTTCAGTTACTACATCTCCGTCAGTTATGCCTTCTACTGTTAAAGTTGGAGGTGTTGTATCCGGTTCTACTTCTTCCTCTTTTTCATCTTCATCTATATCTTCATTTTCATTTCCTTCTGTATCTTCATCTTCTTTTACTTCCCCTGTTACTTCAACAGTTGCGTATGGACGGATAATATTTCTTTCATCCGACTCATTCACACGGTTTGCAGATAAATGATATGTACCTGGTTCATCAAATACTATATTTGCTTTACCATCTTCATCTGTTAATATTTCTTCTCCATCTATCTGATAGACTTCCTCATCAACTAAAATAGATGCTCCGTCAACAGGGTTCACGACATCATAATTCACACCTGTTAATTCTACTTCTAAAGATTCTCCCGTTTCAACTGCATAATTCTCACTATTAAACCATGAGAATGTATTATCAGTGTAGTTTACAACATAATAAAGAACAATCGATTCTCCACCTTGAAGCTCCCGATCAAGAACACCTACTGGAACATAGGCATTATCAATAAAATACATCCACCCACTCATTGGACCGCTCGAAAATTCACTATCATTTCCAATCGATTGTATATAATTTCCACCAGAACCTAAACCAAAATCATTATCATCTTTTAAATCTAAATCATCAGCAGTTTCTAGCGCTTGAATGATTGCATGAATTGCCCTAGGCGAATCAGGAAATACAGACCGGTCGTTATTATTCCGATTGATATACTCCATCAATTCAAAGCTTTCAACGGTTAATTCAGTTGTTGGAACTAATGTTTTCTCATGTGTTTCTACTCTTACATCTACTGTTACAGGTGGAGCTCTTTCTTTTGTCTGCTCTGCTTTTTCATTATCTTCTACTTCTTCTTGATCCTCTTTTGGAGCATCTGGTGTTGCAGCAGGCTGGTCATTTCCCTGAGTATTTGCTTCATCACCGTCTTTCTCCTGCCCTTCCTCTTGATTGCTTCCTTTATTATCCGAATTTTCATTTACTTCTTTTGTTAATTCCTTATTATCATTTTCTTCATTTTCCTGGTTTTCTTTAGCACCTTCTGGTAATTCTTTCACACTTTCTTCCTTATCTAGTTCACTATCTTTTATTGTGGAACTATTTGCTAGAGTAGTAACCGGTGTCAAAAGCGAAGAAAACAATAATAAAAACGCAAATAAAACACTTAAGCTTTTCTGATTTCTTTTCATCTACCCACAAACCCCCCATATTATTTTAGTACAAACCTATGTAACAATGATTCTTTTTATTTTCAGCTAAACAATTACTCACTCCTTATCGAATGAAAAAACCCTTATCTCCAGAAAGAGATAAGGGTAACCTTATACATAAAGAACACTTTTAATTTACACAAAAATATCCTGTACATGCATAACCTTTTCCTGGAAGGCGTTTTAAGCATAAGTGTTGGCAAGTCTCCTGACTTATGGATCTTTGCGCTTCTCTTACCTTCCCAGTATGTACCAGTGGTAACACAAGAGTTGCTGTCCATTTACAGTGGCCGGTCCGTTCAGGATTTTCACCTGATTCCTTTTTAATTTTTTGCATGAAACAAAAAATCCTAACACAAACTATTCGATTGTCTATTCTACCATATAGTATAGACTAGATTCCTCCGGTTGACAAACTCTTTAAACATCGAATTGTTTTCAAATTCCATATAATAATCTTCCATCATCAGATCGTATTCACGAAAGATGAATCTACTATCGCGTTTCACCTCGAAGTGAATTTTAATACTTTTTTAGAAAACAGAGAAATATGGTAAAACAATAAAGATGGTAAGATAGCACCTTTAAAAATAGCAGATATTAATAATCCGTTCAAACTGCCTTCAATTAGAAATATAATTGTAAAAAATAAGCCAACAATGAATAAACCACCTGCTAAATATACGAGGAATCCAAAAATATATTTTAAAAGTGCAGTACGAAAATGAATATTGTCTAAATAGATATCTACAAAAAAAGAATAAAGGCTCCCACAAATTAAAAATACAGGTAACGAATACATAAGAAATACTATAAAAAGTCCCTCAAAAGAATTATAGCCAATCCCTGCTTGTTTTTCTTCAACTGGTGTATATCCTATAAAGGCTAAATATAAAGAAAGTACTAATGTAGAAAGTATAGCAGTAACTGTTTTTTCTATGAGAGTAGCACCCTTGTTTTTAACTTTACTATTCAGTATCAAAAAGTAACCTATTACAAGAATAGTTATTAAAACAATTCCTATCATTTTCTTTCCTCCAAAAAAATCTCAATTCACAACTACCATAGTACTTAAAATATGAAGTTATTATCTAGGTGCACAATTATTTGTTAACTAGCGCTATTCATCCTGTTTATTTTTTAACAATATCTCCACCTTTTCCTCTAAATCTTCAATTTTAATTACCAGTTTCATAATAACTGTAATTAACACCGCTGACAGAAATGCTATTAAGAGAAAAGTAAGCCAAAAGTTATCCAGGATAAATCCAGCAAATAAAAATAAAAAAGCTCCACCAAAAAAAAGACAAGCAACAAATATAGAAAAGAAATCTTTCATTTTATATCCTCCTGTCAATTTTAACAAATAATTAATTTCATAATAAGTGTTCTATTTTTTTGTGGTTTTCACTCTCATATTGTTTCATAAAATATTCCACTTATTTAATACGTTAACTTTTAGTTTACCATAAAATGTAACGATCCTCTAAAAGAAATCTGATAATTTAAAGTGTATCTTTTCTTTTTATTCATAGGGCATCATACACTTATATAATTTATAACTTTCTAGCTATCTGTCTAATATAGTTTATTTATACAACTTGTACTTCTCCAAATTATACCTTTTTTTGAAAAACCACTCATAATTATCTTGATATGTAAGGCAATACTGCTAAAGTCTATTTAATATTATATAAATTTTAAAAAAGGGCAAATACTTATGAGAGCTATTATTATAACAATGGTTGTATGTTATTTATTCGTTTTTTTATTTGGCAACTTAATAGTTGAGTTGCTCTTTCCTGGGGGAGATGTTGCAGAATCATATATAAAACCTATTTATTTGGGGGTTATATTTTTAAGCAGATTAATTGTCGGTTGTACTATTTATCTTGCGGAGGTGATTAGGGAAGGTAGAATGAATAATATGATAAAAACTACGATTTTATTCCAAAAGACAATAAATGAAGAGATCAAATGACGACCTTCATTATAGGGCCTTAGGATTCTATCACAAAAAAACAGATTGCTAGTTTGCACTAACAATCTGTTCGCTTTTGTTTATTAAATTATAATCAGTTAACTCTTCTAACGTTACCGTTGAAAGCATCTTTCCAATATCCACTACTCATACTAGCAACTGCAACTCCAGTACTAGATTGAGAACCTAGGAATTGTCCTCCACCTAGGTAAATACCTACGTGAGCACTTCCGCCAGGATTTGTAAAGAATACTAAGTCTCCTGCTTGTGCTTGACTATAAGAAACTGCTGCTCCTGAATTCATTTGTGCACCAGTATCTCTTGGTAAACTTTTTCCTGCTTGTCCGTATGCCCACTGAACAAATCCTGAACAATCAAATCCACCTGGGCTAGTACCACCCCATGCATAAGGAGTACCCATTACTGATTTACCAATACTGATCGCTGAACCGCCATTAGCTGGGGCTGGATTGTTTTTAGGTTTACTTTCTTTCTTTGCTGGAGTTGAAGTGTTACTTGAATTACTATTTGATGTTTGTTCTGCTGTTTCATTAGGCTCTGTAGTTTCAGCTGCAACTTCTGGAGTAGAAGGTGTTGTTGTTTCACTTTCTGCTGCTTCCGCTACTGCTGCAATTTCATCTCTTATTTCACTTTCTAATGAAGCTAAACTACTATCTTCTGATTCTAATGAAGCTTTCTTTTCTTTTAAGTCTGCTTCTTTATTCTTAAGTGACTTTTTCTTGTTATCTACTTCTTCTACTTGTGTAGTTGTGACAAATTCA
>Ga0209487_1003672_pt1 | contig 11970 bp, 12 predicted proteins | sample Poulit2012_FD_187524 | JGI IMG/M metagenome (GOLD analysis project Ga0209487, IMG submission 187524) | Agricultural soil microbial communities from Georgia to study Nitrogen management - Poultry litter 2012 (SPAdes) (version 2) | ecosystem: Environmental > Terrestrial > Soil > Agricultural land... | reverse complement strand
CAGGAGCAAATGCAGCATTAACAGCATTAATTGGCTCTGGCTTACCAACCGATCATTTTTTATTTTATGGCTTTTTACCTCGTAAGCAAAAAGCGAAGCGCGACATATTAGCAGCATTAAAAAACCAATTAGAAACAATCATTTTTTATGAATCACCTTTTCGTATCAAAAATACGGTCGCAACCATTTATCATGAGTTAGGCAATCGACAAATAGTCATTGCCCGTGAATTGACCAAACAATTCGAAACTTATATTCGTGGCAAGGCTTCAGAAGTTAATCGTTGGTTAAAAACAAATGACATTAAAGGTGAGTGTTGTCTGATCGTATCAGGAAGTGAGCAAGCTGAAAGTAATGAACAATCGCTATGGTGGAGCCCCTTTTCTGTTGTTGAACATGTGAACCATTATAAAGAAACAGAACATTTAACGACAAAAGAAGCGGTAAAAAACGTCGCTAAAGATCGTCAAATGGGTCCAAGAGATGTTTATCAAATGTATCATCGCTAATGATCTGTTCTAAAGTTATGAAATTTATCAATTATTTCAAAGGATCATTGAAATGACAATCAATGCTAATGTTTAAATATATTTATAAAATGATTGATTACTCATGAAGTGTCACTATTCATTGTTTTTAATTTAAATACAAATGGAAAAAATATCGTAAAATAGCTACAATATATAGGGAAAGAGTCTACTCATCGATACAGGAGGAAAAATGATGGCAAATGATAAAAAAACATTTTATTTAACGACCCCGATTTATTACCCAAGTGGTGATTTACATATCGGTCATGCATATACAACCGTTGCTGGTGATGCGATTGCTCGCTATAAGCGAATGCGAGGGTTTGATGTCAGATATTTGACAGGAACCGATGAACATGGTCAAAAAATTGAGCAGGCCGCCAAAGAAGCGGGCAAAAGTCCACAAGTATATTTAGATGAGATCGTTGCTCGCATTCAAAAGTTATGGAAAAAATTAAAAATAACGCATGATGATTTTATACGAACGACTGAAGAGCGACATAAAAAAGTTGTCCAAAAAATTTTCACCCAGTTACTTGAACAAGGTGATATTTATTTAGATGAATATGAAGGTTGGTATTGTATATCATGTGAAGCCTTTTTCACAGACCGGCAACTTGATGATGGATGTTGCCCTGATTGTGGGAAAAATGTCGACAAAGTAAAAGAAGAATCATATTTTTTCCGAATGAGTAAATATGCTGATCGCTTAATTCAGTTTTACGAAGACAACCCACAATTCATTCAACCTGAAAGTCGTAAAAATGAAATGCTTAATAACTTTTTAAAGCCGGGTTTAGAAGATTTAGCCGTTTCTCGAACGACTTTTGATTGGGGAATTAAAGTTCCCGACAATCCTAAACATGTTGTCTATGTATGGATTGATGCCTTAACAAACTATATTACAGCTTTAGGGTACGGAACTGATGATGATAGTAACTTTAAGAAATATTGGCCAGCAGATGTTCATTTAATGGCCAAAGAGATCGTCCGTTTCCATTCCATTTACTGGCCGATTATTTTAATGGCTTTAGATTTACCATTACCAAAACAAGTGTATGCACACGGTTGGATTTTAATGAAAGATGGTAAAATGTCAAAGTCAAAAGGAAATGTGATCGACCCAGACGTTTTAATTGATCGTTATGGCTTAGATGCTTTACGCTATTATTTACTCCGTGAAGTTCCGTTTGGGCAGGATGGTGTATTTACACCGGAGGGGTTTGTTGAGCGAATAAATTTTGATTTAGCAAACGATTTAGGAAATCTGCTCAATCGAACGGTGTCAATGATCCAACAATATTTCGCTGGTGAAATTCCTGCATATAAAGCGAGTGTTACACCGTATGATGAGCAACTTGAAGCAGTTGTTAAGGAAACTGTTACAAATGTTGAAACAGCTCTAGATCAGATGCAGTTTTCTGTCGCTTTAACGACGATTTGGCAGTTGATTAATCGAACGAATAAATATATTGATGAAACAGAACCATGGGTTTTAGCGCGTGATGAAAATAAAAAAGAAGCTCTCGGTTATGTCATGGCGCAACTTGTTGAATCTTTACGAAAAATCGCTATTATGTTACAACCCTTTTTAACAGAAGCACCTATGGAAATGTTTAAGCAGTTAAATATTACTGATGAACATGCCAAAACATGGGATAGTTTATATGATGAACATCACGTACCCGTAGGAGCGCAAGTTAACAAAGGCAAACCACTTTTCCCGCGTTTGGATGCAAAAAAAGAAACAAAAGCGATTCAACAAATGATGCATCGTCCAGTAGAACAATCGGATCAAGCGTCTGAAACACCACAAATAACGTTTGATCAATTTAGTCAAATGGATTTACGAGTGGCAGAAGTTATCCAAGCCGAGCATGTGAAAGGTACCGATAAACTCATTAAACTGCAGTTAGATCTCGGAAAAGAAAAGCGTCAAGTTGTTTCAGGAATTGCTGAGTATTATACACCGGATGAACTGATCGGTAAACAAGTGATTTGTGTAACAAATTTAAAACCTGTAAAATTACGTGGTGAATTGTCGGAAGGTATGGTTTTATCCGGGGAAGATGATGCAGGCAACTTAGTTTTAACAACGATTGCTGGATCATTACCAAATGGTTCAATCGTTAAGTAAATCGTGCTTCCAAAGGGTTGTCCACTATGATGTGGGTAACCCTTTTATATATGTTTTAGACGTTTAAAAAAATATAAGGGATGATGTTTGATGTTATTTGATACACATGTTCATTTAAATGCTTATCAATTCGCTGATGATCGTGAAGCGGTCATTGAGAGAGCATTTGCAGCCGGTGTTCGTCATATGGTCGTTGTTGGATTTAACGAGGAAACAATTCCCCTTGCCTTAGAAATCGCTGAAACGTATGAAACGATTTATGCAGCGATTGGTTGGCACCCTGTTGATGCGATCGATTGCACATCAGACGATTTAAAATGGATTGAATCGTTAACAAGTCATCCAAAGGTTGTTGCACTTGGAGAAATGGGTTTGGACTATCATTGGGATAAATCACCAAAAGATGTTCAAGCAGACATTTTTCGCCAACAAATTCAATTAGCGAAACAATTAAATTTCCCCATTATCATTCATAATCGGGAAGCAACCGAAGATGTCATTCAAATTTTACAAGAGGAAAATGCAGCAGCAGTTGGTGGTATTATGCATTGTTACAGTGATTCTGTTGCTTACGTAAACCCGAGTTTAGACATGAATTTTTATATTTCGCTTGGTGGTCCTGTTACATTTAAAAATGCTCAAGATCCTAAAGAAGTCGCAAAAGTTGTGCCAAGTGATCGGTTGTTAATTGAAACAGATGCCCCCTATTTAGCACCACATCCTTATCGAGGAAAACGTAATGAACCAGCATATGTTCGTTTAGTCGCTGAAGAGATTGCCAAATTACGCGGGCAATCACTCGAAGAAATTAGTGAGCAAACGACTAAAAATGCCTTTGAATTATTTCGGATATAGTAATCATTGACATATTTGTCATGAACTTGTAATATTATGCGATTTAAAAAGATAAATTGCGAATAGACTAGTGCAACACTAGTCTATTTTTTAATGGGCTGATCTTCAAGTAGCCGTTAAAAACACTGTTAAATCAATAGTTATAGCGATTACGATAAAAAAAGAGATTCGTTTATCTGTAATAAAGACGTAATGTAAACGTAAACGGTATGACTTTGACTTGGCATGTAACAGTTTATATAATCGGATTTGATATAAGGAGGCTATATCATGAAATCCATTGAGAGGCTTTTATCGGCCTTAAAGCCAAAGCTAGTTTTTCCAAGTGTTGCTATTTTGGCCATTATTGTTTTAGCTAGCCTTGGTATTTATAAGGCGACGCAAGCTACGGTTGTTGTCGCTGAAGATGGTAAATCAGAAACGATTAAAACACATGCTAAAACAGTGAAAGATTTATTTGATGCACTCGATATTAATGTGAATGAACATGACGATCTTTCAGAAGATCTTCATGCAACCGTTGAAGATGGAATGGAGATCGAATTTAAAAAAGCAAAACATATGATGTTAACGGTTGATGATCAATTTGCAAGTTATTACACAACAGCAGAAACGGTTGAACAATTTTTAGATGATGAAGATGTGGAAGTTACCGAACATGATGAACTATCCCATCGTTTGTCAGATGAAATTACTGAAGATATTCATATCCAAGTAACAAAAGCTTATCCGATCACTATTTTTGATGGTAAAGAAAAACAAAACGTTTGGACTGTGGGCGGAACTGTTGAAGAATTACTTGAAAAAAATGATATTAAGATTAAAAAACATGATAAAGTAAAACCGAACATCTATGAACAAGTATTTGAAGATCGAGATATTAAAATTACTCGTGTAAACTATGAAGAAGAAAAAGTTGAAGAAACTATAGATTATAAAACAGAAAGAATTGAAGATGACACGCTTGAAAAAGGCAAAGAAAAAGTTGTTACAGAAGGCGAAGCAGGAAAACTCGTTAAAACGTATCGGTTAACGTTTGAAAATGGAGAACAAGTCAAGCGTAAGAAACAAGAAGAAAAAGTGACAAAAGAGCCGACAAACAAAGTCATTGCAGTTGGTACCAAAGAACCTGAAGTCGTTCAATTAGCACAAGAAAAACCTAAGAAAAAAGCGAAACAATCAACGAAAGAACCGTCGAATGGAAAAGAATTTACGATGCATGCTACAGCATATACAGCAAATTGTAATGGATGCTCAGGATATACAGCAACAGGAATTAATATAGGCGCTAATCCAAATAAAAAAGTTGTCGCTGTTGACCCATCAGTTATTCCGCTCGGCTCACGTGTATGGGTAGAAGGCTATGGTGAAGCAATTGCTGGTGATACGGGCGGTTCAATTAGCGGAAATCGAATTGATGTTCACGTACCTGATAAATCGGCAGCATATTCTTTTGGAACTCGAACAGTCAAAGTAAAAGTGCTAGATTAAACCATTTATAAAAGTACTCTTACCATGATATGATGGTAAGAGTATTTTTTATGAAAGAGGTTCACAAGGATGAAAATAAAAGAAGTGATTGTTGTTGAAGGCAAGGCAGATCGTTTAAAAGTGTTGCAAGCTGTACAGGCTGACATTATCGAAACGAATGGTTCAGCCATTAGTGAACAAACGTTGAAAATCATTAAACATGCGGCAAAGAAGCGGGGTGTGATTGTATTGACAGACCCTGACTATGCAGGGGAACGGATTCGTCAAATCATTCAAGAAGCGGTTCCCGAATGTAAACATGCGTTTTTAACGAAACGACAAGCCACACCGAAAAAGCAAACAGATAATTTAGGGATTGAACATGCGAGTGTCTCCAATATTCAACGCGCATTAGCGGGTGTTTATGAAGTTGTTCCTAATCAAAAGTCTCCCCTCACGAAAGCTGATATGATTGCCTTAGGATTAATTGGCCAACAACAGTCGCAAAAAAAAAGAAGAATGTTAGGCGAACGATTAAATATCGGGTATCCCAACGGTAAACAGCTTCTTAAACGATTAACAATGTTTCAAATCTCAAAACAAGAATTAATTGATACATTAGAAGCGATTGAGCAGGAGGTAAATGATGAAAAATCGTAAATATATTGCGACACCTTCACGAACAAAAGAAATTTTAGCAACACATGATTTTTCTTTCAAAAAGAGTTTAGGGCAAAATTTTTTAATCGATGTCAATGTTTTAAAAAATATTGTTAAACATGCGGGTATTTCAAACGAATCAGGTGTCATTGAAATCGGTCCTGGCATCGGCTCCCTAACCGAACAATTAGCCATCCATGCAAAAAAAGTGATCGCTTATGAAATTGACCAACGCCTTGAACCATTGCTCGCCGAAACGTTACAAGCTTACGAAAACATTGAATTGATTTTTACCGATATATTAGAGGCAAATATTCATGAAGTAGTTAAAAAACACTTTTCTCATGTTGCGGACATTCATATCGTAGCAAATTTGCCGTATTATATTACGACTCCAATTATCATGAAGTTGTTAGAAGACAAATTGCCGATCACTCGACTCACTATGATGACCCAAAAAGAAGTTGCTGTAAGAATGAGTGCATTGCCAAGTGATAAAGATTATGGGTCCCTTTCAATTGCTGTACAATATTATACAAAAGCAAAAACAGTTATGGATGTCTCGCGTCATGTTTTTATGCCAAAGCCAAATGTCGATTCGGCTGTTCTAACATTGACGGTTCGAGAAAAACCACCCGTGGAAGTCATCGATGAGCCTTATTTTTTCGCCATCGTTCGAGCAAGTTTTGCCCAGCGTCGAAAAACTTTACGTAATAATTTAATCAGTTATTTTAAAGATCGCTTACCGAGGAAAGTCATTACAAACACGATTCAACGAGCAGGCATTGATGGGCAACGACGTGGTGAAACATTAACAATCCAAGAATTTGCGATGTTAGCGAATGCTTTTTATCATATCGAGCACAGATAGATCCGCCAAATGACTTAGCAAATGCACAAGACATTTAAAAAAGCATACACTATGCATAAGGTTGATGAATGAAATTAGAGGTGGGCGTATGGATCTAGCTGTAGGTGATCTTGTGACTCGTCATTCTTATGATCATGATTTACTCTTTCGGGTACATGCGATTCAAAATGATTTAGTTATTTTACATGGAGTTGATTTACGATTAATTGCCGATGCTCCCTTGGATGACCTTGTCCGAATATCTGATACAGAATTAAACCGACGGCGGAGAGCAGATCGGATGCAAACGGAAACTTCTTATCGATTGTTTCGCCAAGATTATCAACTTATCCAACGAAAAACTGATTATGAAATAAATGATCAGTTTACAGAGGCGATTAAACCTTTTCATCTCCCGGCAAAAATACTCCATTTAGATGGTGATCAAATATACTTGCGCAAATGTATACAACTTTATGAACGAATCGGTTTACAAGTTCATGGCATTCATATGAAAGAAAAAGAAATGCCTTCAGAAATACAATCACTTATTCAACGACTCCAACCAAACGTCGTTGTCATTACAGGACATGATTCATATTCAAAAAGTAAAGGCGATAAAAATGAATTACGAGCTTATCGCCATTCAAAATACTTTACAGAAGCTGTTCGAGAAGCGAGACGAATGTTTGCTGATTTGGACCAACTTATTATTTTTGCCGGGGCTTGTCAATCACATTTTGAATCAATCATCCGAGCAGGCGCCAATTTTGCTAGCTCTCCCGGTCGCATCAATATTCACGCCCTTGATCCTGTTTATATATGTGCTAAAGTCGCTTTTACTCCATTTATGGAACGAATTAACGTTTGGGATATTTTGAAAAATACTTTAGCGGGTGAACGTGGAATTGGTGGGATCGAAACAAAAGGGTTATTACGGGTTGGTATTCCTTTTGTTGAAAATAATTTATAAGTAATATGCATATATTTATTAATCGTGGGCAAATTAAACGATAACAATTGACACATATAGTCAATCTGCTATAATGTATAGTTTATTTGACTAAATAACAAGCATATGTTATAATTAGCTCACGAGGTGGATATAGTGAAAACATTACGTGAAATAAAGCAAAATCTTGAGAGTCAAATTGGCAGACGTTTGGAGTTAACCGCTAATGGTGGAAGAAGACGAACGATTAGCCGTTCGGGTGTACTTGCAGAGACTTATCCTGCAGTATTTGTTGTCGAACTAGATCAAGATGAAAATGCCTTTGAACGTGTATCCTATAGTTATGCCGATGTTTTAACAGAAGCTGTTGAATTAAACTTCTTCGATGAAAAATCACAAATTGCTGGTGAGTAGCAAAATAACTTTGCTACTTATTTTTTTGTGAAAAACTCGTATCGTAAAATTTACCGCCTTAATGTTAATGACAATGAATATCATTTTTGGGGAGTTACTTATGAATTTAGAAACAATGTCAATTAAAGAAATTTGGGAACAAGTTGAACAAGTCTTACGAACGGACCAAGAACCGTATAAACATTTAAACGCTATTTATGGGCTCCACTTAGATGAGGATGTTTACCAGCTTCATTTTAATAACGGTGAAATAAACTTTTATGAAGGTATCGTGGAAAATGCCCAATGCACGTTAAGGATGTCGGAAAAAAACTTTAAAAAGTTTCTCAAAGGTGACCTCAATCATGCGATGGCATTTATGTCTGGCCAACTTAAAGTAGATGGCGATATTCGTTTAGCTTTATCATTAGAAAAAATATTAAGAAAATATAATCTATTTTAAACATTCGGTGAGTTTATTTTCTCCAAACTTAAGCCAATCGGAAAATCGGCTATATAATAATGGAAACAATTGCTAATTACTAAGTGATCGTATAAAAGTTACTTAATCGGTTAAATTAAACATGTCGTAAAACAACTGAAAGGAGTTGTTCTTTCATGAGTAGGCGTCGTGGAATGATGTCGGACCGATTGAAAGAAGAAATTGCCAAAGAGTTAGGTTTTTACGACACGGTTCAGCGTGAAGGATGGGGCGGTATCAAAGCAAGAGATGCCGGTAACATGGTTAAGCAGGCCATAAAAAAAGCTGAACAACAGATTGAAGAAGAAGCAAACCCTAAATAGGGTTTGCTTTTTCCTTAACATTTTGGAAATTTACATAAACGTTTACAAACATCTGCTAAATTGACGAATTATACTTGCCTAAACACGGATGAAAGTGGTATATTTTTATTAATCATTCGGTTTTGGGGTGTCGTCATGAAACGGAGCCATCGTTTAGTTGCTTTAACGAATTATTTTTTAACACATCCACATGAACTTGTACAACTTTCTTATTTTGCGGACAAGTATACGTCATCAAAATCTTCAATTAGTGAAGATTTAACGATTATCGATCATATGTTCCAGCAAGAAGGTGTAGGTTTTTTAAAACGGACGTCTGGTGCAACAGGTGGTATTAGGTACATACCATTAGGTGCAAAAGATGAGATAGAGAAGTTTATTCATGAGTTATGTGATTTATTGAAAGACCCTGAGCGAATTCTTCCGGGTGGTTATTTATATATGAGTGATTTACTCGGCAATCCGGGTATTATGCGAAAAATTGGTCATGTTTTTGCGACTGCTTTTGCTCACCTAGATATAGATGTTATTATGACTGTCGCAACAAAGGGTATAAGTTTAGCCCATGCTGTTGCCTATCATTTAAATAAACCTGTTGTGACCGTTCGCCGGGATCCTAAAGTGACTGAAGGATCTTCTGTAAGTATTAATTATGTTTCGGGCTCTTCCCGTAAAATTCAAACGATGGTACTACCTAAGAGAAGTTTAGCAGAAGGCGCAAATGTTTGTATTGTCGATGATTTCATGGAAGCTGGCGGAACGATTAACGGAATGACTAGTTTACTCGCTGAATTTAATGCACAAGTGAAAGCGATTGGTGTTCTCGCTGAAGCAGATGATGAAGAGGATGAACGAGTCATTGAAGACTACCTCTCGCTTGTTAAAATAACGACAGTTGACGTTAAAAATCATTACACGAAAACAATTCCGGGTAATTTATTGCCATATTTAGCAACTAAATCTTAATAAAAATGGAGATAGTGATCAAATATTATCTCTATTTTAGCGTACATATTGTATGCGCTTTCATATATTTTTTAAATATTAAATTATTTCTAATATTTAGCAGGAGTTTTTATAGCTTTTGTTGAATATTGGAAGTAAGTCTTATGAAAAAAAAGGTGGTGAAACATCATGGAAGTAACTGACGTAAGGTTACGGCGTGTAAATACAGAAGGAAGAATGCGAGCGATTGCATCAATTACATTTGATGATGAGTTCGTTGTTCACGATATTCGGGTCATCGACGGAAATAATGGCTTGTTTGTCGCAATGCCGTCTAAACGTACGCCAGATGGCGAGTTTAGAGATATTGCTCATCCGATCAACTCAAGTACGCGCGCAAAGATCCAAGACGCTGTATTGGAAGAGTACCGCCGTGAGGGGGAGTCTGAAGACGATTTTGAAGAAGCAGGCGTTTCATAAAACTTAATAAATATGATTTAATAAGAGGACTAATCTTTATAAGATTAGCCTTCTTTTTTTGTCTGGAAATAAGCAATAAAATGGCCATCGTTACAATATTTGTCAATGACTGATGAATTTTGTAAAAGATGTGTGACATTTATTGAAATGAATGCATATTTAAGATATATTCAATTATGGACAAGTAGAATGGAGGTAACTCTCATGGCAAAACGTTTTGCTGTTATTTTAGCAGCAGGCCAAGGAACGCGGATGAAATCAAAAATCTACAAAGTTCTCCATCCCGTTGCCGGACGACCAATGGTGATGCATGTGATTAAACAACTTGAGTCACTGCAACTTGATGAATTGATCACAGTTGTTGGACATGGATCTGAAACGGTTAAAGAACGTATCGGACATTCAACAAAATTCGTCACCCAAGAAGAACAATTAGGGACCGGTCATGCCGTCATACAAGCGGAAGACCTTTTAAAAAATAAGGCAGGTACAACACTTGTCGTCTGTGGTGATACACCACTTATTACAGCAAAAACATACAAAGAACTCTTACAGCATCATGAGCAAACAGGAGCGAAAGCGACAATTTTGTCAGCAAAAGCACCTGATCCAACAGGGTATGGTCGAATTATTCGTGATGATCATGATGAAGTTGAACGAATTGTTGAACATAAAGACGCTAATGAAACTGAAAAATTAGTCGATGAAATTAATACAGGAACATATTGCTTTGATAATGTTGCTTTATTTGAAGCTTTACAAAATGTATCCAATGATAATGCGCAAGGTGAATACTATTTACCAGACGTTATTGAAATTTTACGTAATGCTTCGGAAAAAGTGAGTGCCCATGTAACGAATGACTTTTCAGAAACAATCGGTATTAATGATCGTATCGCCTTAGCCGAGGCCGAACAAATTATGAAACGTCGTATTTTAGAAAAGCATATGCATAATGGTGTGACAATCATCGATCCTGCAAATACGTATATTGGCCCGGATGTCATGATTGGCCAAGATACAGTCATTTATCCAGGAACGATGATCTCGGGTGAGACGAAGATTGGTACAGACAATACGATCGGTCCACATACCGACATTACTAATTGTACCATTGGTAATCATTTGACGATTAATCGTAGTGTTGTTAGGGAAAGTTATTTGCAAGACTATGCAGAAATCGGACCGTTTGCAAACATTCGTCCAGAGTCAGATGTTGGCAAACATGTAAAAGTCGGCCAATTCGTTGAAGTCAAAAAAGCAACGATTGGTGAACATAGTAAAATCCCCCACTTAAGTTATATCGGTGATGCTGAACTAGGCGAAAATGTAAATGTTGGCTGTGGGACAATAACAGTGAATTATGATGGCAAGAACAAACATTTGACAACGATTGAAGATGATGCTTTTATAGGATGTAACTCGAACTTAGTCGCACCTGTAACTGTTAAAGAAGGTGCATATGTTGCAGCAGGGTCAACGATTACGACGAATGTACCAAAAGATTCTTTAGGTATTGCACGCTCCCGACAGACGAACAAAGAGGGCTATGCCCGCAAACTTAAAAAACGAAAAGATTAACGGAGGGTTATTCATTATGACATCAGGCTATGCGGATAAGAGCTTGAAAGTTTTTTCACTCAATTCGAATCGTGAATTAGCAGAAAGTATCGCAAATCATATCGGAACATCGCTAGGAAAATGTACTGTTTCGACATTTAGTGATGGGGAAATTCAAATTAATATTGAAGAAAGTGTGCGCGGTGCGGAAGTATATGTCATCCAATCGATCAGTACACCTGTTAACTTACATATGATGGAACTGTTAATTATGATTGATGCATTGAAGCGTGCTTCCGCTCACTCGATTAATATTGTCATGCCCTATTACGGT
>Ga0209487_1003671_pt1 | contig 11973 bp, 11 predicted proteins | sample Poulit2012_FD_187524 | JGI IMG/M metagenome (GOLD analysis project Ga0209487, IMG submission 187524) | Agricultural soil microbial communities from Georgia to study Nitrogen management - Poultry litter 2012 (SPAdes) (version 2) | ecosystem: Environmental > Terrestrial > Soil > Agricultural land... | reverse complement strand
GTTAGTACATCTGTGTTGGAATCATCTAGTTGTGAAAGAGCATTTGAGGTAGTATTCGTATTCATGGCGTATCCAGACTCCAGTCTTATGTTGATCATTTCTTGCAGGAAACAATCAACAGGATACGCCATTTTTTTACCTACCTCATACACCAGAAATGACTATATCTCTTATAACGCTCTACATAAGCATTTTGCTGCGGCTTACCTGGCTGGATATGTAGTAAGGTGATTTGTTTTTGCTCAGCCCAGTGCAGCATTTGCGCACTGATAAGCTCTGGACCGTTGTCTAATCGAATATTATGAGGTTTACCACGCCACTCAATAATTTGATCTAAAACACGTGTCACGCGCTCTGAAGGCAACGAATAATCTACTTCTATGCCTAGCCCTGCTCGATTAAAATCATCAACTACGTTGAGCAGGCGGATAACTCGACCGTTAGAGAGCTTGTCATGCATAAAGTCTATGGACCATGTCTGATCAATCTGTGTGGCCGTTCCCAACGGTTCTGGGCGCTCTCGCACGAGACGACGACGAGGCTTGATACGTAAATTGAGCTCCAGTTCGCGGTAGATGCGGTAGACGCGCTTGTGATTCCATTTAAATCCTTTTACGTTGCGAAGATATAGAAAACATAATCCAAAACCCCAGTTTTTATAGGCGTAGGTGAGTTTTAATAGCCAGTTAGCGATAAGGTCATTCTCATAGCGGTGCCCCCTTTATTGAAAAACATTGCATATCAATTAATTTGACTTTGCGTCAGCGGGTTTTGCGTTATATTAATCAAAATCTAGCCGACCCCGAATTAAGCCCACGCTCAATTATGCAGCACTTTAGGCTATCGCATTCGCACCTATATCGGGCTTTTGAGGGCGACCTAGGGGTGGCCCGCATCATCCGCAACAAGCGGCTCGATTTGGCCTACCGCACCATATTATTAAATAAGCACAAGCCTCTTTCCATCAAAGAGTTAGCATTTAAGCGTGGGTTTTCGCCGCGTTCATAGTTTTCTGTTTTTTTTAAAGAGCGCTTTGGCTTAGCCCCCAATGAGCTGCAGGGTTTGCAAGAATCAATACCCAAAGATATGGATTCTGTAGAGCTGTTTCATCGTTATGTGGCCAGCCGCGTGCCGGATTAACTCGGATCTTGTTTTATAGGTGTTTTCCCTAGATGAACAAAATTTAACCACGGGAAAACCCTCACTACATATGTGAAATAGGCAGTAAAACCCTCATTTTTGGCTGCTATCGGCCTTACTATAACCTAATGGAATACAAAATTAATAAATAGGACTTTGACTCATAGGTGGGCTAATCTTAAGCTCCTAGTTGAATAGTCAACAATATAGGGAGACTTCAACATGAGAATAAGGTTATTAACGCCAGTGGCACTGGCAGTGGCTGGGGTATTCCTCACACCCGCCATTACCGGTTTAGGGGGGGCAGCTCATGCAGCGCAGAACCAAGAACTGCGTATTAGCTCGATGGCTGCAGATATTTCTACTTTAGATCCGCATCGTGCTACCTCAACTTCTGACAAGGCTGTGGTGGGGCAGATCTTTAATGGTCTCGTACGCTTTCCCCCAGGCAGCGCTGATCCAAGCGAGCTTGAGGCTGATTTGGCTGAGTCTTGGGAGGTTTCGGATGACAATACGGTTTGGACTTTCACGCTTAGAAAGGGTGTCCCGTTTCATCATGGTTATGGCGAGCTAACCGCCGAAGATGTGGTGTTTTCTTTGCAACGGGCAGCAGACCCTGACCGTTCGAGTTTTTCTACCGGCTTTAGTGGCGTCAAGTCGATCGAAGCGCTTGATGATTACACGGTGGAAATTACGCTTGAGTACCCTGATGTCAATTTTTTAGGTTTGGTATCTGACTATCACGGTGGAAATATAGTTAGTAAGAAAGCCGTAGAAGAGCTAGGCGACAAATTTGGTTCGCAGCCAGTTGGGACTGGGGCTTTTGCTTTTGATGAGCACAATACGCAGCAATATGTAAAGCTTGCCGCACATAATGATTATTTCCGCGGGCAGCCTGAAATTGCTTCAGTGACCTTTCAAATGATTCCATCAGATAGTGCCCGCGAGCTTGCTTTTAACTCGGGCGAGATTGATATCGCACATGGTAAACGCGAGCAGCGTTGGGTAGAGCGTATTAAAGATCAGGGCGTCAATATTGATATTTTTGAGCCCGCCGAGTATAGAAATCTGCATCTAAACAGAAATTACGCCCCGTTAGATGACCTGCGTGTCCGTCAAGCTATTGCAGCAGCCATTGATGTAGACCAAATTGTTCAATATGTAGGTGCTGATGTGGCCGACAAAGGGTGTTCGGTTGTGCCACAGGGTTATATTGGGCACACCTGCGAGTTTGGTGGCTATGAGCACAATATTGACAAGGCCAAAGCCTTGCTTAAAGAGGCTGGGCACCCTGATGGTATTACCATCAAATCGGTGGTGTCTAATATTTCGGCGCAGCTACCCATTATGGAGGTCATTCAGGCACAATTAGCCGCGGCTGATATTACCCTTGATATGGAGGTTGTTGATCATGCAACCTACCACGCCAAGAGTAGGGAAGACCAAAGTGCCATCGTGTTTTATGGGGCAGCTCGCTTCCCTGTAGCTGATACTTATTTGTCAGAGTTTTTTGACTCGGCAGCTGAGATTGGCTCGCCTACAGCCATGTCAAACTTCTCCCATTGTTCGGTTGCTGACGAGCAGATTCGGGCCGCTAAGGTTGAGCCTGATGAGCAAAAGCAACTGCAACTGTGGCATGATGCGCAAACAAAAATCTTTGAAGATGTCTGTGCCATTCCGTTATTTGGGCTGAAACAGGTCTGGATGCACAGCGATGATGTTGATTATGGTTACGAGCTCACGGGTGCATTGAACCTAGCACCTATGATCACTGAGCAGACCCGTCTGAATAAATAATAGGTAAACACCTCCCCACCACGACCGTGGTGGGGTAGGCCAAAACTACTTTATAGGGTTAGTTACCACGCGGAGTTAGCTACTTCAAAAGGTTAGCTGCTTTAGTGGGTTAGCTGTTCTTGGATGGTTTTTACTTTTAAAGCAAACTCATCTGCTACGTCTCGGGTTTGATCGACAAAGGTGTCAATTAAGGTAGGGTTTCTAGAAATACGATTTCTGCACAGCAGAAAGGAGTAGTACAGGTCGGGCAAAAACTTACGTAAAACAATTTCATTAGACATGCCCTCAGTAAAAATAGGGTGCACCAAAGATACGCCCAAGCCCTCGCGAACAAACTCGCAAAGTGTGGGGGCGGCACTCGTGCTTACTACCGTGTTAAGGGTGACATGGGCTTGTTGAAAGGTACGTCTAACTAGGTTTTCAATGCGTGTGTTTTGCTCGAAAGCAATAAAGGGCTCGTTGTCTAAATCTTGAGTGCGAATAACTCTTTTTTCTGTTAGGGGGTGCCCTTTGGGCAAGGCGCAAACTAAGGGCGAGGGGATGATTGGCTCTTGAGTAATGTGTGGGTTTTGGATGTTGGCACTGACTAAGGCGACGTCAATCTGTTGTGAGGCTAACCAATCAACCAAATATTGCGAGCTGCGCACATGGATAGAAACCTCGATGTCGGGGTGTTTTTTAAAGACACGAGAAACCACCTGACGGATAAAAACACCTGATAAGGCAGGCATTACCCCTACATTAAGTTTCTTTTGATCGTCTCTTTTTATGGTCTCTACTGCTTGTTCTATTTGGTGTAAACCGATGAGTATTCTGTCGATTTCCTCGTATAAACGCATACCCTGCTGGGTCGGGATCAAGCGCCCGCTTGTGCGTTCAAAGAGGGTGAGCTTGGTTTCCTGCTCGAATTTAAACAAGAGTTTACTGATGGCGGGTTGTGAGATGTTGAGCGCCTCGGCAGCACGCGTGGCGGTGCCATGCTCAATCACAGCCTTAAAGACCTCGACTTGGCGCAAGCTAAATAACTGATGCATAGATGTGATTTTTAAATTATCGCATGAGATATGCGCAAAAAATTGACTAAGAGAGATATCTATCAATGAATGACATAACAAGCTATGACCTGATTATAGTCGGCGGTGGGGTTGTTGGCTCATCGCTTGCCTATGGGTTGGCTCGCGCTGGGCAGAGAGTTTTGCTCTTAGATGGCGCAGACTCAGACTATAGGGCAGCAAGGGGTAATTTTGGTTTGGTATGGGTGCAAGGCAAAGGGTTCAATCACCCCGAGTATCAGTGGCTATCGCGTCACTCGGCCTCGATGTGGCCCGACTTTGCTCAGCAGCTTAGTGCTGAAACGGGCATAGATTTGGCCTATGAGAACAAGGGTGGCTTTCATTTTTGTTTGGGCGAAAAAGAGTGGGAACAGCGGCGTGCATTATTACAAAAATGGCATGAACAGCTACCTGATGAGCCCGTAGACACCACCATGCTTAGTCGTGCTGAACTAATACAAAGGCTGCCAGAGGTAGAGTTTGGCCCAGATGTATCCGGTGCAAGTTATGGTGCACTCGATGGCCATGTTGACCCCTTAGCCTTATTGCGTGCCTTGCAATTGGCTTTTCTTAAAAATGGTGGCACCTTGCACAGCAACACCTATGTGTCTCATATCGAGCAACGTATGGGTGGTGGTTTTAAGGTCAGGGCAAATGAAAAGCAGTACGAGGCAGCACAAGTGGTGATTACAGCTGGCTTGGGCACCGAAACATTGGCCCAACAAGTAGGCATGAACGTGCCTGTGCGACCAGAAAGGGGGCAGCTTTTAGTAACCGAGCGGTTGGCCCCATTTTTGGGCTTTCCGGCGAGTGGAATCCGACAAACATCGCAAGGTACTGTGATGATAGGCGTGACCAATGAGTCTGTTGGTTTTGAATTAAATACTACGGTAGAGAAAGCCTCAGTTATGGCCCATCGGGCGATTAGTATTATTCCGCGCCTAAGGCAGGCGCGCTGGGTGCGGCACTGGTCGTGTTTGCGGGTGTTAACCCCTGATTCTTTGCCTGTATACGCTGAGTCTGAGCTTTGTCCGGGTGCTTGGGTAGCCGCCTGCCACTCGGGTATTACTTTGGCGGCTTTTCATGCTGATACCTTAGCGCATTACATAGGTTCTGCATCGCTAGGTGCTGAGTTATCTAAATTTCATTATGGACGGTTCAATGTTCAAGCAGATTATTGATAAAGACACAGAAACCCTGACCATTTATGTCGATGGTGCACCTGTGCAGGCTATTGCAGGTGAAACTGTGGCAGGTGTTGTACTACGGTTGTCCTCTCCTGTTATTCGTAAAACCCCCGTCAAAGGGCAGATGCGCGCACCATATTGCCTTATGGGGGTGTGTTTTGAGTGTTTGGCAATTGTAGATGGTGAGGCCTCAAGTCAGACATGCATGATCCCGGTTCGCCATGGGATGACAGTCGAGCTTCAAGATGGAAAACGGAGTATATAGAGTGGAAAAGCAAGTTGAAGTTTTGGTCCTGGGTGCCGGGCCTGCGGGCATGAAGGCAGCCATTGAAGCCTGTAAGCATGGTGTTGATGTAATGCTCGTTGACGAGCAGCCAACCCCAGGTGGGCAAATTTGGCGGGCAGTAGAGCAAAGCGCGCAAAAAAATCTAAATGAGGTTTTGGGCGCAGATTATTGCGCTGGTTTGCATGTGGCCCAAGCATTTAGACAAAGTCGGGTTAATTATCAGCCATTGACTCAAGTCTGGCAGATTGAAGCTGAGCAAGACGGCTGGCAAGTATATATGAGCCATGAGGGCCGTGCGCATACGGTTTTTGCGAAAAAAATCATTTTGGCTACTGGCGCACAAGAAAGGCCCATGCCTTTTCCAGGTTGGACGCTGCCAGGCGTGCTCACTGTGGGGGCGGCGCAAATAGCGTTGAAAACCTCGGCCGAGATACCCGCTGAGCCCGTGTGGATAGCAGGTAGTGGCCCTTTAGTTTTGCTTTATATTCATCAGCTCTTACAGGCAGGGGGCGAGGTGGCTGGTTGGATAGATACCAGTCCGCCGCCAAAAATCGGCCATAAGCTGCCCCTATTATTTGGTGCTTTGGGTTCGTGGCGGGCCATTCAAAAAGGGCGACGGTGGTTAAAAGCTATTCAGGCGCATGGTGTACCTATTTATAAAAACACAAAGGGTTTTCAAGCATTAGGTGAGGAAAAGCTCCAGCAAATACAAATTCAACAGGCAGACGGGCGTACTGAAATATTTCCGGCCTCGGTTTTATTGCTGCATGATGGGGTGATTCCTTCAATACACGTGACTGAGTCTATAGGTTGTGAGCACGAGTGGTGTGCTCAGCAGCAGTGTTTTAAACCCAAACTAGATGATTGGTACCAAACAACCTTGCCCGGGGTCTATGTGGCCGGTGATGGGGCGGGCATTTTGGGTGCTGAGGCTGCCTTGGTGCAAGGGCAGTTGGTCGGTTTGGGGGTGGCGCAAAAGCTTGGCCATCTGAGTCAAGAGCAAGCCCAGCCACAGCTGCAGCAGCTAGAAAAGTATTTGCACAAAGAGCGTCAGCTACGCAAGTTGCTTGATGCATTGTACCCACCACGTGTTGATTATCAGGCATTGGCCGATGAGACTATTGTTTGTCGTTGCGAAGAGCTAACCGCTGCTGATATACGGGCCGTCTTGCCTCTTGGCACCCCTGGCCCCAATCAGGTTAAATCACTCACCCGAGCGGGAATGGGGCCATGCCAAGGTAGGCAGTGCGGCTATACGGTTTCTGGTTTGATTGCTGCGGCACAAAATAAAACGATCAAAGAGGTTGGTTTTTATCGTGTGCGCCCGCCCTTAAAACCCCTGACACTGGGGATGTTAGCCTCATTAGATGAGGATGCAAAACCATGACAAAGCGCAGTACACAAATTGCTGTGATTGGTGGGGGACTGCATGGTTTGTCAGCAGCTTTGCAACTGTTGTTGGCTGGCAAGCAGGTGGTGATTCTCGAGCGTCGTTGGGTCGGGCGACATGCCTCAGGGGCAACGGCTGCTGGGGTGCGTACCCTAAACCGTGATTTCAGAGAGCTTGATCTATCGCTAGAGTCGATGGCGATGTGGCCACAATTGCCGCAACTCGTAGGCGATAGTTGTGGCTTTCATGCCGGTGGACAAATTTGTGTGGCTCAAGATGAGCAAGCACTGGCCAAGCTACAAAAGCGGGTAAACACGCTACAAGCAAGGGGTTATACCCACGAAGAGCTTATATCTGTGGATGAGTTGCGCAAAATCATCCCTAGCCTAACAGGGCCCTGTGTCGGGGCGTCTATTGCACGGGATAACGGTTCAGCCGACCCGCATCGTATGTTACGGGCCTATAGGGATCGCGTTGAGGCCTTAGGCGGGCAAATCATCGAACAATGTGGTGTGCAAAGTCTTGAGCGCGTGCACGATAAGTGGGTGGTTAATACGAACCAAGGCGTATGGCAGGTTGAGCATATAGTCAATACTGCTGGCGCTTGGGGCGCTGAGGTTGCAGCCATGGTGGGTGATAACTTTCATATTGGTACAAAATCCTCCATGATGATGGCAACCGAGCGTATGCGCCCTTTTATTAACTCGGTTGTGTCTATTTTGGGCCGTTCGCTTTCGTTTAAACAGTCTGATCAAGGCACATTGATTATTGGTGGTGGGTTGCAGGGTGTACCAGATTTAGAAAATGAAACTTCTACTGCCAAAATGAGTGTGCTATCAAAAGGGGCGCGCGCGACCACCGATTTGTTTCCTGATTTGGGTGGGGTGCGAATTGTGCGTGTATGGTCAGGCCTCGAGGCTACAACAGGTGATTTATTACCTATTGTGGGGCCAGCACTCAATGCCCCTAACTTTGTGCATGCCTTTGGTTTTTCGGGGCATGGGTTTCAGTTGGTACCAGTAATGGGTTTGGTGGTCAGAGATTTGATTTTAGAGGGCAAAACCAAACTGCCCATAGATGAATTGTTGCCAACGCGGGAGTTACCCGAACCACAATTTCCCTAATTGTGGTTGTTATCAAGAGGTCTAATCGAGATGTTACGTTTCGCGTTAAAACGCATTCTATTAGCTATACCCACCCTATTAGCGGTGCTCACGGCTGTATTTATATTGGTGCGCTTAGTGCCGGGTGACCCCGCTGCAGTGATACTTGGTGACCAAGCCAGTCAAGGGGCATTAGAGGCTTTAAGAGAGCAGTTGGGTTTAAATCTGCCGCTCTATCAGCAGTATTTCCATTTTTTGGGTGATGTGTTGGTGGGCAATTTTGGCAACTCAATGTCTACTGGTCGGCCTGTTTTAATGGAAATTGCAGCTGTTTTGCCTTGGACCATACAGCTAACTGTAACGGCCATTGTGTTGGGTGCTGTTTTAGGGATTCCTTTTGGCGTCTGGGCAGCGCTTAATCGCAATGCTTGGCCCGATTATGTGAGTCGAATTGCTACGTTGCTGGGGCTGTCTTTTCCCGCTTTTGTGTCTGCCATCTTGATGTTGCTGGTTTTTGCTATCTATCTGGGCTGGTTTCCTGTTGTCAGTCAGGTCAAGACCGGTGGCATTTTAGAGCAACTGCGCAGTCTTGCCCTACCAGCCTTTAACTTAGCCCTCATCATGATGGCCTATGTGATGCGGGTTACCCGTTCATCAATGTTGAATGTATTGGGCGAGGACTACATCCGTACAGCACGGGCTAAAGGCGTGCATTCGTTGCGCTTAATATTGCGTCATGGGTTGCGTAATGCGTTGATCCCTATTGTGACGGTAGTAGGTTTGTATTTTGGGACACTGATCGGCAACTCAGTGCTAACAGAAATTGTGTTTAACCGACCTGGGCTGGGCAAGCTCATATTGGGTGCGGTAAATATGCGCGACTACACCTTGTTGCAGGGGTTAATTATTGTGTTTGCAAGTTGTGTCATCGTGGTGAATATCATCACGGATTTAATTTATGGTTTAGTTGATCCAAGGGTGAAATTCCAATGAGTGCTCCAGTTCCTATCGCTACGCCCGAGGTCGAGCGCCCACGGCAGTCCAGATTTGGCCATGTTTGGCAGGCTTTTAAACGCAATCGCCTGTCATGGGTGGGGTTAGTATTGCTATCAACCATTATCTTGATGGCTGTGTTTGCGCCTTTGATAGCGCCTTATGATCCGATTGCTCAAAACATATTGGCCCGTCTAGAGGGGCCTTCGGTCACCCATTGGTTGGGTACTGATAGCTATGGTCGTGATGTGCTTTCACGCTTAATTTATGGTGCCCGCATTTCTTTGACGGTGGGTTTTGTAGCAATTTTGATAGCAATGACTATTGGCACCACTTTGGGTGTGCTTGCTGGCTATATTGGCGGTTTATTTGATCGCTTGGTGATGTCTTTAGTTGATGTCTTGTTGTCTTTCCCATCTTTGGTGTTGGGGTTAATGATAGCGGCCATGTTGGGGGCGAGCTTAGAAAATCTAATCATCGCCATTGCTATTACTGAAATAGCGCCTTTTGTACGGGTTGCCCGAGCACCCACCAGCTCGCTCAAAGAGCGTGATTTTATCGAGGCTGGTCGGGCGTTGGGCTATAGCCCACTAAGAATCATGGGGGTGCATGTCTTGCCAAATATGATTTCTGATGTGGTGGTATTGGCCTCGCTCTGGACTGCCTCGGCCATTCGTACTGAGGCATCGTTGAGTTTTATTGGCTTGGGTGTCCCCCCGCCAACCCCTACTTGGGGCAGCATGATTAGAGAGGGTTTCGAAAATATTCTCGATGCATGGTGGTTGGCCGTATTCCCTAGTTTGGCCATTTTGCTAACGGTATTAGCGTTGAACTTACTGGGTGATGCCATGCGTGATGCAATTGACCCCAGATTGCGCTCGGAGTAGTAGTTATGAACAATAGTAAACCCATACTTGAGCTTAAAAACCTAAGCACAGAGTTCAATATACAGGGGCAGTGGCATGCGGCTATTCGTGATGTCTCGCTGACGGTTAGGCCCAACGAAACTGTTGCCATAGTAGGCGAGTCGGGTAGTGGTAAAAGTGTTACTGCTTTATCTGTGTTGCGTCTGTTGCCCCAAACAGGGGCACGCCACGGTGGTGGTGAGGTGTTATTTGCTGGCCGCGATCTGAGTCAGTGTAGTGAAAAAGAAATGATAGATATACGTGGCAACTCTATAGCCATGATCTTTCAAGAGCCTATGACGTCATTAAACCCAACAATGACAGTAGGGGACCAAATCGCTGAGGCGGTACGGCAGCATCGTAAAATCTCTTGGACTGAGGCCCGAAAAATCGCATTAAATGCGCTAAACGAGGTAAAAATACCTGGTGCCGAGCGCCGCTTTAAAGACTACCCACACCAGTTTTCAGGGGGGATGAGGCAACGCGTCATGATTGCAATGGCCTTGGCATGTCAGCCACAGGTATTGCTTGCTGATGAGCCAACCACAGCTTTGGATGTCACGATACAAGCGCAAATACTTACCCTTTTAGATGAGTTAAAGACCGCGTACGGGATGGCAGTGGTCTTTATTACACATAACCTTGGCGTGGTGGCGCAGATTGCCAACCGTGTTGCCGTGATGTATGCAGGCGAAATTGTCGAGCTTGCCCCAGTAGAGGTGTTGTTTGAGCGCCCGGCACACCCTTATACCGAGGCATTATTGCGCGCCATGCCGCGAGTTGACACCAAGGCCGCCGCTTTAGAGCCTATTGTGGGCAACGTGCCGCCTATTACCGCCTTTCCGAAAGGGTGCGCATTTGCCCCACGTTGCCCATTGCGTACCGAGCAGTGTGTGCAAGAGCACCCAACTATGCAACGCCTAAAAAATGCCGAGCAAGAGGTGCGCTGCTTTGTGCGCGCGCAAGAGTATGGAGTACAGCCATGAGTCAGTATATTTTGCAGGTAAAAGACTTAGTGAAAACCTTTGAAATAGGTGGGGGGTTTTTGGGGGGCGAAAAGCAAATCGTACGGGCCGTAAATGGGGTGTCTTTTGATCTCATTCGTGGGCGTTCGATAGGGCTAGTTGGCGAATCAGGCTGCGGTAAATCTACTGTTGCACGCACCATTTTGAGACTACTCGAGCCAGATAGTGGGCAGGTGCTATTTAATGGCAACGACTTTGCCCAAGCAAATGGGGCACAATTACGTGCATTGCGGCAAAAAATACAGATAGTCTTTCAAGACCCTTTTGCCTCTTTAAACCCACGTCGAACGGTACAACAGACTTTGGCTGAGCCTTTATACGTGCACAAGCTGGGTACGCCCGCCGAAATAGACCGTCGGGTCAAACAAATCTTAGATGAGGTAGGGTTGCCACAGTCGGCACTTGATCGTTACCCCCACGAGTTTTCGGGCGGGCAACGACAGCGCATAGGCATTGCGCGTGCCTTGATACTCGACCCTGAGCTGATTATCGCTGATGAGCCCGTATCAGCACTAGATGTATCAGTACAGGCGCAGGTACTACAGCTATTAGAGCGGTTAAAAACTGACCGAGGGCTGTCTTTTGTGTTTGTATCGCACGATTTAGGGGTTGTGCGTTATTTTTGCGATGAGATCTGCGTCATGTATTTGGGGCGTATCGTTGAAAAAGGCCCCACAGAACAAGTCCTCGATGCGCCGATGCACCCCTACAGTCGGGTGCTGCGTGACTCATCACCCGTACCTGACCCCGCCGCACGCATAGAGCTAAGCCGCATAGTAGGTGAGGTACCGGCACCAACCAATTTGCCTAATGGTTGCACCTACCACCCACGCTGTGCCTATGCTGATGAGCGCTGCAAGGCACAGGCACCCCACCCCCAAAGGCAGGGTCAAGAGCGTGAGGTGGCATGCTTTCACCCTTTGCTCGAGCATGTATAGCAGCGTGCAGCCCCTATGTGTTGCCCTGTCGCCCCTTAGGCACACCTTAGGCCCAAAACAAAAAGCCCTGTCAGCATGCACTGACAGGGCCTTAAATTTGGTTGCGGGGGCCGGATTTGAACCAACGACCTTCGGGTTATGAGCCCGACGAGCTACC
>Ga0209487_1003670_pt1 | contig 11973 bp, 9 predicted proteins | sample Poulit2012_FD_187524 | JGI IMG/M metagenome (GOLD analysis project Ga0209487, IMG submission 187524) | Agricultural soil microbial communities from Georgia to study Nitrogen management - Poultry litter 2012 (SPAdes) (version 2) | ecosystem: Environmental > Terrestrial > Soil > Agricultural land... | reverse complement strand
TATCTGCAGCTGCTCAACCCGCCGGGGCTGACCCCGCTGCGCCCGTTCTACGACTTCGCCTACTGGGTGATCATGGACATGATGCCCGAGCCGGTGCAGGCCGCCGTCGACTTCCGCCAACCCAATCCGCTGGTCCGCCACGGCTATCGCCGGACCGCACGGGCCCTGCTCAACGCCCCGCACCTGCTCGGCGAGATCCGCGAGGTGCGGGCGGCGCACCGCCGGTTGACATCGGCGCCGGCGGGCCGTCGCGCCGTCGAGCAGGTCGCCTCATGACCGCCCCCAGCGCGTCGGCCGCCCGCTCACCGCTGCCGCCCAGCGCTCACCCCTACGACTACTACTACCGTCCCGGGTCGGCGTTGCGCCCGCCGCCGCCGCGGCTGCGCCGCGACCCGTCCTGGGCGGCGCTGTCGGTGTTCGACGCAGCGCGCCCGGCGCAGCCGTCGGCGCGGCAACATGCGCTGCTGGAGCTGTTCATCGACCACTACTGGCAGGGCGATGCGCTGATGGACGCGGTCGTGGAACGCTTCCGCACCCTGGGCATGCGCACCGGGCGGCGTCTGCTCGATCAGGCGCTCGACGAGGGCATCGAGAGCCTGACCGCACCCCCGACCGAACTGGTGGAGCTGTTCGCCAGCCTGGATCGGCCACCGCACTGGCACGATCCGGTGATCTGGGAGCGGGGCCGCCGGCTGTGGATCGACTGTTCGCTGGCGGGCAAGATCGGCATGGGCATCCAAGACGCGATCGGCACGTTCGTCGGCGAAGAGGTGTCGTCGGCGACCGGGGCGACCAAACGCTTCGTCAACGCTCCGCTGGTCCGCAACCTCGAGACCGCGCAGTGGTTCCACGCCGCCACCAAACCGGGATTCCTTCACCGCCACAGCCGGGAGTTCAAAGACACCGTGCGGGTGCGGCTGATGCACTCGCAGGTGCGGTTGGGCCTGCGGCGTTCCTGGGGCGACGAGCATTTCAGTCGGCACGGCAACCCGATCTCGACGAGCACCACGCTCGGCGCCGCGGTGACGTTCGCCCTGTTGCCGATGCTCACCGACCACAACCACGGCCGGCGGGCCCGCACCGAGGACATGGACGCGGTGATGCGGTACTGGGCCTACATCGCCTACGTCTTCGGCGTCGCCCCCGAGATCATCCCCACCACCGCCGCAGACGGCATCCTGCTGGCCGACTACATGGTGGCCACCGCCGGGGGCCCCACCGCCGGCACCGCGATGATGACCCGGGCGGCCGCCGACAACCTCGCGGCCGTGCCCGGAACGGTCGGCCTCCTCGCCCGCGCGGCGGTCGCGCCGGCCCTCGGCGCGGTCGCCTACTACAGCGGCGCCCCGCTGGCGCGTGCCCTGGTGTCGGCCACACCGTATCGGGCTGTTCCGCTGCAGCCGTGGACGACGTTGACCGGGCTGGCCGTGCACGCCTGCGTCAAATACCGGATGGTGCTCGACAAGCTGCCCGGCGCCGCGCTGCGGCGGTCGCTGCGCGCCCGCCACAGCGATCCGTGGTGGGCGCTGAATGTGCAGATCGCCCAGTTGCTGGCGCGCCGTTCCGGGGTCGGCCACACCGGCTACCGCCACCACGACGCCACCGCCGGCTGCCCGGTGCACTGAGGGGCGCGGGCTCAGGGGCTCCTGCGTAGCGCCGAACCCTTGTGCATGGCGACATGATCGGTTTTGTCGCTTTTGATCTCGTACTGCGGGTCCTCGGGGCTGCAGCGGCGCATGTGCCCCTTGTACTCGACGTCGCGGGTGTGCACCCTGGTGATGGTCCCGCTGACGTGGCCGGCCTCGGAGTTCCACCACACGTGGTCACCGACGTTGAATTCCGTCACAATCGCACCTCGATTCCGTTGCCGGCCACCAACTCTCCGATCACCGGGTAGCCGGGGACCTCCCCGGCGACCAGCAGGCCGCCGGAGGTCTGCGCATCGGCCAGCAGCAGCAGCTCCTCCTCGCCGACACCGGCGCCGACCCGCAGCTGTGGGCGCACCCACTCGAGGTTACGACGGGTGCCCCCGGAGATGTAGCCGTCACGCAGAGCGTCGCGCGCCCCGCTGAGCACCGGCACCGCCGCCGCGTCGAGCACCGCGGCGACCCCGGAGGCGCGGCACAGCTTGTGCAGGTGGCCGAGCAACCCGAACCCGGTCACGTCGGTGGCCGCGGTCGCTCCGGCGGCGACGGCGGCCTCGGCGGCCCCGGCGTTGAGCTCGACCATGGCGGCGACCGCCTCGTCGAACACCTGCCCGGTCTGCTTGTGCCGGTTGTTGAGCAACCCCACCCCGATCGGTTTGGTCAGCGTCAGCGCCACCCCGGGGCGGGCGGCGTCGTTGCGCAGCAGCCGGGCCGGGTCGGCCACCCCGGTCACCGCCATCCCGTATTTGGGTTCGGGATCGTCGACGGTGTGCCCGCCGATGACCGGGCAGCCGGCCTGCGCGGCGACCGCCTGCCCGCCGCGCAGCACCTCGGTCAGCATCTCCAGCGGCAGCACCTCGCGGGGCCAGCCGACCAGGTTGACCGCCACCACGGGGCGCCCACCCATCGCGTAGACGTCCGACAGCGCGTTGGCCGCCGCGATCCGGCCCCAGTCGTAGGGGTCGTCGACCACCGGGGTGAAGAAGTCCGCGGTGGCCAGCACCGCCAGGTCGTCACCGACGCGCACCGCGGCGGCGTCGTCACCGTCGTCGAGCCCGACCAGGATGTCCCCGCCGGCCTGCCCGGTCAGCCCGCGCACCGCATCTTCCAGTTCGCCGGGCGGGATCTTGCAGGCACAGCCGCCCCCGTGGGCGTATCCGGTCAGCCGACCCGGGCCGGTCAGGGCGCTCACCTGCGCCGGTCGTGGTTCGCCACGACGATCGTCGGGGACACCGGCACCCGGCTCTGCTCGGCGGTGGTCATCGGCGCTCCTCACTTCGGGTTGGCTGTGCACCTGCTCCGCACTGTAGTGGGGTCGGCCGGCGCCGGAGTTGCCGATGCCGTGCGCCGGCGGGTCAGTTAAGTTGGCGGCGGAGGCGTTTGGGTACCTGGTGGTCCCCCCGGTCTTCAAAACCGGTGAGGCCGAGCAGCTCGGCCTGGCGGGTTCGATTCCCGTCCGCCTCCGCCAACCGCGCCGAGGAGGGTTGTGAACCACACCGATCCCCGCCGCGCGATCCCGCGCACCGATGCGCTGCTGGCGCTGCCGGCGGCGACCGCGGCCCGCGCCCGACTCGGCGAACACGTGGTGCGCACGATCGTGCACGAGGTCCAACAACGCGCCCGCGCCGGCCGACTGGCCCCCGCGGCGGTGCCCGACGCGGTGGCCGAGGCCCTGGCCGAACGCTCCGCCACCGCTCTGCGTCCGGTGCTCAACGCCACCGGGGTGGTGGTGCACACCAACCTGGGCCGCGCGCCGTTGGCGCCGGCCGCGGTCGAGGCGCTGCGCACCGCCAGCGGCTACGTGGATGTGGAGATGGACCTGGCCGGCGGGGTCCGCTCGGCGCGCGGGCTCGCCACCCGCGCGGCGCTGCGTGACGCCTGCCCGCCGGCCGGCGACGCCCTGGTGGTCAACAACGGCGCCGCCGCGCTGGTGCTGGCCACCACCGCACTGGCCGCCGGCCGCGAGGTGGTGGTCAGCCGCGGCGAACTGATCGAGATCGGCGCCGGTTTCCGGCTGCCGGAGCTGATCGCGGCGACCGGCGCCCGCCTGCGCGAGGTGGGTGCCACCAACCGCACCCACCTCGACGACTACGCCGCGGCGATCGGCCCGGCGACCGGCTGTGTGCTCAAGGTGCACACCAGCAATTTCCGCATCGAGGGCTTCACCAGCGCGGTCGGGCTCGCCGAGTTGGCCCGGCTCACCGGCGCCGGCGGTGTCGCGCTGGTGGCCGACCTGGGCAGCGGGCTGCTGGGCCCCGACCCGGTGCTGCCCGACGAACCCGACGCCGCCACCGCGCTGCGTGCCGGGGCGGATGTGGTGACCGCCAGCGGCGACAAGCTGCTCGGCGGACCGCAGGCCGGGCTGCTGCTGGGGCGCAGCGACCTGATCGCCACCCTGGCGCGCCACCCGCTGGCGCGGGCGGTGCGCGCCGACAAGCTCACCCTCGCCGCCCTGGAGGCGACCGTGACCGGCGGCCTCACCCCCGTCACCGCCGCGCTGCACGCCGATCCGGCCCGGCTGCGCCGGCGCGCCCAACGCCTGGCCGCCGCCGTCGGCGCCACGGTCGACGCCCACGACGGGCGCGTCGGCGGCGGCGGGGCGCCCGGGGTGCCGCTTGCCGGCTGGGCGGTGGTGCTGCCCGAGGCCCTCGCCCCGCTGCTGCGCACCGGCACCCCGGCGGTGCTGCCGCGGGTGCACCGCGGCCGCTGCCTGCTCGACCTGCGCTGTGTCCCCGAATCCGAGGACGCCCGGCTGACCGCGGCGGTGGCGGCCGCGCTGACCGCCCTGGCCGCCGATCTTGACGGTGACCCCGGGTGAGCCGGACGCCCGCCCGCCGTGTGGTGGCCACCGCCGGCCACGTCGACCACGGCAAAACCACCCTGATCAACGCGCTCACCGGCATGCAGCCCGACCGGTGGGCCGAGGAGCACCGCCGCGGACTCACCATCGACCTGGGATTCGCCTGGACCACCCTGGCCGACGACACACACCTGTCGTTCGTCGACGTGCCGGGTCATCAACGGTTCCTGGCCAACACGCTGGCCGGGCTGGGTCCCGCCCCGGTGGTGTGCTTCGTCGTCGCCGCCGACGAGGGCTGGCAGGCGCAGTCCGCCGACCACCGCGACGCGATCGCCGCGCTGGGCATCACCGGCGGGGTTCTGGTGATCACCCGCAGCGACCGCGCCCCCGACCGGGTCGACGCCGTGGTCGCGCAGGCACGCGCCGAACTGGCCGGCACCGGGCTGGCGCAGGCCCCGGCGGTGGCGGTCTGCGCGCCCACCGGGGCGGGGCTGGCCGCGCTGCGCCGCACCCTGACCGAGGTGCTGGCGCAGGCGCCGCCGCCGCCCGCGGTCGACCGGCTGCGGCTGTGGGTCGACCGGGCGTTCACCCTCGCCGGGGCGGGCACCGTGGTGACCGGCACCCTCGCCGCCGGCGAGCTGGGCCACGGCGACGAGGTGGTGCTGCACGGCGCCCGCGGCGTCCACCCGGTGGCGGTCCGCTCCCTGCACAGCTGCGGGCAACCCCACCGGCGGCTGGGGCCGGTCTCGCGGGTGGGGGTGAACCTGCGCGGTGTCGACGTGGCGGAGGTGCACCGCGGCGACGCGCTGCTCACCGCCGCGGCCTGGCCGCTCACCGAGGTGCTCGACGTGCGCCGCACCAGCGGCGTGCCCCACCCCAGCGCACCCCAGCACCTGATGGTCCACGTCGGTACCGCCGCGGTGCCGGCGCGACTGCGCCCCCTCGACGACGATCATGCCCGGATCACCCTCGCGCGTCCTCTGCCGCTGATCGTCGGTGACCCGCTGGTGCTGCGCCACCCCGGAAGCCCGCGGCTGTTCGGCGGCGCCCGGGTGCTCGACGTCGAACCGCCGCCGCTGCGCCGCCGCGGCGCGGCCCGCCGGCGGGCCGCCACGCTGGCGGCGTTGCCGCCCGACGGTGACGTCGCCGCGGAGGTGATCCGCCGCGGCGCGGTCACCCCCGCCCACCTGCGCCGCCTCGGCCTGCCGGTCGGCGCCGCACCGCCGGCCGGGGTGCACGCGGTGCAGCGCTGGTGGGTCGGCGCCGCCGACTACCGCCGGTGGTGTCGGATGCTCGTCGACGCCGTCGAGCACCGGCATCAACGAGACCCGGTGGGCGCCGGGCTGTCCCGCGGCGCCGCCGTCGATGTGGTGGGACTGCCCGAACCGGGTCTGCTCGACGCGCTGATCGCCGACACCGGGCTTGTGCAGCGCGACGGCCGGCTGTGGGCCCCCGGACACGAGCGCGACCTCGGTGCGGCGGCCGCGGGTATCACCGCGGTGCAGGCCCGCCTGGCCGACGCCCCGTTCGCCGCCCCGGAGGCCCATGAGCTGGCCGCCCTGCACGTGGGGCCGCGTGAGCTGGCCGCCGCCGAACGCGCCGGGCGGCTGCTGCGCCTCGAGGACGCCGTGGTGGTGTTGCCCACCGCCCCGGCACTGGCGATGCGCACGTTGAGCCGGCTGGAGCAACCGTTCACCGTCAGCGCCGCCCGCCGCGCGTTGAACACCACCCGCCGGGTGGCGCTGCCGCTGCTGGCCCACCTCGATGCGCGCGGCTGGACCCGCCGGGTCGACGCCTCCCACCGCGAGGTGGTGCGCCCCGGCTCGTCGACGCGCCACGACGAAACCCGCGCTTAAACTGGTCTCATGACCGAGCAACGTCTCGACATCCACGCCACCCGCCCCGACGCCACCCGCGCGGTGTTGGCGCTGGAAACCTTTGTGCGCCGAAGCGGATTGGACCCACGCCTGGGCGAGCTGGTGAAGATCCGCGCCTCGCAGCTCAACGGGTGCGCGTTCTGCCTGGACATGCACCACCGCGATGCCCGCGCCCAGGGCGAAGACCAGCGTCGCCTCGACGTGGTGTCGGCCTGGCGGGAGGCATCGCAGCTGTTCACCGACGCCGAGTGCGCCGCACTCGCGCTCACCGAGGCGGTGACCCGTATCGGTGAGGCCGGGGTGCCCGACGAGGTGTGGGATCAGGTCACCGACGAGTTCTCCGAGGACGACGTGGTGAACCTGCTGATGGCGATCGCCACGATCAACGTCTGGAACCGACTGGCGATCGCCACCCACCAGCGGCTCCCCGATCGCGAGCAGCTCGCTTAACGCTGCTCGCGGTCGTCGCGGTAGGCCTCGTAGGCGGTGCTGTACTCCATCACCCGGGCCACCTCGGCGACGAACCCCTCGTCGTGGCCGGCCCGGCGCAGCAGCTGGAAGCCCATCTCCATGCCCGAGCTGATCCCGCCGGCGGTGAGGATCCGGCCGGTGTCGACCACGCGGGCCCGGCTGACCCGGCACGCCGGCGCCAACTCGGCCAGCCGGTCGATCGGCACCCGCCCGGGCGGACTGGTCTCCGCCCGGTCACCCTCTTTGCGGCTGGTCGCAGCGATCCCGTCGAGCAGCCGCATCCGGGCGTAGATCCACGACCCGGTGCACACACTGGTCAACAGGGTGCTGCGCGGCAGGTCCTCGATGTAGTGGTGCAGACGCCGGTTGTAGGTCTGGGTGCGGGTGCCGGCCCCGCCGGGGATCAAGAAGGCGTCCATCGACGGGCGGTCGGCGAACCCGTAGTTGGGCAACACGGTGAACCCGGCCTGGGCCTGCACCGGCCGCAGCGCCTCGGCGACGAAGAACACCTCCAGGGTGGGGTCGAACCGGCGCGCCACCGAGAACACCCCGTAGGGCGCGGCGAAGTCGAGCACCTCGGCGTCGGTGAACACATAGATGCCCAGCCGGAATCCGTCGGTCACGAGCACTCCTCGGTGTCGGCGCCGGGGCGTCGCCACACCACCGGCGGTTTTCCCACAGCGGGTTGTATAAACCATTCTCACCCAAATCGTCGCCCGTGGTGGTAATACGAGACGCAGACGACACATCGCCCAAGGGGGCCTGCCCAAGCACCCTCGGGGCTGTCATCGGGCTTTGTGCACAGCCCCGCGGCCCGCCGGGCACTGCCCCGTGCCCCGACGTCGACCGATACCGAACCGAGGTGAGGAGATGAGCGACACCCCTCGCGCGCTGGCCCCGCTGCTGCCCGGCGGCGAGCCGGTGGAGTCCCTGCTGCGCAAGGCCCAGTTCTTCACCCCGGGCACCCCGAGCCCGGACTACCGCGAGGTGCACCGCCGCGACGGCCGGCACGCCGAGGAGTTCTACCGGGAACGCTGGCGCCACGGCAAGGTGGTGCGCTCCACCCACGGGGTGAACTGCACCGGGTCGTGCTCGTGGAAGGTCTACGTCAAAGAGGGCATCATCACCTGGGAGACCCAGCAGACCGACTACCCGTCGGTCGGGCCGGACATGCCCGAATATGAGCCGCGCGGCTGCCCGCGCGGCGCCTCGTTCTCCTGGTACACCTACTCCCCGTCGCGGCTGCGCTACCCGTATGTGCGCCAACCGCTGCTGGAGGTCTGGCGTGAGGCGCGGACCCGCCTCGGTGATCCGGTGGCGGCCTGGGCCGACATCGTCGCCGACCCGGTGCGCACCGCGGCCTACAAGAACACCCGCGGCAAGGGGGGGTTCCTGCGCTCCAGCTGGGCCGAGGTCAGCGAGATGATCGCCGCCGCGCATGTGCACACCGTCAAGGCGTTCGGCCCCGACCGCGTGGTCGGATTCTCCCCGATCCCGGCGATGTCGCAGGTCTCCTACGCCGCCGGCACCCGGTTCCTGTCGATGATCGGCGGCACCATCTTGTCGTTCTACGACTGGTACGCCGATCTGCCGCCGTCCTCACCGCAGGTGTACGGCGACCAGACCGACGTCCCGGAGTCCGGCGACTGGTGGAATGCCGCCTATCTGATCATCTGGGGCACCAACCTGCCGATCACCCGCACCCCCGACGCGCACTTCATGACCGAGGCGCGTTACCGCGGCCAGAAGGTGGTCGTCGTCAGCCCCGACTACTCCGACCACACCAAGTTCGCCGACGACTGGCTGGCGTGCAACCCCGGCACCGACGGGGCGCTGGCGATGGCGATGGGCCATGTCGTGCTGGCCGAGTTCTTCCGCGACCGGCAGGTGCCCTACTTCCAGACCTACGTCAAGACCTACACCGACCTGCCGTTCCTGGTGACGCTGCGGCCCCGCGACGAGCGGGCGGGCGCTGCGGGCTCCGCGGGCTCCTATGTGCCCGACCGGTTCCTGACCGCCGCCGACCTCGGTGCGACCGGTGAGGGCGCACAGCACCGCACGGTGCTCATCGACACCGCGACCGGGGAGCCGTTCTTCCCCAACGGCACCCTGGCCGACCATTTCTCCGAATCCGGCGCCGGCAAGTGGAATCTGGACCTCGGCGGGCGCGATCCGCTGCTCAGCGTCTACGGTCCCCCCGACTCCGAAGCCGAATCGGTCACCGTCGATCTTCCGCGCTTCGACGTCGGGGCCACCGAGGGCGGGGCGACGGTGACCCGCGGTGTTCCGGTGCGCCGCATCGGTGAGCGCCTGGTGTGCACCGTGTTCGACTTGTTGATGGCGCACTACGCGGTGGGCCGCGAGGGGCTGCCCGGGGTCTGGCCCACGGGCTACGACGACGCCGCCACCCCGCACACGCCGGCCTGGCAGGAACAGATCACCGCCGTGCCTGCCGCCGCCACGGCTCGGGTGGCGCGCGAATTCGCCCGCACCGCCGAACTCTCCGAGGGCCGGGCGATGATCACGATGGGCGCGGGAACCAACCACTGGTACCACTCCGACCAGATCTACCGCACCTTTTTCACCCTGACCATGCTCTGCGGCTGCCAGGGTGTCAACGGCGGCGGCTGGGCGCACTACGTCGGGCAGGAGAAGGTCCGTCCGCTCACCGGCTGGCAGCAGATGGCGTTCGCGTTCGACTGGCAGCGGCCCACCCGGCACATGACCGGCACCTCGTTCTTCTATCTGCACAGCGACCAGTGGCGCTACGAGAGGTTCGGCGCCGACGAGCTCGCCAGCCCGCTGGCACGCGGCCTGTTCGCCGGCAAGGCGATGGCCGACACGATCGCTCAGGCCAGCCGGCTGGGCTGGACGCCGTCGCACCCGGCGTTCGACCGCAACCCCCTGGACATCGCCGATGCCGCCGCGGCGGCCGGGCGGCCGGTGGCCGACTACGTCGTCGACGAGATCAAGGCGGGCCGGCTGGGTTTCGCCGGCGAAGACCCGGACAACCCGGTGAACTTCCCGCGGGTGCTGACGGTGTGGCGGGCGAATCTGCTCGGCTCCTCGGGCAAGGGCATGGAGTATTTCATGCGCCATCTGCTCGGCGCCGATAACGCGGTGCGCGCCACCGAATCCCCGCCGCAGGTACGCCCCACCGAGGTGACCTGGCACGACGACGCCCCGCGCGGCAAGCTCGACCTGGTCACCACCGTCGACTTCCGGATGACCTCCACCTGCAGCTACTCCGACATCGTGCTGCCGGCGGCCACCTGGTATGAGAAGCACGACCTGTCGACCACCGACATGCACCCGTTCGTGCACTCGTTCAACCCGGCGATCGCCCCGCCGTGGGAGTCGCGCACCGACTTCGACGCGTTCGCGACCATCGCTGAGCAGTTCTCCCGGCTCGCCGCGCGACACCTGGGCACCCGCACCGACGTGCTGGCGGTGCCGCTGATGCACGACTCCGCAGACGAATTGGCCCAGCCCGGCGGTGTGGTCCGCGACTGGCGCTACGGGCAGTGCGAGCCGGTGCCGGGGGTGTCGATGCCCAAGCTGGTCACCGTGGAGCGCGACTTCGGCGCGGTCGCCGCGAAGATGGCCGCCCTCGGCCCGCTGGTGGAGACCGCCGGCACCGGAGTCAAGGGCATCGTGTGGAAACCGACGGCCGCGGTGGACTATCTGCGCCGCACCAACGGGGTGGTGCGCGGCGGCGTCGCCGCGGGCCGGCCGTCACTGGCCCGCGACGTCCACATGGCCGAGGCGATCCTGGCGCTGTCGGGCACCACCAACGGCGAGGTGGCCGTGCAGGGCTGGGAGGCGATGGAGCAGCGCACCGGGATGCGGCTGGCGGATCTGGCCGAGGAGCGCGCCGGGGACCAGATCACGTTCGCCGACACCCAGGTTCAGCCGCGCGCGGTGATCACCTCCGCGGAGTGGTCCGGCAGTGAGACCGGTGGGCGGCGCTACTCCCCCTTCGTGGTCAACGTCGAGCGGCTCAAACCGTGGCACACGCTGACCGGGCGGATGCACTTCTTCCTCGACCACGACTGGATCGCCGAGTACGGCGAGTGGTTGCCGTGCTACCGGCCGCCGTTGAACTACATCAGCCACTTCGGCGAGCAGGGCCTGCCCGAGGAGCGCCGCCCGGAGATCACCGTGCGCTACCTGACCCCGCATTCGAAGTGGTCGATCCACTCCGAGTACCAGGACAACCTGCACATGTTGCGGCTGTTCCGCGGCGGTCCGGTGATCTGGATGAGCCCCGCCGACGCGGCGACCATCGGGGTGGCCGACAACGACTGGATCGAGGCCTACAACCGCAACGGCGTGGTGGGCTGTCGGGCGGTGGTCACCCACCGGATGCCCAAGGGCACGGTGTTCATGTACCACACCATGGACCGACATCTGATGACCCCGATCACCGAGGTCTCCAAGCTGCACGGCGGCGGCGACAACGCCTTGACGCGGCTGGTGATCAAACCCACCCACCTGATCGGGGGCTACGCACAGCTGTCGTTCGGGTTCAACTACTACGGGCCCACCGGAAGTCAGCGCGACGAGATCACCGTGATCCGGCGGCGATCCCAGGAGGTGAGATACCGATGAGGGTGATGGCCAACGTGGCCATGGTCATGAACCTCGACAAGTGCATCGGCTGCCACACCTGCACGGTGACGTGCAAACAGGTGTGGACCAACCGGCCCGGCACCGAATACGTGTACTTCAACAACGTCGAGACCAAACCCGGGGTCGGTTACCCGAAACGCTACGAGGACCAGGACCAGTGGCACGGCGGGTGGACCCTGGACAAAAAGGGCCGGCTGAAACTGAAAGCCGGTGGGCGGCTGCGCAAACTGCTGTCGATCTTCTACAACCCCGACCTGCCGTCCATCGACGACTACGGTGACCCCTGGACCTACGACTATCAGAGCGTCATCGACGCCCCGTTGGGCACACCGAACCCCACCGCCCATTCGATCTCGGCGCTGACCGGCAAGGACATGAACGTCTCCTGGGGCTCCAACTTCGACGACGACCTCGCCGGCGCCCCCGAACACGCCATCCACGATCCCAACCTCGCCGGGCTCGAGGAGAAGGTGAAGATGGAGTTCGAAGAGGTCTTCATGTTCTACCTGCCGCGGATCTGCGAGCACTGCCTCAACCCGTCGTGCGT
>Ga0209487_1003669_pt1 | contig 11976 bp, 12 predicted proteins | sample Poulit2012_FD_187524 | JGI IMG/M metagenome (GOLD analysis project Ga0209487, IMG submission 187524) | Agricultural soil microbial communities from Georgia to study Nitrogen management - Poultry litter 2012 (SPAdes) (version 2) | ecosystem: Environmental > Terrestrial > Soil > Agricultural land... | reverse complement strand
GGATCTGGAGTTTGATCAGGCCTGCGACCTTCTTCTTGGGGGGCATATGTCTCTCCTGTGATTGTGGGCCCACGCCTTGGGCGATGACCCGGTTGCATGTGGCCCGGCCCGGGCCACGAGGGGTCCGCGCGCCCCGAACATGCCGCTCGGCTGCGTCTCGGACTGGATCCGGCCGGAGCCGGATGGTCGATCAGATCTTGGCGACCTGGTTGAAGGACAGCTCCACCGGGGTCTCCCGGCCGAAGATGGACACCAGCACCTTGAGTTTCTGGCTCTCGGCGTTGATTTCCGAAATCGTCGCCGGGAGGGTCTCGAACGGACCGTCGGTGACCGTGACGGATTCGCCCACGCTGAAGTCCACCTGCACCGGCGGGGCGCCGGCTGCGGGAGCACCCGCGGCTTCGGCCGGAGCCTTCTGCTCGATCGTGGGCGCCAGCATCGACACCACCTCATCCTGGCTGAGCGGCACCGGGGAGTAGGCGTGACCGACGAAGCCGGTCACTCCCGGGGTGTGGCGGACCGCGCCCCAGGACTCATCGGTCAGATCCATCCGCACCAGCACATAACTGGGGATACGGACCCGTTTGACGAGTTTGCGCACCGAGTTCTTGATCTCGACGACTTCTTCCATCGGCACTTCGACCTGATAGATGTAGTCCTCCATGTTCAAGGACTGGATGCGCGACTCCAGATTGGCCTTCACCCGGTTCTCGTATCCGGCGTAGGAGTGCACCACGTACCACTCCCCCGGCAGGGTGCGAAGTTCGCGGCGGAATTCCTCCACCGGGTCAACTTCCTCCTCCGGCTGCTCCGCAGCAGCCGCATCGCCTGCTGCGGCCGGTTCGTCCTCGGTCGTCGCGGCTTCGTCGTCGGTCGCTGACGCTTCGTCGTCCTGCGTGGCGACGGCGGTATCGGAGTCAGCGTCGTTCGCGCTCATGTCCGCACCGTCACCGGCGACCTGGTCCGCATCCTGGGTTGCGTCGTCGTCCGGTTGTGCCGGCGCCTCTTCACCGAGAGCCTCATCGATGGCCTCGGGTACGTCGCGGGTCTCCTCAGACACGTCCTGTCCTGCTTTCCTCACTTGATTGCGCCCGTGGGCGCCGGTGGTCAATCAACTAGTTCCCGAACACCCACAACACCAGGCGACCGATGCCGAAGTCCAGCACTCCGACGTACACCATCATCGCGAGGATGAAGACGATCACCACCACGGAGAAGGTGACCAGTTCGTTCCGGGTGGGGGTGACCACCTTGCGGATCTCGGCGATCACCTGGCGCACGAACAGGGCGATCCGGGCGAAGAAGCCCAGATCCCGTCCCTCGCGCCCCGGCACGGCCGAGGTACGAGCCGGAGACTTGCTGGTCCTGCGCGCGGGCCGCGCAGTGCCCCGCCCGGCCTTTCGGGCCGCCGCCTCCGACTTGCGCGCCTCCTGGCGCACCTGCTTGGTCACATCCCGGTCCTGACCGGCCCCGGAGTCAGCGCCGGACTCGCCGGCGTCCTCTTCGGGCGCGCCGGGGGTGGGTTGTTCGGAATCGGGGTCGACGGCGTCATCACCCCGGTCGCGGCCGGGTTCCCCGGGCGCGTTCGCGGATGTGCTCACAACTGCGTTCCCCTACTCGATGGGTGTTCAACGATCAATGTGCGGACCCTTCCGGCCCGCCGGTCACGACCGGCCGCGAAGTGCGGCCTGCGCTGCAGGGCAGGCGGGACTCGAACCCACAACCGCCGGTTTTGGAGACCGGTGCGCTACCAATTGCGCCACTGCCCTTCGGTACTGACATCCATGCCACGATACCCCGTCACAGGGCACGCACCAGCCTGGTGTATATCAAGCACCGCGCATGAGTCTACGCCCTTCGGGGCTCCCAGGTCGAACCGCGTCATCAAGATCACGTCCCTCGGCCACAGTTCCTATCTGCGGCTACCCGCCTCGATGCGCCTCAACCCACCTCTACGCGACCCCGCACCGCCCGTGCCAGAACGACGCCGGCGCAGCCCACCTCAGGCGCCCTGCGGCACGCGCACCAGCCCTCCAGGCGCCGTCCGGCACGTGGTGACTTCGCCCAGGCGTCCATACTGAGGATCATGGACCCCAGCCCGCGCCGCGTGATCAGCGTCCGCACCCGGGTGCTCGCCGGCATGGTGCTGCTCAACGTCCTGGCCCTGACCGTTGCGGGACTGACCGCGTTCTTCTTCGAGCGCCAGCGCGTGGATGCCGACCTGGACGGGGCGTTGCGCCGCAATGTCGCCGAGTTCCAGGCGTTGGCCGAACAAGGTTTGGATCCCGGCACCGGGCAGCGGTTCGACTCGGTCGAGGTACTCCTGCGCACCGGGCTGCAGCGTATCGCCATGGCACCCAACGAGGGGATGCTCGCGTTCGTCGACGGGGAACTGACCAACACCGCTCCCACTACCGTGCCGCTGCGGTTGGAGCAGGACGCCGACCTCGTGACGCAACTGCAGGAACTCATCGGGGCCCTGGAGCACACCGGCAGCCGCTCCGCGCCGCCTGGCACGCTCACCCATATCGAGACCCCGCAGACCACGTACCGGGTGGCAGTGCTGCCGGTACAGATCGCCGGTGATGACCGGCTGGGGACCCTGGCGATGGCCTTCGACCGCAGCGCCGAGCACGCTGCGATGGCCGATACCTACCAGCTCTACGCGGTAGTGGCCCTGGTGGCACTGGTGGTGATCATCGCCATCGGTTGGATCACCGTGGGCCGGATCCTGCGGCCGGTGCGGTTGCTGCGTGAGACGGCCGAATCCATCTCCTCCACGGACCTGTCCCGGCGCATTCCGGTGGCGGGCAATGACGACCTGGCGATGCTCAGCGGCACCTTCAACCAAATGCTGGAGCGGTTGGAGCAAGCGTTTGCCTCCCAGCGGCAACTGCTCGACGACGCCGGGCACGAGTTGCGTACGCCACTGACCATCGTGCAGGGCCACCTGGAGTTGATGGACCCGCATGATCCGGAGGACGCCCGCACCGCCAAGGATGTCGCTCTGGACGAACTGGGGCGGATGAACCGGCTGGTGGACGACCTTATGACCCTGGCCCGCGCCAGACGCCCGGACTTCGTCACACCGCGCAGCACCGACATCGCGATGCTCACCGACGAGGTGCTGGCCAAAGCCCGTCCGCTGGGCCGGCGGCAGTGGGTGCTGGACTCCCTGGCCGACGTCACCTGTCCGGTGGACCCGCAACGACTGACACAGGCGTTGCTGCAGTTGTGCGTCAACGCGGTGCGCTTCTCCGAGGAGGACAGCCAGATCGGGATCGGTTCCCGGGTGGAACAGTCCACGCTGCAGCTGTGGGTGCGTGATGAGGGCACCGGCATCGCCTCGGAGAACTTGGAGCGAGTGTTCGGCCGGTTCGAGCGGTTGGACCCCACGGTGGAAGGGTCCGGCCTGGGTCTTCCGATCGTGCGCTCCATCGCCCAGGCCCACGGCGGCACGGTGCGGATCGACTCCGCGCCCGGGCAGGGCACCACTGTGACCTTGCTGCTGCCGCTGTACGGTGCTTCTGACCAACCGACCCTGACGGAGCAACCAGCATGAGCCAGATCCTGATCGCCGAGGATGAACCCCGGATCGCCTCGTTCGTGGCCAAGGGGCTGCGCTCCGCCGGCTACTCCCCCACCGTGGTCGGTACCGCGCAGGAGGCGGTAGACCTCGCCGTCAGTGGCGATTTCGACCTGCTCATCCTGGACCTGGGCCTGCCCGACCAGGACGGGTTCACCGCGTTGCGGCGCATCCGGAAATCGCAGGTGACCATTCCGGTGATCATCCTCACCGCCCGATCCTCCGTCGATGACACGGTGGCGGGTTTGGAGGGCGGCGCCGATGACTACATGGCCAAACCGTTCCAGTTCGAGGAGTTGCTGGCCCGGGTCCGATTGCGACTGCGCAGCGAGGCGGGCGGCGGTGATTCGACAGTGCTGCGGCACGGCAAACTGTCCCTGGACCTACGCACCCGTAGGGCCCGGGTGGGCGACAAGGACGTGGACCTGTCGGCGCGGGAGTTCGCGCTGGCGGAGACCTTCCTGCGCAATCCGGGGCAGGTGCTGAGCCGGGCGCAACTGCTCTCCCGGGTGTGGGGGTATGACTTCGACCCCGGATCCAACGTGGTCGATGTGTACGTGCGTTACCTGCGGAAGAAACTCGGCGCTGAGTTCTTCGAAACCGTCCGCGGGATGGGGTACCGACTGGCGGACGGCTGAACCAAGCCCACGTCCGCCCCGCTGGCGCCGTCTCGCGCAAGAACCGCCCGGCAGACGACGCACCAGTTCAGCAGACGACCAACTCAGGACACGACGTCCAGCACAGGAACGGCCCGGCCGACAACGTCCAGCACAGGAACCGCCCGGCCGACGACGTTCCAGCATCGGTGGAGCGCACGCCGGGCAGTCCGAACAGCAGACCGCCCCGGCGCGGGGGATCGCCGGGGCGGTCTGCGGCTCTTCACCGCGTGCGAGCGTGGGCCACCGGAACGGGAGCGCTCCGGGCCCGTGTTCCAGGGCCGGCCGCGGACGTTCGATCGAGATACTCGACCGAGATCACTCAGCCTGGTCTCCGGACCGCTCAGCCGGCCGCGACGGCGGTCAGCCGGGCAGCCAGGTGCTCACCCTGGACGCTGCTCCTGCGGTGGGCTCAGTCGCCGGAGTCAGCCGATGGTGGCGAATCCGGTGAGTCCGGGGAGTCGGGGGAATCCGGGCTGTCCGGCGAATCCGGTGAGTCCGGGGAGTCCGGGCTGTCCGGAGAATCGGCGCTCACCGGCGAGTTCGGGCTCGGCGGCGAGTTCGGGCTCGGCGGGCTCACCGGCGAGGGCTGGCTGGTCGGGCTCGGCGGGCTGGCCTGGCTCTGCGGCGAGTCCGCACTGACCGGGGAGGTCATAGACGGCGCGGAGAAACTCACGTTCGCCGGTTCGGCCTTGGCCATCGTCGGCAGTGCCTGCGCCTGGGTGATCGCGGTATCGACCGAGTGCGCGGCTTCGTGCGCCACCGAAACCCCCTCGATGGCCTCCTGGCCCGCGGGGGCATCAGCGGTCGCCACCGCGCTGCCGCCGGCAACCCCCAGTACGCCCAGTGCTCCGGCTACGACCCATGTACGTTTACTCATCCTTCGTCCTTTCCTCAGTGGTCCGACCTACACATTCATCGTCGGACCTGAGAATGAGAGGCAGCGGAGAAGATTATGAGAAGGTTCTCAGACTCGTGTTCGCGCCCCTGCGGGTCTGCGCCGCCGCTCCTGCCCACTCGGTGGCGATCCGCAGCCGTGCCTGCGCCTGGTCCTGTGTCGCTCCGGCGATGAGGGAGAGCACGACGGCGGCAGTGCGGATCCGCAGTGTGTGCGCCGGGACCCGGGTCTCGAAATCTTCGCGCATGCGGTCCAGCACCGCGGGGGTGTCGCGGTACACCTGCGGAGCCAGGTCGGGCAGTACTGCCACGTGCCCGAGCATGGTGGCCAGGTCGTCACTGCGCCGGCCGGGGCCGAGGGAGTCCACATCGATGACTTCGCTGACCGTTCCATCGGCGGTGAACACGTTGGCCTCGTAGTAATCGCCGTGCGCGGGTACTTCCTCCTCCGCCCGTACGGTGGTGAGCGCATCGGCCAGCCGCGTGCCCAGATCGACCACCTGCTCGCGTTGCTCGGGCAGCGCGGCGGCCGCCGCAGCGGTGTGGAAGTCCAATCGGTCCGCCCAGGAGGAACGGCGGCGCAACTGCATGGTCTCCGGCGGGAGCAGGTCCAGCCATCCCACCAATTCGGCCGGCGCGGGCATCAGTTCGGGGTGGTCCCCGGCGCCGGCGATCGCCTCTGCCAGCGGGCGGCCACGGGCGGCGCTGAGCACACAGATTGCCGGCTCGGGGCGGGCCAACAACCTGGGAGCGGGCACACCCGCGGCCGCAAGGAGTTCGTGGCGGGTGGCCAGGTCCTCCGCCTTACGTTCCGGTAGCACCTTGATGAAGACCCGCAATTCACCGGCATCGGCGCGCAATACAGCACGGCGGGTGGGCCGGTAGGACACCGACCGCAGTTGCACCGGCTCCTCCACCGCGTACCCCGCCTCCCGCAGCCAGGCAGCCACGACTGCCGGGTCGCTGGCTGCACGTAGCCCAGGGATGGCGGGGTCGAACGGGCGGCGCCACATCCGCACCGTGCGCACCCCGTCGTTCAGGACCGCTACTCCGTCGCCGTCGCCGGCCTGCGGGGCGGTGGAGGCTACGACGTAATCCCGCACCGGGCCGCGCGGGGTGGTGTACCGCACCCGGTATCCCACGCTCACTCCGGCCCCGGGGCGGTGGTGCACCTGGTGCACGTCCACCCGCAGGTCACGATGCACAGCCGGGTCGAACTGCCCCGAACCGGTGAGGGCCGCCTCCACCATGGCGGTGCGGCCGGTTCCCTTCAGCAGTGCCAGGTCCGCGTCCTCCGATTGGGCATCTGTTCGTGCACTGGCTGCAGAGGTGGTCATCCTGGCAGGACACTCCAAATCGATGATGTGCCGGTGAGGCGTCGATGAGAACGTCCTCATCTTTGCACCGGTAGGCCAACGTGGCTATCGGAGCGGCGTAGGGCGCCTCACATCTGCGCTGGGCCTACAGTGGGCTCGTGCCTCGTGATCTGACTGCGTTGCCGAAGGCGCACCTACACCTGCACTTCACCGGTTCGATGCGGCACCAGACGTTGACCGATCTGGCCGACCGGGAAGGGATGCGGCTACCGCAGAGTCTGCGGGAGCACACCGCCGGGCTGGACCCGCTGCGGCTGCCCGCGAACGAGCGTGGCTGGTTCCGCTTCCAGCGGTTGTACGACGCCGCGCGTGCGGTGGTGCGAACGGAGTACGCCATGCGCCGCATCGTGGCCGAAGCCGCTGAAGCCGACGCGGCCGAGGGCTCCGGACGGTTGGAGATCCAAGTTGATCCCACCTCCTACGCCCCGCACGTGGGCGGGTTGACCCCAGCGCTGGAAATCGTGCAGGACGCCGCCCGGCAGGCAAGCCGGGACACCGGGGTGGATGTGGGCATCGTGGTGGCCGCCTCCCGCACCCGGCACCCCTTGGATGCCCGCACGTTGGCGCGGCTCGCCGCGAAGCACGCCTCGGATGCACCCGGCGGCGTGGTGGGGTTCGGGTTGAGCAACGATGAGCGCCGCGGGGACACCGCACAGTTCGGTCCGGCGTTCAAGATTGCCGCGCGGGCCGGGCTGGCGCTCGTCCCGCACGGCGGGGAGTTGCTCGGGCCGGACCATATCCGCGAGGTGCTGCAGTATCTACGTCCCCACCGGTTGGGTCACGGGGTGCGGGCGGCGGAGGACCCCGCCCTGGTCGAACACATCGTGGCCGAAGGAATCGGGTTGGAACTGTGCCCCTCCTCGAACGTGTCGCTGGGGGTGTACACCGACGCCAGTGAGGTCCCGCTGCGCCCACTGGTGCAGGCCGGGGCCCAAGTGGCAATGGGCGCGGATGACCCGCTGCTGTTCGGTTCCCGGCTGAATGACCAGTACCGCATCGCCCGGGAGGACCACGGCTTCACCGATCCGGAACTGGCAGACCTGGCCCGGTCATCGATCCGGGTGAGCCTGGCCTCCACATCCGTCAAGCAGCGGCTGCTGGCCGGCGTGGACGACTGGCTGGCCATTCGGGATCCGGCTCCAGAGGCCACCGTGGGCTCGGGCCGCGCCAACTGATCGCTCTACAGGTCTCCGGCCAGGACGACCGGCTCGGGCACGAGTGCTATCCCGAACCTGTCGAGTACCCCGGCCCGCACGGTCTGGGCAAGCACCAGCAGGTCAGCGGCCGTTGCTGCGCCTCGGTTGGTGATCGCCAGGGTGTGCTTCGTGGAGAGCGCGGCCGGGCCGGGCAGGCCGTAGCCCTTGTCGAACCCGGCATGGGCGATCAGCCACGCCGCAGAGGTCTTCACTTTGCCCGCCGGGGCGGGGAACCGCGGCGCCTCGGGCGGCAGCCGGGCGGCGTCGTCGGCGTCCAGCACGGGGTTGGTGAAGAACGAGCCGGCGCTCCAGGTGTCGTGATCGTCGTCGTCGAGCACCATGCCCTTACCCGCCCGCAGCCCGAGCACTGCCTCGCGCACCTGCGCGGCTGGCGCGCGATCACCCAGGTCCACGCCCAACGTGCGGGCCAGTTCTGCGTACCGGATCGGTGCCGACAGGTCGGCCACCCGCATCTGGAACTGCACCGAGAGCACCACGTACCTGGGAGTGGGGAACCAGGGCGAGTCCGGCGCGTACAGCGACTCCTTGAGCACCGAGTTGCGGTAGCCGAACCCCAGGTCGGTACGGGCCAGGGTGCGAATCTGATCGGTGGCCCGGTCGAAGGTGCGTACCGAGGCGATCACCTCGCTGACCTCCTGACCGTAGGCGCCCACGTTCTGCATCGGGGTGGCGCCGGTGGACCCGGGGATCCCGGAGAGCGCCTCGACGCCTTGCCAGCCCTCGGCCACCGCGTGGGCGACGAAGCCGTCCCAGTCCTGCCCGGCCGGCACCGAGACGTTCGCGCCCTGGCATGCGCCAACGTCCTGCGCGTGGATGCCGCGGCGATGATCCTGTACCACCACGCCGTCGAAGCCCTCATCGGCGGCCAGGATGTTCGAACCGCCGCCGAGCACCAACAGGGGACGCCGGTCCGCGTCGGCACTGCGCACCGCGGCGATGATCTGCTCCTCGGTGTGGGCCGCGACGAACGTGTGCACCGGGCCGCCCACGCGCAGCGTGGTCAAATCGGCAAGTGCGGGGGTGCTCATCGGCGCGGCCTCAGCGCAGCCGGACGACGGCCTGGGCCTTACCTAGCACCGCGCGACCCTCAACCTGCACGGCCAGATCCACCACGGCGGTGTGTTCGTGTACCGAGCGCACGGTGGCGGTGATCTGCACCTGCACCTCACCGGGGTCGGGCACCGGGACCGGGCGGGTGAACCGGGTGGAGAACTCCAGCACGTCCGCGGGGTCTCCCAGGTGGTCGCTGAGCGCGGAGCCGGCCAGGCCCATCGTCAGCATTCCGTGGGCGATCACTCCGGGCAGTCCCACGTCACGGGCGAACCGGTCGTTGTAGTGGATCGGGTTGAAGTCGCCGCTGGCGCCGGCGTATCGGACCAGCCGGTCCCGGTCGATGGTGCGGGGGACGGAGAAGAGCTCCGCCCCGGGCTCGACGTCCGCGGGGAGGCCGGGCATCACTCCTCCCCCCGGATCGCCAGGGTCGAGGTGACTTCACAGACCTGCCCGCCGTCGTCGTCGGTGATCTCGGTGCGGGTGGTGACCATCGTGATGCCGGCGCGGGCGGTGATGTCCTGGACGTGCACGGCGGTGTGCAGCACGTCCCCGTTGGTGATCGGGCGGTGGTGGGTGAAGCCTTGGTTGGCGTGCACCACCCGGGAGAAATCGATGCCCGCGCCCGGGTCGGAGATGTACTCCGCCTCGGCGCGTTGGGCGACGACGACGGCGAAGGTCACCGGCGCGATCAGGTCCCGGTGCCCGGCTGCGCGGGCGGCGGCGGGGTCGCGGTGCACGGGTGCGGCGGCACCGACAGCGTCGGCGAACTCGGCGATCTTCACTTCGGACACAACGTAGGGCGGGGTTCCGGTGAACACCCGCCCTAGGTAGCCGGCATCGACCTGGGCCATGCCGTTCATGGTAGCGCCGCTCAGCGTAGTGTCGCTCAGCGCGTTTCTTTGTGCGTCGTCTTCGCGTTGCAGCGGGGGCAGTACTTCGGCAACTCCAACCGGTCGGGGTTGTTGCGCCGGTTCTTCTTGGTGATGTAGTTCCGCTCCTTACACACCTCGCAGGCGAGGGTGATCTTCGGGCGGACGTCTGCAGACTTGCTGGCCACTGATCTTCCTTACGTTCACGGGTACTGCCGGGATCCCTTTGGCAGTTGTTCTTCGGCGGCTGATGCTCGTCGGTAGCGGGGGCGGGGATCGAACCCGCGACCTCACGATTATGAGTCGTGCGCTCTTACCGACTGAGCTACCCCGCCGCGCTCACCGCATGGTGCCACAGGCTGCGGGCGGTGAACCAGAGCCCCGAAAGGGAATCGAACCCTTGACCTTCTCCTTACCATGGAGACGCTCTGCCGACTGAGCTATCGGGGCAGCGCATTGAGGTTACATCCTCACCGACCCCGGAACGAAATCGGTGGGGCGTGACACTCGCCACGTCTGGCCTCCGGGTAACACCACATGGCATCGCCGGCGGCCAGATGACAGTGTGCCAGGTAGTGCCGCCGGAGTCGAACCGGCGGGGGCGGAACCGCGTGCCGACGGCGGGGCCGAACCGCGTGCGAACGGCGGCACTCCCCCGAACCGCGCGCGAACGGCGGCACTCCCCGAGCCGCACGCCGGCGCCCCGGGGTCAACGGAAGTTGACGAACTGCAGCGCGGCGTCGATGTCGGCGTCCTTGAGCATGCCGATCACTTCCTGCAAGTTGTCCTTCGATTTGTCGCTCACCCGCACCTCGTCCCCGGTGATCTGGGTCTTCACGCCCTTGGGGCCCTCATCGCGGATCAACTTGGTGATCTTCTTCGCATTCTCCGCCGACAGTCCCTCCTTGAGGGTGGCGAACAGCCGGTACTCCTTACCGGAAGGCTGCGGTTGATTGTTCCCGGTGTCGATCGCCTTCAACGACACCCCGCGGCGGACCAACCGGCTTTGGAAAACGTCCAGGATCGCCAGCACCCGTTCCTCCGAGTTGGCGCTCATCACGATCGCTTCGGGGCCGGACCACTCGATGGCGGCGTCCACGCCGCGGAAGTCATAGCGCTGGGCGATTTCCTTGGCCGCCTGGTTCAAGGCGTTATCCACCTCCTGGCGATCGACTTTGCTGACGACGTCGAACGAGGCAACGCGGGCCACGGTGGTCCTCCTTGGGGTCGGGGTGGGTGCTGCGACAAGCGCCGGGCGCGTGCGCCGGCACATCGCGATCGGGTCGGGCAGATGTGATCTTCCCGACCCCGTGGTCACGGGCACGCCGCAGAGTTGGTATTCTGCCATCGGCGTACCAACGACCATACGGCGGGTTGCCCGAGCGGCCAAAGGGAGCTGACTGTAAATCAGCCGCGTTACGCTTCGCAGGTTCAAATCCTGCACCCGCCACCAGTAGGACCCGGATCTCGACTGAGATCCGGGTCCTTCTTGGTTCTGGGACCGCCTGTTGCCTGCTCGTCGGCGCTTGCCCGCGGGCGGTCTCGTTCATATGCCAGTCCCGCCGCGGGCCATGCGGTCGCGTACCGGCGAGCGCACCGCAACAGTCCAACTGGTTCGCTCGAGCGACCGCAAGCGAACCCACCCCACCCAAACCATCCAATTGGTTCGCTCGAGCGACCCAATCCGGAACAACGGCGCCGCAACGGTCCGAACGGTCCGCTTGGCTGCCCGCGCCGGCCGGATCAACGTGGCCGGGGCGACCACTCAGTGCGGGCCGCCCGCCATGCGGTGCAGGCGCTCGATGCGCTCATCCATCGGCGGGTGGGTGGCGAACAGCCGAGACAGCGCCTCGGCCCGGAACGGGTTGGCGATCATCATGTGCGAGACATCGGCCAGGTCGCCGGCGGGTTTCAGCGGGCGGGCCTGGGCGCCGCGTTCGATCTTTTGCAGCGCCGAGGCCAGCGCCAAGGGGTCACCGGTCAACTCCGCGCCGGCGGCGTCGGCGTCATACTCGCGGGTGCGGGAGATTCCCAACCTGATCAATGTGGCCGCGAACGGGGCCAGCAGTGCCATGGCGAGCATTCCGATCAGCGCCAGCGGCCCGCCGGTGCGCTGCCGTCCCCCGCCGCCGGTGAACAACAGGAATTGGGCCACCGAGGTGATGACACCCGCGATCGCTGCTGCGACCGATGAAGTGAGGATGTCGCGGTTGTACACGTGCATCAACTCATGGCCCAGCACGCCGCGCAGTTCACGCTCGTCGAGGAGTTCCAGCAGCCCCACGGTGCAGCACACCGCGGCCTTACGGGGGTTCCTGCCGG
>Ga0209487_1003668_pt1 | contig 11978 bp, 13 predicted proteins | sample Poulit2012_FD_187524 | JGI IMG/M metagenome (GOLD analysis project Ga0209487, IMG submission 187524) | Agricultural soil microbial communities from Georgia to study Nitrogen management - Poultry litter 2012 (SPAdes) (version 2) | ecosystem: Environmental > Terrestrial > Soil > Agricultural land... | reverse complement strand
GATCACTACGGTCTATTGATCAGCTCTCCATATTTAAAAAGGCTTCAAGTTAAGGAGATTTACATTTCAGTTTACCCGCTTATCTTCTTATAGCTGTAGCTGATTTTATGATTATTGGGTAAGTTGATTGAGGTGCAAGATGGATTAACTATTCGGTAGCAGATACTTTTATAGGAATAATTATAGCTCTACTCAATACAAATGAAAGTATTCTGGACTTGATTTATTCAGTTGATTTGATCTTTAACTATATGATGACATGGTTATCTTATTATGCTAACTTGAAATTAAGACAATTAATATTTAATGATAATATAGTAATGTTAGGTTCTAAGGTTTGAAATGCAAAAATTAATTAGCCGTTTTAGATAAAGTGAACCAACTATTAGGAGTAATGAAACAATCACAGCTAAAGGAATACTAAAAGCAACTGGGAGATCTATTCCGGGCCAAATGCTCATTTTTATAAGCTTAACCCCAAATGTTCTTAGTATCCCAGCCAGCATGGAAATTACCGTACTGATAATTAAACCTATATATAGGGTATAAAGAACAGGAATTGTTAGCAAGTAAATAAATCTGTGAATAATTCTCTTGATATTCACTATTTTTCACTCCTTATAATTTGTTGGACTTTTGCCTTAGGAGAGATTGTATAACTTTTTTTATAATAAAGTGTATGTATATTGCAATTTTTCCCGACTATCACCGTATCCCCTTCAACAACTTCCGCATCTGTAGAAGAAATTTTCAAGTTTCCTCCCTGTATATATTTACAGATAAGTTTTTTTCTTAACAACGGAAGAGTTATCTTTTCCTTGTCTATAAAGGCCTCGTCAACTATAAGTTGTTCAATAACACTTTTACCTGATAATTTTAGTTGTAGTTGCTTTACATTAATTTTTTTCGCTTGAATAATGCAATTAACTTATTGAATGATGAAATCGACTGGATCGAATCCAATGTGGAATAGAATTCTCAAGCAGTACCGTTTATTAAAATGATGATCAGTCTACTTAGTAAATCACATGAAGATAGAAAAGGTGAAGTATAAATAACTTAATATTTAAAATAGGAGGGCATAAATTTGATACAATACCCATATTTAGAAAAAGGGATGACAATAGGAGTAACCGCCCCATCTTCAGGGGTTCCAAGTGAATTACATGAGTTGCTTCACTCTGCGTTTAAGAGTATGGAAAAGAAAGGCTTTAACATCACGTGTGGAGAAACTCCTTGGACTCAAGATAAAGCCAAATCTGCATCAGCTAGAAGGCGTGCAGAAGAATTTAATAATATGATGATTAATGAAAATATCGACCTAATCATTCCTCCTTGGGGTGGGGAGCTGCTCATCGAAGTATTAGAATTTATTGACTTTAAAAATATACAGAATAAATGGATTCTAGGTTATTCTGACACCAGTTTGTTAATGTTAGCTATTACATTAAACACAGGTGTAGCTACTGCACATGGAACAAATTTAATCGATTTAAGAGGTAAGTATTCTGATGAAACGACTGCAATGTGGCAATTAGTTTTGTCTACCCAAAGAGGTGAATCCATTCTTCAACACTCATCGGAAAAATATCAAAAAGAATGGCAATTTGATAAACCTACTCCCCATATTTTCAATTTAACTGAGAGTACTTACTGGAAGTCAACCGAAAATAAAAAAGTTAAAATTCATGGGAGATTACTTGGAGGATGTATCGATACGATACGCCATTTAGTAGGTACACCGTATGGTGACGTCCAATATTTTACAAACAACTATATTGCAGGAAATTCAGTGGTTTGGTATCTCGAAAATTGTGAGTTAACAACAACCGACTTACGCAGGTCTCTTATACAAATGAAATTGGCTGGTTGGTTTGATAATTGTAGTGGTATTATGTTTGGAAGAAGTGCGGCTAATACTCCTGTCACAAATTATACTATAGACGATGTTTATAAAGACCTTTCTGAGGAACTTCAAATTCCTATCATATACGATATTGACTGTGGCCATGTTCCACCGCAAATCACATTTATTAATGGGGCTCTTGCTGAAGTAGAAGTCGATAATGGAAAAGGTGCTGTATTACAAACTTTTGACTAAAATAGATTATTAATTTCGAATGATAGCTAGACGAGCTCAGAGAGTGTGGATTAAATTGTCGTTTCATTTTTTAAAGAATATTATTTTATGGGGGTTAGAGAATGTTTATTATAAATGTAGAAGGCGCCATTTATCGAGATGATAAATGGTTGATCATTGAACGAAGTAAAAAAGAAGAACATGCAGGAGGATTACTTTCGCTTGTGGGTGGAAAAGTGGAACAGGGAGGAAACTCATCAAATATATTAGAAAGAACTGTAATCCGAGAAATTTATGAAGAAGTAGGTATAAAAGTTAAAGAGGATTTAAGATACATACACAGCACGTCTTTTGTAACTGATACGGGTTATCATGTTGTTGATATTGTGTTTTTATGTGAATATGCATCTGGTAAAGCATTTCCAAAAAGTCCGGATGAAGTCGAAACTGTAAATTGGATGACAGATCAAGAAGTATATGAACATCCGAATAGTCCTGATTATCTGCAAAGCAGTATTAAATATGCTGAAACATTGAAGAGAGTCAACAATACTTAAAGATTAGAAGGGCTTTTCCCTTCTATACCATGATAATTGTTGACTTTATTAAATTATGAAAAAAATCACTCTAGTTTTATATAGAAAGATTAGTCTTAACCTTCTTGAACTGGAAACCTCCTATAACACATATAAGCAAGGAAAAGTAGAATAGTGATACCGATCATCCCAGTCGCTCCATCAACAAAATATCTATATTCACTTTTTACAGAAAAGATGAAAATAAAAGAACCTGATATATTTAAAACTCCATGCATTAAGGCAACCGAATAAATTGAGCGACTTTTATAATAAATAAATTGCAAAATAATACCAGATAAAATACAGAAGATAATCATAAAAATTAATCCTAAATGATGATGAGGACCAAAATTCAAGTCATATAAGTAAATCATAGGTGTATGCCAAATACCCCAAATCAAGCCGCCATAGATAAGTCCTTTTTTTCCATAAACAGAGATTAAATATGGATATAAAAACCCTCTCCAACCGACTTCTTCACCTATAAAAATAAAAATATTTAAAAAAGGTGCTATTAATAATTGAAGCGCTCCAGCTATGAAGATGTTAGTCAAGAGTGAAAACTCTTCATTGAAAGTAAGCAAATCTTGTTGAATAGACAGATAAGCCTGTTCAATTGAAAATAAATTCGGATTGAACTTAAAAGAAATGCTATAAACAATAACTATAAAAAGAAAACTAAATAATGGTGCGAGAAATAAATATCTTTTTTTACCAAGCTGGAACCCCATCCCATATTTACCGAAAATAGGCCTTTTCAATACAAGTTTTTGTACAAGGAAACTCGTTACTAAAGGGACTATCATTAGAAATGGCGAAAACTGGTCGAGCTCTAATGCTAAAAATGCTAATCCTGATGTTAAAAAAAGAGTTGATGCAACAAATATAACTAATGCTTTTTTCAATTTTTTTAAGCTCCTTTCAAAAAAAGATTATCTCTTTTCTAATCTCTTATTCACATTGTAAAAAACGAAAGTAAAAATAAAGTAAATTGATAGCTAACTATAGGTAATAATTCAAATGAGAATAGTTTGAAGTGTGATAATCTGCTAAGCTAGAATTGAAAAGAGGGAATAACATGACATATGATGCGAATATTTTAATTGTCGACGATGAAGTCGGTATTTTAAACTTGTTAGAAATCACATTGCGAAAAGAACATTTCTCACATATAACGACTGCCTCTACGAAGGCGAATGCACTTCAAGCACTTGATGAGCAGGACTTCGATATTATTTTGCTTGATGTTATGCTTCCTGATGGTGAAGGGTTTGCCTTGTGCTCTGAAATACGTGTTCACGTGACAACGCCCATTTTATTTATTAGTGCACGCTCAAGTGATTTTGACAAATTAACAGGACTTAGTGTGGGTGGGGATGATTATATTACAAAACCATTTAACCCACTTGAGGTCGTTGCAAGAATACGGGCTATTTTGCGCCGTCAACGCACATATGAAAGACAAGACCCACAGAAAAAATCAAAAAGCTATGTGTACGACACATTTACTTTTTTACCAGATAAAGCGTTATTAACTGTACAAGGTAGTAAAGTGAAAGTAACGGCAAAAGAATTAGAGCTTCTGCAATTCTTTTGCGAACATCCGAACCATGTCTTTACAGCATCCGAAATCTATGAGTCTGTATGGGGTGAAGAGGCATTAGGCGAGGAAAAAACGGTAACGATTCATATTGCAAAGTTACGAAAAAAATTAGGAGATCATACGAGAGAGTCAAAGATCATCGTGAATTTGCGGGGGATTGGTTATAAATTTATTCCACCAATAGGTGACACATCATGAACGTCCGAAAGCGCTTTATAAAATATTTATTACTAGGATTTGGTATGTGGATAATCCTATTAAGTATTACCGTACCAATCTTTTTGGAAGTTGTTTTGCCAAAGTTAGGACTCGGAAGTACGCGCTATGAGTGGATGGTGCTCATCATTATAAGTCTTGTGACTATACTATGTTTATTTTTATTCGGTTGGTTTTTTGGAAGTCCATTATTACTTATGATGAAATGGATTAACCAACTCGCTCATGAAGATTTTTCTACGTTTGATGAAAGCCAACAAATGTATACAGGTCGAGGCAAATTAAAAATGCGGTACCGGTTATATCAAGAAGTATTCGGGCAGCTTTTGAATATGCGTCTCCAGTTAGAAAAAGTGAATATTGAGCGTGCACAAATAGAAACTGCAAAACGTGATTGGATAGCAGGTATTTCACATGATTTATTTACACCATTAACGTATATCAAGGGCTATTCAACATTACTGTTAAATCCAGAATACAATTGGTCAAGAGAAGAACAGCGCCAATTCATTCAAGAAATTGATGATAAAAGCACACATATGGAACAGCTTGTACAGGATTTGAAATTAGCTACACGTTTTGATGCCTCAGAAAAAACTCCCATACATTCATCAAGAGAAAACATCGTCAAGGTCGTGCAACAAATAATAGCCGATGTGAGCAATGATTTGCGAGCACAACATCACCATTTTGAATTAGATACAGAGGCAAAAGATATTCTGGTAACAATTGACGCTAATTTATTAAAACGCGCCTTACAAAATATATACATAAACTCCATTCTACATAATAAATCTGCCGTCAATATTGTAACAACAATTAGGAAGGAGAAACAACACGTAGCCATCAATATTAAAGATGATGGTATAGGTATGACTGAAGAAACAAAAAAGAATATATTTAATCGATATTATCGCGGTACAACGACTGGTCAATCTTCAGAGGGGACAGGTTTAGGTATGGCCATTGTTAAACAATTGATTGAAGCTCATGATGGTGCTATTCGAGTAGAAAGTAGCAGGGGGAAAGGAACTGTTTTTATAATTAAATTACCGATTAAATGAGAGGCCGCATAGGATCCCATAACAGCGCATAGCCGATAAAGAAGCCGCATAGAATTCCATCACACCGCATAGTCGGTGAAGAGGCCGCATAGAACTCTACGACAACTCATAGCCGATGAAGAGGACGCATAGAGCATAATAAAAGCGCATAGACCTGATTTGGAAGCACATAAACCGACATTTCGGCACATACAGTTCGAAATGTCTTACAAAAGCCTGTTCGATTGACTTCGTTGTATCCTTATACTGAATAAAAACTTCCATCCTCCTAAAACTAAGACAAAGTGGAAAGGAGGATGTCCTATGGGAGACAGACCAAAAGGTCCAAAGCAACAAGAGCGCCCAAATTTACCGAAAAGCCCGAGGCAACCGTATGGAGAACCTTTAAGCGGATCGAAAAAAGATAAAACCGGTAATCACTCAAGACAAAATTACAACCCAGGTCATGGTTTATAGAAAAGCAAAAAGAGCATAATCAATATGATTATTGCTCTTTTTTTAACCGAATTTAAAAAATACAGACTCCCAAAAAGGGGTCTGGCCTCCAATTATTTTAAGAGGTGTAATCCGTCGTCTCAGTCGTTTCCAATTGAAAACCTTCAATCTCCACATCGTCATTAATTTCAATTAACAAGCACCGTTTCCCCTGATAAGTAATATACTTAACATTTTTTAAATCTCTTGGGCTAAGCGAAAGATTCGCGACATCCGTGTTAATTTTAACGGCTTTTGGAATTAAATTATTCGCTTTAAACTCATGTTGTTCATCAGCAATAACCGTTTTGAAAGCATCTTTCACTTTTTCGGTATCGACTTCTTCAATACCGCTTGAAGTTAAAATCTGTTCGACATCCCGATAATCCAAACTAGGCATCTCTGCATCGTCATCATCATTCTCTTCATTTTCTTTTACAATATTATCTATTTTTTCGTAAATATTAGAGACCACGTTCGAGTCCACTTTGTCCCCGGCTATTTTACTGACGATCAATTGAAAGGTATCTTTTTCCTCTGCAGCAGTTGAGATATCCTCGCAATTCAGTACGTCTTCAATAAACATTGGGTCAGGTTGATTAGGTTTACCTGCTCTGTAGAGAATATGGTTCACGTCCTGGGCGTTATCAGTAAAGGTCGGAAAAAGAAAACCTGATAACGGTGTTGACAGATTGATGATCGGATCGACATCGGCAGTGGATTTAAATTCTTTTCCAATATAATCAAAGACGAGTGAGCTTTTCGGCTGGGTGGTTTTATTGAGACTGCAAAGAATAAACTTATTTGCATAAACACTGTCAGTGCCACCTTCTTCAGACTCAGGATCGCGTTTTTTCATTGGTTTGCGGTATTCTCCATAAATAAATGTCACCACTGTATCGAAATCGTATGCGGTATTGGCAAACATTTTATCCACAATATCCAGCATATAATCCTTCCACTCATCCGTATCTTCCGCCTGCAACCCGGCAAAAAGAATACTTTGTGTACTATCTTCAATATCACGCTTAAACTTTAGTTCAAATAGTCTTGAATCAAGCTGTCCTGTTAAAACCTTTTTGAAATTGACCAAAAATAATTCTTGTGATTCTTGTTCTAACATTTCAAATGGCTTACTAGCATAATGGTAAATATCTCCGGATTCTTTTTGAACATAAACATTAAAAATTTCTTTGATATCCATTAATTCATTTTCTAATTTAAATTGCTTTCGTATATTTGCTATATCTTTTTTATTCATTGACTTCAACTCCCTTTGTCGATTATACCTGTTTAATATTAAAAATGTAATCATAGATTCTGTCTTGAATATTTGTACTCATCTTGCGCATATAGTAGATTGGTAGTAAGCGCATACAATATGGGGAAGGAGATTCTTATGGAAAATGAAATTTTATTTTCAACACATAAAAATGGTATAGCCGAAGTGACTTTAAATCGGCCACGAGCAATTAATTCATTAACTTATAAGATGTTAAAACCTTTCAAAGAAAAACTAAAGGAATGGGAAAAAAATTCGGACATAAAATTAGTCGTGTTAACGGGAGCAGGTGAAAAAGGTTTTTGTGCAGGTGGTGATATGAAAACCCTTTACGAAGCTGGACAAAAAGGAGAAGCTTTAGAGAAGGGACGTCAATTTTTCGAACTTGAGTATGAAGTCGATCAGTTGGTCGATGAATTTACTAAGCCAATCATCGCTGTTTTAGATGGAATCGTTATGGGTGGTGGAGTTGGTCTGGCTTACGGGGCAAGTCATCGCATTGTTACTGAACGCACAAAGTGGGCGATGCCGGAGATGAATATCGGCTTCTTTCCTGATGTCGGAGCGGCTTACTTTTTAAATAAAACTCCAGGCTACATTGGTCGTTATCTAGCCTTAACTTCCTCAGTTATTAACGGAGCTGAGTCGATCTATATAAACGCAGCAGACCATTTTATGGATAGTAACGACCTTGAAAAATTCCTGAATGAAGTAAAAAATATACATTGGCATGAATCATCAGTGGACCAAGTATTAGGAAAACTCGTAGATAAATACGTCATGCAGCCTTCTGAAAAAGAGAAAGTTAGAGATTATGAAGATGAAATCAATCAACATTTTAAATTTGAATCAATGGAGGACATTGGCATGTCTCTTCAAAATGGTGAAAGTGAATTTTCTGCTGACACAGCGAAAATAATTCTCTCAAAATCCCCTGTTTCATTAAAAGTAACCTTGAAACAATTGGTGGATGGAAAAGGGAAGACTTTTGCAGAAGCACTTGCTACGGATTTAGTGATTGCACGGAATTTTATGACACATGCAGATTTCTTCGAAGGCGTACGTTCGGTTCTTGTTGACAAAGACAACTCACCTCAATATAAATATAAGAAATTAAGCGATGTTTCAGATAGTTTAGTAGATCATTTTTTTGAATAAGGTGATGGCATGTAACGACCCTATTTTAGCGACCTTTTTTTCATTCATATATATTGATATGTTACACATCAAATACAACATGTTAACCATAAATTCGTAAACACACATAAAATCACCGTCATAATAGAGAAAAAGGCGGTGATTTTTTGTTGACATTAAGCCATGTGAAGAAAAGTTACGGAAAGCATGTTGCTCTTAGGGGAGTGGAACTAATGATTCCTTCAGGGAGTTGTTACGGACTAGTTGGACCGAATGGAGCGGGAAAATCCACTTTATTAAAAATCCTCGCGTCGGTTATCCAAGATTATGAAGGGAAGGTAGATTTAAATGGGAAGGGAGACTTTAAGGATATCATGGGCTATGTCCCACAGGAAATATGTTTAGAGCAAACATTTTCAGCGTTTAATAACCTATCTTTTTTTGGAAGGATTTATGGGTTGAAAGGAAAAAGACTCAAGAGAAGAGTGCAAGAAGTTTTAGAAGAGGTGGGACTGGCGGATCGAAGTCAGGATAAAGTAAAGGATTTTTCAGGTGGTATGAAACGACGTTTAAATATTGGGTGTGCTTTAATGCATAGACCGAGCCTAATCATCATGGATGAGCCAACTGTCGGGATTGATCCGCAATCAAGAAAATATATTTTTCAAATGATTCATCGTTTGCAAGAACAGGGGTGTACGATAATTTATGCCACTCATTATATGGAAGAAGTTGAGCAAATCTGTGACAACGTTGCGTTTATTGACCAAGGGAAAATGATTGAAGAAGGAGCGGTTGATGATTTGCTGCAAAAGTATGCTGTTCCATCTGTCTTTGTAAAAGCAAGTAAGCCACTGCCGGAAAGTATGGGTATGGATACATTCGGAGAAATAGTAGATTATAACGGGGGGTTATTGGTAAAGACAGATAATCCACTTTTGGTTATGAAAAGTATTTCCACATTTTATCAATCCAATCACACAGAAGTGGAGCGGCTTGAACTAGTTCAACCTAAACTTGAGGATGTCTTTTTCTCCCTCACAGGCAGTACACTTCGAGATGTGAATCCACTTGCAAAAACAGGTTACACGTCCAAAAAGGAGGTTATCTGATGACAGCAATGTTTAAATTCGAAATGAAAAAGAACTTGCAAGATCGAGGACTGCTTTTTTGGATGATTATTTTACCGATTGCTTTTATAGTCTTGGCGGTTAGTGTCTTTGCTTCAGGAGAAGATGGAACTATGAAGCAGCAAATGATTTTATCCATTGTGCCTGGTTATGTCGTGACATTTGTATTTTTCATTATGATTTCCATGGTCACCGCGTTTTTGAAAGACCGGGACCTGGGGATGACAGCTAGAATTGCCAGTACACCACTCTCACCACAATTATATTTGCTAGGAAAATGGATACCGTATATGTTTATAGTATGGATTCAAATTATTATTTTAATAGCGTTTGGAAAAGTAGTTTATGATCTCCCCATTGTGCAGCCTTTATTTGTGTTTTTCCTATCGATTGCATTATCATTTATGGCGACAGGATTTGGACTAGTGCTTTCGTTATTTGTCAAAACAGAAAATATGGGGATAGCATTAACACAAGTCATTGCGTTAGGTGGAGCCATGTTAGGGGGATTGTGGATGCCGCTAGATTTACTACCTGACATAATACAAAAGATAGCTCATTTACTTCCTCAATATTATGCACATCAAGCGTTACAAGACGCATTGAATGGGACATTAACTTATAAAGCCTTCTTCCAAGGGCTATTCACGATACTAGCATATGGCTGTGCCGGATTTATTTTAGGCATCATACGTTATCCGCACTTTTTGAAACAAGCGCGCGGTTAACATGTGATTAAAGGGGGATGAGAATGAAAGTAAACATTGATATTGACGAAAATCATGGAGAGCCATCAATTTCGATTAAAGCCAAAGAATGGACCGAAGAATTAGAAGAAATTATAAATATAATAAAAAAACAAAAGACAAAGAGGCTATTTGGTGTAGAAGAAGATCAAACAGTCTTACTTGATCCCCGGGAAGTCGACTTTGTCTATGCTGAGAAACGAAAAGTATTCGCAGCACTAGCAAGTAAAAGTGTTGAAATCAAGCTGAAGCTTTATGAAGTGGAGGAAATGCTAGCTCCCCATCATTTTATGCGGTTTTCCAAATCGGTGATTGGTAATTTAAATCAAATTCGACGCTTTGAATTATCATTTAATGGAACACTTTGTGTTTATTTTCATTCCGGTAATAAAGAATATATCTCACGTAACTATGTATCTAAAATTAAAGAAGAATTGACGATGGGAGGGCAATCAAATGATTAGAAAAATAGTCGAAAGATGCATTGCAGGTATTGCTTTCGGTGGAATAGCGACATTTATTGCCCTAACTATTATGAAGTTCGGTCATATTGAAGGATACGCCTCAGAAATATGGAATCATATGCTCGCGAGTTTCGGTTTAGGTATATATTTTGGCCTTGCATCCCTAATTTTTGAAATGGAAAAGGGAAGTCCGTTAAAGAAAACAGCCATTCATTATTGTTTATCTATTGTTATCTGGCTTATTATTGCTTTACCAGTTGGGTGGTTACCGTTTAATCTATTATCAGTTATTGTTGGAATTTTAATTTTCACCATAATATATAGCATTTATTGGACGGGGTTCTATTTATATTTCAAAAAAGTTGAAACGACAATGAATGAACATTTGCAGAAAAGGTATTAGGTGTAACCCTACTTGATTGAATGATTTCTGCTTATCATATAGAATCGAGATGAGAATTATACAAGGGGGAGTGTTAATTAATGGCAAAGGTTTGTTTTTTACTTGATAATAATTACGAAGACTCTGAGATGACCAGTCCATATGAAGCGGTAAAAGAAGCAGGTCATGAGGCTGTCATTGTCGGGATTGAACAAGGTGTGGCGTTAAAAGGAAAAAAAGGCACTACTTATCAATCAGACATGTCTATTGATAAGGTAGATGCTTCAGATTATGACGCTGTTATAATTCCAGGTGGATCGGCACCAGAAGCGCTCAGAGTAAATGATGCTATGGTCCATTTTGTCAAAGATGCCGATAGCCAAGGAAAGGTTATTGCAGGGATCTGTCATGGACCACAAGTGATGATCAGTGCCGATATTTTAAATGATAAACAACTTACTTGTTACGTTGGCATTCGTGATGATGTCAAAAATGCCGGAGGACAGTATAAAGATGAGGAAGTAGTTGTGGACGGAAATTTGATTACTTCACGTACCCCAAAAGATGAGCCCGCTTTTATTCGGGAGATTTTAAATAAATTATAATAGTTTAGATTCTAAAGTGTAATTTAAGACAGGCGTAACTTTTTTGTTACATCTGTCTTTTTTAAACCTATTTAATATGAGAGTCTTTCCTTAATATGTATAAATAATAAGGGGAAAGGATTTCGGAAAGATATAAGTAAGATCTTATCCCAAATCCTGGTACAAATAGTTTTGTTTATCCCCATTTTTTAAAATACAACTAATAATTAACTTTCGT
>Ga0209487_1003667_pt1 | contig 11982 bp, 20 predicted proteins | sample Poulit2012_FD_187524 | JGI IMG/M metagenome (GOLD analysis project Ga0209487, IMG submission 187524) | Agricultural soil microbial communities from Georgia to study Nitrogen management - Poultry litter 2012 (SPAdes) (version 2) | ecosystem: Environmental > Terrestrial > Soil > Agricultural land... | reverse complement strand
TGCGAACGCAGTACGGATTGATGGTAGCCGTGAGTATAGCTGGGGTCTTTATAGGTCATTTTATCACTCTTATTTTATCGCTCAGTGCAGAAAATGTTTAAGCACTGATTGAATAATACTTTAGTGGATAATACTTTACTGCTCTATTTATTGATTGTGCTCTTTGGGCTAGATGGATAAGCAAAAAAAACCGACCTTGCAGTTAAGGTCGGTTTAAGCTTGTTAGACGGTAGCGAGTGATTAATCTTCGCTGTCGTCCTCGTCGAAATCGACTTCTGGGCGATCGACTAGCTCCATGAATGCCATGGGGGCATTGTCATTGGTGCGGAAGCCCATTTTCAATATACGTGTATAACCACCATTACGCTCTTGGTAGCGGGGGCCGAGCTCGTCAAACAGCTTGGTCACGGCGTCGCGATCGCGTAGACGGGAAAATGCCTGGCGGCGGTTGGCTACGGTGGGGTTTTTAGCCAGAGTGATCAAAGGCTCGATCACGCGGCGTAGCTCTTTAGCCTTGGGCAGGGTGGTTTTAATGGCCTCATGCTTGATGAGTGAGACCGACATATTTCTGAACATCGCCAAACGATGGCTACTTGTGCGGTTTAATTTACGCAACCCATGACGGTGACGCATGACACTATCCTTACAAAATTGAATCTTGATGAAAAGGGCCAGCTACTGCGCTGTACCCTAACCATATCCTGGCTCTTTTGGCGGTTCATCGCAGTGGATTTTACCGACTGCTACGCCCCGCGGGCCAAGTTTTAACTGTGCGACTATAACATGATTTAAACAGTAATTAGCACTGCTTTTTACTGTTTCCCCGTTTTACAACAAGCCCATAAGGCGACACTGCATCGATGTAAAACGGGGTAAATACGACAGCAATAACGATAGTTATATAACTGCAACTATCAAACTGGCTTTATAGGCTTTATAGATTAAGGACGCTCGAGCCCTAGTGGTGGCCAGTTGTCCAGCTTCATCCCTAATGTCAGACCACGTGCTGCCAAGACCTCTTTGATCTCGTTGAGCGATTTGCGGCCCAGATTAGGAGTTTTGAGCAATTCGTTTTCAGTACGCTGAATCAAATCGCCAATGTAGTAGATGTTTTCTGCTTTCAAGCAGTTGGCCGAGCGCACGGTGAGCTCGAGATCATCTACAGGGCGCAGCAAGACCGGGTCGATTTGCGGTTGTGCACGCTCGGGGGTTTCGAATTCCTCTTCGGTACCCTCTAGTGTGGCAAAGACCGAAATCTGGTCCATCAAAATACCTGCTGCGTGACGGACGGCTTCCTCGGGGGTGATTACACCGTTGGTTTCGATGTCTAGTACTAGCTTGTCCAGGTCAGTGCGCTGTTCAACACGGGCGTTTTCAACTGCGTAGCTAACACGGCGGATGGGGCTAAACGAGGCATCTAAAATGATGCGGCCGATGGTGTGTTGGCGGCTGTCATCGCTAAGTGCGCGGACATTACCGGGTTCGTAACCACGACCTTTCTCGACCTTGATCTGCATCTCGAGCTTGCCATCATCGGTCAAAGTCGCGATGTGGTGATCAGGGTTGATGATTTCTACATCATGAGGCAGTTCGATATCTTTGGCGGTGACCTCACCTGGGCCCTCTTTGTTTAGGGTCAGGGTGACCTCGTCACGGCCGTGGATTTTAAATACGACGCCTTTGAGGTTGAGCATCATATCTACGACGTCCTCGCGTACCCCTGGTAGGGTCGAGTACTCGTGTACGACACCCGTAATTTGCACCTCGGTGGGTGCGAATCCGTTCATGGACGACAATAAAATGCGTCGTAGGGCATTACCCAATGTATGACCAAAGCCGCGCTCAAAGGGCTCCATGGTGACTTTGGCGTGGTGTTTGGTGATGGGTTCTACTTCGATAGAACGGGGTTTGAGAAAACCTTGAGTCATGTGTATTCCTTTTCAATACCCTCGGCTCGTTACACCGATAAGGCTGATGGAAAACCCGGTATACCGGAGATAAATAGACGCACCTATTATTAGGGCGACAGAGATCAAGTAAACAGACAGCTGGCATCTATGGCCAGCTGCCGTATTCACCTCTAATTGCGGCTGGCGTAAACCTAGAGATTAACGCGAGTACAATTCGACCACGAGTGACTCGTCGACATCATGGGCGACATCACTGCGATCGGGGTGTTGCTTGTATACGCCAGAGTATTTGTTGGCGTCTACTTCGACCCACTGGGGCAAGCCGGCCTCTTGGGCCAACTCTAGTGCCTCTTGAATACGCACTTGCGAACGCGATCTTTCACGGATGCTGATGACATCACCAGGCCGAACAAACATGCTGGGGATATCAGCGCGCTGACCGTTGACCTCGATGGCGCCGTGGGTGACTAGCTGACGTGCCTCGGCGCGAGTCGAGCCAAAGCCCATGCGGTAAACCACATTATCCAGGCGGGACTCGAGCAGCTCGATCAGGATTTCACCCGTGTTACCACGGCGACGATCAGCTTCGGCGAAGTAGCGGCGGAACTGTCTTTCCAGTACGCCATACATACGCTTTAGTTTTTGTTTCTCGCGCAACTGCAGACCGAAGTCCGAGGTGCGAGTACCAGAAATACGACCGTGTTGACCTGGGCGTGTTTCTAGTCTGCACTTGGAATCCAGTGAACGGCGTGCGCTCTTTAGGAATAAATCGGTGCCCTCGCGGCGCGAGAGCTTACATTTTGGACCAATATAACGTGCCACGTAGCTTCCCCTTAAATGCGACGACGCTTGGGCGGACGGCAGCCATTATGCGGAACAGGCGTGACGTCGGCAAGACTGACAATACGAATACCTAAGGCGTTCAAAGCGCGAATGGAAGAATCACGACCCGGGCCAGGACCCTTGATACGGACTTCCAAGTTCTTTACACCAAACTCCATGGCGGCACGGCCAGCCATATCTGCAGCCATCTGAGCTGCAAAAGGAGTTGATTTGCGTGAACCCCTAAAACCAGCACCCCCCGCCGTTGCCCAAGACAAGGTATTGCCCTGGCGGTCTGTGATGGTCACAATTGTGTTGTTGAATGTCGCCTGAACGTGAGCAATCCCATCAGTGACATTCTTGCGAACTCTTTTACGTGCGCGCGAAGCGCTAGAAGCTTTTGCCATCTTCTAATCCTCGATTATTTTTTCAGTGACTGCGCAGCGCGACGGGGCCCCTTTCGGGTGCGAGCATTAGTACGTGTACGCTGACCGCGCACAGGCAGCCCGCGACGATGGCGCATGCCACGATACGTGCCCAAATCAATTAGACGCTTGATGGACAACTGATTTTCACGACGTAAATCACCCTCAAGCATGTAATTGGTGATTTCCTCACGAATCGCCTCTAATTCGGTATCGGTCAAATCAGCGACCTTTGTAGCGGTATTTACCCCTGCTGCCTGACAAATGTCACGCGCTCGGGTACGGCCAATGCCGTAGATGGCGGTCAAACCAATACCTACGTGTTTCTGAGGCGGAATATTAATGCCAGCAATACGGGCCATAATTGTTCCTTTTAATACCTATTGCCAAATTAGCCTTGGCGTTGTTTATGACGGGGATCGGTGCAGATAACACGAACCACGCCATGACGTTTAATAATCTTACAGTTGCGGCAAATACGCCGTACTGATGCCATTACCTTCATGGTTGACTCCTAGTTTTTCTTAAGCCGGGCCGCTATTTCGAGCGGAACACAATCCTGCCGCGGTTAAGATCATAGGGCGTGAGCTCCACCGTGACCTTATCCCCTGGAAGAATCCGGATATAATGCATACGCATCTTTCCAGAAACATAGCCAAGCACCACATGGCCATTTTCCAACTGGATGCGAAATGTTGCGTTTGGCAAGTTTTCTAAAACCTCGCCTTGCATTTGAATGACGTCGTCTTTAGCCATTTTCTATCACTACATGGGCAAACCGGGTCCGCCGCGGAAGTTTGCCTTTTTCATTAACGAGTCATATTGCTGTGACATTACATAGGCCTGTGCTTGTGACATAAAGTCCATGGTGACCACAACAATAATCAGAAGCGATGTACCCCCAAAATAGAAGGGAACGTTCCAGTGCATCTGCAAGAACTCGGGCACCAAACACACTATCGTCACATAAATCGAGCCTGCCAACGTCAGTCGGGTGAGGATGCGATCAATGTAGCGTGAGGTTTGTTGACCCGGGCGAATACCTGGAATAAATGCACCGCTACGCTTCAAGTTGTCTGCTGTTTCACGACTGTTGAACACCAACGCCGTATAGAAAAAGCAGAACAAAATGATCAGTGCCGAAAACAGCGTGATATACAAAGGCTGTCGTGGTGACAAGGCAGCCTCGAGATCACGCAACCAACCGAGACCAGGAGTGGTTGAAAACCAACTGGCAATGGTGGCCGGCAATAAAATAATGGACGAGGCAAAAATCGGTGGAATCACCCCAGCCATGTTGAGTTTGAGCGGCAGATGGGAACTTTGCCCACCGTACATGCGGTTTCCTACCTGACGCTTTGCGTAGTTTACCCGAATCCGGCGTTGTCCGCGTTCTACAAATACCACAAAGTAGGTCACGGCAATTACCAGCAAAACAATAAACAACGCAGAAATAATAGACATCGCGTTGGTGCGTACGAGGTCGAGCATACCGCCCATCGCGCTGGGCAGCCCGGCCACAATACCAGCAAAAATCAGTATGGAAATACCGTTGCCGATACCGCGCTCGGTGATTTGCTCGCCCAGCCACATCATGAACATGGTCCCGGTGACCAATGTCACCACGGTGGTAAAGCGAAATACCACACCTGGGTCAATGACCAGACCAGGTTGTGACTCGAGCGCTACTGAAATACCGACCGCCTGGAACAAAGCCAAAAAGACCGTCCCGTAGCGTGTGTATTGAGTGATCTTGCGCCGTCCGCTTTCGCCCTCTTTCTTGATGGCCTCTAGGGTGGGTACCACCGAGGACATCAATTGCATGATAATAGAGGCCGAAATATACGGCATGATCCCTAACGCAAATACGGAAAAGCGCTGCAGCGCACCCCCCGAAAACATATTAAACAGCCCCAGGATTCCACCTTGGTTTTGTCTAAATAGATCGGAGAGCGAATCAGGGTTGATGCCCGGCACGGGGATATGGGTGCCCAGACGATACACCACCAATGCAAGCAACAGGAAAATTAACCTGCGCTGCAAATCAGAGTAGCCCGATGTGCCTGTTTGACCCCTTGCCTGTGCTTTAGCCACCGTAACCCCTTTTATTCAGTAACAGAACCACCCGCGGCCTCGATGGCTGCACGGGCACCGGCCGTGGCACGAATACCGCGCAAGGAAACCTTGCGGGATAACTCGCCAGACTTGATGACCTTGACGTTGCGCACCTGCTGACCGACTAAACCGGCCTGCTTGAGCACCTGCAGATCAACGTCTTCGGTGGTGAGTGCTTGTAAATCAGAAAGGCGGAGTTCCGCTTTCAGGTGGCGCCCGGGGGCATTAAAGCCACGCTTGGGCAGGCGACGATGCAATGGCATCTGACCGCCCTCGAATCCGGGTTGAACCTTGCCGCCGGTACGGGCCTTGAGCCCCTTGTGACCGCGACCAGAGGTTTTGCCCATGCCAGAGCTGCGACCGCGACCAACGCGATGGCGGGCGTGCTTGGCACCCTCGGCGGGCTGTAGGTTGTTTAATTGCAATGTAGTCATCGCTATTCCTGCTCTTAGTTTAGACCTCGGAGACCGATACCAAATAATCGACCTTGCGAATCATACCCCGTACCTCGGGGGTATCGGCCAAGATGCGGCTGCTGTTAATGCGACGCAAGCCTAGCCCACGTACCGTATCACGGTGGTCTTGCTTGGTGCCAATCACAGAGCGCACGAGTGTGACTTTAAGTTGTTTCTGTGCCATAGCTTATCCCATTAGCTCCTCAACGGTTTTACCTCGCTTGGCAGCAATCTCGGAAGGAGTATTGCAAGAAGCCAAGCCATTCAAGGTAGCACGTACGAGGTTATAAGGGTTGTTAGAGCCGAAGCTCTTGGCGACCACGTCGCGTACTCCGAGAGCCTCGAAGACTGCGCGCATGGGACCACCAGCAATTACCCCGGTACCCTCGACAGCGGGTGCGATGAGCACCTTGGATGCTCCGTGGCGACCAATCACTGCATGGTGCAAAGTACCGTTAGTCAAGGGCACGTCAAATAAACCAACGCGGGCCTGCTCCATCGCCTTTTGAACGGCGGTGGGTACCTCGCGGGCTTTGCCCTTGCCCATTCCAACGCGGCCATCGCCATCGCCTACCACTGCCAATGCAGCAAAGCTCATGGTGCGGCCACCTTTTACTACTTTACTGACGCGGTTTACCGCGATCATTTTTTCACGAAGGCCGTCTTCGCGATCTTGATCGGCATGCCTGCCTTGTGCTTTAGCCATTTGTCATTCCTTGATTAGAACTTCAAGCCAGCTTCACGCGCGGCCTCTGCCAACGCCTTAACGCGGCCATGATAACGAAAACCCGAGCGGTCGAATGCCACACGCTCGATGCCGGCAGCCTTAGCTTTTTCAGCCACCCGCTTGCCAATAAAAGCGGCGGCTTGAACATTGCTGCCCTTTTCAATTTCTTTGCGTACCTCAGGCTCGATAGTAGAGGCACTGACCAATACGCGATCGCCCTCGGGTGAGATGATATTGGCGTAAATGTGCAGATTGGAGCGGTGAACCGCCAGGCGATGTTCGCGCAACTCGCGGATCTTTTTGCGCGTAGCCCCTGCACGACGTAAACGAGATTGTCTTTTGTCCATGATTCGTCCTTGCCTGTGCGATTATTTCTTTTTCGCTTCTTTCATGATGACGCGCTCATCTTCGTAGCGCACCCCTTTGCCCTTGTAAGGCTCAGGTGGGCGATAGCCACGAATTTCAGCTGCGACTTGGCCAACCACTTGTTTGTTGGAACCCTTAACGATGATCTCGGTCGCAGATGGACACTCGACAGAGATCCCTTCGGGCAGCTCGTACACGATGTCATGAGAAAAGCCCAACTGCAAACGTACGGTTTGACCTTGTGCCTGAGCACGGAAACCCACCCCAACGAGGTTGAGTTTACGGTTAAAGCCGGTGCTCACCCCGACGACCATATTGTTGACCAAGGAACGCATGGTCCCGGCCATGGCGCGTGCGTGACGTGAGTCATTGCTGGCCTCAAAGGAAACCTCACCATTTTCGATGGTGATTTTGACGTTTTCATCGGCAGCCTGGGTCAATGTGCCCAGAGGACCTTTGACGGTAATTTCGGTATCCCCAATGGTGGTCTCAACGCCTTGGGGCAACACGATTGGATAACTAGCAATGCGTGACATAAAACCCCCTTTAGGCGACGTAGCAGAGGACTTCGCCTCCGACACCAGTGGCACGTGCCTTGCGATCGGTCATCACACCGTGAGAGGTAGAGATGATTGCCACACCCAGGCCATTCATGACCTGTGGCAATTCAACGCTGCCCTTGTATACACGCAAACCAGGGCGTGATACACGGTCGATGCGCTCGATGACGGGACGGCCCGCGTAGTATTTCAAATCGATTTCCAGCACTGGCTTTTTATCGCCATTGACACGGAAACCCTCGATATAGCCTTCGTCTTTAAGCACAGTTGCAATGGCAACCTTTAGCTTTGAGGAGGGCATGCTAACCGACTCTTTGTTGACCATTTGCGCATTACGTACGCGTGTCAGCATATCGGCAACTGGATCGCTCATGCTCATAAGTGTTCTCCTACCAGCTGGATTTAGTCATACCCGGGATCTCGCCGCGCAAGGCCATCTCGCGCAGTTTATGACGAGTAATACCGAATTGCTTGTAGACACCACGCGCACGACCGGTCACGGCGCAACGATTGCGCACACGGGTCGGATTGGAATTGCGCGGCAGCCTTTGTAGCTCGAGACGGGCGAGGTAACGCTCTTCGTCGGATTTGGACTGATCGTTAATGATTGCCCGGAGCTCTGCACGCTTTTCTGCGTACTTTTCGACTAGTTTCTTACGCTTTAAATTGCGATTGATGAGTGAAAGTTTTGCCACGTCATCACCCCTTAGTTGCGGAACGGGAAACTGAAGGCCGATAGCAGGGCTTTAGCTTCCTCGTTACTTTGTGCTGTGGTGGTAATGCTGATGTTCAGCCCACGCACGGCATCGATTTTGTCATATTCGATCTCGGGAAAAATAATTTGCTCGCGCACCCCGAGATTATAATTGCCACGGCCATCAAAAGAACGTGCTGACAACCCACGGAAGTCACGCACACGTGGCAAAGCAATAGTAATCAGGCGATCTAAAAACTCATACATGCGACGCCCACGCAAGGTAACCTTGCAGCCAATGGGGTATTCCTCGCGGATTTTAAACCCAGCAATGGCCTTGCGCGCGGTGGTCACAACCGCCTTTTGACCTGCAATCTTGGTGAGATCCTCGACTGCATTTTCAATATGTTTGCGATCTGCAACGCCCTCGCCCACACCCATGTTGAGCGTGATCTTTTCGATGCGGGGCACCTGCATAATGCTCTTGTACCCAAACTGCTTGAGCAGGTCCTGGGTGACATCATCGCGATAAAATTTTTGTAAACGTGCCATTTTTGTATCCTTATGCCTCGGCGCCTACGACCTTGCCGGTGGAACGAAATACACGCACCTTGCGCCCGTCAACAACCTGGAAACCGACGCGGTCACCCTTGTCAGTCTCGGGGTTAAATAGAGCTACGTTGGAGATATGCAAGGGCATGGCCTTATCGAGGATGCCGCCTTGCTCACCCGACATGGGGTCGGGGCGCACGTGCTTTTTAGCGATATTGATACCTTCGACAACCACACGGTCACCTTTGACGCTAAGCACTGTTCCACGACGGTTTTTGTCGCGTCCGGCTAGCACAATGACCTCGTCGCCTTTTTTGATCTTTCTCATGTTAGGCTCCTATAGGACCTCGGGCGCCAACGACACGATCTTCATAAACTGTTCGGTACGCAACTCACGTGTTACGGGCCCGAAAATACGTGTACCAATGGGCTCTAATTTTGCATTGAGCAACACAGCAGCGTTGCCGCCAAACTTTACTAGCGAGCCGTCCTTGCGACGCACACCTTTTGCAGTGCGCACAACGACAGCATTGTAAATCTCGCCTTTCTTAACGCGCCCACGAGGTGCCGCCTCTTTGACTGTGACCTTGATGATGTCACCAATAGCGGCATAACGGCGCTTTGAGCCGCCCAACACCTTGATGCACTGCACACGGCGCGCACCAGTGTTGTCGGCCACATCAAGCGTGGTCTGCATCTGAATCATGATTATTCCTATCCAACTTGACCGTTTCTGTATTTTGCTCTGCCAGACTGGCAAAGCCCCACACTCAAACAATCAGTTTTGGCCCCGTCAGGCTAAAGGCCTAGAAAGGCATCTAACCCCAGGTTGAAACTAAGTGATTTGACAATGTGAGCACCTGATGAATCAAGCGCTGCAACCCTACCCCAATAGACAACTGGGTAAAGATGTAGATAATAGCCCGACCAAATTTAAAATGCAAGGCAGGCAACCAAAAAAACTTAAAAACCCGCTCTCGAGACAGAAATCAACCAAAAACGTGGTCTATTTGCAATTAATTGATGGGTATGCAGTCTTGAATTAGATCTCGATACCGGCCTGGCGTAAATCTGCTCTTAGCTGTGGGCCTAATTCATCCTCCCCACCTTCCAGGTACCACGGTGTGTGCGCTCGCGCGCAGATCTCCCATAGTGCTCGCACCAGATCCGATCCCCCTGATTTATTCATCATTTCAGTCAGTTCTAGCGGGCTGATTCGCATATAAGCCAACTGCAAGCTAGCTGCCTCTAACGCAATTTGCGGTATGGTTAGCAATCGCCGCACCCCTAATTGCAATCCAAACGGGCGAACTAAAGCTACGAACTCTTGTACCTGTGGCAACGCAGACTGCAGGGCATAGGCATCTAACTCTATATAAAGACGACCGCACAACGCTGTCGTAGCTTTATCCGTGCAAAACCGTTCCAATAATGCCGGCAGCGTTTGAACCAGGGCAGGCTGACTCAGAGAAGGCAAAGACACCCGCACAATTAAACGTCCTTTATTCTCCTGCAACCACTGCATGGCGAGTTCGATTGCGCGTAAATCGCAGGCGCCTGATAGCCCCAACCGAGTAGCCACCGGCATAAACTGATAGGCCGATAATAACCTTTCAGCTGCCTCGTCCTCTTGTGTCATGGTGATGGATTGGCCGCGCAGCATCAAAGTTGCCTCGTGCCAGATCTCATCCTGCAACAGCCGCTCATTGACACCCAGCGTAAATAGCCCTTCTTCTAAACCCACCTGCAAACGCGCCCGCCATTGACTTTCGCCCTCGGTTAGGTAGTCCTCCTGTGCATCCGAGGCATCTCGCATCAGCACCTCGACCTCGCCATGGCCGGCACTCTCGGCCCGCATCAGCGCCTGATCCAGACGTGCCAATACATGGCTAAATGACTCATCACTTTCAAAATCAGTTTGCGCTAAAGCCCAACGACAAAACCCTCCATTGCTTAACTGAATACGCTGTCGCGTCAACTCTTGGTGAATAGCCCGCACCAAACGCTGCAATAAAGACGCATCCACATCTTCAATCAGGAGCACAAAATCCGAACCATTCAAACGCCCCAGCACATGCTGTGTAGCGCCCGCATGCTCCTGCACCTGAGCTTGCAAACCCTGGCCTAAACTTAATAACCAATCATCCACCAAAGAACGCACCAAGACACGATTAATCTCGGCCAAATCGCGCAACCTAAACACCAACAGCCAGCCATTACGCCCCGCATCCAGCCAAGAGCGCAACTCATTGACCACATATTTTCTATTGGCCAACTGCGTCACTGGATCCTGATTAAGCTCTAATTGCAGGGACTCAATTTGGGCATGCCGCTCTTCTGCCGTGGACAGTAGGCTTTGCCGCGCAGATGCGATCGCCTGAGTGACCTCGCGCAGCTCTAAAAAAGTCGCCCGTTGCGGAGCAACGCCAAGCCCTTCATCCACGCCAGTCGGTTGAGCATCATCGCGGACTATTAGCTCTAGCTGTTTAGTCACCTCGTCATGCAACATCCGCCGCAACCAACGAGTCAAAATAAACACCACAATCGCCCAGGCCACCCCAGCAGCCACAACCAGACCAACCAAACGTAAAAAATTGCGCCATAGACTAGACCGGGCATAGCCAGGATCGGCCTCAACCACCACCTGCCCCACCTGCTGCCATCCATCAGACACCTGAGCCGCCGCCTGCACCGCACCAATAGAAACGTATTTTACAAACCAGCCTGGTACCTCAGCCGTGCGTTGATCGCCCGCCTCTTTTTGGACTGAGACATCGCCATCCACCCCTTTAAAAGTGATACGACTAAATTGTCCACTATCAAACAAAGCGGCGATAATCAGCTCGCGCGTGACCTCATCTTGATTCGAAGGCTGTGATAAAGTCAACGCCAACGATGTCGCCGCAGAATCAGTCTGCACACGCAATTGCGTATGCAAATACTCACGGGCGGAGTCTGTAGTCAGCCACACCGCCCCTGCTAAAATTACAAAAATAGCCACCGACACACTAATTAATAACTGCCTTAATAAAGACATCGCAACTCCTACGGGTTAAACCCCTCACGGCGCATCTTCTCTAGCAGATTGCGCCACCGCCCAATACTATCGACCGAACGAGGGGCCTGACCACCCACATACACCCCTTCAGAATTAAAACTAAACACCGGGGTCAGATCTGGCCGCTGACTGGCTGGCCGAATCAACCCCGTTAAATTATCCAAAATCAAAGGCTCGGCATTGGGCTGGGGATAATAACCCAACACCATATGCGCAATACTGCCGCCAGCCACCTGCGCCCGCACATACACCATCCGCAGCTTATCGGGCGATACCCCCAGACGAATCAAAGAGAAAT
>Ga0209487_1003666_pt1 | contig 11986 bp, 9 predicted proteins | sample Poulit2012_FD_187524 | JGI IMG/M metagenome (GOLD analysis project Ga0209487, IMG submission 187524) | Agricultural soil microbial communities from Georgia to study Nitrogen management - Poultry litter 2012 (SPAdes) (version 2) | ecosystem: Environmental > Terrestrial > Soil > Agricultural land... | reverse complement strand
GCAAAAACACCTACTGAAATAGCCAGCAGGGTCAGCGCCGATCTTGTTTTGCTGGCTTTTAGCGAATCAATGGACTGTCTGAAGACCTCTATCAGATTCATATCACCTACTCATACCTTAAGGATTCAATGGGGTCAGATTTGGCTGCCTTGCTGGAGGGCAGGTACCCAAAAAGAATTCCCACTAACGCGCAGATCAAGATGGCCTGCAAAACCGTGGCCCAGTTGAGGTAGGCAACAAAGAACTGATTGATCAGTTGTGTAATTCCTACGGAGAGCAGAACTCCGATCAATCCCCCCAACAGGCAGATCACGATCGATTCCATCAAGAACTGCATTAGAATTTCCCACGATTTGGCACCGACTGCTTTTCGTATACCGATCTCTTTTGTTCTCTCTTTCACCGATACATACATAATGTTCATGACACCAATCCCGCCGACAAAGAGTGCTAACCCTGTCAGGAAAATTCCGATACTGTAGATGATTAATTTCATCCCCTGAAACTCCTGTTCAAACAGGGCAGCTTTGTTTATTGCAAAGTCGTCATCCGCCATCGGATCCAGGCCCCGAATCTGCCTCATCGCACCAATCACTTCATACTCACCATCCTCCAGCTCCCCTTCCTCTTCGAACTGGATGGCCAGCTCAACCCCGTTACGGACATCAAAAATTGACATCATTGCGGTGGAAGGGACAATGACCTGGTTGTCCTGACCAGACATTCCAAGAAAATTGCCGACGGTTTCCAGTATACCGATAACCAAAAACCTCTGACCACGCATACGCACTTGTTTACCCAGAGGGTCTTCGCCCGGAAAGAGTGCATCGGCGATACCACTTCCTATAACCACCACCTTTGCTGCACGCTGTTCATCCGTTTCGCTGAATGCCCTCCCTGTCTCAATTCCAAGTCCGGCTGTATCAAAGTAGGTGGATGTGGCACCGTGAATCGTGGCATTTTCCACCGTCCGGTCCTGATAGCGAACAGTAGTACTTCTGGATACATTTCCAGAGATGCGGTAAGCATCAGGTATCAGATTTCTCAATTCATCCACATAACTGAACTCCATTTCGCGCCGGTTGCGATATTCCCACCATCTATATTCACCACCAAAACCCCATGGCCATTTACTCACATAAACGACATTGCGGCCCAGTATATCCATACTCTCCTCAAATGTTCTGTCTATGCCGTCAGAAATGGTATTCATAGCAGTGACTGAAACAATTCCGATCACGATGCAAGTGGTAGTCAACATCGCACGGGTCTTATTGGTCCCGATCGAGGAGAGGGCGATCTTGAACCCTTCAATTAAACTTGCTATAAAACGGTTCATCCCGCTGTATCAGATTTTGGTTCCTGTGATTGTAAAAATAAAGGATACGTTCTGGCACGATACTGAAAGAGCCGATCGACCACTCATGCGCCGGAGCCGGTGAGCCTTGCCGCCTCTTCACCTGCTCTGAAGGACCCTGCAGTTCATACATTTCTTAACTCATCTGCTTTCGCTGGCATGAAAAATGAGAGGCCGTGTCCATCCATAATAAACAATATAAATAAATTCTCTTAAGGCAATTCACTTGAAACATTACGAGGATTCTGTATTTTCGTTACATTAAATAGAAAAATAATCAGTGATTATGATATTAGATGTCCTGGCATTTGCCGCACACCCCGACGATACAGAACTCAGCTGCGCCGGTACCCTGGCCAAACTTGTTAAACAGGGATTGCGGGTGGGGGTTGTGGATCTCACCCGGGGAGAGATGGGCACCAGGGGAACGCCCGAGCTCAGGATCAAGGAAGCAGAGGCCGCTGCTAAAATTCTCGGGCTCACCGTGCGTGAAAACCTGGGCCTTCCCGACACCCGCCTGACCAATACAAGAGAACATCAGCTGGCTGTGATACGGGCAGTACGCACGTACCGGCCCCATATCTGTTTTATCACAGCACCGAATGACAGGCACCCCGATCACGGAGATGCAACCAGGCTCCTGCAAGATTCACTCTTCTACAGCGGCCTAAAAAAAATTGAGACCCGCGACACGGAAGGGCCTCAACAGCCCCACAGGCCTTTTCATATCCTGCACTATATTCAGGATACTCCTTTCTCACCCGACTTTGTTTTCGATATTACCGACACTATCGGTATCAAGGAGCAGGCCATTCAGGCATTTGCCTCGCAGTTCAATGTAGCCGATCCGGGTGACGAACCCGAGACCTATATATCGGATCCTCAATTTTTTGAATCCCTGCGGGCAAAGGCGATGTTTACCGGTCACCTCGGTGGTTTTAAATATGGCGAAGGGTTCCTCTATCAGAAGAAGCCTTGTGGAATTCAGAGTCTGGATTTTCTTCTGGAAAGTACTCCAAAGAGGTAACCCGTAGCCACATACCCGGTTGCATTGACCGCCTTTATAGTTGAAACCTGACTCCCGCCTTCACATGTGTCCCTAAGGTGTTGTATCCGTAGATCTCAGTAAAATCGGCATTCAACAGATTTCTGATGGTGCCATAGAGAGTCAGCCGGTCATCCAGCATCTTGTATTCTCCGTACAGATGAATCAAAAAGAAAGGATCCAGTGTAATTTCTTCTGAGGCGTAGTTGTTCTCCGGATTAAAATAGAGATCTTTCCGTTTGCTGTGATACTCCCCGTTTATTACAACAGCTGAGCGCTCAGTAAGTTGAAGGGAGGCTCTGAAGCCGGCGTTATGATCAGGTTTTCTGATGAGTTTGTCCCGGGAGAGAGTATTCCCAGCTTCATCTAACAGGACCGTTTCTCCTCTCATCCATGTATAATGGCCGCCCAAATCGAGGCGGGCAGTGGCGAGCCAGTTGACCGTCATTTCAATACCCTGAGTATTTTCCTCATCCCGGTTCACATACCCCTGCGTTCCATAGGCAATCAGATCGTCAATGTTTCTGCGGAAATAGTGTGCCTGAATGGAAAGTGAGTTATCGGATGAGCGGTAATTGGCTCCTGCCTGATAGTTAAGGGAGGTTTCCGGATCGAGATCGGGATTGGCTCCAAACTGCCCGAAGAGCTGTTCAAGTGTAGGTGCCTTGAATCCAGTTCCGGCGGAGGCAAAGAGCCTGAAATTTTCCGTAAGCTGGTAGCCCGGGGAGATGTTGTAAGTGATATTCCGGCCGTAATCGGAGTGCACATTGATGCGAATCCCCGCTTCTACCGCTAGCCCTGACCTGTTTCGGTAAAGGATACTGGCATAGGGACTTATAAAGTCTGCTGAGAGTTGCGGCAACTCCAGGGCCTTCCGCTCCGGAACGGCAGATTTCTGAAGATTGGTTCCCGCCAGAAACATCAGCGATTCCCGGGGTGTGTAATTAATAAAAAGTTCTGCATTCTGAAAGCGCCCCTCATATTCATCCACGCCCCAGGCTGATTCAAACTCCCGTTCGGTGTGTGTATACTGATAAACAAGAGTAGCTTGCAGTTTATCTGATTTGTACCGCCCTTCCACTCCCGGATTGAGCATTTTGACAACGGCCTTGTTGTCGGCATCGATGAAAGCATCCTCATCATAATCACCTTGAAATTCTGAGAGATTCACGAAGGGCCGGATGGTGATTTTCTCATTGGGTTGGATAGTAATATTTGAAAAGTAGGAGTGAAGTGAAAAACCGTCATCCTCAAAATCCTCTCCTGCCGGAGCTGTAGCAGCACTGATTCCATCACTAAAATCACGGGAGAAACCTGCCGAATAAGAGAGGAGTGATCCGGTACTGCCTTCCACAGAGGCGGCCATCTTCCCTGTAGAATAACTGCCATACTCCGTGTTCAGAGAAGCTGAAAAGGCCTTTTCAGCACCCTTTTTTGTGATGATATTGACGACTCCTGCAAGAGCATCCGTTCCATAGAGTACAGACTGATTGCCCCTTAATATCTCTATCCGTTCGATGTTTTGTGTAGGAAGAATTCGCAAATCTATCGCTCCTCCAACCCCCGAGGGGTCGTTTATCGCCACCCCATCTATTAAGATGAGGATATATTCACCACCTGCTCCCTGCAGAAACAGGCTACGGTTTTCCCCCGGTGCTCCCATGGAATTATTTACACGGATACCAGCATGTTCCTGTAGGATATGGGATATGTTGGCAGAAGGGGTCTGCTCGATCTGCCTGCGGGTAATGACGGTGACAGGCCGGATTGTCTCTTTCAGAGAGACCGGAAGTTTAGTAGAAGTCACAATGACTTCTTCCAGCTGAACCGTATCCTGCAATGCACTCTGCTGTTGGGAGTAACCGGAAAGAGTGTGGAATAGTAGTAAAAGAAGAGTGAGTATATTTATTCTGCTCATGGCAATCATCAAATGATTAAAAGGTTGAACCAATGAGCTTTCGAGTTGAGAAAAGGGGGGTAAACACATTTCCGTTCAAGAAACGGAGAGGGATTCCCGGCTTTTCCTCCGAAAGCCTGAAGAGTACTGTTATTTGCTTAAGGCAGGTCTTCTGGCTTACTCTCAGTAACAACTGCCTTCCCGATCCCAAATCCGGATCAGTGGCATGGTTGGTATGTTACCTTTCTTCAGAGATTACAGCTACGGGGATAGCTCCGGATTTACACCGGATTCCCTTTTCATTGTGAACCGTTTCAGTTCACAAACCTTGTGCAATGAGATGTTACACCCTTTTACAGGAAGATTCAACCGTGAAATACAAATTAGGAGAATTCTCCTTATACTGAATTCTGCCTAAATTCAGATGCAGTGGAACAGTGTTCCTGGCTGGGCCTTCATGCCGTTCTGACACTGCCTGAGGTATGGCAGTTTGTGAATAATTGAATGTGAATTGAGATTTTAATTAATGGATTTGAAACGTATTGCCCGTGAGATTTTTACCCGGACACTTACAAAAGTTCGACCGGACGAAATGATTCCTGACAGAATCATTTATTCGCCAGAAGAGAGAAAGATGACCATCCACGATCAGACTTTTCAGCTTGAGAAGGGACAGCCACTCTATATCATCGGAACTGGCAAAGCAGCAGCTACGATGGCATTGGCCGCAGAAAAGCTATTTAAAGAAGATATAAAGGGGGGGTATATCATCATTCCACCCGGTGCAGATCAGGAACTAAGCAAGGTCCGTTCGGGTACAGGCTCCCACCCCATTCCCGACTCTGCAAGTTACCAAGCTACGGAGGCCCTGATCCGATTTGCCAATGAGATTCCCGATGGAGCTTTTGTTATCAATATGCTATCGGGTGGCACTTCGGCCCTTTTTGAGAAACCTGACGGTTCTATCTCCGGAGATCAGCTCTCAGGGCTCTATAAACAGTTACTGGAAAGTGGTGCATCTATTGATGAAATCAACACGGTACGGCCAGCACTCTCCGCTGTAAAGGGAGGGTGGTTTCTTGCTCATCTGAAACACACCACGCTGATCGATCTCATTATTTCAGACATACCGGATGACAATCTGAAATTTGTAGGCAGCGGCCCGACCACCGCCCAGGAGATCTCCTGGATACGGGCAAAAGAGATTCTGTCAGCCTATCATTTATGGGAGGAGTGTCCGGCCGAAATAAAAGAGCATTTCGATAAAAACCTGAAAGAGAATCCTGTAATACAGACAGAGGATTTCGCCTCTCACCATCAATTTCTATTGTCATCGGCAACCCTTGTTGCCGGGTATGCCAATGACATTGCCCGGGAAATGGGATTTAAAACAGAGGTGATCAAACCTGCCTGGACCGGTAAGCTAGAACTGTTTGCAGACAAGATAGAGCGTGAGACGGCCGCTGCTTTACGAAAAAACCCGGCCAGATCGGGGTTGGTCTTTTATGGTGAGCCAACCGTCCAGGTTACCGGTGATGGGGTTGGGGGGCGTAACCAGGAGCTTGCACTCCGAATGGCAACTATCCTTCCCCGGTTTGAAAAAAATATCGCATTTCTAAGCTGTGGCACCGATGGAATTGATGGGCCGACCGATGCGGCAGGTGCAGTAACGGATCACCGCACGCGCTCCCGGGCCCTCGAACGGTCGATCGATCCCGACACCTATTTAGAACGTAACGACAGCTACAACTTTTTCAAAGAGTTCGGTGACCACATTATAACCGGCCCGACAGGGAACAATGTGATGGATCTGCAAATCGTACTTTGGGAGTGAGTGGCTCTAAGCCTCTGCATTTCGGGCTGCAGCTATTCCTTACAAACTCTGTCCCAATCAGCAGTGGAACACTCTGCGAAGACATAATTTTCTGCAGTCTCTACCCCTCTGCCGATTCTTTGCCGCCGCCCTCTGTCAACGCCTGCCGAAGCAACTTAGTGATCTCCGCACGGGGGGATGGCCCCGGCTCTGCGGAGCCTGCCGACTCCGCCAACTCGATCGTCTCCAGGCCGAGACGGGCATAGATTTGAAGCAGGTCCGGATTCTCCTTCAATAGGTTCAGGTGCATGGTAATCGTCTCCAGATCTCCCCGTTCCACCGGCCCGGAGAGGGCACCGGCGGCTCCCTTTTTCACAACATTCTCCGTTGTTTGCTTTACGAGCGGCTCAACTAGCTTGAATCCATCCTCTACCCCCCTTTCAGCAAGAAACTTTTCGGCGATGTATTGAAGAGTGACCAGGTAATTGCTGGCGATAACAGCCGCCAGATGAAGGGCCCTTTTCTGTATTTTGTCAATCTTCAGCGGCTTCGCCCCTGCCGCATCTACCAGGGAGAGAAGCTCAGAAACCAGAACAGGATCCCCTTCCAGTGAGATAAAAATGTCCAGAAACCGCTCCCTGCCGTCGCCTCTTCTAAATGTTTGCACCGGGTGCATCGAAGCTGCCCTGGCGCCCTTAGCAACCAGGGGTTCCAGGGAATCAGCAAAACGGGCCCCCGAACAGTGTACCACACGCCTGCCATTCCACTCTATAGAGCTTTCTGCCAACTGATTCACGACATGCGGAATCTGATCGTCGGGAACGGCAAGAATGAGCAGTTCTCCAGCTTCATCGTTGGTTACCGGGCAGGAGCGGCCCGGAATAAACCGTCTTTTTCCCCCTTCCGTCCTCAACTCTCCCGACCTGGAACTCCAAACAGATACCAGGCTGGAATTGGTTTGCTCAAAAAGGTTGATGAACGCTCCCCCTACGGCACCGGTTCCGATCACCGAAACAGTTTTATCAAAACTCACGATTTATCTCCATTTTACTATTTAACAGATCCCCTGCGCCCCGGGAAGAGTTCTCCGGGAACCTCTACTCCCGATCCCTCACAACTTAACAGATGTGGCCTGTACCGATCAGCCGCTAAACTCTGCCCGCTTCGGCAGTGCAACGGCTCACATCCACCTCACCGGATCGGCAAGTACCGGCAGTCCATTCACACCCATTACTGATAGCATATCGTCAGCCAGTGGCCTCTGTGTCTGAAACTGCAAATGTTTGCTTCACTGCCGTCACTGAACTTCACATTGAACAGTTCATCACCCTTCTCGATGATACATACTGAGTTCATCGGGGTCCGCAAACCAGTTCCAATCATTTTCAGGGCGGCCTCTTTGAGGGTCCAGATCTGGATTGCCGGTCGGTTTTCATAGAGCGAAGGTTCTTCCTCTCTATTCCTCATACGAGATGTAAGAAGATCACTCACCTTCCGGTTCTCCAGCTCCAGGTCACAACCGACGATTCTCTGTCCTGAAATAGCAAGAGCCACGCCCTGAACAGTATGGGAAAAGCTGGCCGAGAATTCCTCCCCGTTTATGTATACCTTTGGTTTCTCATATTTCAGTGCAATAATATCTATCTGGCGTGCATCCAGTCGTTCCCGTGCAACTTGTCTGATCAGATAGGAACCGGAATGTATTTCAGATTTCTGCCGGTTTTCAGCCTCCTTGAAAAACGAGACCGGTTCATAACAGAGAATAATATCCTCCGGCAGATGGCAATGAGAGAGTCGATTTGTCAAAAATAGTGGGATTTTGGTTGAACAGCAGATCCGGCCTTAAAATTATCATTTTAACCGGCCTTCTGAAAACTTTCTTTCCCGGATCAGGTATGGCCTCTATTCCGCATAGCTTCCTCTCTGCATCCTGCATACCCCGTCATCCATGGATGATGAACTCCATAAATTACTCTATCCCGCAAGAAACTACACTACATCTCCATAACCCTCTCAAGAGGGGACCTTCGGGCTTGTTCCCGGTCACTCCATGACCCCTGACAGTCCCATTTTAATATTATCTTGCATAGATTTTTACTATCTTGAGAAGTTTAAATCTTTATTAAAACCAATAGATTTCCAATGAGCAATACCGAACCGTCACTGACTGAACAGCAACAAATACGGCTTGAAAAACTGGATGAGCTGAGAGAATTGGGCATAAACCCATTTCCAAACTCATATGACGTTACCCATTACTCTGAAGAGATTCACTCGGATGAGTCACTGCTCGTTGATGATACCCGGAAGCAGGAGAATGCGTCCAGAGTCCGTGTGGCAGGGCGTATCATGACAAGAAGAATCATGGGGAAGGCTGCGTTTTTCAATCTTCAGGATGCCCGCGGTACGATTCAGGTGTACATTCGCAGAGATGATATCGGTGTGGAGATGTACAATACGGTCTTTAAGAAACTGGTGGATATTGGTGATTTTGCAGGAATCAGCGGGTTTGTTTTTAAAACCAGAACAGGAGAAACCACGATTCACGCTGAAGAGTTTGTTTTTCTTGCTAAAACGGTTCGTCCACTGCCGACCCCCAAGGAGGTGGAGGATGAAAAGGGAGAGATTACCAGATACGATGCTTTTTCCGATAAAGAACTGCGGTATCGTCAGCGGTATGTCGATCTGATTGTTAATCCGGAGGTGCGGGATGTTTTTATAAAACGTACGAAAATGGTTCAGACGATGCGCGACTATATGAACCAGAGAGGATATCTGGAGGTAGAAACTCCTATTCTTCAACCCGTCTATGGCGGGGCATCTGCGCGTCCCTTCAAGACGCATCACAACGCTCTGGATATGCCTTTATATCTCAGAATAGCAAACGAGCTATACCTTAAGAGATTGATCGTGGGGGGATTTGACGGAGTTTATGAATTTGCTAAGGATTTCCGAAATGAAGGACTCTCCCGTTTTCACAATCCGGAATTTACACAGGTGGAGCTCTATGTCGCCTATAAGGATTACAACTGGATGATGGAGTTCATGGAACAGATGATAGAGCATGTTGCTCTGACCTTGCATGGGACCACCGAGGTCCGGGTAGGTGATCACCTTATCGATTTCAAGGCACCATGGAAACGCCTTCCCATGTTCGAGGCGATTGAGAAAGAGACGGGGTATAACCTCTATGGAAAGTCTGAGGAAGAGGTGCTTGAAGTAGCTAAAAAGCTGAAGATATCGATTGAGGAGGGGACGGGGAAAGGCAAGCTTATTGATGAAATTTTCGGGGAATATGTCGAGCACAAGCTAATTCAGCCCACTTTTATCACCGACTATCCGATTGAACTGAGTCCGCTCGCTAAGAAACACCCGGATAAGGAGGGACTCGTCGAACGCTTTGAAGCCGTTTGCAATGGGAAGGAGATTGCAAATTCTTTCTCGGAACTGAATGACCCGGTCGATCAGCGTGCTCGGTTTGAGGAACAGGCACGGCTCAGAGCAGAGGGAGATCATGAAGCCATGACAATTGATGAAGACTTTCTGCGCGCCATTGAATACGGTATGCCGCCGACAGCTGGTATCGGAATCGGGATTGACAGGCTTGCGATGATGATGACAAATTCTGATTCGATCCGGGACGTCCTCTTTTTCCCATTAATGAGACCGGAGTAGATACTCATGATTCATCTGGTACGTTCATCGGCGTACTCTCTTTAACCCGTACGAAAAGCACCTCTGCTCCAAGTGAAATTTACCTGGTACATCGCCGCAAAGTATTTCCGGGGACGAAATAGAAGTTCCCGGTTTCTCTCCTTTATTAAAATAATGGCTATCGGAGGTGTTGCGGTCGGTTCAGCCGGTCTTCTCATTTCACTCTCTATTGCCCACGGCTTTAAATCGACCATCAACGACAAAATTGTCGGTTTTGCGCCGCACATCACCATTCACTCTTTCAATGAAAGCTTCATCCAGCGCGCAGACACCCTGGTCACCTACATCGAGGCACTTCCGGGTGTATCAGAAGTTCAGCCGGTAGTTACCGGACAGATTATGATTCAGGCTTCAGGAGATGTAAGCGGAGCCCTGATCAAGGGAGTCGCAGCTGAGGGGGATATCACCGAACTTCACACCTACATAGACCGGGGTGAATATCAGCTGCGGGAAACCGACACCGGACTTCCCGGGATTATCATCGGCAACACCCTGGCCAGGCATCTGGATGCAGAGATCGGCAGCAGAATTACAGTCTACGCCCTGGACGGTCTCCCCTCCCCTTTCAATACTCCTGAAATTATTCAGTTTACTCTTACAGGGATCTACCAGACAGGGATGGCCGGATTCGATGACAACTTTGCACTGGTTGAAAATACGCATGTCCGCCGTCTTTTCGGAATATCCCCGCGTCAGGCTACATTACTGGAGATCAAGTCTGCCGACCCGGACCAGATTCATCAACTCCATGAAGAGTTACAGCAGCAGGCACAATTCCCGCTCATTACTGAAAGCATCTATCAACGATACGCAAATATTTTCGCCTGGGTAAATCTCCAGGAGGAGACCATTCCGCTGGTCATCGGGATTATGATCATCGTGGCAGCTTTTAATTTGATAGGCACCGTTCTGATGATGGTTCTCGAACGAATATCTGATATCGCCATTCTCAAAACTATGGGTGCCAAGAGTCGCGAAATCAAGCAGATTTTTATTCTGGAAGGGTTCTATGTCGCTTTCGCGGGGCTTCTGTTGGGAATCGGTATCTCCCTACTTTTCTACTGGCTGCAAAGCTCTTTTGGCATCATCCCTCTCTCCGAAGAGAATTACTATATGAGCACAGCACCCGTGGAACCACATCTCCTGGACTTTATTGTTGTCAGTATGGTCACCCTTCTTCTCTGTGTCATCGCTTCCTGGCTGCCGGCCCGTACGGCAGCCAATACAGATCCGGTGGACGTACTCTCTTTCGGCAAATAGTTTCACTCATGAAGAGCGGATATTGATCCGGAAACTGAAGCGGATGTCGTGGGTGGTTCGCTTAAAAGTACGGGTTGATTTTGGCAGGAGCTGGCTGAAAGCATATTCAAAATTTGCCTGTACGGTGGTTGAAAATCGGTAACCAACGATGGCGCTTCCATTGATCCGGGATTGGCCGGAGAGCCGCGGGGCATTCACACGATAGGCGTCCGGATCACGGTTGATCTCTCCTGCTCCGGTACTTAGCGCCTCATTCAGATCCGTAGTCAGCAGATAGTTTCGTTCGGTATCTTCTATGACAGAACCGTTTAGCGTCAGGTCGATATTGCTTGCCGTAGTCTTCACAAACGGAATCCTGAAATTACGGATCGTATAGGCCATGCTGAAGCGCAACCCCTTGGAGACACGCTCGATCACCTGGGTATTGGATAGAGACAGACTGGTCAGAAAACCCGATTCATACCCAACTTGGGTTCGCAAGCCGTTGTCCCAGGTAATGTTCAGCTGAGCAAGCGGTGAGAAGCGCCGCTCGATATTGATCGATCCCGGTTCAAATTCCTCTCTGATATCCTCCACAGAATAGACTCCCACCCTGCGGTTAATCAACTCTCCGGCATTGTTATTCAGATTCCAGCCTAACCTGTAGAGTCCGCTGTAGGCGTGCGTTATGGAGGCCCCTTGCATGTATTGGCCTACAAAGGGGATCAGATCCTGCAGTCCTGTCCAGTTCAGCCTCCAGTTAGGCATAGGAAAAACTGAAAAATTACGGCTTCCTATCGATTTTGAACTGCCGAGGTAAGCCTCCCGGAAATTTCTCTGCAGCCCTGTGCGGTTCATTACGGTTTCACTGCTGCCTTCTGGCGGACCGATCACATTTTCGGTAGCGTCCATGCCGTCAAA
>Ga0209487_1003664_pt1 | contig 11990 bp, 15 predicted proteins | sample Poulit2012_FD_187524 | JGI IMG/M metagenome (GOLD analysis project Ga0209487, IMG submission 187524) | Agricultural soil microbial communities from Georgia to study Nitrogen management - Poultry litter 2012 (SPAdes) (version 2) | ecosystem: Environmental > Terrestrial > Soil > Agricultural land... | reverse complement strand
GACAAGTGCTAAAGAGCGTGAGCGCTCCTTCCATACGATGATGGAAATCGCATTAGATACAGCTGTGAAATTTACGAAATAACTCTTGAAAATAAAGGTAAGGTGGATAATTATGTTGGCTCAATTGTTCAGTAATTTTCCGCTGGTTGCATCCGTTGTTGCAATTATTTTCGCGCAAGTTATAAAAATACCAATCCGTTTAATAGTTGTGCGGGAATTCACTCCGGGCCTTGTATTTAGTACCGGAAGTATGCCGAGCAGTCATTCCGCTGCAGTAACGGCTTTAGCAACGGCTGTTGGATTGAGCGAAGGTATCAACTCCACCTATTTTGCAATTGCCTTTGTTTTCTGTTTAATTACGATGTTCGACGCTTTAGGTATTCGACGTGAAGCTGGGGAACATGCAGTTATTTTGAACCGTCTCGTTACTGACTTTCAAACCTTTTTTGAAACAGCACCTAATTGGCTCAAAATGAAAGAATACGAACGAATTAGGGAGCTTCGGACGTTACTCGGACATAAACCAATTGAAGTCCTCGCCGGTGCCTTTACTGGAATTGCAATTGCGTTGATCGTCTATCTATTTTATTTTTAAGTAATAAGAAAGGATTCCTCACCGTTTAACGTTGGGGGATCCTCTTTTTTATTATTCTTTGTTCCGATTACGAAATTGATCCCGAAACACTTGTAATGACTCCGTTTCGTTTAAAGCAACTAACTCTTCTTCTGTTATAGAACCTTTTCCTTCTTCAATGACAAAGACTTCTATTTCCCGTTTTCCCCATTCATTATAAACATCTTCAACTGTTTCAAAGTAAAGATCGATTTTATTCCCTTTAATCGCTCCGCCAATATCAGTTACTACACCATAACCGTAATCCGGGATATATAAAATAGTTCCTAAAGGAAAAACTGATAAATCTGCTGCGATTGTAGAATACAAATCACGGGTAACTTGTACCCCGGAATAGGTAATCCCATATTGAGGATGCCCCTCAGATTTACCCGTCGATTCCACCCCTGCTGTATAGCCTGTTGCTACAACTTTTTTACGAGGGTATTTGGAAAAATCGATCGTTTCCTCTAAGGTTCTTGGGATTTCAATTTGATTACTAGATACATATGTTGCGGGAGTCGTCCGCGCTTTTAATGTTCGTTTTTGTAGTGTAATTTCTCGTTCGGTATGATTAATATGAGTATACATTTCTTCCTTTGCGTGAAAGCCGTGAACAACATCGGCAAACGTAATGTTCATAATCGATGAAATCGTCACATACATTGCAAGGAAAAACAAAGTCCCAAAAATTATTTTCCTCATAAATGTAGAAATGGACATCATAACACCCCTTTACGATGTCATCATGTCCACAATGCTACAAATATATTCATTTTTTTGGCTAAAACATTTGATACCCACTTTTTCGTAACATTTTAATTACAATTCCAGATACGATTGTCCCGAGTAATCCTCCACCTAGAATAATATAATCATCGAGGGTAATAGAAACAACTGTCTCTTTTATAACAGAAAAAGCTTCTCCCGGTCGAATGAAATAATCGCTAATACCATTACCTGAAATAATTAGTACAATTACAATCGGATATAAAAACGTCATTAACCACGTCCGACGTAATAACATATTTAAAATAAATGAAATTCCAAAAAAAATAACGAAATATAATATAATCGATACGAAAAATTGAATTAAATTCAATACGATTCCCCTCTCACTCACTGACAAATAAACGTAAGTTCCTATTTCCTATCTAATTTTATATATAGTTGCTTTAAAAAGCAAAGAGTAACACCCATCTTCACGATATAGTAAAAATTATACTCAATAATGAAATAAATTAAAAAGTATGATACATTTAAGTTTATCAATTCCCTAAAATGCGGTAAAATGATTTTATGTGGAGGGAAAACAATGACGAACGAACTATATGATATTACGGTTATTGGAGCAGGTCCAGCAGGTTTATTTACTGCTTTTTACGGCGGGATGAGACAAGCGAAAGTCAAGTTAATTGAAAGTTTACCTCATACTGGAGGACAATTAACCGCTCTCTATCCAGAAAAATATATTTATGATGTTGCAGGTTTTCCAAAAATTCGTGCCCAAGAGCTAGTCGATAATTTAGAAGAACAATTAAAGTTGTTTAAAGATACGACAACTATCGCTTTAAATGAAACTGTTGAGACAGTAGAAAAGCTTGAAGACGGCACATTCAAACTAACGACTACAAAAGATGTACATTATTCAAGAGTCATCATTATTACTGCAGGAAACGGTGCCTTCGAACCAAGAAAATTAAATATCGAAGGTAGCGAAAAATATGAGGATACAAATTTACATTACTACGTTACGAATATGAAACAATTTGAAAATGAACATGTGGCAATCTTAGGCGGTGGAGATTCAGCTGTTGATTGGGCGTTAATGCTAGAGCCAATTGCAAAGAAGGTGACCCTTATCCATCGTCGGGACCAATTTAGAGCCCATGAACATTCCATTACACAATTACAAAAATCCTCCGTTGATATTATGACACCTTTTGTCCCTACGGACCTTGAAGGTAAGGATCGAATCGAAACAATTGTCCTACAAGAAACTCGAGGCGATAAAATTATTAAGCTCGATGTCGACTCCGTTATATGTAATTATGGATTTATTTCTAAATTAGGGCCTATCGCCAATTGGGGATTAGAAATCGATCGAAACAGTATCGTCGTCAATCAAAAGATGGAAACAAATATCGATGGAATTTACGCTGTAGGAGACATTAACACCTTCGACGGAAAAGTAAAACTAATTGCTACAGGATTTGGGGACGCCCCAACTGCTGTTAATAACGCAATGCAGTATATCGATCCAAAAGCACGAATTCAACCTCGCCATTCAACATCTATGTTCTAATATCTAATCACTGATAAATAAAGTGAGGCTAGGACAAAAATAGGAAATAACTTTTTTATAAAACCGTTGTATTCAAAAAGTTTTATACCTTCCCTTACAATACTAGCCGATCTTATTGCTGGTGCTAAGGAAGTTAGCAGAGATAATTGATCAAGCTAATCGTAAGAATACCTTTATTGAGTAGGTTTATGCAAAGAAGTGAAACAACGTACACAATGGACGCTTCTACTGAGTATGTCTGCGCAGAAAAGCAAAGCAACGTACACAATGGACGCTTCTACTGAGTAAGTCTACGCAGAAAAGAAAGGCAACGTACACAATGGACGCTTCTACTGAGTATGTCTGCGCGGAAAAACTAGGCAACGTACACAATGGACGCTTCTACTGAGTAAGTCTACGCAGAAAAGCAAGGCAACGTACACAGTGGAGGCCACTTGCGAGTAAGTTTAGCCACAAAAGCCTTTTAACATACACAGTGGTGCGTCCTATCGAGTAAGTTTAAGTCCTGAATCGTTTTATCTTTCCCAGCACGGAGAAGGAATAAAGCTTTTCCCAATGGAATAAGTATAAGAAGATTTTCTATAAAGTCACAGAAAAATAATTACGATTAACTTAATCGATAAAATTAATAATCAATGCAGAAGCAAAGTTTTTTAAAAAATAAGGATGGGCTAAGTTTCTATATAAGTAGATCACTTAGCCCATCTGTTTTATTTGATTGGTTTTGGCCCAATCATAATCATCTTTTTTATTTATTTTATAACTTTCTATTTTATATACAAAATAATTAGCAATCCCCTGGAGTGCCGGCAACTTCCTTTGTTCTAAAAGATGAACCACAACCACAGGAAAAGATTGCGTTTGGATTTTTAATTGAAAAACCGCCACCCATTAAATTTTGTTTAAAATCAATTTCACTATTTTCCACGATACCCAGGTCCGTTCGATTAATAACGACTGGAATACCGTTAATTTCATCGACGATATCGAGTTCCTCATTAATCTCATCATCGAACCCTAAGGAGTACGATAAGCCACTGCAACCCCCGCCTTTTACACCAAAGCGAAGTCTAACATTTTCTGGATCCGGCTCATTCTGTAACATTTCCTTTATTCTGCGACTTGCTTGGTCGGTAATCTTAATCATCCCGATAACCTCCTCAAACTACTGATTTAATGATACATCGATTACAAAGGTAGTTACGTTAAGTATACCATATTTCAAAAGTTCATAAAATATGTTGCTCCATTCACATAATGAAGAAAAAGATTCTCACTTGATAATCATCCTCAATTAACTATTTTATAAAAATCTGTTATAATAATAAATGTACAAAGTAGACGATACTTATAATAAATAGGATACCTTTTAATAACAAAATAGTAATTGTAAAAAACACTACGATAGTTTTATGAATAAAAAAGGAGTTGACGGAAATGGCAGATGTAAAGGAACAAGTCCAAGAAGTATTAAATAAGTTACGTCCTTACTTACTTCGTGACGGTGGCGATGTGCAGCTAATCGACGTTGATGAAGATGGTGTCGTCCAATTACGTCTTATGGGTGCTTGCGGAAACTGCCCAAGTTCAGCGATTACACTAAAAGCTGGAATCGAACGGGCACTCACTACAGAAGTACCAGGTATTAAAGAAATTGAGCAAGTTTTCTAATATGTTAATTACACAACTTTTTTTAAAAAATCGGCCCACTTTTGTAGGCCGATTTTTTATTATTCTTTTTTCGTCACTGGAGTTAATGGACCGTCGCCATAAAAGTAAGCTTTTAAATTATCTAAACATAAGGTTAACATTTTCTCCCGGGTTTCTCTCGTTGCAGAACCGATATGAGGCGTTAATACGACATTGGGTAAAGCAGTAAGTGGATGTGTCGAATCGATTGGTTCCTTTTCAAATACATCTAGGCCTGCAGCACGAATCGTTCCATTACGTAAAGCTTCATAAAGGGCCACTTCATCTACGACACCGCCCCGTGATACGTTTATAAAAATTCCATCCCGTTTCATTTGTGAAAAAGCTTCTTTATTAAAAAACTTCTTGGTTTCTTTAGAAAGAGGTAACAAAGACACGACAAAATCCGATTCCTCAAGGAGTGTCGAAAGCGAAACGTATTTTGCTCCTAGTTCTGTTTCGGCTCGTTTGTTGCTTGTACGGTTATGGTATAATACGTCCATATCAAAACCTTTTGCCCGTCGTGCTACAGCGGTACCAATTCTCCCCATACCGACAATCCCAATCGTTTTATTAAAAATATCTGTCCCAGCTAATTCAAAGGGTGACCAATCACCCCAACGATTGTTGTAAATAAATTGGGAAGCTTCGACAAGACGGCGAGCCGTTGCCATTAATAACGCAAAAGTTAAGTCTGCGGTCGTTTCCGTTAAGACATCCGGCGTATTTGTAATAGTTATCCCGAATTTTTCCGCAGTTAATATATCGATATTATCATAACCTACTGCCATATTCGCGATAATTTTTAAATGACTTGCATGGGATAAAAAGTCATAATCGATTTCCTCTGTTAATAAACATAAGATACCGTCAACATTTTTAGCTTCTTCATACAATACATCTTTCGGTACTGGTTCTTCTTCTTTTTGCCACATTCGAAATTTAAATTTGTTTTTATAAGGTTCTAATAAATAATTAGGAATTTTCCGGGTAATATAAATAGATGGTCTCATTTCACTACCTACCTTTCCTACATTGTATAATCGTTTTTAACTATATATAATCCATGCTACACTATTATTATGACTTTTGCTTTATAATTTTGAAAGTGAGGGTTAAGAAATGGCAGAAAAACAAAGTGTATTAGAAAAAATTGCACGTAGTTGGCTCGCGGAACGCGGGGTTGATATAGAAGATATCGCGGAACTCGTCTACTATTTACAAGCAAAGTATTTCGATCAGTTAACGATGGAAGATTGTCGCTTTAATGTAGAACGAGTATTAAAAAAACGTGAAGTACAACACGCTATATTAACAGGTATTCAATTAGATAAATTAGCCGAACAGAATAAGTTGGAATATCCGATTCAAGATATTATTTATCGGGATGAAAAAATGTACGGAATCGACGAAGTCATCGCCCTTTCAATTGTAAACGTATATGGTTCGATTGGCTTTACGAGCTATGGGTTTATCGACAAACAAAAACCAGGTATTTTAAAAAAGTTAAACAAGCACGAAGACGGCCAAGTACATACTTTCCTCGATGATATTGTCGGGGCAATTGCAGCAGCCGCTTCAAGTCGACTCGCCCATTCTTTTGCCGGAGACATACCTGAAGTAGAAATCGATGAAGATACGAAATAAATCAAACGAATAATCCGAATGTTTGTAATTAAAAAAGACTGTGCAAATCATCACAGTCTTTACAATCGGATTATGATGTTCCTGTTTTTTCAATAACTTTACGTTCAGTAGATTCCTTGGAAATAACCCAGGAGCAATATTTTGCACCTTTTGTTAAATGACTCGTTATCGTTACTTCACTATTTGGAAAAAGATTTTGATACATCGTTTTTTCATTCGTACAGACTTGATGAAATTCCGATGCTAAATTATAAATCGGGCAGTTGAAAATTTTCATCTCATAATCGCCATTAGGCAATTTTGAGTAATCGATCATATAACCTTTTTCTTCTTGGAGCTCGATCATCTTCTTCATACGCTCATCAAAATCTTCATCCGGTAATTGTTTAGCAAATTCCTGCTCTTCCTGTTGTTTTCGGTAACGGAGTAAGTTTTCAACTACTTCTGTACCTTCTAACGCTTCCAAGTCTTCTAACAATTTTACCGGTAATTCCGCATATTGATTCGGAAACGTATGGTGCCCTTTTTCTGTTAGAGAATATAGATGATACGGTCTGCCGACTTCTTGACGTTCCTGGCGTTTTTTAATAAATCCGTCCCATAGCAACGCTTGAACATGTTTACGAATCGCTATATCACTAATCGTAAAGTAATCGGCAAGCTCCTTCATCGATACTTCTCCATCTTTCTTTAAGATGTACAAAATCTTTTCCTTTGTCGTCATGCGCTTATCCATTATGATGTCCCCTCCTCTACGGCTCGTTTGAAAATGCATTTGCGACGCCTAGCTCATTATCTAAGTACGTACGAATATGTTTACTAAATTGTTTATATATATGGATATGAGTGAAAATTACGTCCTTCAACTTATCATGATCTATTTTTAAGTACTTTTGTACGAGCATTTGACGTAAATCAATTAAATCTTTATAACTTTTTTCATCTTCGGAAGGTATTACTTTTTCATCAATTAATATATCGATAATATCATGATAACTACCTGGATCTCGCATAATGAAACCATCAATCATATGATTCCCTACATCGAGTAGTGCTTCAATCATTATATGAATCGCTCGTTCTAGTGCTAACTTCTCAATAGACGTCGAAAAGTGTTTAGTCGTTTCGATTTGTTCTAATAATTGATCAATATGCGCAATTCGCATCTCAATGTCACTTCGATTTACAAAATACACGGGAAATCCCTCCTAGTTTTATATGATAGCATATTTCTTTGTGAATTGTTGAATTTTGTCTACTTTTATCAACTCTATTCACACTATTGTCATATTTTTTACAAATTATGTTTAAAAAAGTTTTTCCTATTCTCTTCTAGTAAAAAGGAACGAGCGAATAGCCGTTCGATAATCGGGAAGCGCTTTCTTCCTATATACATGTTTTACTAATAAATGCTATAATTAACTTACATACTTTTTGAGGGGAAGGATAGTATGGTGAAACAGTTATCAATCACAAAAGAAGAATTACTTCAACTCGATGCGGTCGCCATTAGTGAAAAGATTCAAAAGAGGGAATTAACGAGCGTACAAATAACTGAAATGTTAATCGAACATATTAAACAAGTAAACGATTCCCTTAATGCATTCGTAGAAGACCGCTTCGATTTAGCCCTAGAAGAAGCGCGTGAAAAAGACGCGAAAATCGATCAAGCAGATTTTACAAAGCAACCCCTTTACGGCGTGCCGATTAGTATGAAAGAATCTTTCCATGTAAAAGGGATGAAAACGACCGGCACCCTTTATCATCGTAAGGATATCATCATAAAAGAGGATGCGGAAGTCGTACGTAAATTGAAAGAGGCTGGAGCGATTATTTTAGGAAAAACGAATACACCATCGCTTTGCTTCTGCCAAGAGACTGATAACAAATTGTACGGTCGAACGAATAATGCTTGGGATAAAGACAGGACTGCGAGTGGTTCAAGTGGTGGTGAAGCTGCGCTCGTTGCAGTAGGAGGCTCTCCCGTCGGTATGAGTTCAGATATCGGTGGCTCCATTCGTTTTCCGAGCCATTTTAACGGAGTAGTCGGATTTAAAGCCGGGACAGAACAAGTTTCCCACAAAGGCCATTTTCCTGAAATGGTACCACCTTTACAAAGACGGATGGGGTCTTACGGTCCAATTGGTAAAACGGTTCGTGATGCAAAAACGGTCTATAAAATCGTCGCTAAACAATATCCATCTAAAACAAGAAAAATGTACGAAAGATTTAAAATTGATATTTTGCCAACCGACAATGGTTTTCCACTTTCTAAACCAATCGCAAAAAGGATTGAAGAAATTAAAACGTTTCTTGAAACAGAATACGATACGAATTGGGCGATTCCTCCTTACTTTAACGATAGCGCTTTATTATGGCAGGAGATTATGTCAATCGATGGTGCAAAACATGTTCGCAAGCTCGCCTTTAATAGAGACCGCGTAAACCTTTTGGCTGAATACGGTAAAGAAAAGTTAACGAAACGTACGAAAACCCACGAGTTTTTATCTTGGGCTTTAATCGGTGCAAGTGTTTTCCGTCCTTCCGAAGAACGTGTAAAAGAAATTGAACAAATTATTAAAAACGGTGATCAACTATTGAAAAGTCACTTCAAAAATCGTTTATTAATTATGCCAGTTTACCACCGTACAGCCTTGAAGCATGGTGAGTTATTTAAAGAATTGTTTTCAATTAAAAAGACGTTTTTGCAATATATGCCTTACACGGCTTATGCGAACGTTTGGGGTTTACCTGCATTAACAATCCCCGTCGGCTTTGATGATAAAAAATTACCTTTTGGCATCCAAATTATTAGTATAAATGGAAATGAGGAGGCAATCTTTAATCTCGGAGAAAAACTAGAAGCCAAGTTCGGAGGCTACAAGCGAAGTACTCTTTACGATTCGGAATGACTTTCTTAACTTTATAACCTTCTACTGTATCGAATGTTCAAAAATGGACATAGTATACGTAGGAGGTTTTTCATATGTCTAAAAAGAAACACGATGAAGAAAAAAAAGACCATATCGAAATGTATCAAGCCGAATTAATACCAGAAGAGTTCCCCGAAGGTCCTTTCGGTTCCTCTATAAAAAAAGATGAAAAAGTAACCGGAAAGTCAACCCCATGGGAAAAGGGACAACGTCGAGCAAGTGCTTATGTATATCCAGATAAGGAACAACACGATGATCTTCCAAGACGACTACCAGGTTCCCATCCTCTCCACGACGAATAAATAACCCTTGCAATAGAGCAATCGGTCCGAACAGTTAAAATTCAGACCGATTTTTTATATTCTTATTCAATGATCTATGTATGTTAGTCGACTTTTTGCAAAATAAAATATGGACAACCAAAATTACAATACTCATATAAATAATCTTCTACGTGATCGATCCGTGTTTCAAACGTAGCTCTTTGGTGATGAGGGTGGTAAAATCCCTTCATTCGCAATTGATCATAACCCCAATCGCCAACGATAAAATCATATTTTCCTAATATTTCTGCATATCGTTTTACTACGTGCTCTTCTTGATATGCATCGCGGAAATTTTCAATTAATTTGTATTTTCTCCCATTTAATACAATCATCCAACCATCACCTCATTTGCATTACTTATAAGTTTACCATATTAAGTATACGAATAGCACGTATGTTATTTCATGTTAAAAACATACTAATAGCGTAAATCAAGATTAACCAACAGAACCCTTAAGGACTGAAGTAAGAAAGGATTGAAGTTCGTAATGAACCAAAAAGTGTTTCGTTATGTACTGTTTTTTACGATTCCGGTCTTATTTTTCTTATTTACAATGGAAACTGATGCGGAAGAAAATAAAGAAAAACTATATAATCAACGTCTTCTCCTTTACAAAAAGATCGAAACAATTACTAACTTACCATGGTACTACTTAGCAGCTTTTGATCAATATGAACGAAACATTCAAAAAGATAAAGAGGATGAACTTATTGCGATTACTTTTCCTGAAGAAGTTTGGTACGGTTTAGGTAATATAGAAAAAATCGATCAAGTTGAGGCAATTGTTTTTTACAACGGTATTGGAAAGGACGGTAACGGTAACGGTAAAGCATCTTTAAAAGAACCGGAAGATGTATTGTTTACAGCTGCGAAACTTTTGTTAGAAAATGGTATAACAGAAGATGATATTAAAATAAGTTTATGGAACTTTTATAAACGGGACTTATCAGTAAAAACAGTAATGAATATCGCAAAAGTATATCGTCACTTCAAAACGAATGCGTTATTTGACCGGCGCTTTCCAGTATCTATTACGCATAACTATAGTTATCGAAGCACTTGGGGACATCGCCGAGGCTTTGGTGGTAATCGAATTCATGAAGGTACAGATATTTTTGCAAATTATGGTACTCCAGTTATTGCGACAACGTACGGTGTCGTTGAATTAAAAGGTTGGAACCTATACGGTGGTTGGCGTATCGGTATACGCGATATCCATAACATATATCATTACTACGCCCATTTAAATAGTTATGCAGATCATATTCAAATCGGGGATATCGTTAAACCTGGGGATCTGTTAGGTTCAGTAGGCTCAACTGGTTATGGGCCACCAGGTACAGCGGGTAAGTTTCCCCCTCATTTACACTATGGAATGTATAAAGATAACGGACATAATGAATGGTCCTTCGATCCGTACCCATATTTGCGAAAATGGGAACGAAGGACGAAAGAAGCCCAATAAAAATAATATCGGAAGTGTCAAACCGCGGAATACAAAGACACTTCCATTTTTTAACGAAATATAACCAATGAGAGCATTCAAAATAACGTTCTTTTGTTTATTTACTTTTAAAATAACTTATTATATGAGTTTGACTTCCGCGCGCACACGAAATCGAGAAAACTTTATTTTCAGGTGCCATGGAAAACTCAATATTAAACATAGCTAAAATTTTAGCTTAAATTACCTTTGTAATCGGCAAAAATAAAAATAGCGATGTCCAGTTTTACTGAACACCGCTATTTTTGACAAAATTTATTCCAACTTATCTATTAAACTTATTTTTTTGAAAGATTCTTAGCGAGATCGAATAGCGTTCCAAATACTTAACGCTAATCCACCCCATAAGACAACCATTCCAATAATCATTACAGTAATTGAACTAGCACTCATTTAGTTCTCCTCCTTTACGGAGTCATCTTCTAGTTGATCTGGATCTTTACGCCACTTCATCGAAGCGATAATTAACGCGATAACTAAGGCTCCAATTGCAACAGCCCATCCACTGTACATAATAAAAGCATCTGGATAACCTTCATAGTTTCCAGTGTCCGTATCGAAGAGCTTAAAAATGTTCGTACGTAACAAGTCGATTAACATGTATCCTAACACAATTGGAGTAATGACACCTAAACTAAAGGTCCACCATCCACCAAGTTTAATGTCCGATACACGGTCGGCATGTTCCCGTAACTCTTTAGCTTTACGAACGATCCAGACAATTAAAACTACTTCGACAAATCCTAAGACAGCTACACCAAAGTGGTTAATAAAGTAGTCTGTTGCATCTAAGAAGTTCAAGCCACCTTGTGTAGCGAAAATAAAGGAAATTAAAGCAGCAATTCCTCCACCGAAAAGAACCGCCTGACCACGAGTAATATTAAATTTATCCGATAGTCCCGCAACATACGTTTCGGTAATCGAAAGAAGAGACGATAATCCCGCTAACACAAGAGATGCGAAGAATAACAG
>Ga0209487_1003663_pt1 | contig 11992 bp, 18 predicted proteins | sample Poulit2012_FD_187524 | JGI IMG/M metagenome (GOLD analysis project Ga0209487, IMG submission 187524) | Agricultural soil microbial communities from Georgia to study Nitrogen management - Poultry litter 2012 (SPAdes) (version 2) | ecosystem: Environmental > Terrestrial > Soil > Agricultural land... | reverse complement strand
CGCCGCCGTTTTCAGATGATGCAATGGTATCCGTAAATGCATATTGAATTGCTTCTTGTTGTTCTTCTGTTATAGTGGCCATTCCGAATTGTGGTTCTAACTCAACAATAAAGTTAGATGAAATCTCTGCTTCATCTTCTGCACTTGCTGATCCTTCCCATGAATCTAAGTAACCTTGCGCATAAATTGCTGGATACTTATCTTCTTCTTTTAAGTCTTCATCTACTGACACTTCCCAAATTTCTAACTTTGTACCACGAATAGCGGCCGCTCTCAAAAACGTAGCTACTGGATCACGTTTTGCCTGTATCGCTTCAATGCCTACCTCTGATTCAAGTTCTCCAACCTTGATAACTGTTCCGTCTTTTGTTGTAATTCTGTCTAGTTCACGACTAAATGAAAATGTATGTTCCGTTTGAAACACTAATTTTGTAGCATTCTCCGTTGCCTGTTTAGACAATTCTCTGAATAAAAGAATCTTGTTTTTACCATCAATCATCTGTAAAATTGGTTCATTTGCCATATTAATAACCTCCTAATTTTTTCATAACTAAAAACTCAACTTCTATGAATCCACGTAAATAAGTGGTAGAAGTTGAGTCATCTTTGCCTATAAATGATGTTATAGGACTATTTAATTTAACTGTGTAATCTTTTGTATTGTTAAGTAACCGTAAATACTGTTTTATTTCCTCGAACATTTCTGTCAGTTCTTTTCGGTTCTTTAACGTGTGGTATATGTCGATACGTTGCGTTACGCTGTTTCTGAGCAATCCTTTAATTCTTGGATCGTCATTGTCAAATGTATCCCCTAAATGCACGAAAGGATAGCTTACATCTTTAGCTGGCAAATAATCATACACATCGTACCCAACAACTGCTAAGTAAGCCCATATAGTATCTAATACTTGTTTACTTGGTGACACTTTATCACCCCGTTTTTCGCAAAATAAAAAGCACCTTAACTGATAAGGCGCTTTAACTCTCCAACTTTACCGTACACATCCTTGAAGTCATCAGGATATACGCTGAAAAGTTTTAAATTATTTTCTTTGTAAAGTTTTTCTTTATTCTTTTTACGGTTGTCATAAAGTTTCCAACCAACCATGCCCCATATCTCGACATATACATCTTCTACTAGCAAATCAGCAGAATAACGTTTGTCGAACGGCAATCTTGGTTCATAATCGAAATCTATTCCGAAAGTTATTAAAGCGTTTATAAACGCCCTTTCGTAATTTGACCTTACAACCAATCCGTTTTTACATTTAGCAAAATCATGTTCGGGAAAGGTGTCTGGTCTAGCATCTATATCGTACCTTTTAAGGTAATCACATATAACTTTTTTGTCTGTATCATACAATAAAGATATTTCCCTAGTTGTCTTCTTTTCTGTTAGATACAGTTCTTTCAACTCTTCCTTAGGCACGTTTATCATCATAGATTCATAGAAACATTCTTTTTTACAGTAGATTCTGCTATCTACAGGGTTAGGTTTTGTCAAAAACAACTCATTACAGTTAGGACAATTCTTTTCGATGTTCTTTACCCTAGATTCATCACTGCACTCATTCGAGCAATACTTACCATACCCGTATTTTCTATCGTTTTTTTGAGCATAAAACTCTTTATCACATTGTAGACATTCTTTTAATATTCTCTTTCCCTTATAAATTTCAGCGCATGCCCTTGTACAAAAGAATACATCTGTATTGGGTCGTTCCAATCTTATTATAGGTTCGTTGCATTGACCACAATTTGTTCTTACGCTTCTTCTGCACTTTGTAGAACAATATTTTTGGTTCTTGTTGACAGGCATGAAGTCGCCTTTGCAAAATGGACACTTCTTCATATTGATAACCTCCCAAGTTATCCCCATATATTATTATAGGCAGGGAAGTGGGTGCTTCCTTTTCGGTAATGAGCCTAGCCTACACCTAACATTATACCATAGGCATAGAGTTATTTCATTAGTCGGCGCATGTCTTTTATGAACGTTTTTTCTTGTGTGGAAAAACTTGGAAATACAAACGGTTGAGCGGCGGCGAAACGTGTTCCATATTCTAAATACGGAGCATAATGAGTTCCTGGCTTAACTTCCGCTGTTAATCCTTGTTCTTTCATCTCCAAGCCTATAGATCGCTTTGTTTCACCCGTTTGATATCCCTTTGTAAATGATGCGTTTCTTTTCATTCTTCTTTCTAATTCTGACCCATTTAGTCTAACTGTTTTTTTAACATCATCTAAGGTAGCGTTTCTTTTTAAGTGATTGATCAATGCATCTGCACCTGTAACTTTAACCAACGTCATCACGCTCCAAATAAAAAACACCCTTCCGATAATCAGAACGATGTTTAATAGATTGTTTATCCCCATTTATTTGAATGTAGTCAAACGCTTTAGTGTATGGTCGCTGTAACCTTGCAACTTGAATATCTGTGTCTAGTTCACCGAATAACTCTTTTGTACGGTCTACTTTAAGACTTGATATGTTACAAGGCACAATATCATATTCTTTCTCGCCCTCTACATAATTACCAATGTTTGGATCGTAGTATGAATCTCCATCTTTTACGAATGTTATCCTTTGATTGAACCTCATATGAATAACACCTTCCCACGTCCATATATGCCATCATCATCGTCTTTTTCATTTTCAATGATAGTTAGATATGGAGTGAAGTAGTCATTCAAATCATAGTAAGATACAGAGTGACCTTCAACCGATTCTGATTGCATCCCCTCTGTACCTATCCTGTTAAAACGTCTGATTGTTATTTCTTCTACAATAAAATCCAAATGTTCCGGTACGTCTTTACCCAGTAATGCTTTTAAGTGATTCTCTACATTAGTTATTAGTATCTCTAATAGTTCATCCTGTAGATTGTCATTAATGCCTAGTACCGTTTTAATGCGGTCTTTCATTTAATCACCGCCTATCCTTCTAACGCTTCGACACGTGCCACTAAATCGTTCCAGTCTTCTTCGGACGGGAAGCCATCAGCGCCTTTTGCTCCGGCATCACCTTTCGGACCAGTGTCACCTTTGTCTCCTTTTGCGCCGTCTTTGCCATCTGCTCCGGCTTCTCCTTTATCGCCTTTATCCCCTTTAGGACCTTTCTCTCCTGCTACATCAATTAAATCATGAAAATTTTCTTCGGTTGGTGTAGCACCTGTTACAAATGTTTGTTTCAATTCTTCTTTTGTTGCCATAATATCACTCCTATTCTATGATTAACGTTTCTCCGATAACCGCGTCCCCAATTGCCGCGGGGGTATTAGGGAGTGCCTTCTCCTTCATCTTCGCCTATCTCACCTGTTACTTTTACCACTGCTGCTTTGTTATCATCAGGGATATATTCTCCGGCAAGTCCTGCACCTTGTAAAGCCACCCCGTCAAAGTCCTCTGACTCTTTAGTTCGTGCTGTGCTAATACCAGTAAATGCTTTACCTACACCAGCGATATAAGCATATACAATCTCGCCATCTTGGAAAGCATCCTCTGGAAGTTCTTCGATTTCAAATCCTTTAAATTTAACGATTGTATTGTTGTCTACATCCGCTCCTGAATGTTTAGCAGTAGTCGCTGCCGGATGATCTACAATTTCGTTGTATAATTCAGGTGTAACTTTAGCGTGACGAGTACCGATTGTTTTCTTGTTAGTAAAGTAAACAGCCAATGCATTAAATAGACTTAAAACGCTATCGTGTTCAGAAGCATCAATCGTCTCTCCTGCGGCCCCTGATACAAATGCAGAATGCTGCGCGTTAAACTTCTCAATCTTAGCATTAGCTTGCAAATCCAAACGGTCTGCAACTGCTGCGTTAAATTCATTATTAACTGTGAAGCGATCAATACCCTCGTGGATTGCCCAGTTCCAAGTATAAGGAACATCAGTGTTAGAGTAGATAACCTCTTTACGCTCACCAAAACGGTTGCTGTTAGAAGTTCCCTCATTGAAAGCTACATCCGACCCCGTGTCATATTCGCCAATTACAACCGGCATGTCGTTAGTCTTTACTGTGAAAGCTGTGTCGTTTTCTTTCACCCCATCAAGTGCTTCAATATTACCGCCAAAAAAGTCACGGAAGTATGCACGATGTCCGAATACTGCCTGTAATAATCCTTTAAACTCTTTTTCATAACGTCTTTCAGGTTGGTTGTTATTTCCTGCCATAGTTAAATCTCTCCTTATTTATATTTACTCATTATTTTTGCGAAGGGATCGCTTTCTGTTGCTTTTGTTCCCTCGCTAGGTGTGTCTTGTCGTAACCTAGAGTTGACTTGTTCATTTACTGCGCTATCAAACTCTTCTTTAATGTTTGTAATAGCATCCTTAATCTTGCCATTATCTTGAATAGTAAGTAGTGACTGCGCAAATGAAGTAGGCAAGCTATTCTCTTTCAAGTCCGATTCAATCTGATTCAATAGCTGTCTGTCGTTTAATTCTTTTTCTCGTTTTTCGAGCGCTTCTAACCGCTTATTATAATCAGCTTCCTCTTTCTCTTTTTGAGTGAGTTTAGCGTATTCCGCAGCTTCATTTCGTTCTTGCTCTATCTTCTCTTGCATTTGTTCCTCTAATTTGCTTTGTTGATTCTTTAGTGCTTTGTCTACCGCCTTGCTAATCTGTGAATCTACTTCCGATTGAGTGAAAGTTTTGTCTTGGTTGTCGTCATGTTCATCATCATCTTGTTTATCATCTATTTGATTATCTTCATCTGTAGAATCTTCTGCGAAAAATTGCAGGTTTAAAGGTAATCCGTTTTCAGCTTGACTATGAAGAGTTCCTGCAACTTCTGCCTCTGTCATCGCTGTTTTATTTGCAATTTCTCTAATTTTTTCAATCATTTTATTCTCTCCCATCCCATACAGTCATTTGCAATCAACGTTTCATTCCATAACAAATAAGCCCCAAATAGTCGATTACCGCCCATTCAGTGCTTAGATATATGAAACTATTCAATTGATGTTAAACGCCCATATACGATAAATTTTAGCCTTTTAACGTCATGCTTGGACAAGTAAGTATATTACCATCAAGATACCATCACTTTAAGCATGATGGATCACCTCCTTTCAATCTTTAATGTTGAAAGCTGTTAAACTAGGCAATCCCTCACCTCCTTAAAGTCCTCTTGCTTGCATTTCCTTTTCCCATTCACCCCTATCTACATATGCCGCTAAAGCACATCGGCAATTTGGATGTTTTGGGACCCCAGTATCACCAGTGCGTCTATCCTTTAAGTCGAATATCTTTCCATCTAAATCAGCACACTCTTCGCAAGCATCAGGTTCTGCCACCCATTCATATTTATCTATGTCCGCTTTCTTCATACTGTCCTCAAATACGTCTGTTTGAACTCTTGCCATTTCAGTTCGTAACAATCTTTCCGAGTTATAAACAGATGCATCAAATCTATCCCTTAAATCTCTAGCCAGTTCTCTAGGGTTCAATCCTTGTATAATACCCCTGTGCAGTAGCTTGTCCAATTCAGAGCGTAACGCTTGCTGATTTGCCCATATCCTATCGCTCCACCTAGCATTAAGGAATGATGAATCTACAATAGACTTAATTGTCTTAGCGTTCCCTTCGATTGTCGTTCTGAGTATACCGCTTTGGTGCTTATACTCTGCTTTTGCAGCCTTTGTTAATTCTTCGTACAGAATACGTTCTTCATCACTACTTAAAGCGATCAACTCCAAGTTTACTTCTTGTTTAAGTAACTCTAAGCGATTAATCTTCATTGTTACATTATACAGTCGCATTTCTTCATTTGCTCTTGGTGTGAAGTTTCTTTCTTTAACATACTTCTTAGCCTTGCGTTCATATTTACTTATATTAGTCTTAGATATGCGTTTTCTTGCTTCCTCCATACCTAATCCAGTCTTTTTCGCATACTTACCATAGAACTCATCTATTTGGCTTTGTATCTCTTCCATAGCATCACGATACTTGCTTCTTAATCGCTTGGCTATCTTCTTATCATTCTTGATGTTAGCTTTAATATGTTTCAATTCTCTTTCTCGCCAGTAGCTTTTGGATGCCATGATTAATCATCCTCTGCAACTTCTTCGTTAAAGTCGAATATGTCCTTATTTAGTGAATCCTCTTCTTTAATTAGTTCTAACTCTTCATCCGGATTATCTACAAAGGATAACTGCGACAGCATGGTTTTTTGTGATAATTGACCGCCCATCTTACTAAACCACTCTAATTCACGATCAACCATACTTGGTAAGTTCTCTGTGAATGATATTGTAATGTCATTTACATCGAAACTTCCTTCTGATGCCATGTTCATCATATTGTTAATTAAGCGGTATCTATCTCTTAGCGCCTTCTTGAATAATCGTTCTTTGGTCGCTCTCTTCTGTGACAATGCAAACAACTTCATTTTTAATGCTTCACCGGATGCTACACCTGTCTGCTTGCCATCATCTAACAAATTAGGTATTGACGTAAATAATAATATATTGTTAAATACTCTATCCTTGTATGCTTCTGTTCCTGATACATCATACTGCTTGTAGATATAGTCAGCGTCTGCGCTCTGTGTGCGCCCATCTGCTCCTGTTTCAGTTTGCAACATTAATATATTAGCTTCCTTCATAGCTTGTGCTTCTTCTACGTCAATATCTAAGTTACCTACAATCTTTAGCATTGCATCATTTAAGTCTTGCATGTAGTTTGCTGTGTCTGATTGTGCTGCATCGTATAAGTCAATTAAGCTTAGTACATCCTCGAAGTCACCTTGCCTAAATTGGTTATTCTGATACTCGATTATTGGAACACCATTAAAGAAGTGACTTGATTCTTCTTTGTATTCTAACTCCCCAGACTCATCCATCTCGTACTCTAGTATTTGATCGCCTGTATATACATATACATCTATTTCATCTTTGTATTGCCTTCCTAGATACCTAATAGCACCTATTGGCTTGCATTCCACTGTTTCATCGTAAATAACGAATGTATGAAGCGGATCAAGCACGACAAACTTTGTTACATCATCACTACCACGATACACCATTTCATATGCTCTGCCATAAATTGATTGGTTTAACACTAATTCGCTGTTATGTTCATCAGCATCGTTTTCTCTGTTTAAATCCCTTATCTGTTCTTCTACTTTTTCATCAGGGTATGTAGTCTTTAATGGAATACCTACCATGTACCCCTGGATGAATTGACTCACATATTTAGCGAAGTTATGCGTTGCTCTGTTATCAGCCATATGCTCCTCACGCCTTCGGTCATATAGCGAGATACCCTCGTTGTTACCTTTGTAGTATTCTTGTAGAGTATTTAATCTAGGTTGTTGATTCTCTCTATGATGCTGTATTAATTCCGCTAATTGTTCTAAATCATCCGTTAATGTTTCCATGTCCTTAAATCTATACTGCGTGTTTGCTTCGTCTGAAAATCTCATGTTCCACCTCCTACAATCCTAGAGACTGTAATGCTTTATATTTTTCTTTCCTGCCTTTGCTTTTACCAAGATGATATCGCTCCATGCTATAGCGTAATGCGTCGATGATATGGTTGTTTTCGTCTATTGGTTCATTCAACCACTTACCACTCTTATCTTGCTTCCATGTATAAGTATTAAATTCTTCGATTGCGTTTTTTAACGATGGGTGAATATATATTTTAAATTGTTGCAAAAACTGAATGCCATGCAGTATAGAACCTTTACCTTTTACTGATTTATGAAGTCTTTTAACTCCTTTTGACCTTAGTTCGCTTATTAACCTAGGCTCTGCACTGTCACCAGTAATTGAAGCACCTAACATGTTTTTATCACGTAACATGTTATAAATATCGTCTGTTGTCATCGCTTGTTCGTAATGCTCTTGATATAGCCATAATTCCTTTTTGTTTAAATCCACAACACTGCTTATTAAAGTGGTTGCATCGTGAGTAAATCCATAGTCCATCCCGTGCGTTGTTTCTTTCAACTCTTTAACTTTTGTGTTTATATCGAAATCTACGACTGTGAAATTGTCGAATACTAAACCTTCACTAACTCCCCACTCTCCATCACACACGATTCTTGCACGTTTAGGATTAGTCCTATATAAGTCTTCCATTCGTTGCCTATCCACTTCGTCTAACCATTCATTGACTCTAAAAGTAGTGGTCATGGATAAAGTGTTGTTACGTTTAGTTTCTTTGTCAAAAAATTCTCTTTTAAGAAAATGTCCTTCATGCCACGGGTTAAACGAAATAGTTATCTGCTTAAAGAAGTCATCACTAGGAAAGCTACCTCTAATTGATTCGATAACAGTATCCATCGCATTTACATCTTCTAACTCATAGGCCTCCTCAAACCACACCCACGACAAGATGCCAACATCTACCGTAATGGATGTTATTTTAAGTGGATTATCCAATCCTCTAAACAGTACCTTTTGACCAGTAGGTATATAAGTTATCTCCGGCAATGATTCGTTAAACTTAAAAAGACTCTCAACGCCTAAGCGATTGACAGCCCATTTTAGATCAGTATATGTTGATTGTTTGTTGGTGTAAGAGAACCTCCTTACCACAAGGATGTTAGCCCAGTCATATTTCATTATTCTATAAATTAAATTAAGCGCTGTTGTTACGGATTTTTTGCTACCTCGACTGCCTTTTACAACTCGATAGAAATGTTTACTGTTCCAAAAATCAGCATATCCCTTACCGATTATTTCTTGCATGGATACTTTATTCATCCACATCATCTATAAACATTGGTAATTTTAACTCCATCTCTTGTCTATCAGTCCACATTCCGTAACGTTTGCCTAATTGCTCCGCCGCTTTTATGCGTTCTTGTAAGTTAGGTTCACGATCTATTAGCTTTTCTGCTCCTTGCCCTAAACCTAGCTTCTCTTTACCTGTAGCCTTCCCACGAATAACAGATGTAAGGAATTGTAATATCTCGTCTTGCTCTGCAATTGATTCTTTTCTAAGTTTCTCCAATCGTGCATCGATATAGCTTTTAACGTTAACATTTGCCAACAACCGACTCCCTGCCGATCTAGCAGTAGATTCCTTTTTGACATTCGTATAAGCGATTAAATATGATTGCGTTATATTACCCGTTCGTACATACTCATCAGCAAAACGTATTTGCTTTTCTGTTAATTTTGTTCCTTTCATATCACATAACACCTACCTCCTAATTTTGAACGTAAAAAAAAGACACCTCGTTAAGAGATGCCCTTACATTTTTAATCAAATATTCTTCCATCGTACCATTCATCGATACGATACATGTTTCCGTCTTCTTGCTCAGCGTTTATTTTAACTATATTGTTGTCTTCTAGTAAATAAGGTACTTCCCAGAAGAAAGTTACGTTTTCTAACTTTTCTGTTCCTGCCAATTCTGAACCTAGTCTGTCTGTGTTAGCGTCAATTGCTCCTTTAGCTGTTTTCGCTCTGTTTTTCACATCGAACACCAAATGTATTAAAGCGTTATATCCTCCGTCCGCATCATCGGAATGGTTTTCCACTACGTCTATCTTGTTTATCTTAACTCCGCTTTCATCTTCTACTAATTCAGTAATCTTTTGTTTTATTACCTCGTCTGGTGTAGGTTCTTCCTTTGGTTTCTCTTCATCTTCCGGCTCTTGCTCGACATCTTCTGTCCTCTCTTCGTTGTCGCTTGTTTGACCGATGTAGAAACCAAACACTAGGAAAGCAACTAACCAAAACCACCATTTTTTATAAACTGGTTTATTCTTTTTATCTTCCACTCTAACCAACCCCCATAATTTATATATTTATATTATCGGACAGTTGGTAAATATATGCAATTAAACTTGTACTGCGCCTGTGGCAGATGTTCATTTAATGTCGTTATATCAACGTTATTTTAAAAAGATTGGCACTACCTGTTTCCGCAAGTAGCGCCCTGATCAAATCATATTTTCGGTAACTGTATCCGCAGTCACCTAGATTTCAACCCTTAATATCGAATATAGACATTATGTTTACATAAATATTTATTGTCTACAGCTTTCGCTTACTACAATTTTATCATATTTATAGCTGTTCTGTCAAATTAGTGCCATTTATAAGTTTTGCAATATCTACCAATTTCCGATGTATCTGCCTCGTAGAGTACAGTGTTATAGCGCCTATATCAGATGCGCTCAGACCTTCCATTCGTAAAGCCAATATCTCGACTTCTATATCGTCTGTCACACGATCTAGTCTATCCTCTAAATATTTTACATCCGTACGCATTTGGGCGACGACAGGTAACTCATCTATACCCCTCAATGCTTCGTTTGCTGTCACATCACTTATTGTATTTGCTCGTGGTAGCGTCGCCTCTTCGTTATATGCGGTAACGCCTACACTTGCATAATCTCTTTTACATGCATTTGCTATGTTAGCTTTATACACATGATAATCTTTTATGATTTGTAATACTTTACTGGTGTTGTAGTATGTCATTTAGCCAACTCCTGTACGACCTCTTTCTGATACTTGACCAATTCATCATTATTATTAAAACCTCTAGCTATCTGCGCTAAAACGAACGCATCACGCACATTATCGCTATCGTGTTCGTATCCCCACCTTTTATAGATTGGTAGAATCATATTATCTTTTGATGTATTACCTTTTCCTGTTGCAAATTTCTTTAATTGCCCTGGCGACACATCGATATACTCTATATTATTTTTGAACATTTCATTTCTAATTGCGTGACCTAGTCCAAATTGAAAACTGATTCCTCGCCCTTTACTACCGTAAGAAAAACCTTCTATGCATATTACACTGTTTTGACCCTTTATTTGATTGATTATCTTATTCGTTAGTGTAACCATTCTTTTAGGGTCCTCGTCACCTGTGCCCGTTATCTCCTCTTCTAGCAACACATTTCCGTCATCGTCTAATATAACGAGCCCTGTTTTAGTGCTTGGGTCGATTCCTATGAAGTTTGTTGTCACTCTATTACCTCCATAACCTCAACGCGATACCTGTCATTCTTATCGCATCCCCACATACTCTTAACGGCACCTGCAACCCCTGTGCGTTCTTTTGCCGATAGTGCCACATATGCATATTTATAAATGTTTACCGTTTTCCCTGTTTCGTTATCTACTAGTAAATACATTTTCATTGTTTATGCCCCCTCAGTAGTTCGTTTCTTGTCGTCTATGGTTCTCTTTATTTTTATTCTCGTAAGCGTCAAGCACATCTTCTTCCGTGAATCCTAGCTGATACCCTAGCTGTATAACGTTATTAATCAATGTCGATACATGGTGCGTTTCTCGTGATTGTGGTATGATCGTTGCTATGTTAGTGATACCCAACACTAAATCGTTTAAGTCTGTTCCCTCTGTATGAATGTATTTATGTTCTGTATACCCTAAGTCGTTTGCGATGGATAAAGCGAAATGAACTAAGTCGGAATATTCTTCTAGTGCTAATTCACGATTTATTTTTATGTCCTCTTTCCAAAATTTAAAGAATTTTAATTCATTGGATAACTCATACAATTCACAAATCAAAGCTACTGTTTTCTTTTTTAACAAGTCTTGTCCGTGTAATCCTTTTTCACTTAAAATATGCTCGTCCAATTTCTTTTGTACTGGAAACAACTTATTTAGATTCATTCCTCATCCTCCACATCTATATACTCGCCATCGTTTAGTGCCATGCAAGCCATTTCTCCGTCATCATTTTCTGTCTCTCCTAATGGATCACCATCTAACATCGCAATGAAACCCATTGGATATAGTTCCACACAATTTTCGTGATAGTATTCGTCGTCCACAATAACCACATCATCATCCCAATTAAAATAACCATTGCATACGGAACATTTAATTAATTGACTCATTCAATCCATCCCCTCTCCGCTATTTCTCCCCACTCAATCAATGAGAATGAGTAAGGCTTAGTAGTCACCCTCCCAAAGTGTGATGTAGTGACTACTGCCTTAATTAAGCCGTTATCGTAATCTACTTGATTTACTGCTACTATTTT
>Ga0209487_1003662_pt1 | contig 11994 bp, 14 predicted proteins | sample Poulit2012_FD_187524 | JGI IMG/M metagenome (GOLD analysis project Ga0209487, IMG submission 187524) | Agricultural soil microbial communities from Georgia to study Nitrogen management - Poultry litter 2012 (SPAdes) (version 2) | ecosystem: Environmental > Terrestrial > Soil > Agricultural land... | reverse complement strand
CTATACTAAACTTTTTACCTTCAACTTAATGTTCCAATGCTTTGAAGGAAAATGAGGGATTGTATGAAACAGCGACAGCGCGTAATCACTCTCCTAATTTTATTTACCTGTTTTTTCTCAGGTGTTGCAACAGCGGAAACGGAGGATGACGATCAGGATATAGGGGATGTTTTATTAGAAGATATTTCCCTGGGAGAAGTTCAAAATTATTGGGATGAATTGGTTACTGAATATAGTGGCTACTTACCCGAGATAGACAAAATCAGTGTGTATGAATTTATCAAAAATAAAGAGTCGTTTTCATTAAAAAATGTACTTAAAGGGTTTATTAAGTTTCTGCTGTATGAGTTGATTTTAAATGGAAAACTGCTCGGCTTATTGCTTATGCTCACTTTATTTTCTACCGTTATCCAAACGATGCATAATGCATTTGAGCAAACAACGGTTAGTAAAATTGCTTACTTTGTCGTTTATATTGTCTTGATTTACTTAGCCTTAAATAGCTTTTTTTTAGCTTATTCATATGCATTAGAAGCTGTCGAGACAATGAGTAGCTTCATGATAGCACTCATACCACTCGTTTTAGGACTGATGGCAACATTCGGTAATCTCATAACGGTAGCCTTTTTTCATCCAATCATTATTTTTTTGATCAACTCGAGTGGCTTACTTGTATCCAAACTCATCTTACCACTTTTATTTTTATCTGCGCTTTTGTTTATTGTTAGTACATTGAATGACAACTATCGTGTCACTCATTTAGCTCAGTTATTTAGAACATTGAGTGTAGGCATATTAGGGGGATTCTTAACAATATTTTTAGGCGTTATGTCTGTTCAAGGTACAGCGAGTGCCATTCAGGATGGCGTAGCGATGAAAACGACGAAATTTGTAACTGGAAACTTCATTCCGGTTATTGGCCGAACATTTACAGATGCAACGGATACGATTTTATCGGCATCGCTCATACTTAAGAATGCGATTGGAATTGTCGGTGTCATTACAGTTTTATTTATTGCGCTATTTCCTGCCTTGAAGGTCTTTGCAATTGCAATAACGTTTAAAATTGCTGCCGCTGTTCTGCAGCCAATCGGGGATGGACCTGTTATCACAAGTTTAAATACAATGAGCAAATCAATTATTTACATTTTAGCTTGTTTATTGGCAGTTACATTGATGTTTTTTCTAGCTATTGTGATCATCGTTGTGGCAACAAATGTAACGTTGCTTCTTAGGTAGGGTGATTCTAGATGGACATGATCTCACAATGGGTCGCACAAATTATTATTTTTCTACTTATTGCGGCACTGATTGATCTATTAATACCAACAAATACAATGAAAAAGTACATTAAATTAGTTGTGGGTATTATCTTACTGTTAATTTTTTTAAGACCGATTTTTTTCTTGTTTTCAATAGATATAGAAAATGACCTTGAATCCAATATTGACAACATTTTTCAAGAGGAAAATGATAATGAATCCATTGATTATTGGTCCGAAATGCAAAAAAAAGAAATACAAGCCTCCCAAGATGCATATATTTTAGAACAGATGTCTCAGCAATTAATTTACCTAGCAGAAGATGAACTGGCTGAAACGTTTGAAGCAGAAATTACTGATATCCAATTTATCTTCTCTGATGAAGATAAAACGTATGATGACTTGCAGACGTTAGTTGTTCATTTGCGGCCCAAAGGTGAACAAAGTGAAATGGTCGATAAGGTCGATGAGATTGTGATTTTAGACGATCATTCTCAGCAAGACGATCAAACGGATGAAGCAGAGGATATTGCACAATTACTTTGGGATATATGGGAAATCGATGACATTGAAATATCAATCAAATGGGAGGGAGGGGCAAATTGAAAAATAAATTAAAGCATTTTTGGCAAAAAGTAATGGAAAAACAACCGAATAAGAAAACTGGATATTTAATCATCATTGCCCTAATCGCATTGTTTCTGTTGATTGTTGGTAATATTTTTTCAACGAAACCTAAGCCATCACCAATGGACGATCCATCAACAGAATCCGTCGATACAGACAAAGAAACTGAAAGCGTTAATGCCAAAGATACAGATAGTCAAAACAGTGTCCAAGAACTTGAAGAAAGCTATACAACCGATTTGGAACGCATGTTAAATGAGATTGAAGGTGTTTCTGAGGCGTCTGTGCTCATAAATTTAGATTCTACCGATATTAAAATATATGAGAGGAATCTTATAAAGGGGCAACAAACAACCGAAGAAAAAGATACAAATGGGGGGAATCGGAAAGTTGAAGATCATACAGAGGAAACAGAGACTGTACTCGTTAGGCAAGGCGATCAAGAAGTACCATTATTAGTGCAAACAAAAAAGCCCAAGGTGAGAGGTGTTTTTGTAGTTGCAAAAGGTGTTGATCGAGCAACAACTAAAATGTGGGTGATTGAAGCAATTTCTAGTGTACTTGATGTTCCAACACATAAAGTTTCGGTAATGCCAAAACAATAGGGGAGGAAAAAACATGTTAAAAAAACAAACAGTATGGTTATTAACAATGCTAAGTCTCATGATTGTGTTAAGTGTGTATTATATGATGATTGATGGGGATGATCAACAAGCCTATATAGAGACAGATTCGTCAGATAACGCTACTATGACAGGTGTGACTAATGATGACAATGGAAATGAAGGAAAGCAAAATAATGACGGTCAAGGGGTAACAAATGATGACCGTAATGATGAAGAACAAGATGAGGGCACAACAAATGAACAAGGTAACATAGAAAATGATGATGAACAAGACAGTGATCCAGAAGAGGATGCACCCGATGTTTCCGATTTTACTAATTTAGGTAAGGAAGAGTTATTTACAATGAATCGGATGGAGATTCAAAATAAACGCAGTAAGCAAATTGATTATTTAGAAGAAATTGTTGCTTCAGCAGATGCGACAACAGAAGAAATTAATAAAGCGTTAGATGATATATATGAAATTGACGAAACAGAAACAAAGGAAAATATTTTGCAAAACACAATCATGGCAGAAGCAGAATCATATCAGGATGTGCTTGTAAGATCAGAGGAAGATATGGTTTATGTACATGTCATGACAGATGAATTGAGTAAAGAAGCAGCCATTGATATTATGCAGTTGGTTAGGGATGAATTTGGTGAAGTGACAGTTGATGTTAAATATAATTAAATGATGTTTTTTAAAAAAAGAACAGTAAAAAAACCAGATGCCATATTGTATCTGGTTTTTTTATGAACAGAGAATTAATTAATCTCATAATTTACATGTTAAGGCGTCATCTGTAATTTGAGTAAAGCATGTAAGTGAGTGCAACAGTTGCTAGATCCCGTTACGATCACCATGGTTGGTGGTCATTACTTACGAATAATATAATCATATTCTCACTCATTGTTCGGGTTATGTTTAAAAAATAGCTCAGAAAGTATTCGCATTAGCATGATAACATTGATATAATAAGTTGAAGAAAAATGACCATGGACTTATTATTGAACATACATTTATAATTTTTATTGAATAATTATGTATGGATATCGTAAGATGGAAACGAGTTTACGTTACATTAATAATATATGCGTGGTGTTGGAGGGGTAAAATGTTAAACATAGAAGAATTACAAGAAATTATAAAGCTCGTTGATGCGTCAGGAATAGAAGAATTTGATTATGAAACAAATGGTTCAAAAGTACACATAAAAAAATCACAATCTAACAATTCACAATCTCAGGTCCAAACTACTCAAGCACAGCCAGTAGCCCAAGATAACGTGATGGAACAAGATGTAAAGACCATCGAAGAAACGGTAGAGGTTACACCGGGTACACCTCAGACAGAGACGGTGGCTGATTATGATTATGAAATCAAATCACCGATGGTAGGTACGTTTTATAGATCATCATCTCCTGAAAATGATCCATTCACAGATGTTGGCCAAACTGTAGACGATAACAGCGTTGTTTGTATTGTCGAAGCGATGAAGTTATTTAATGAAATAGAGGCCGAAGTGTCTGGTGAAATTGTTGAAATTTTAGTTGATGATAGTGAGCTTGTTGAATATGGACAGCCGTTATTTAGAGTTAAGAAGAAATAAGGAGATGTCATATTTTGATTAAAAAAATATTAATTGCCAATCGCGGAGAGATAGCGGTACGGATTATCCGTGCATGTAAAGAATTAGACATAGAAACTGTTGCTATCTACTCTGAATCAGATAACGAGGCTTTACATGTTCAGCTTGCCGATGAAGCTTACTGTATTGGACCTCCATTAAGTAAGGACAGTTATTTAAACTTTACGAATGTTATGAGCATCGCCACGCTAACAGGTGTCGATGCGATCCATCCAGGTTATGGCTTTCTCGCTGAAAATGCTGATTTTGCTGAGATATGTAAAGCATGTAATGTTATATTTATTGGGCCAAGTCCTGAAGCAATTCAAAAAATGGGTATTAAAGATGCTGCAAGGGAAACTATGGAAGCAGCCAATGTCCCTATTGTACCAGGATCAAAAGGGGTCATTGAAAGTGAGGAAGAGGCGCTTCAAATTGCCCATGATATTGGCTTCCCAGTGATTATTAAAGCAACAGCTGGTGGTGGCGGTCGCGGAATTCGCGTTGCCAGAACTGAAGAAGATTTGATTAAAGGCATCCGAATTACACAAAAAGAAGCTGAAAAGGCTTTTGGAAATGCTGGTGTCTATTTAGAGAAGTTTATCGAAGATTTTCGACATGTGGAAATCCAAGTACTCGCTGATCAGCATGGTAACACGATTCATCTGGGAGAAAGAGATTGTTCAATACAGCGAAGACTACAGAAACTCATTGAAGAAACACCATCGCCGGCAATCACGCCTGAAATTAGGAAACAGATGGGTGAAGCTGCTATAAAAGCGGCTGAAGCTGTAGACTATGTTGGTGCCGGTACGATTGAATTTATATTTGACCGAAAAAGCAAGCAATTTTATTTTATGGAAATGAATACAAGAATTCAAGTTGAACATCCAGTAACAGAAATGGTTACAGGGATCGATCTAATTAAAGAACAAATCCATATTGCTAATAATCAACCATTATCGATTAAACAGGAAGATGTTATTTTAGAGGGTTGGTCAATTGAATGTCGAATAAATGCTGAAGATCCGTTCAAAAACTTTTTACCATCACCGGGTAAAATCGATATGTATTTACCGCCTGGTGGATTAGGTGTTCGTATTGACTCAGCTGCTTATCCAGGTTATAGCATCACACCATATTATGATTCCATGATTGCTAAACTGATCACATATGGAAAGACGCGTGAGGAAGCAATCACACAAATGAAAAGAGCATTGGATGAGTTTATTATAGAGGGAATTGAAACAACCATTCCATTTCATCGCCTGATCATGGATAATGACGTATTTGTATCAGGAGATTTTAACACGAATTTTCTGGAAGAGAATCCGATTGTTGCAGTTGAAAAAACTGAAGCGTAAACGATAACGATCAAAGGAGTGTAATCATGAAAGATGATTCTTTGTTGAACGTCAGTAATCATAATGATTTAGGTAAAGTTGAGATTGCACAAGAAGTTATTGAAGTCATAACAGGTATTGCTGCTTCCGAAATTGACGGTATTTCTTCAATGCGTGGTAGCTTTGCTACTGGCGTTGTTGAAAAACTTGGTAAAAAGTCTCATAGTAAAGGTGTGAAAGTAGAGCTAACGGATGAAGGTATCCAGATTGACTTGTTCGTTAATTTGGACTTCGGTGTTTCAATACCAACAGTTGCAGAAAAACTACAAGAAAATATAAGGCAATCAATTAAAAACATGACGGCCTTGGAAATATCCGAGATCAATGTACATGTTGTAGGAATTCAGATGGAGCAAGATAACACGCAAAAAGAATAGTGCATATGTACGGTCAAAAGAATGTGATTTCTTTTGACCACCATATTCTTTAAATATGAGTCTTTATTGTATGTCAAAAGGAGCTAACTAAGATGAAACGTCGTACAGCGAGAGAAAAAGCGATGCAATCACTTTTTCAGCTAGAAATGAATGAAACAGATCCGGACCTCGCCATTCGTGCAGTTTTAGGGACGGAAAAAAGTGATTCTTTTTTAACGTCTCTTGTTGAAGGGGTATCTAACAACAAAGACACATTAGATGGCATTATTCGTCAACATCTAGAGGATTGGACCTTGGACAGAATTGCTACAACAGAGAAAGTTATTTTACGCATTTCTGTTTATGAAATGAATCATCTACCAGATATTCCCGAAAGTGTTTCTATCAATGAAGCTGTGGAACTCGCTAAAAAATATGGAAATGACAAATCAGGACAATTTGTTAATGGTGTATTATCAAAAATTATACATAATAAAGGGTGATCAACATGGCAGCAATAGAATTAAATGGAAAGGAATTAGCGCAACAACTACGAAATGAAATGAAAGATGATGTCGTTGCATTACAAAATAAAGGGATAACACCTCAGCTAACGGTCATCTTAGTAGGTGACAATCCAGCTTCCATGTCTTACGTCAATGGTAAAAAGAAAGCATCTGCCGAGGTCGGTATTGATTCAAATATCATCAATTTATCAGCAGATATTACCGAAGAAACACTTATAGAAGAAATAGACAAACTGAATGAAGATCCTACTGTACATGGTATCTTAGTACAATTACCGCTTCCGGACCATATTCAAGAACAACATATTATTGAAGCCATCAGCCCTCAAAAAGATGTTGATGGTTTTCATCCAATCAATATTGGTAAAATGATGACAAACCAAAATACATTTCTTCCGTGTACACCGTATGGCATCATGACGATGTTGGAGTCGAAGTCGATACAAGTCGAAGGTAAAGATGCGGTTGTCATAGGTCGAAGCAATATTGTTGGAAAGCCAATTGGCCAACTATTACTCAATGCCAATGCGACCGTTACATACTGCCATTCAAGAACAAAAAACTTAAAAGATTATACACAGAACGCGGATATTCTTATTGTAGCAATAGGGAAACCACATGTGATTGATGCCTCATATGTTAAAGAGGGTGCTGTTATTATTGATGTTGGTATTAATCGTTTGTCAGATGGTTCTTTAACAGGTGACGTGGATTTTGAAAGTGCCAAACAAAAAGCAGCTTATATAACGCCTGTTCCGAGGGGTGTTGGCCCAATGACTATTGCTATGCTTTTAAAAAATACAATACAAGCGGCTAAGGAATTGAATCATTCGTGAAAGATAAATACTTAACAGTAACTGCGTTAACACGATATGTAAAAAGGAAAATTGATACAGATCCTCACTTGAGACATGTTTGGTTGAAGGGAGAAATTTCTAACTTCAACCATCATCGACGTGGTCACATGTATTTAACCATTAAAGATTCTCAAACCCGAATTCAAGCAGTTATGTTTGCTGGGAACAATAGACATTTGAAGTTCACACCTGAAAATGGAATGAACGTTTTAATTCAGGGTGAGGTCAGTGTGTTTGAGACGTTTGGGCAATATCAATTATATATTCAACAGATGGAACCAGATGGCATAGGCGCTTTATATTTAGCCTATGAGCAATTGAAACAACAATTAGCGGAAAAAGGTTATTTTTCGGACAAGCATAAACAGACCATTCCCAGGTTCCCTACACATATTGGCATCATCACATCACCTACAGGAGCCGCGATTCGTGATATATTGACAACATTAAAAAGAAGATATCCATCCGCTCAAACGACCGTTATTCCTACCTTAGTTCAAGGTGCATCTGCGGCCCATGATGTGAAAAATGCCATCGAATTAGCGAATCGTACATTAGACTGTGATGTCCTTATACTCGGACGTGGTGGGGGGTCCATTGAAGACTTATGGTGTTTCAATGAAAAGATCGTTGCTGAAGCCATTTACCAATCCAAAATGCCAATTATATCAGCCGTTGGTCATGAAACAGACCAAACGATAAGTGATTATGTTGCAGATTTACGAGCACCAACACCGACTGGAGCAGCTGAACTCGTCGCACCGTCGCAAATTGAATTGAAAGAAAAGGTACACCATATAAAGCAGAGTTTAAATCGTACGTTACATCACCTCGTATCTCAGCAACAGCAAAGATTATCTCGCTTACAGCAATCATATGCGTTTCGATATTTGGATAGATCAATTGTTGAAAAAGAACAACAATTAGATCGAACGACAGATCAACTTTCAAAATCATTAGCTCAGTTTTTAAATAGCAGTAAAAAAGATTTTTCCCATCTATATCGTCGTTTTATGAGACAACATCCCGAAACACAGATTGAATTTGTTGCTAAATCATTAAGGACACTTACAAACGATCTGCACAAACGTTTTTCTCAAATCGTAACGGATAAAGAGCAAAGTTTAACAGCGACAGTTGAAAAACTTATATTGTTAAACCCGCTAGAAACGATGCAACGTGGTTTTGCCATTCCATATACCCAATCAGGACATATCATTACATCGCATAAACAAGTTCAGCCGAATGAACACATTGCTGTCACGTTAAGTGATGCCACACTAAATTGTCGAGTCTTAAGTATAAAGGAGAATACATAATGTCTAAAGAGAAAGATGTATCATTTGAAGAAGCGATGGAATCACTTGAGGAAATTGTTGAAAAACTAGAGGAAGGAGATGTTCCTTTAGAAAAAGCTTTAACTTATTACCAGGAAGGTATGAAGTTATCCAAGTTGTGCCATGATGAATTAACAAATGTTCAAGAAAAGATGACACAAATAATGAATGAGCAAGGGGAATTGGAACCATTCGGATTCCAGGAGGACTAAATAGATGATGAACGAAAACTTTGAACAGTATGTAGCAAGATACAAGCAACTGATTGATGAGACGAGTGTTAAAGAAATCGAGCAGTTAAACATTCCTGACAATTTAAAAGCATCAATGATTTATTCATTACAAGCGGGTGGAAAACGCATCAGACCGTTACTCTTATTTGCGAGTTACCAGGCCTATGAAGAAGATATTGATAAGGTATTGTTAACTGCCGTTGCCTTAGAAATGATTCATACGTACTCGCTTATTCATGATGATTTACCAGCAATGGATGACGATGATTTACGAAGAGGAAAACCGACAAATCATAAAGTTTATGATGAAGCCACAGCAATACTTGCGGGTGACGCCTTGCTAACATATAGCTTTGAGCTTATTACGTCTGATGTCCACTTATCTGACCGCGAAAAAGTTCAAACTGCTCGATTACTCTCACAAGCAAGTGGACCGGCTGGCATGGTTGCTGGCCAACTGTTAGACATGGCATACGAAGGTGAAAATGTTGATCTACAGACACTTGAAAACATACATGAGTTAAAGACGGGACAGTTGTTGACTTTTGCGATTGAAATAGGCGCTTATTTAGCAGGTGCACCAAATGAGGATCTTAAGCAATTAAAAACCTTTGCTTACTATCTTGGACTCATATTTCAAGTTCAGGATGATATTTTAGATGTAACGGGCGATCCTGATCAAATCGGTAAACCAATCGGCAGTGATGCAGACAATGACAAAAGTACATATCCACAATTACTAGGATTGGATGGTGCTCAAAAGCAAAAGGAAACCTACAAACAGAAGGCTAAGAAAGCCCTAGCGCAAACAAGTGTCGAACAGCCTTTCTTATCTGCGTTAACACATTATGTGACAGAGCGTAATCATTAGTTTTACGAACACGACACTATTAATAATAGAAAATTATAGAAAAACAGCCAATATGTGCGCTAGATGTTTTTTTAAATATATGGTAAAATTAGATTACATAGGAATGGTGCAGTATTCTAGTCAGTCCTCTACTCCTGAAGGCGAGCCTAAAAATTCGCCAAAGGGCATATCAATGAAGTTCCTTGTGTCGGCTTGAGGCGCCCAGCCTTGGGTCGGTGCTGGGAGTTAAGGTTTTTGGGCGATCCACAAAGGCATGTGGGCGTTGACCCAATTACCGCGGAGGCCCATTTCTGTAGTGATGCCTAAGCCTAGGGATCACTATGGCATGGGGTATGAACCTACAACATAAGTGCGGGATACTTATATGTAGCGTAGCCTGCCTTGAGTGGTACTGTGGGGATTAGAAATTACAAACATGCAACGAGATGGCCACTTGTTCATGTTTTCTTATTCTATGAAATCAGTACTGCAAAAGAGGCTAGGGAGTACTTATAAAGACTGGGGAGGAAATCTCCTAGACTGTTCATTGACATTTAAATGGGATTATAGTGCGGACTTAGTGGTAATCCAGTCTAGTTATTGGTGACAAGACTAAGATCGATTTAAAGGGGAACCGCCTCAATGGTGACAGAGGGTATCGATTTGGGAAAACCTACTGGACCTATGCCGCAGTCTTTACCTTTTAAATGACCATTCCTTATTTACATACTTTATTCGCAAGAGGTACATCTTATGAAACCAAAACTTAAAAGTTCGATAAAATTTAGTATAACAATAGCCGTTATCACATTCGTGTTAGCGGCTGTTTTTTCAATCGTTTCTTCATCCATACTCGGACATGTGTCATGGATATTTGGTCTAGTGATTGTTTTAATTATTGTACTCATTGGTATTGTATTTGATATGCTTGGTATTGCATCAACAGCTGCAAATGAAGCACCGTTTAATGCAATGGCAGCCGAGAAAGTAAGTGGTGCGAAGGAAGCTGTCATCATTATTAAAAATGCCGATAAGTTTTCCAGCTTTTGTAATGATGTCATAGGAGACATCTCTGGTATTATTAGTGGATCAGCAACCGCTGTCGTGATTTTACAAATAGCAAATATACTTCAGCAACCTGAGGGATCGTCAGTTGAAGTCATATTATCTGCATTATTAACAAGTATTGTTGCAGCGCTTACAGTCGGTGGTAAAGCATTGGGTAAATATTTTGCTATCAATGCATCAACACAAATTGTGATGTTAGCTGGTAAAGTTACGGCGTTATTACAAAATAAATTAAAAATTAACATCCTTCCGAAACAAGTCAAAAACAATAAAGTTAAAAATAAAAGTGTGAAAAAAAGAAATAATAAAGGAAATGATGATGACTAAAAAAAGATTAGATGTTTTATTAGTAGAAAGAAACTTAATTGAAACGAGAGAAAAAGCTAAACGGGTCATTATGGCCGGTCTCGTTTTTTCAGACCAACAACGACTTGACAAGCCCGGTATGAAAGTGGCTGAAGATATTTCTTTAACGGTGAAGGGTAAAGCCATTCCATATGTTGGGAGGGGTGGCTTGAAGTTGGAGAAAGCATTACAATCATTTTCAATAACACCTAAACACAAAATTATGGTTGATGTCGGATCCTCTACAGGTGGTTTCACAGATTGTGCCCTGCAAAATGGGGCTGAACTTTGTTATGCAATAGATGTTGGTTACAACCAATTGGACTGGAAGTTAAGGAATGATGATCGTGTTGTTGTTATGGAAAGGACCAATTTTCGTTATGTAACAGATGACATGTTGACGAAAGGATTGCCGCAATTTGCGACGGTGGATGTCTCTTTTATTTCCTTAAAACTAATCTTACCAGTTTTAAAACGATTGCTTTTAGCCGAAAGCGATATTGTCCTTCTCATTAAACCACAGTTTGAAGCAGGGAAGGAACAAGTAGGAAAAAAAGGTGTTGTCCGTGATCAACACATTCATCTGCAAGTATTAGAGGAAATGATGCTATTTGTTGAACAACAGAATTTCAAGTGGCGAGATGTGACACATTCTCCAATAACTGGTGGCGAAGGGAATATTGAATTTTTGGTACATGTGACCTGGCAGGATCAAACACCATCTCAAGCTTGGACACGGTCGATGCTTAAAAACGTTGTTACTAAAGCACACGATGTTTTAATGTAACTTATTTTACTTTTTAAAAGGAGACAAAAATGAGTAAAATACAACGCCATATTAAAATTAGGGAATTAATTACTGAAAGTGAAATTGAAACGCAAGATGAACTCGT
>Ga0209487_1003661_pt1 | contig 11996 bp, 10 predicted proteins | sample Poulit2012_FD_187524 | JGI IMG/M metagenome (GOLD analysis project Ga0209487, IMG submission 187524) | Agricultural soil microbial communities from Georgia to study Nitrogen management - Poultry litter 2012 (SPAdes) (version 2) | ecosystem: Environmental > Terrestrial > Soil > Agricultural land... | reverse complement strand
ACAGTTATTTCAGAACAGGAGGCAAGAAAAATTGCCTTAAAAGAATTCAGTGGCACAATTGACGATATAGAACTGGATGAAGAAGATGGCCGATTAATTTATGAAATCGAAATTGAAAAAGGCGAACGGGAAGCGGAAATTGAAATCGATGCTCATACTGGAGAAATTATTGTTATCGAAATCGACTGAGGTTAAAGCAACACAAGCTGTCATTTAATATTTGGCAGATTGTGTTTTTTTATGATTATATGGATTCATTTCACAGCATCTTTACAAAAAGTAATTCGGTAATTAATGCAACGAATAGAACGCCTATATAAACAGGTTTGAATTTAAAGATAAGCTTCATGAATACCCGGAAACTTTATCCCCCGTTAGCTGGCAGTAAGACCCCCACTGAATAAAGTTTCATTTTATCAAAAGGGATGCGACAAAAAGTACAAACCATTTGTGCATTACTTCGAGTACGCCTTTGCTGTTAATTGATGAACCGTTCATGGAGCTGGATATTTATGCAATCGATTATTTGGTGGAATTAATTAGGGGAAAGTCTGTGGCGGGACGAGTGCTTTACTAATAATGCATCAACTGGACCGGGTGAAGAACATCGATCATTACATCGCATTGCAACAGGGAGAAATCTCACAAAAATGTCTGAATAGAATAAATTTGATATACTGATAAAAAGAAGTGATTACAAATGAACAAAATTAAAAAGTTTTTAGAGGACTTTCATCGAACATTATAGTAAGTAGCGTCATTGTAAACGGGGGGAATGTACATGAAAACACTGCAAGTACATCAAGCCAGTACAATAATTAAAAATAACAAACTATTAAATGATATTTCCTTTGGGATCGAACCAGGCACAGTAATGGCACTGGTCGGACATAACGGTGCAGGAAAATCAACACTCATTAAAACGATCTTAGGGGAACTTGAGAAATCTGCCGGTAAGATTGAAGTTAAGGGATTTGACCAGGAAAAAGATTACATCGCATTCAAACAACATATTTCTTATTTACCGGAGGAACCGCTGTTATTAATGGAGCTTACAGTCATGCAGCACTTTCAACTCTATGGTATGAGTTACCAGCTCCAGGAACAGGACTTAATGCAAAGAATAGACCGCTATATAAACGGGTTTGAGTTAAAGGATAAGCTCCATGAATACCCGGAATCTTTATCAAAAGGGATGCGTCAAAAAGTCCAAACCATTTGTGCATTACTTCCGGATACGCCGTTGCTGTTAATTGATGAACCATTCATGGGGCTAGATATTTACGCGATTGATTTTTTAGAGGAATTAATTCTGGAAAAAATCCGAAGCGGGACGAGTGTTTTACTGACAACACATCAACTGGATCGGGTGAAGAACATCGCCGATCATTATATTATGCTGCAACAGGGAGAAATTCTGCATGCAGGCCCAATTGCTGACTTTCATACAATTAAAAGGCGGACGGAAGAATGATAAACAAGCCGCCTTTATTAAGCACGTATTTATTTGTTAAAAAAAATAGATTTCGGAAAAAAGGGAAAATATATAAACAGGCAATTGGTGTGATGATCGATCCGGTGATCACCATTTATTTAGTGCTCATAGGAAGTTATGCCATAATAAGTAGCTGCTTTATTTTAGGAGATTTTATCAACGACCATCACGATAACTTTATTTTTATTGAAGCTCAAGCCGCATCTCGATTTTGGTTGATTTTAACGATCTTGCCACTTCGGTATATGCTGCAATCTTTTAGCAATCCAGGTGTTATCTTTTCAAGCTCCGAGTATCAATTAGGAATGCTACCATTTGCGAAAGAGAAAATTTGGCTTGTCAGTGTCGTTGAAAAATGGCTGAAACAAACATTTATATATTTAGTGATCGGAAGCATTGTTGTATTAGTGACTCCAATCTCATCAACGCTAGTCTTTACATATATTTCATTATTATTGACGATGAACATCATCATGACGATTCCACAATGGAAACTGTTCCAGATGCGGTTTTTTCCAAAAATAGGCTGGATAGGTGTCGTTCTTGTCATTAATTTCATTGGTGTTCTGACCGTATCTCCAGTTGCAGGTCTTGCGATGGTTGGAATATTGCTTATCATTAATCTTCACTTATTCCGAACCCTATTCCAGCACGTACACTGGGGCAGAGTAATGGAAGTAAGTGATTATCAGATCTGGAACATGCCGTTGATTGGCAGGGCATCCAAAGTAAAATTTAAACGGCAGAAGAAATATAGCGTTTTTCAAAACACCGCAGCCAAAAAGAAGCCATTCAACTATACTGAAAAAGCGATTCAACATCGGTTATGGAAAAATTACCTGGGAAAAAATACTGAGTTGATCGTTCCAATTATGTTTGCTCTTTTCCTTATGCTAGCTATTCTGCCATTTGTTAATGAATGGGCACCCTATCTTGGAATCGCTATTGCCATCCATGTTTATACATCTGTAGCTGCTAGTTTCTATATGGATCGTTTCCGAGCGGATGTCATAAGTGTTCTGCCATGGGATTTACCGCGTTATAAGCAAAGTTTTTTAAAATGGACAATATACGGTGGACTCATCCTACTCATCCCGATCTGTATTTTTCTTGGGATGACCAGTCCCATATGGTCACTTGTTCAACTGGTATATTTCTGTAGTATATTTCTGTACGTCTACCACGTGAGAATAAATAAATCAATGACGTTACTGGCTAAAAAATCAATTTCATTTGCTGTCTATGAATGGACAGGATATTTAATGTTGGTACTCGTCTTTTTCAGCGGTATGTATCCAGCAATAACATTAAGCTTTATTTTTGTTCTTTTATTGCTGAAAAAAATCAAGATGTTTCACTTTTAGTCATTTAGGTTAAACATTATAAGATAATTCAATTGTAGGACGGACGGTAGAATAGTACGTGTATTACGTCGGACTAGTGGCTTAATCAAAAAAAATTACGAAAAGAGCCTAAATTAAAAAGCAGTCCCAGAGCAAAACAGAATATGCTTTTGCTCTTTGTAATATTTTTGTAACGTTAATGTAATTTTAAGTTTAGTAAACGCCAAGCACGGGTATAAAAATATAAAGGAAGTGATCTTTTCACCCGCACCGAAGGAGGAACAGCAACATGAATAATAGAAATGTGACCATATATATCAGTGATCATGACCCCAACTGTACTGATTTATTAAAGCAAATGGATGCATGGAAAATATCTTATCAGACAAAAAATATTTCGCGTCAAAGTGAACAACGGAAAGAACTGCAGGAAATGGAGATTTACGGAACACCAGCAACATTTATTGAAGGAGAATATAAAGCTATATTAGGGTTCCAAAAAGACAAACTTAAACATGCCTTAGGAATACCAAACAGATTGTAAAATTGATGATGGGAATTATCCATTTTGGAAAACGCACACCTCCAAAGTGAACTGCATAGAATATTATAGTTCAAAAAGGAAAAAGAGGTGTGTATGAAGATGTATAAAAGGCCTTATCCATATCCATATCCATCTTTTCATCATCAACAACCAATGCACCAGGAACATCCATACAATGAACAGCCTATACCACAACAACAATACTATTCGCAGCAAGCCTATTATCCTTATCCACCACACGGGTTCGTACCGCATCAAAAGACACCTTTTGAACAATTTGCAAAGCCTAAACAACCAATGAATTGGTATCCAAATCAACAACAGCAATATTATCCACCGCCAAATAAGCCAAATTATCCTACGCAGCAAGTAAATAACTTAAAAGCTTATTTTCAAGATAGTAATGGGCAAGTCGATTTTGATAAAATGTTTTCAACAGTTGGTCAGTTGGCAAATACGGTTCAACAAGTGTCTCCAGTCATCAAACAAGTCGGATCATTGATAAAGAGCTTCAAGTAGACCCTACCCTATAAGAAGAAGCTGATGGACCCAAACTCATCCTCAGCTTCTTAGTCATTTTCTCCCCCGTTAACTGCACTAAGACCTCCACTGATTAAAGAGTCATCTTCTAAACTCTGGTTTCTTTGGAAAGAGAATTATACCGGAATATGTTAGCTTATATGATAGGTTGGTGAAAAAAGGGCATATTTAAAAAAGAGGAGAATTTTTATGATTGGATGTTTAATTATCCACGGCTATACAGGAGGACCCTACGAATTAGGACCATTGATTAATTACTTAAAAAAGCACACGAACTGGGACATAGAGGTACCAATATTACCCGGGCATGGGCGTAAACTGGATTTAAAAGATGTTTCACATAAAAAGTGGATTAAAGCAGCTGAAAGTGCCTTAAAACAATTGAAGGAAAAGTATGAGGAAATTTACCTTATCGGATTTTCGATGGGTGGTATGATTGCGGCATATTTAGCTGCAAAGTACAAAGTGGATAAGCTCGTCCTGCTGGCTACCTCAGGAAAGTATTTGTCTTTTAAGCAAATTGGTGTCGATATTGGTGAAATGATTTCTGATGGAGTGAAAGGAGAGTTGGGAAAGAACAGGCAATATATTCACTACAAAAAGAAATTAGGTGCCGTTCCATTCAAGGCAAATATTGAGTTTTTGAAATTGATCAGATTTACGAGACGCTACTTAAAAAACATTGAGTCTCCTGTGTTAATTGCGCAAGGACAACAAGATGGCATGGTTCCGGCGAAAACGGCTTATTACCTTGATAAGGAAATTTCCTCAAAAAGGAAAGAAATCGTGTTTTTTGAGCGTTCGAAACATCTTATCTGTCTGGGGAATGATAAGGATACATTAAATACAATGATTTATGAGTTTTTGACAAAGCCGAAAAGTGAAATATAAAAGGCGTCTGTTCTGCAAATGAAGAACAGACGCTTTTTAAGTTAAATTTCATCTTTGAAAAAGGCAATGACTAATGCGCCTTCCCCGCCATATGTGGAGATCAAAGGACCAGCTTCACTTAAATAATTCTCTTTAAATGGATAGATATTTAATATGTCAGCAAGCACCTTTTTTGCGCGTTCTTCCGCGTTACAATGTGTCATCGTAATGATTTTGTCTTCAGCATTTTTTGTGTATTCTCCAATTTGTTCAATAAAACGTCTGATTGATCTTTTATCACCGCGGACCTTTTCTGTGACTTCGATGGACCCCTCATCATCACTGCCCTTCATAAGCAATTTAATGTTCAATGTTTTAGCAAGTGTCCCTTTCACCTTATCTAAACGTCCTCCGCGAACTAAATTATCCAATGTTTTTAATACAAATAAAGTTGTTGTCTGCTCGACACACTTATGTAAATGCTCCACAAGCGCTTCGTGAGAATAAGCTTCGTTTATTTTTTTGTTCGCTTCATGCAGCAAAAGCGCTAAGCCGCATGAAGCGGTTTTTGTATTAATCACTTCAATTTTGCGATCAGGTTCTTCTTCAAGCAACATGTTTTTCCCGGTAACGGCATTTTCGTATGTGCTGCTTAACCCCTTGGTTAAACTAAGCATCACAATTGGTCTTGCCGGATCGACTTTTTTATATGCTTCATAGAAGTCGTTCGGACTGGGTGCTGCAGATCGAGGTAACTCATTTGATTCTTTTATTTTTTTATAAAAATCCGGTATGTCCATTGTTACGCCACTTATATATTGTTCATTTTTAAAGTGTAAATAAAGGGGTACGACGATAATATCCAGTGTATCATTTAACCGCTTTGGAATATCGGCCCCTCCATCTGTCATTAGTTGAATTTCCATGACGTCACCCGCTTCGTAAGTTAATAATATGCATGTATCTGTGCTATCTCTTCCGTGCGATCGTCACTTTTGGTTTACGGGAAGTACTCACGATGAATAAGAATAAACCGAATATGACGATCGTCCCGCCAAGCCATTGTGACCCTGTTACTTGTTCACCCAAAATAATATAAGCAAGAATCGTTGCCCCGATCGGCTCGAAAACAATTCCCATAGATATGGTCGACGTACTCAGCCATTTTAAAGCCCAGTTAAACAAGGTGTGCCCGAAAAATGTCGGGAAAATGGCCAAAGCAAGGAAAATCCACCAATGATCTGCCGGGTAGCCGAAAAATGGGTTTTGTAAAACTACATTGTATATGATCAATGTGATTGTACCGAATCCATATACGATAAAAGTGTAGGTCATGAGCGATAAATTCCGTCTTAGTCTTTGTCCCAATAAAAAATACGCAGTAATTGTAACCGCACCGAGCAGTGCCAGGATATCGCCGAATAGAGCCATGCCACTTATCCGGAAATCGCCCCAGCTAATGATCATACTTCCGAATAAAGCGATAATCATACTAATAACCGCACCCGGAGAAAAGCGCTCCCGGAAAAAGAAATAGGTTCCTAAAAAGGCAAAGATAGGCTGTAATGTTACAAGTACAACAGAGCTGGCTACAGACGTATAATTTAGTGATTCAAACCAAAGAATAAAATGTAATGCCAGAAAAACACCGGCAAGTGCAGAAAACAGCCAGTCCTTTCTCTGAATAAGCCGGAATTCATGGCGATGTTTCATTAATATAAATGGCGCCATGATAAGAATCGCAAACAATAAGCGGTAATTGGCGATAATTGCCGCCGGGGCATGATCAGCTAATTTCACTAAAACAGCTGACGAAGACACAGTTATCACGCCAATAACAACCGCTATATATGGATTAAACGGAGGCAGCCGCATAATACCCCTCCCTGAAAAGTCGTGTAAAATGAGATAATATCTATTTTAACATGGTATGTGAAAAAAATCATGTTTGCAGTAGTAGAAATTACCATCGTATATGTGTTATGATAAAGTAACTGTCATTTAATGCATGAGTTTTCCAGTGAGGCCTCATTCCATAAAATAGGAGGAAGCCTTTTTTTATACTTTAAGATAGAAAGTATATTGATGAGATTTCCAATTCATAAGTGGTTTTCATGCCCACTTTAATATAGACGTAAAAGAGCTCGGGTGCAGGGGGTTTACCTGCCTGGTCATACGGGAATAATTTCAGTTAAAGAGGTTGTTCGAAAAGAACCAAAGGATAAGTGTGCATCTCTTCGCTAGCATCTAATTTGGCTCTTTTTGAACACGCACTTAAAGTATAAAAATCAAGAACTTTTGCTCGCCACACTGTTGGTTAGAAACAAAGTGATAAATTTCAAAGGATAAAAGGAGTAGACTAATAAGGTGACAACATTTAAAGATCTAAACATTTCAAGTCCTATTATGAAAGCATTAGAACAGATGGGGTTTGAAGAAGCGACACCAATTCAGCAAGAAACAATTCCACTTGCAATGCAAGGGAATGACGTAATCGGACAGGCACAGACAGGAACAGGAAAGACAGCAGCTTTCGGAATCCCAATGATTGAGAAAATTGATCCGAAACAAAAAAGAATCCAGGGACTCGTAGTAGCCCCGACAAGAGAGCTGGCAATTCAGGTAGCGGAAGAGATCCATCGATTAGGGAAATTTAAAGGTGTACGTGCACTGCCGGTATATGGCGGACAGCATATGCAACGACAAATTCGTTCTTTAAAAGAAGGACCGCAAATTGTCGTTGCTACACCGGGAAGATTGCTGGATCATATGCGCAGACGAACGATCCGCATTGATCATGTGCAAACAGCTGTCTTGGATGAGGCAGATGAAATGCTTAACATGGGATTCATTGATGATATCCGCGATATTTTAAAAGGCATTCCTGAAGAAAGGCAAACACTGTTATTCTCAGCGACGATGCCTAAAGAAATTCGCGACATTGCATCAACATTGATGAAAACGCCGAAAGAAGTCAAGGTAAAAGCAAAAGAAATGACCGTTGAAAATATCGAGCAATTCTTCGTGGAAGTTCCGGAAAAATTTAAATTTGATACGTTAACAAATCATATGGATATTAATGCACCGGAATTAGCCATCGTGTTCAGCAGAACGAAAAAAAGAGTTGATGAGATAGCAGAAGGTTTGCAAGCAAGAGGATTTAAAGCGGAAGGAATTCATGGAGACTTAACACAAGGAAAACGAACTTCAGTTTTAAATAAGTTTAAAAATGGGCGTGTTGAAGTTTTAGTTGCGACAGATGTTGCAGCACGCGGCCTGGATATTTCCGGTGTGACACATGTATATAACTTTGATATCCCGCAAGATCCGGAAAGCTATGTACACCGAATTGGACGTACAGGAAGAGCCGGACGAACAGGAGAAGCTATTTCCTTTATAACGCCGAGAGAAATGGCTCATCTGAAGTCGATTGAAAAAGTAACAAAAAGTAAAATGAAGCGTATCATGCCTCCAACGAACCAGGATGCACAACGCGGACAACAGCAAGTTGCTGTGGATAAGCTCTTAAATGCAATCGAAAAAGAAGAATTGAAATCTTATCAAGAAACAGCCAATGAGTTATTACAGGAGCATGACTCCATCACAGTGATTTCAGCTGCACTGAAAATGCTGACAAAAGAAAGAAGAAACACACCAGTACGTATTTCTTCTGTCGCACCAATTAGTGTAAAAAAAGCACCAAGAGGTAATGACAATAGGCGTCGTTCCAATAACAATAGATATCAAGGAAAAAGAAATCAAGGCGGACGTGGTCAAGGTAAAGGCGGCGGCTCAAACCGAAAAGGAAATTTCCAAAAACGCAGAAACCGCGATCGTGACTAAATAACTAATAAAGAAAAGCTCCTAAACATGATGGAGCTTTTTTTGTTTTTCTTGTTTATTCGGATGTGCGGTCGGCATCGATCGACCATGGTACATAACCGATCCGCAAGCATTGGTTATCGATCCCAAACAACATTGACCAATCGAAAAGTAACGTTTAAGCTAGAAAGGACCTTAAAACTAGTGCAGAACGGCTGAATTAAGTCCCCCCATCCAAGTTATTCATAAGATTCGGGATTAACTAAGTGGATGAGTCAACTTTATAATTCAAAATAAGATGAAAAATCCAGTCTATTAGGTTGTGTGGTGGAACTGTTGATTTCCACTGCAAGCGGACGCTTTCCGCGGGCATGGCTTGAGCCTCCGTGTGCTTCGCACTACGGGGTCTCAAGGCTCATGGGACTGCACTATCGTTCGTCCCACCGAAGACCTTTTGCTATTCCCGCAGGTGTCGCCGCTTTCCGTTGCAATCAACGGGGTGTGCTTCGAACAACGAGAGACGGTATATCCTATAGTTCGGATTATAAATAAGCTAAAACATTATGAATTTGACCCGGATGAATCAAAATAGTAAAGCAAACCATTATGATTGATACCTATTACTAGCAAATGGAATATGCGAGACTCCTGCGGGAGAAAAGAGATAGGTAAGACCCCGTAGTGCTCGCCCGAGGAGGCTTACCACTCGCCCGCGGAAAGCGAGTATATTCCATTTGCGGTAACCGAAGAGAAAACTTTTTGCCACACTTTTTTCTACTCATCATTTAATTATGGGGGGTATACTTCGACCGTATGGCACTAGCTAAATTTAGATAATATATACAACATTTTTTCCAAGACTACAGAAATGGAGGTATAAGCATGAGACAACCCCCAATAAACAGAATCGCCACTGACGCAATCAAAGCTTGGAAGATCACTGCGGCACTCTATGTAACTGTGCTGTGGCTCCTGACTATTGCAGGCGTAGTTTTATTCTTTGTTTTTGACTTACCACTATGGTATATCATTCTCGCCATCATTATTTGTTTACTGAGCACTTATATAATTGTATTTTTAATACCTAAACTTCGTTGGAGAAGATGGCGGTATGAATTGTTTGAACAAGAAATATACATTCAGCATGGTATTTTGATTATGTCCAGAACTTTAGTGCCGATGATTCGTGTCCAGCATGTCGATACACAACAAGGGCCTATTTTAAAAAAGTTCCAATTAGCAAGTGTTACGATATCAACAGCAGCTACAACACATGAAATACCTGCATTGTCAGATAAGGATGCATCAGATCTCAGAGATCGTATCTCCGCACTTGCAAGGGTGGATGAAGACGATGTCTGAACATAAGCATTTACACCCGATTGCTATATTTTTTAATGCTGTAAGGATAGTCAGAGAAGCAATTATTCCTATTGGAGCAGGTTTTTTATCTTTTAGAGGGGAATCCTTTATTTATTTTCTACTTGGTTTGGCAGCTTTCTTAATCATCCTGCTCGCATTTAGCGTTGCCTCTTGGTATCGATTTACTTACCGAATTGTAGAGGATGAACTACGAATAGAGTATGGAATCTTTATTCGCAAAAAAAGATACATCTCAAAAAACCGTATACAGTCGATAGATCTAACCGCCGGGGTCATACACAGACTATTTAACATAGTAAAAGTGCAAATTGAAACGGCCGGAAGCGGCTCAGGTGCAGAAGCATCATTAAAGGCGGTTAAAATGCAAGAAGGGGAGAACTTAAGAGCGGAACTTCAATCGTATAAGGAGCAAGTCGTGACACAAGATGATGAAACGGATGGTGCATTTGCCGAGGCCGATCCGTTCGAACAGATAACGTTTAAACGTTTGTTTCTGTCCGGTTCAACTTCAGGAAGTGCCGGGGTCATGTTAGCGATTTTTGGGTTTGGCTTTTTTAAAATAGAACAATTCATTCCCGAGCGTATTTTTGACAGTACATTGGAATGGCTCATTAGTTTAAGTGTTGTTTTTATCTTTGCTCTTGTTTGTATTATCTTAGTTTTATTTTGGTTAGTCGGTATTGCCGGCACCATGATAAAATATGGGAAATTTACAATTACAAAAAGACAGGATGAACTCTTTATCACACGTGGTCTTTTAGAAAAGAAACAAATAACGATTCCGTCAAACAGAATTCAGGCGATAGGGATACAGGAAAGTATAATCAGACAGCCGCTTGGGTATGTTACTGTTTTTGCGGAAGTTGCCGGTGGATCATCGTTGGATAAAGGAGAAGATTTTTCGACGGTGTTATTTCCGATTATGAAAGCAAGTGAAGTAGCGGGCTTTTTAGAAAACTATCTTCCGGATTACGCAGCACAACCCGAGGATTTTCATCCACTACCAAAGCGGGCGATAACATATTATTTATTACGTTCCACATTTGTCATTTTATTTGTTGTCGCTGGAATCGCCTGGTTTTTCCCGCAATTTATCTGGGTAGCTATTCTGTTAGTAATTGGAAGTCTAGGGTTAGGTTTCCTGCGTTATAAAGATGCCGGACATCATGTAGAAGGACAACGTTTAACAGTACGGTATCGTGGATTCAGCAGAATGACAATGCGCTTTTATCAAAAACGGGTTCAAGCATTTGAGATGCGACAACATAAACTTCAAAAGATACAAAGATTAGCAACAATGAAACTGTCCATCATTGGTATCGGTGGCACCGGCAGACATTACCGGATCAAGCATATGGATGAAGGGGAAGTGGATCAATTAGCCGATTGGTATTCATATCGTAAAGAATAAAGGCTCTTTTCGTATTGTTTTGAACCGTGGTTGATATAAAGTGCGGCATAACACGCCGCTCCGAAAATACACTACGCTTTCCGTGGGCGGCTAGTGAGCCTACTCGACATACAGGACGTATCAGTGGAATATCCTAAAATCCTTTCGGGCGCAAAAAATAATTTTACGTAAATCCGTATTCTTTGGACATGAGCTAAAACTGTTGATTTCCACTGCAGGCGGACGCTTTCACTTTATAACAGTACAAGGTCGACATCTGTTCAAGAAGACCACTTTCACAGTGTCTACTTTGCCGCGGGCATGGCTTGAGCCTCCGGGTGCTACGCACTCCGGGGTCTCAAGGCTCATGGGACTGGCACTATCGTTCGTCCCACCGATGACCTTTTGCTATTCCCGCAAATGTTTTCGTGGGGCGAGTAATCGCAATGGTTTTCGATGGGACGAGCAGTGCGCAGTCCCAGGAGTCGCCGCCTTCCGTTCCAATCAACGATGCAGTGCTTCGGATTAAGTTAAAGCGTTTATGGAATTGACTCGAGGTAAAGAAAGACGCTGTAAACGATAATGATAATCTGTCCCAGCAAATGGAAT
>Ga0209487_1003660_pt1 | contig 11998 bp, 11 predicted proteins | sample Poulit2012_FD_187524 | JGI IMG/M metagenome (GOLD analysis project Ga0209487, IMG submission 187524) | Agricultural soil microbial communities from Georgia to study Nitrogen management - Poultry litter 2012 (SPAdes) (version 2) | ecosystem: Environmental > Terrestrial > Soil > Agricultural land... | reverse complement strand
GCGAGGACGGTGATGGCGTACTCCGCGGTGGAGGCGCCCTCCTCGTCGTACAGGACGCGATCGAGGCTCCGCCTCAGTCGGACAAGGGTGATGGACATGGGTGTTCTCCTTGGTCGGGGACGGCCGCAGCCGCCCGGGGTGACGGCTCGCGCCGCCGATGGGCGGGGCGGGAGATCCCGCCCCGGCCGAGGCGGCACGTGCCACCTCGGGTCTGGGGAGCGGCGCGGGGTCATGGCGTGACCGTCCCGGCCGCGGTGAGGGTGAGGGTGCCGCCGAGCAGCGACATGACGGTGGGGACGATGCCCAGGACCACGAAGGCGGGCAGCAGGGCCACACCGGTGGGCAGCACCAGCCGCACCCCCAGGTGCGCGGCCCGTTCCTCGGCCTGACGGGCTCGGCTGCGCCGGGTGTCCCGTGCCGCTGAGCGCAGCACCTGAGCGAGATCCGCCCCGGAGCTCTCGGCCAGCACCGCGGATTCGCCCAGGGCGGCCAGCGGCGGTGGCAGGTCGCTACTGGCCAGAGCGGCGGGGATCCCGGCCTCGAGGGCGGAGGCCAGGCGGGCCAGGGCGGAGGCGTCCGGGCCGGCGTCGAGGGCCTCGGCGACCGCGGCCACCGCCCGCGCCAGCGGCAGCCCTGACTCCAGCGCCCCGGCGATCAGCTCGAGCAGCACCGAGGCGTCCACCTGCGAGGTGGCGGGAGGGTCGGCCCGGCGGACCAGGCGACGCATCCACCACCAGCCGATCACCGTGGCCGCCCCGCCCACGGCCGCCAGGAGGTTCCCGATCGGTGAGCTGATCAGCAGCCGCAGCGGATCGCCTCCCAGCAGCATCCCCAGCGCGAGCCCGGCCGCCGGCAGGACCAGCAGGATCCGCGCGGTCGAGCGGGGCCCGGCGAAGGCGGTGCGCCGGGCCAGGGAGGCATCGTGGAGATCACGCAGGGCGTCGGCGAGGTTCTGCAGGACCCCGGCGGTCGGCGCTCCGGTGCGCTCGCAGATCGTCAGCGCCGCCGCGAGGGTGCTGATCAGCTCCGTGCCGGCCAGACGCGAGGGGCCCGCGCGGCGCGGGTCGGCCCCGGCCGCGACGGCGCGGGCCAGCTCGGCCAGCTCACCCTCGGGCAGGGATCCGGCCACTGCTCGCCAGGCACCTCGTTGGGAGGAGCCGGTGGAGATCACCGTGGCCAGTTGCTCGATCATGCGGGCCACCTCGAGGGCCCCTGCCCGTACCGGCCGGGGGCGGCCGCGGGGCCCCCGGCCCGGGGTCGCGGCCGATGGAGGGGCGAGCACCCAGATCATCGCCAGCACCACCGGGATCAGCACAGCGATCATGCCGCTCTCCTGCGCGCAGAGGGGGTCTGACGGCAGCGCGGGGACCGGTCTGCCGCCAGTGCCGAAGATGCGGCCAGACGGGAGGCGAGCTCGGCGGCGGCCGGCCCCTCCGTCACGGCAGCGTCCTCCAGCGTCAGGGCGGTGCTGGTGGTGAGCATCCCGTCCGGCCCGCGGCGCAGCAGCGCGATCTCCGTCAGGCACCGGTTGCCGTGGCGGCGTCCGAGCTGGATGACGACCTCCAGGGCGCTGGCCACCTGCGCCGCCAGGGCTGCCCGATCCAGACCGCCCAGAGCACCGAGGGCCTCCAGGCGGGCGGGGACATCGGCGGCGGTGTTGGCGTGGACGGTGCCGCAGCCGCCCTCGTGACCGGTGTTCAGGGCCTGCAGCAGCTCGCGGACCTCCCCGCCGCGGCACTCGCCCAGCACGATCCGGTCCGGCCGCATTCGCAGGCTCTGGCGCACCAGGGCGGGAAGGCCCACCTCTCCGGCCCCTTCGGTGTTGGCGTGGCGGGACTGCAGGTGGACGACATGAGGATGGTCGATGTCGAGCTCGAGCACGTCCTCGACCACCACGATCCGTTCGGTGGCCGGCGCCTCGGCGAGCATCGCGGCCAGCAGCGTCGACTTTCCGGTTCCGGTCCCGCCGGTGATCAGGAACGGCACCCGGGCGCAGATGATCGCTCGCAGCACCTCGCGCACCTCCGCGGTCAGCGACCCGAGCCGTTCGAGGGCGTCCAGGTCCAGCTCCGGGCCACCGGGCAGACGCAGGGAGAGGATCGCGCCGCCGGTGGACAGCGGCGGCAGCACGGCATGGAAGCGGATGCCCGAGGGCAGGTGGGCATCGGCCCACGGGACTGCGTCGTCCAGCCGTCTGCCGGCAGAGGTCGCCAGCCGCACCGCGAGGTCCCGCGCCTGGGCGCGTCCCAGACGCACCGGGGCGCGGTGCAGGCCGTCCGCATCGTCGACCCAGACGCTGCCGTCCTCGTTGACCAGCAGATCCGTGACGCCGGGACCGGTGAGCGCCTGCAACGGACCCAGACCGTCGACATGATCGCGCACCTGCGCGGTCAGCTGCAGGGTCGCAGCCGCCCCCAACACCCGGCCCTGACGGCGCAGGGCGCGGGCCAGAAGCGGGACGTCCACCGGCCCGGGATCGCGCACCAGGTCCTCGCGCACCACCTCCAACAGGGAGTCCAGCTCCGACTCGCTCAGGAGGTCATCGACCGGGCCGACCGGCGTGCTCATGACGCACCGCCGTCCCGTAGACCCTGCAGCAGCACCCGGGCGCTGCGATCGGCGCCGCGGCGACGCACATCCAGCAGGGGCACCGTCCCGGCCGGGCTGTCGCGGAAGGCCGCGGCCAGCGGCAGCGACAGATCCGCGGCGATGTCGCCGGGGTGCAGCGGCCCCTGACGCCGCACCACGACCGAGACCAGTCCTGCAGGCAGCGGCCAGATGTCCAGGCGCCGGGCGGTGGCTCGAACCGCGTGATCGGTGGCCGTGGTCACCAGCAGCAGACGATCGAGATGCTCGGCGGCCGCGGCCACCAGGGAGGCCGACAGGTCCACCACCACGGTGCCGCCTCCGGGAGCGAGCGCGGTCAGAGCCCGGGACAGCGCCGAGGCCTGCGGGCCGGGGCCGTCCCCGGCCACCAGCAGTGCGACCTCGTCCACCACCGGAAGTCCCTCGCGCAGCGCCGTGCCGTCCTGCGAGCCGAGCCCCTCCAGATCCGACCAGCCCACCCCGGCCGCACCCCCGTGCTCGACCAGCAGATCCAGTCCACCGCCCAGCGGGTCACCATCGACCAGGACCACTGGGCCGTCAGGACGGGCTGCCGCCGCCAGCCGGGCCGCGAAGCTCGAGGCACCCGCGCCGCCGTGACCGGCTGCCACCCCGATCACCGTCGAGTCGCTGCGGGGCCGGGACAGCTCGCTCAGATGCGAGAGCAGCTGCTCCGAATCGGCGGGCAGCTGCAACAGTGCTCGCGCCCCGCTGGCCAGGGCGCTTCGCCAGGCACTGGTGGTCACGACCTGCTCGCCCGTGACCACCAGCAGCGGCGGCGCGCCGGCGGCGACAGACGCGCCGCGGGAGCGGAATCCGGCGGTACCGGATGCCGTGACGAGGGCGGCCGCGTCCATCAGCTGCACCGCGATGGGGCCGGTGTCCGCCTCATCGACGAGTTCCAGACCGGCCGCGGTGGCATGGTCGGCGACCAGCTCCCGCAGAGCGGCGTCCGGCCCGGCCCACAGGGCGCGGTGCATCCCGTCGGCCGAACCCGCTGGGACCGGGGCCAGCGGGAACCGGGAGCGCCCGCGTGCCGGTCCCACCTGGGGACTGCGGTCGGACTCGCTCCGCAGCGGAGTGTGTCCCTGCCGGGAAAGAATGCTGGCGAGAGGATCGGAAGGCGTGGACGTGCTGGTCATGTGGCCATCGTGGTGACCGGTCCGGTCGGCGGACAGGGGCTGGTGCTCAATCGTGGACAACCATCGGCTGGGGAGGAATCACACGGGTACCGCGGCACCGGCACACGAGAGTGATGACGGGAGACGACCGCGGGCGGCGGCCTCGCTGACGACCGCCCGGTCGACGTCAGGGCGCTCACCCGCGCGGCTCGCTTACGGTGAAACGGCGATCTGCGATGAAGGAGGGCGCATCGTGAACGACCAGACCCAGGACGCCGACCCCCAGAAGGCCGACGCCGATATCCAGCAGGTCAACGCCGAGGACGCCGATCCCCAGGACGCCGATACCCAGCAGGCCAACGCCCCGGAGGCCGATGCCCAGGAGACCGACGCCCAGAAGGCCGACTCCACGGGCTCCACGGGCGCCGAGCCGGAGACTCTGCGAGCCTATTTCCAGCAGATGACGCTGATCCGGCAGTTCGAGCTGAAGGCGAAAGAGATGTACCAGCGCGCCAAGATCGGCGGCTACTGCCATCTGAACGTCGGTGAGGAGGCCACCGTCGTCGGCCTGATGGACGCGATCGCCGAGCGCGACTACCTGTACGCGAACTACCGCGTCCACGGCTATGCGATCGCTCGTGGCCTGGAACCCGGCCGGGTGATGGCCGAGCTGTTCGGGCGCACCGACGGACTCGCCGGCGGATGGGGCGGCTCGATGCACCTCTGCGACGCCGAGACCCGCTTCATGGGCGGCTACGGCATCGTCGGCGGCCAGATGCCTCCGGCCATCGGGGCGGCCATGGCGATCTCCCACCGCAGCGACCCCGGGCCGGAGTCCGCGGCGGTGATGTGCCTGCTCGGCGAGGGCACCAGCGCGACCGGGGCCTTCCACGAGACCCTGAACCTCGCATCCCTGTGGGACCTGCCCATCGTCTTCGTCGTCATCAACAACCGCGTCGGCATGAGCACGCCCGTCGAGAAGGCATCGGCCGAGCCCGAGCTGCACAAGAAGGCGGCCTCGTATCGGTTCGAGGGACGTCGGGTCGACGGCGAGGACCCCGTGGTGGTCCGCGACGCGGCGCACGAGGCACTCACACAGGCCCGCGAGAACCACCGTCCCTACCTGCTGGAGACCATGAGCTACCGGCTCAAGGGCCACTCCGTGGTCGACCCGGCCCGCTACCGCACCGACGAGGAGCGCGAGGAGCTCGCCGAGAACGACCTGCTGCCGCGGTGGCGGTCCCGCCTCATCGAGGACGGCGTGCTCACCGAACAGGATGCCGAGACCATCGAGCAGGAGGCGACCGAGACCATCGAGCGGGCCGTCGAGTTCGCCGACGACAGCCCGGCCCCGGAGCCCGAGGACCTGTTCACCAACGCCTACTCGACCGGTGTTGCCAACGCCCCGAGCGCGATGCCCGGTGACCGGGTCATCACGCTCTGACCGACGCCTCGAACAGGAGTACCCACATGGCCGTCATCAGTTACCGCGAGGCCCTCAACTCCACCCTGCGCTCCGAGATGCAGCGTGATGAGGACGTCTTCCTCATCGGCGAGGAGATCGGGACGTTCGAGGGCTCGTACAAGATCACGGAGGGCCTGCTCGAGGAGTTCGGTCCCCGCCGGGTGCGGGACACCCCGATCTCGGAGGAAGGCTTCACCGGCATCGCCATCGGTGCCGCGATGCTGGGGCTGCGCCCGGTCCTGGAATACATGACGCTGAACTTCAGCCTGCTGGCCCTGGATCAGGTGGTCAACCACGCCGCCAAGATCTACACCATGTTCGGCGGGCAGACCACGGTCCCGATGGTGATCCGCGCCCCGGGAGGCGGTGGTCAGCAGCTCGCGGCCACGCACTCGCAGAACCTCGAGGTCTGGTACGCCCACGTCCCCGGGATGAAGGTGGTCGCCCCCTCGAACCCTGCCGACGCGAAGGGTCTGCTGACCGCCGCGATCCGCGACGACGATCCCGTGATGGTGCTGGAGAACCTCAGCCTCTACAACACCAAGGGCGAGGTCCCCGAGGGCGAGCACACCACGGAGATCGGCACGGCCGCCATCGCCCGCGAGGGCAGCGACCTGACGGTGATCAGCTACTCGCGAGGGGTACGTACCGCGCTGCAGGTGGCCGAGGAGCTCGCGGAGGACGGCGTGTCCGTCGAGGTCGTCGACCTGCGCAGCCTGCGGCCCCTGGACCGCCGGACCTTCTGCGAGTCGGTGCAGCGCACCACCCGCGCCGTCGTGCTGGAGGACGACTGGCTCAGCTACGGCATCGGAGCGGAAGTCGCCGCCTCGGTGCAGGAGGGTGCCTTCGACTTCCTCGACGCCCCGGTGCGCCGGGTCGCAGCCGCCGAGGTGCCGCTGCCGTACGCCAAGACCCTGGAACGGGCCGCCCTGCCCGATGCGGACGACCTCGAGCGGGTCATCCGCGACGTCCTCGACGCCACGAGCTTCACCGGTGAGGAGCACTCATGACCGACATCACGATGCCTCGTCTTTCGGACACCATGGAGGAGGGGGTCCTCGCACAGTGGCACAAGCAGGTCGGCGACGAGGTGCACAAGGGAGACACTCTGGCCGACATCGAGACCGACAAGACCACCATGGAGCTCGAAGCATACGACGAGGGCACCCTGGAGCGGCTGCTGGTGGAGGAGGGCGATACCGTCCCCGTCGGCGCGCCTGTCGCCGTGATCGGCGACGGCTCCGGCATCGGGTCCGAGGACTCCGAGGAAGCAGAGGAATCCGAGGAGACAGAGGAGCCCGAGGAGACAGGGGAATCCGAGGAGGCAGGGGAGTCCGAGGAGGCAGAGGGCGACCAGCCGGCGGCCGAGGAGACGCCTTCGAGAGAGGAGGCCTCAGGGGATGCGGATGCTGAGCGCACCGAGAAGACGCCGACTGCCGCCGATGACCGTGAACAGCCCCTGTTCCGCTCCCCTCTGGCCCGCAAGCTGGCCCGTGACAACGACATCGACCTGGCCGCGGTCACGGGCACGGGCCCTGGCGGCCGCATCGTCCGGGCCGATGTCCAGGAGGCCATCGAGACCGGCGCCGCCCGCCGGCGGCCCGCCGAGCCCGAGCCGAGCGCCATCGAGGGCACCGCGCCCACCGCCGGGCTCCCGGAGCCCGCCAAGGCCGGTGAGGACGACGACGAGGTGCGGATCAACGCCAATCAGCGGATCACCGGGCAGCGCCTCACCCAGATGACGGGCGTGCCGACCTTCGAGCTGTCCGCGACGGTCGAGGTCGATGAGCTGCTGGCCCTCCGTGGCCAGCTCAACGACCAGCTCGCCGAGGACGGCATCCGCCTCAGCGTCACCGACCTCCTGGTCCGGGCATCGGCGGTCGCCCTGAGCGACCACCCCGAAGTCAACTCCGCCTGGGGCGGCGACAAGGTCATCCGCCGCGGCCACGTCAACATCGGCCTGGCCATCGCCCTCGAGGCCGGACTGATCGTGCCCGTCATCCGCGACGCCGACCGCAAGAGCGTCGGGCAGATCGCTCGCGAGGCGCGCGACCTGGCGGACCGTGCCCGCGACGGCACGCTGGAGACCCACGAGTACCAGGGCGGCACCTTCAGCATCAGCAATCTCGGCATGTACGGGATCGACGCCTTCACCGCGATCATCAACCCGCCCGAAGCTGCGATCCTGGCCGTCGGCACCGCCGTGCAGCAACCCGTCCGGCGGGGCGGGGAGCTGGTCGACCGCACGATCATGACCTTGACGTTGACCGTCGACCACAGGGTGCTCAACGGTGCCGTCGCCGCGACCTTCCTCCAGAAGCTGCGCGCCATCCTGGAGAGCCCGTTGCGCATCGTCGTCTGAGGGGCGCGATGCTCATATCGTGTCCCAGGCGGCGATGAACCAGTCGCGATAGCGGTCAGTAGCCTCAGGCACCGAGAGCGCTTCGCGGGCATGCTCCGTGAGGCACGGGAACACGTTCGCGGGCACTTTTCGTGAGTCTCGTCGAACCCTTGCGCGGGCGCAGGGAGACGCGTACTGTGATCTACATAACGACGAATACCGGCATCGGAACCCACGTGCGACTGGTCCCCGCAACGGACCGGCTGTGAGGCGTCGAAAGCGTCACCGCAGCCACACCCACTGCACGCCTGATCCCGTTGAGAATGGTTCGTCGAGGAGCGGCGCCGCGACCATCCGCGACGCCGCTCCACCATGTCCGGGGTGGGCCCATCGGCCACGAAGGCCGCGTCCTCGAGCGGTGAGGCGACCGGCGCCTTGCACAGACCCCGCCCCACGATCGGACCCAGCCGGTTGAGCAGACCCGGCCCCAGGCCCGGCCCGACGACCAGGCCCGGCCCGGCGATCAGAACTCCAGGTCCACCACCACGGGCGCGTGGTCGGAGGCGCCCTTGCCCTTGCGCTCCTCGCGGTCGATGAACGAGCCCGTCACCGCCTTCTGCACAGCGGGGGAGCCGAGCACGAAGTCGATCCGCATGCCTTCGCGCTTGGGGAAGCGCAGCTGCTGATAGTCCCAGTAGGTGTAGGTGCCCGGTCCTGGGTGGTCGGGGCGGACCACGTCGGCGAACCCGGCGTCGACGACCGCGTGGAAGGCCGCCCGCTCGGGGGCGGTGACATGGGTCTTGCCGTCGAAGGCGGCCATGTCCCACACGTCCTCGTCGTAGGGGGCGACATTGAAGTCCCCCACCAGCACGGTGCGCGTATCCGGCTCCTCGGCCAGCGTCCGCGCCCCCTCGGCGCGCAGAGCATCCAGCCAGCGCAGCTTGTAGGCCATGTGGGGATGGTCGATCTCGCGACCGTTGGGCACGTACAGCGACCAGATCCGCAGGCCGTCGCCCACGATCGCGCTGACCGCCCGGGCCTCGACCACGCCGGTGCCGTCCTGCGGCCACAGCGGCACATCCGGCAGCTCCTCGCGCACGTCGCTGAGCCCCACGCGGGAGATCACGGCGACCCCGTTCCACTGGTTCAACCCGTGCGCGTAGACCTCGTAGCCGGCCTCCGTCAGCGCGGTCAGATCCAGCTGGGAGGGCTTGGCCTTGGTCTCCTGCAGAGCCAGCACGTCGATGTCATGCCGATCCAGGAAGGCGAGCACCCGCTCCATCCGGGCCCGCAGGGAATTGATGTTCCAGGTCGCGATACGCATGGTGCCGATCCTACGGGGACCGTCCGATGGGGACCGAAGTGCGTCCCGCAGCGTGCCAGCAGTCGTAGACTCGGTCCATGGCGCACGCACTCGTCACCGGGTCCACCTCTGGGCTGGGGCTGGAGTTCGCCTGGCAGCTGGCCGGCACCGGACACGACCTCGTGCTGGTCTCTCGTGACGAGGACCGCCTGCGCGCCATCGCCGAGCAGATCCGCGATGTCCACGACATCAGTGTGGAGGTGCTGCCCGCTGACCTCGCCGACCGGGAGCAGCTGGAGAAGGTCGCCCTGCGCCTGACCGACCCCGTCGAACCGGTCTCCCTCCTGGTCAACAATGCCGGCTACGGGCTGCGGGGCGGGTTCCTGGAGGTCGGGATCGAGGACCATGAGAAGCAGCTGGACACGCTGATGCGGGCCGTGCTGGTGCTCTCCCACGCCGCCGCCCGCTTGATGGTCCAGCGCCGCCGCGGGGCGATCATCAACGTCAGCTCCCTGGCGGGGTACACCACCGCCGGCCCCTACGCCGCCTCCAAGAGCTGGGTGACGGTGTTCACCGAGTCCCTGGCCATGGAGCTGAAGGGCACCGGGGTCTCGGCGACCGCGTTGCTGCCCGGCTTCGTGCAGACCGAGTTCCACGAGCGGGCCGCGATGAACATGGAGGGGCTGCCACGCATCACCTGGCTGAAGGCCCCCTTCGTGGTCGAGCAGGCCCTCAAGGACGCCGCCAAGGGCACCGTGCTGTCGATCCCCTCCGTGAAGTACCGCACCGCCGGGGAGTTCTCCCGGATCGCGCCGCGCCCGCTGGTGCGGGCGCTGACCTCCCCGGACTGGTTCCGACGTTTCCGGCAGCGCGCGGTCACACGCTCGAGCAGGCGGGCCTCGCGGCGCAAGCTCCACGCCCCCTGGCAGCGCGAGGAGGAGTAGGACCGCGGCTCCGGCGCGCCCGGCCGTCGATTACCCTGGGCGCATGTCCCAGAACAGCCCCGCCCCCGTCCCTGCGGCCGCCCCCGGTGCCGACGCCGATCGGGAGCGGCTGCGAGAGCTGATCCGGGACCTCGCCGTGGTGCGCGGACGAGTGACCCTGTCCTCGGGCGCCGAAGCCGACCACTACGTGGATCTGCGCCGGGTCACCCTCCACCACGAGGCCGCCCCGCTGGTGGGTCGGGTGATGCTGGAGCTGCTGCGGCAGAAGGGCCTGATGCCCGGGGTGGAAGCCGTCGGCGGACTGACCCTGGGAGCGGATCCGGTGGCGACCGCGATGATGCACGCCTCCGCCGCGGACGCCGCCTCGGGCACGGCCTCGGCCGCCTCCCGGCCGCTGGACGCCTTCGTGGTGCGCAAAGCCAACAAAGCCCATGGCCTGCAGCGACGCATCGAAGGCCCCGATGTCGCCGGCCGCCGGGTCGTGGCCGTGGAGGACACCTCCACCACCGGCGGCAGCGTGCTGACCGCCTGCGAGGCGCTGAGCGAGGCCGGAGCCGAGATCGCCGCGGTCGCCGTGATCGTCCACCGCTCCGAAGCCTCCCGCCAGGCAGTCGAGGCCGCCGGACACCGCTACCTGGCCGCCTACGACATCTCCGAGCTGGAGATCTGAGCTCCGAGGGGACAGCGGTCGCCGCCGGCGCGCTCGTCTGCACCAGGCACGGGTTCCGCTCGCTCGCGTCCTCGCCGTCACCGCACTCCACCAGCACCGCCGGTGCCCGTGCCGGGGCTGCTGCGCCGCCTAGCATGGGCCGGTGCCCGGTCGGACGGAGATCGGCCCCTTCCCGCACCGGATGGAGCGCGCATGAACATCATCGACTGGGCGGTCAGCACCATGGACAGCCTCGGCGCTCTCGGCGTGGCTTTGCTGATCTTCCTGGAGAACCTGTTCCCCCCGATCCCCTCGGAGGTGATCCTGCCGCTGGCGGGGGTGATCGCGGCCGGACCCGAGGGCAGCTACCTGGCCATGCTGCTGGCCTCGGTGGCGGGCTCGGTGGCGGGGGCCTGGCTGCTGTACGGCCTGGGGCGCCTGCTGGGGCCGAAGCGGCTGCGCCGGCTGTTCATCCGCCTGCCCCTGATCGACGTCGACGACTACGACCACACCGTCGAGTGGATGGACCGGCACGGCTACAAGAGCGTCTTCTTCGGCCGCATGGTCCCCGGGGTGCGCTCGCTGATCTCCCTCCCGGCCGGCCTGTACGCGATGCCGCCGGGGATGTTCACGGTGCTCACAGCTGCTGGCAGCACCATCTGGAACGCCGTCTTCCTGACCATCGGCCACGCCCTGGGATCGAACTGGACGATGATCGAGCCCTACACCGACGCGCTGTCCTACGCGGTGTACGCGCTGCTTGCGCTGCTGGCGATCTGGACCCTGATCCGCCTGATCCGCCGCGAGCGTCGCCGGCGCCGGGAGGATCAGGCGGTACCTGAGACCGACGAGCCCGGAGAACGCAGCCGATGACCCCGCAGCACCCCACCGCCGACGGCCCCGACCGGCCGGACCCAGCCGCCCGCGAGGTGGGCGTCGGCCCCCATCCGCTCCCGTGGCCCGACGACCCCCGACTGGACCCCGAGCTGCTGGCCGGCGGGGACCGGCGCAACGTGGTCGATCACTACCGCTACTGGAGCCGGGAGGCGATCGTCGCGGATCTCGATGCCCGCCGGCACCCGCTGCACGTGGCCATCGAGAACCTGGAGCACGATGCCAACATCGGCTCGGTGGTGCGCACGGCCAATGCCTTCGCGGTGGGGGCCTTCCACATCGTCGGCCGACGTCGCTGGAACCGGCGCGGAGCGATGGTCACCGACCGCTACCAGCACGAGATCCACCATCCTGACGCCGAGCACCTGATCGCCTGGGCGCGGCAGGAGCAGCGACCGCTGGTGGCCATCGACCTGGTGCCCGGCGCGCAGCCCCTCGAACACGTCGTCCTTCCCCGTCGGTGCGTGCTGGTGGTGGGCCAGGAGGGCCCCGGGGTGAGCGAGAGGATCCTCGAGGCCGCCGATCTGGTGGTGGGCATCAGCCAGTTCGGCTCCACCCGCTCGATCAACGTGGCAGCCGCCGCGGCGATCGCGATGCACAGCTGGATCGTCCAGCACGCCGACATCCCTCGCGGCCCCCTGCTCTGAGCGCCGCGGCGGCGCTGCCCTCCGTCTCGC
>Ga0209487_1003658_pt1 | contig 12000 bp, 9 predicted proteins | sample Poulit2012_FD_187524 | JGI IMG/M metagenome (GOLD analysis project Ga0209487, IMG submission 187524) | Agricultural soil microbial communities from Georgia to study Nitrogen management - Poultry litter 2012 (SPAdes) (version 2) | ecosystem: Environmental > Terrestrial > Soil > Agricultural land... | reverse complement strand
ACGCCGGCACCCTGGAAAAAGTTCCCTGTTCCGGTTGCCGATCTCTCGACGACGCGAGGGTGGCCCCGGTGTCCGGTTCCAGACTGGATCGAACCTCGGGACCACCCTCATGGGCGGGACCGCTCTCGTTGCCGGGGCCACCTCGGGAGGATCTCCTCGTGGGTGAAGGATCTCCTCGTGGCGCCCAGCAGCGTCAGCGGGTCGCGCTGAGCTTCTCCTCCGGTGCTGCCGTGTCGGACCGGTCGGCAGCATCGGCCCCAGCAGCACCGCTGCCGTCAGTCTCGTCGGCGCCGTCCGCACCGTCGGCCTCATCCGCGTCGTCGAACAGGTGCTGGGCATTCCCGGAGCTGTAGCGCTCGATGTCCAAGATCCCTTCACGCTTGGACACGATCGTGGGCACCAGCGCTTGGCCGGCGACGTTCACCGCAGTGCGGCCCATGTCCAGGATCGGGTCGATCGCCAGCAGCAGACCGACACCTTCCAGGGGCAGACCCAGCGTGGAGAGGGTCAGGGTGAGCATCACCACGGCACCGGTCATCCCGGCAGTGGCTGCCGATCCGACCACGGAGACGAACGCGATCAGCAGGTAGTCGGTGATCTGCAGGTCGATGCCGAAGAACTGGGCCACGAAGATCGCGGAGATCGCCGGGTAGATCGCAGCGCACCCGTCCATCTTGGTGGTGGCGCCCAGCGGTACGGCGAACGAGGCGTACCCCCGGGGCACGCCCAGGTTGCGCTCGGCCACCCGCTCGGTCACCGGCAGGGTGCCGATCGAGGAGCGGGAGACGAACCCGAGCTGGATCGCCGGCCACGCACCGCGGAAGTACTGCCGCACGGACAAGCCGTGCGTGCGCAGCAGGATCGGGTAGACCACGAACAGCACCAGCACCAGGCCGATGTAGATGGCCACGGTGTAGGTCGCCAGCGGTGCGAACAGCTCCGAGCCGTAGGTCGCCACAGCGTTGCCGATCAGGCCCAGGGTGCCGATCGGGGCGAGCCGGATCACCCACCAGAGCACCTTCTGGATGATCGACAGCGCCGAGGCGTTGAAGGCCAGGAACGGCTCAGCGGAGCGGCCCGTCTTCAGCGCAGCGATGCCGATCACCAGGGAGATGACCACGATCTGCAGCACGTTGAAGCCCAGCGACACGCTGTCCCCGCGGGAGGAGGCCTCGATCCCGAGGAAGTTCGCCGGCAGCAACCCAGTGAGGAAGTCCACCCAGCTGCCGGACCGGCCGGGCGCTTCAGCGTGCTCGGCACTGATCGAGGTGTTCAGCCCCGGTTTGGTGATCAGCCCCAGACCGATACCGATGGCCACCGCGATGGCAGCGGTGATCGCGAACCAGAGCAGTGTCTGGCCGGCGAGCCGGGCGGCATTGGTGACCTTGCGCAGGTTCGCGATGGAGGCGACGATCGCGGTGAACACCAACGGCGGCACGATCGCCTTGAGCAGGCCGACGAACGAGGAGCCGATCGTGTCCAGGGTGGTGGTCAGCGCGTTCTCGGTCTCGGCATCGACCTTGCCGATGCGCAGCGCGACGTAGCCGAGCGCGACGCCGAGCACCAGGCCGAGGACGATCTGCACGCTGAATGACGGGAGACGCAGCTTGCGCTTGGTAGGCGTGTCGCTAGACACCGTGGGCCTTTCTGACGCGGGTCGGCCGCCGCACACAGGGTGCGGGCAGTGGCCATGGGCGCCGCCCATCCTGCTCCGCCGAGCCGGTGCCCCGCTGCGACCGCCGGAGAACGTCCACCATCTGGACACCGTCACCCGCCAGGGTGTCCCGCCTCCACGAGGGTGCGCTCATGGCTGTACGAGGGTGCACCTATGGTCGCGATTCGGCCATTTTACAACCATAGGCGCACCCTCGCGTGGTGAGGGGCCGCGGGCGGCGAGCTGGCGGGGCCTGGTGAGGGGCCGCGCGCTGGCGGGACGGGTGGCCGGGGCCGTCGCTCAGAGGGTGGCGGCGGCCGGATCCCACCCTTCGGGCAGCAGCGGGGGGACCGCCGCCGTGCTGTCGATCTGGACCGCTTCACCGGACTCGGCAGCCTCGGCGATCGAGATCATCACGTCCAGCACGTGGTAGGCCAGCTGGCCGGAGGCCCGCTCGGGCTCACCGGCCCGGATCGCCCGAGCCAGCTCGACCACGCCCACACCCCGCGTGGCGGTCGACCCGACAGCCTCGATCACGGCCGGCTCCTGCGCGCCGAGCTCCCATACCTCGGTCGGCTTGTCGAAGCCGTTCGGGTCGGGCACTGCCATCGACCCCGAGGTTCCGGTCAGCTCCAGCAGGGTGCGCCGGATCGCGGACTCGAAGCTGAACACCGCCTGCACCGCCGCCCCGCCGGCGAACTCGATCAGCGCACCGTGGTGGGTGGGCACGTTCACCGGGAAGGATGTCCCCGCCTTCGGCCCCGACCCGATCACCCGGGTGGGCCGGGCGATCGAGGAGGTCGCGCTGACCCGGGTGACCGGACCGAGCAGGTGCACCAGCGCCGTCAGGTAGTACGGGCCGATGTCCAGCAACGGTCCGCCACCCACGTCGAAGAGGAACTCCGGGCTGGGGTGCCAGGACTCCGGGCCGGGGCTCTGCAGCAGCACGAGCCCGTTCAGCACGTCCCCGATCCGCCCGGCGCGCACCGTGCGCAGCGCGGTCTGGAACGAGGCCCCGAGCATGGTGTCCGGTGCACATGCCACCCGCACCCCAGCGGACTCGGCGGCCTTGAGCAGTGCCTGCCCTCCGGACCGGTCCAGGGCGAGCGGCTTCTCGCTCCACACGTGCTTGCCCGCAGCGACGATCGTCTCCCCCACCGCCACGTGCGCCGAGGGCACGGTGAGGTTCACGACGATCTCGACCTCCGCCGTCGCCAGCAGCTGTTCCACCGTGCCGTGCCCGGGTACGCCGAACTCCTCGGCTCGCTCCCGGGCGCGCTCGGTGTCGAGGTCGGCGATGAACAGCACCTCGACATCGGCGAAGGCGGTCAGGTTGGTCAGGTACTGGCTGCTGATCACCCCGGCGCCGATGATCCCGACGCCCACCTTTCCGCTCAAGACAGGCCCTCCAGGTAGGCGAGGCTGGCGGCCAGACCGTCGAACACGTCACCGGCGTAGGCGTCGAACTCCACGACGCGCAGCGCGGTCGGGGCGGCGGCGAGCACGGCGGGCACGTCCATCGCGCCCTCGCCGGCGGGCAGCTGGGCCTTCGGGTCCTCGGTCACCGGACCGTCCTTGACGTGCAGGAACTGCACCCGCTCCCCCAGGCGCCGGAGCAGGTCGGGGGCGTCCACCCCACCGACGGCGGCCCAGTAGGTGTCCACCTCGAGCACGATCCGCTCGTCGAGCAGGTCGGCGAAGACCTCCAGCGCCGGACGGCCCTCGATCTGCTGGGCCAGCTCCCACCAGTGGTTGTGGTAGCCGACGGTCAGCCCGTGGTCGGCCGCCTCGGTGGCAACCTCGGCGAGCCGGTCGGCAGTGGCCTGCACCTCGGCGCGGCTGGTCCAGCGCTCGGCGGGCACCATCGGATCGATCAGGGTCTGCACGCCCAGCGCGCGGGCGGCGGCGAACACCGGCTGCACGTCGGTGGCCGCGACCAGGCCGGCGTGCGCGGACGGTGCGCTCAGTGAGCTGGTGGTCAGGGCGTGGCCGAAGGCCTCGACCTTGTCCACGAAGCCCCAGGGCTCGACGTTGGTGTAGCCCAGCTCGGCGATACGGCGGATCGCGCCAGGCAGGTCCGCGGTGATCGCGTCCCGGACGGAGTACAGCTGGACGGAGATCTCGGCTCCGGTCATGAAAAAGCTCCTCAGCGAGGTTGTCGGGTGCCGTGCCAGGCCACTGTATCCATCTCGACGGCGAAGCGCACGAATCGTTTCGACCGTTACGGTGCGCAGGGGTCCCCTGGGGTGGTCGAGGCTAGTCGTCGCCGTCGTGAGCCGGACCGGAGTCCAGCTCGGAACCAGAATCAGTGCCATCGCCGGAGCTCGTCTTGCCCCGCTCCCTGGCGGCGCGCACCGTTCCGTCGTCGGGGCTCGGGACCGGACCAGCGAGCAGGGCGGCGACGTCGTGGATCAGCTCGTTGGTCATCCGGTCCACATCGGCAGCACCGAAGGCGACCCGCAGCGGCCCGCTGACCACCGGACGCCCGCTGCGCACGGGGGCATAGGCCTGCGCGGCACCACCGAACACGTGCCGGATGGCAGGAATGGTCTCACGCAGGACGCGCCCGGCCTCCGGGGTGACCACGTACACATCGACCTTCTCGTCCAGCGCGTGCTCGAGCCGGATCTCGTCGACGTAGGCACGTCCGGTGGCGCGCGCGATGCTCGCCACCACGAAGGGGCGCCCGTCGGTCCCTGAGCGCAGCAGGTCGCTCAGCCGGGCCGCATCATCCGCGGTGCGTAGGTATTCCACATCTGCCACACTCTGTACGACCGCTCAGGTTCGTGATCATCACGCCAATCTAGAGTGAAGTGCGCCACTTTTCAGGCGTTTCAGCACTGGTGCGGTCAGGAAAGCTCCTGAGGTCTCTGATCGAGCTTGCGGATGAACGCCGAGAGCACCACCCCGACCACACCGACGCAGCCGGCCACGATGAAGGCCACGTTCACTCCGTGCACCAGGCCCTCCGGTCCGCCGGTGTCGATCGCAGCGGAGGTCATCACCGTCACCAGCACCGCGGTACCGATCGAGGCCGCGATCTGACGCATCGTGTTGTTCATCGCGGTGCCGTGCGGGATGAGCGATCGCGGGAGCTCGTTCAGTGCCGCGGTGGTCACCGGCATCATCACCATCGCTGTACCGAACATCCGCACCGCGTTGACGATCGCGAGATAGGCGAACGAGGTGTTCAACGTCAGCCGCGCGTACATGAACGTGGTCACCACCACGATCGTGGTACCGATCAGTGCCAGCCACTTGGCGCCGAAGGCATCGAAGACCCGCCCGGTGACCGGTGAGCTCAGCCCCATCACCACAGCACCGGGGAGCAGCACGAGCCCGGACTCCACTGCCGGGAGCCCGCGCATGTTCTGGATGTACAACGGCAGCACGGTGGTGCCCCCGATCATCACGATGAACACGATCATCCCGATCGCAGTGTTCAGGCTGAACATCGCGTACCGGAACACCCGGAACTCCAGGATCGGCTGCTCCAGCCGGAGCTGGCGGTGGATGAACAGCACGAGCACGAGGGCTCCACCGACCAGGGGCGCCAGCACGGTCGGGCTGGACCAGCCGAGGCCACCGGCGACGCTGAACCCGTAGAGCAGCCCACCGAAGCCGAGACACGACATGATGATCGAGGCGATGTCCAGCTTCGGGAAGGTGCGCTCGGTGACGTTCCGCAGGATGAAGTAGGCCACGATGATGTCCGCCACGGCGAACGGCAGGATCATCTGGAACAGAGTGGGCCAGGGGTAGTTGTCCACGATCCACCCGGACAGGCTGGGGCCGATCGCCGGGGCGAACGCGATCACCAGACCGAAGGTGCCCATCACCGTGCCGCGCTTGTGCACCGGGAAGATGGCGAACAGGATCGTCTGCATCAGCGGCATGATGATGCCCGCTCCGGAGGCCTGCACGATCCGGCCGGCCAGCAGCACCGGGAACGTCGGCGCCAGCATGCAGATCACCGTGCCGAGGGTGAACAGGCCCATCGCCGCCAGGAACAGCGACCGGGTGGTGAACTTCTGGATGAGGAACGCCGTGACCGGGATCATCACACCGTTGACGAGCATGAAGATGGTGGTCAGCCACTGCGCAGTGTTCGCCGTGATGCCCAGGTCCCGCATGAACGCCGGCAGTGCCGTGGCCAGGAGCGTCTGGTTCAGGATCGCGATGAAGCCACCGGAGAGCAGGACGGCCAGGACGACGTTGCGGTTGACTGGTTTGGAGCTGGCGGCTCCGGGCATACAGGTCCTCGTTCGTTCGCAGGTCGTGCAGTCAGGCGCTGGGCGCTGCAGCAAAAGTGCCGCACCTCGGCTGCTCAGGTTGCGGACGAGGCGCGGGCACTCGCACTCTACGCCCAGCCTGGTGTGCTGCACGCCCGCTTCCGGAGAGAACTCGGTCCGGCGGTCCGCCCCCGAGGTGCCCAATTCCGCCACCGTCCTAGCATGGGAAGGGAACCGGCCGCTGGGCCGGCGGCACACCGATGCGCCAGGAGGGCAGTTTCATGTCTCATAACGTCGCGCAGAAGCTCATCGCGGCACACCTCCTTGAGGGCAGCATGGAACCGGGGTCGGAGATCGGGCTGAAGGTCGATCAGACCCTCACCCAGGACGCCACCGGCACCATGGTCATGCTCGAGCTGGAAGCCATGGGCCTGGACCGGATCCGCACGGACCTGTCGGTGCAGTACGTCGACCACAACCTGTTGCAGACGGACGAGAAGAATCCCGACGACCACCTGTTCCTGCAGTCCGCGGCACAGCGTTTTGGGCTGTGGTACTCCAAGGCCGGCAACGGTGTCTCCCACCCGGTGCACCAGGCCCACTTCGGCCGACCCGGCACCACGATGATCGGCTCGGACTCGCACACCTGCGCTGCGGGCGCACTGGGCATGCTGGCGATCGGCGTCGGCGGCCTGGAGATCGCGATGGCGATGGCCGGACAGCCGCTGTACGTGACGATGCCCGAGATCTGGGGGGTGGAGCTGACCGGCACGCTCCCGGCGTGGGTCTCGGCCAAGGACGTGATCCTGGAGATGCTGCGGCGTCACGACGTCAAGGGCGGCGTGAACCGGATCATCGAGTACCACGGTCCGGGGCTGGCGGACCTGACGGCGATGGATCGGCACGTCATCGCGAACATGGGAGCCGAGCTCGGTGCCACGACGAGCGTCTTCCCCGCCGACGACGTCACGCACGCGTACTTGGAGGCAGTAGGCCGCGGCGAGGACTTCACCCGCCTGGTGGCAGATGAGGGTGCCACCTACGACGTCACCGAGCACATCGACCTCTCCGAGCTGGAACCGCTGATCGCCCGGCCCTCGTCACCCGGGAACGTCGTCCCGGTGGCCGAGGTCAAGGACGAGGACGTCAGCCAGGTGGTGGTGGGTTCCTCGGCAAACCCAGGGCTGCGGGACTTCGCGGTGGTAGCGGAGATCCTCAACGGTCAGCAGGCTCACCGAGGGGTCTCCGTGGACATCAACCCCACCTCCCGGGAGGTGCTCGCCGACCTGATCTCCCACGGATGGCTGACCTCGCTGGTCGCCTCGGGGGCGCGTATCCACCAGTCCGGGTGCCTGGGGTGCATCGGGATGGGACAGGCGCCGGCCAGCGGCCGCAACTCACTGCGGACCATGCCGCGCAACTTCCCCGGACGCTCCGGAACCGAAGAGGACTCGGTCTGGCTGTGCTCCCCCGAGACCGCCGCCGCAGCAGCCCTGACCGGCACGATCACCGACCCACGCACACTCGAAGACACCCACGGGTTGACCTACCGGCGTCCGAGGATGCCGGAGAAGTACAGCGTCATACCCACCATGCTGCTGAAACCGCTGCCGGTCGAGGAAGCACGCAAGGTGGAGCTGGTCAAGGGCCCGAACATCTCCTCGCTGCCCGACTTCGACCAGATCCCGGACCACATCGCGGCGCCGGCGACGCTGGTGATGGGCGACAACGTCTCCACCGACGAGATCCTCCCGGCCGGATCGCAGGTGCTGCCGTTCCGCAGCAACATCCCGAGGATCGCCGATTTCGCCTTCACCCGCATCGACCCGGACTACCCCCAGCGGGCCAAGGCCGCCGACGGCGGCCATGTGGTCATCGCCGGCGACAACTACGGCCAGGGCTCCTCCCGTGAGCACGCCGTCATCGCTCCGCGCTACCTAGGACTGAGGGCGGTGATCGCGAAGTCCTTCGCACGTATCCACTGGCAGAACCTCGCCAACTTCGGCATCCTCCCCTTGGAGTTCGATGACCCGGCAGACTACGCGGGCATCGAGCGTGACGACGAAGTCGTCCTCGACGGCGTGCACGAGGCCCTTCGTGCCGGGCGCGGCCTGACCGCGAAGATCGCCGGCCGGGACGTCCCGGTGCATCACCGGCTCTCCGACCGACAGGTGGACATGGTGCTGGCCGGGGGCAGGATCCCGTTGACAGCGCAGTTCAGGTAGGGCTGGCAATCCAGGTGGGGCCGGGCGGGCCCCACCGAGTGCGCACCGCCGCAACCAGACCACAGCCTGCAGATCGTGTGTGTGCACTTCTAAGTGCACCTGACGCCACAACGTTGGCCACCAGGAGGTGCCTGTAGACGCAGATCGGCGGCAGAATCTCAACGATTCCACCGCCGATCAACCTGGCGCGCCCGGAGGGACTCGAACCCCCAACCTTCTGATCCGTAGTCAGATGCTCTATCCATTAAGCTACGGGCGCCGGTGTTGGACCGCAGACCACTGTACCCGCTAGCGGGCAACGCTGACCAATCAGAGCACCTCGTTCCCGGCAAGTGTGGGCCGGATCGCACCGATCACCACCAGCCCCCGCCGTCGCCACAGAACCCACCCGGAGAGCACCGGGAACGCCTCGCTCCCGCCAGTCACCGGCTACGGTGCGGGGGCATGCGCACCGTAGCCTCCTCCGAGATGATCGACATCACCGCCCTGCTCGCCGTGCTGCTGATCTTCTTCAGCATCGACATCCGCTCCCGTGAACCGGTCCAGAGCCACACCTGGGCCACCCGAATGTTCGAGTGGACCTCCCGGGTCGGCGGTGTGTGCACCGCGTTCGCACTCGCCCTGGGCTGGGTGAGCCACTTCTTGCCCGACGCATCGAGTGCGATCCGCACGGTGCTCATCGCAGGCCCCGGATCGATCGGGATCGCCTGCGCGATCGTGCTCGGCGTCGAGATGCTCTGGCAGCGGGACCGCCCCGACGCGCAGTAGCCGCTGGGCACCACCGCCACACCGCAGCAGCTACCGAGTACGACCACGGGTGGATACCGCGCCCACCCGTCGGCGGATCCCGTGCCGCAAGGTCCCGCCCGTGGCAGGACGACGCACCGGCCCGCCCAAGAGCAGGCTTGGTGCCATGACCACACGATCTGCGCTCACCGCCCACAACCTGGTGAAGACCTACGGCACCGCCGGGGTGCTCACCCCCGCTCTGGCCGGCGTCAGCCTGACCGTCGGCCCGGGCGAGTCGCTCGCCGTGATGGGCCCGTCGGGCTCCGGCAAGACCACGCTGCTGCACTGTCTGGCCGGGGTGCTCAGCCCCACCAGCGGGCAGGTGCTCTGGTCCGGCCAGGACCTGACCACCCTCTCCGAGAGGGCCCGCACCGGGCTGCGCCGCACTGACTTCGGGTTCGTGTTCCAGTCCGGCCAGCTGCTGCCCGAGCTGCCCGCCGACGAGAACGCCGCCCTGCCGCTGATGCTCGCCGGCGTCGGCCGCGCGGAGGCCACCGACATCGCCCGCCGCTGGCTCGCCTACCTCGGCCTGGCTGGGATGGAGGGCCGCCGCCCCGGTGAGCTCTCCGGCGGGCAGGCGCAGCGGGTGGCGATCGCCCGCGCGCTGGTCGGATCCCCCGGGGTGGTGTTCGCCGACGAGCCCACCGGCGCTCTGGACCAGCAGACCGGCCACGAGGTGCTGCAGGTGCTCACCGAGGCCACCCGGGCCACCGGTGCCGCGCTGGTGATCGTCACCCACGACCCGCAGGTGGCGGCGTGGTGCTCCCGCACCGTGCACATGCGTGATGGCCGGATCGTCGCTGATACCGCCGACGGCGGAGCACTGGTTGGTCAGGCCGCTCACCCTAGCCTGCCTGACCCAGGCGAGGTGGCCGGGCCACCCCAGGTGGCGCCGTCGAACGCTCCCGCGGGAGCGCCTCCCCAGGGCGAGGGCACCTGGCCCGCTCAGGCTGCGCCGTCGTCGACGGCGCCGACGCACACCCCGGTGGTGCCCCGATGAAGGCGGCCCTGGACCTGTGGTTGCTGCTGCGGCGGCGCACCACCTCCGGCTCCGACCCGCACCGGCTCACCGGCGTGCTGGCGGTCCTGGCCTTCGCGGTCAGCACGGCCGTGGTGCTGGTGGTGATCGGTGGCTACCTCGCTTTCGTCGCCCGCGCCGCGGCTCCCGGCGCCGCTCAGGACGACGGGATGTACGTGCTGTTCGCCGGCACCGCCTCGCTGCTGCTGCTCGTCCCGCTGGTCACCCTCGGTGGTGCGGCCGCCCGGCTCGCGGTGGCCCGCCGGGATGCTCGGCTCGCTGCACTGCGGCTGGCCGGGGCCACCACCGCCCAGGTCTCGGCCATCACCATCCTGGACGCGACCGTGCAGGCGCTCACCGGAGCCGTGATCGGTGCGGCCGGGATGTTCGCGCTGGTGCCGCTGGTGCTGCCGATCGAGTTCCAGGGCCGGGCGTTCAGCTACGGTGAGCTGCTCCCGCCCTGGTGGGTGTACCTGGCCACGATCGGCGTGGTGACCGCGATCGCCGTGGTCTCCGCCGGCGCGAGCCTGCGCAAGGTGGCGATCACCCCGCTCGGGGTCGCGGCGCGCACCCGCCCGAGTCCGCTGCACTGGTCCCGGGTGCTGCCGATCCTGGCCTTCGCAGTGGTGTTCGCAGTGCTGTGGAACACCGGCCAGGCCGGTTTCGTGGTGCTCGCGGTGCTGGTGGCCGGCGGGTTCGCGATGCTGAACGCGATCGGGCCGCTGGTGATGTCCCTGGTCGGGCGGATCAGCGCGAAGCGGGCCCGCACCGCGGCCCAGCTGGTCGCCGCCCGGCGCATCATCGACGCCCCGAAGACCGCCTGGCGCTCGGTGGGCGGGGTGGCGCTGGCCACGTTCATCGCCGGGATGACCGCCGCTGTCGCACTGTTCAGCTCAGCCGGGGGCGACGCGGCGCAGGAGCAGCTGTTCGGGGACATGGCCACCGGCGGGTTCCTCACCCTGGCGATCGCCGGGGTGGTCGCGGCAGTGTCCACCGGGGTGATGCAGGCCGGTAGCGTCATCGATCGGCGCACCGAGTACCGGGCGCTGCACCTGGCCGGCACCGACCTGCAGGTGATGGACCGGGCCCGGCTGCGGGAGACCGCGGTGCCGCTGGCGGCCGCAGTGGCACTGGCCACCGGGGGTGCGCTGGTATTCCTGCTGCCGGCGCTCGGGATGGCGGTGGTCACCTCACCGGCGGTGCTCGGGCAGTTCGTACTCAGCGTGCTCGGCGCTTGCGCGCTGGTGCTGCTCGGCTCGCTCGCCTCCCGGCGGGTGGTGCGGATGGTGCTCGCCTGATCCACTGACCGGGTCAGTCCCGGGCGAGGCGGCGGGCCAGTGCCGCGCAGACGACGAGCTGCAGCTGGTGGAAGACGATCACCGGCACCGCGATCGTGGCTGCCGTGGCCGGGGTGAAGAGCACCAGCGCCATCGGCAGCCCGGTGGCCAGGGACTTCTTCGACCCGCACATCAGCAGCGCGATCCGGTCCCCGCGGTCCAGACCGAGCCCGCGACCGCCGAACCAGGTGGCCGAGAGCAACGCCGCCAGCAGCACCCCGCAGAGCACCAGCAGCGCCACCAGCATCCAGGCCGAGACCTGCTGCCAGACCCCGTCGGCGGTGGCGGACAGCACGGCACCGAACACCAGCAACACCACGGTGCCCTGGTCCAGCACCTTGGTGATCGGCCGGTGCGCCCGCACCCAGTCGCCGAGGTACGGCTGCAGCAGCTGACCGAGGACGAACGGCAGCAGCAGGTGCAGCAGCACCGCCTGGATGCCGCCCATCCCCTGGGAGCCGGACGCGCCCATCAACCAGAGAACCAGCAGCGGGGTGAGCACCATCCCGGCCACGTTCGAGAGGGTCGCCGCGCAGATCGCCCCGGCCACGTTGCCGCGGCCCACGGAAACGAACGCCACCGAGGACTGCACTGTGGAGGGCAGCAGGGTCAGGTAGAGCATCCCAGCGGCCAGCGCCGCCCCGAGCAGCGGCTCGGCCACGGCGGCGATGAGCAGCCCGAGCAGCGGGAAGAGGATGTAGGTGGCGGCGAAGATGCTGCCCTGCAGCCGCCAGTTCCGCAGTCC